>JAEEGI010003111.1_pt1 | contig 39791 bp, 47 predicted proteins | sample 8958751 | NCBI WGS metagenome assembly JAEEGI01 (sample SAMN16246545, study PRJNA631951) | gut metagenome | biome: gut microbiome; feature: rumen; material: KS-attached | host: Bos | place: Iran: Karaj | collected 2018-10 | reverse complement strand
TATTACCCATTACTAGACTTCCATCATATACATAAGTACCAATTTCTTTATTAGCAAGTACTATTAAAACAACAGGTGCTCCATAAAATGGATCAGTTCCTTCTCTTCCCATAATGCGAGCATTTTCTTCTGCTAACTTATCTCTCATTTCCTTATTAGTAACAGCTATTATAATTGGTGATTGTTTACCCTTTCCAGTTGGTGCATAAGTACCAGCTTTAATAACACTTTCTAATTCTTCATCTGTTATCATATCAGGTTTAAACTTACGACAACTTCTTCTTTCTTCTAATACTCTTAAAGTTTCATTCATAATTACACCATCTTTCTAAATATATTATATCAAAAATTTTATTTGATGTTTTTCATCTAAACTATTTATATATCCATTAAAATCTTTAAATGATATACCCGGTTCTACTTCAAAGAATTCTGTAACAGGTCTTGCTTTACCTTCAGCCATTTTTACATAATAATCATTTATTGTTCTAATAGCATCTTCTTCTGTTTCATATTCATAAATACCAACTCTTTCCCAGTTAGGATGTTCTATTTGATATACTTTACCATCTTTATAATATAAAACAAAACAATGCATATGTTCTTCTGCTTCTAAATTATTAAAATCTTTACCTTCATAAATTCTTGTACAAAACATTTTATTAGGTATATCTATATTATTTAATAAATTACTCATTAAATATACTTGTTCAATACAAGTACCTAAACCATGTTCTAAAGTTTCTTGTATTGTTGATGTACGATATAGTTTTCTAAAACCTTTCATTGTTTTAACATGTTCTTCATTATTTATATCTAACCAACCATATTCTATATGTTCTTTCATAAAAGTTAGTATATCTTCTGGTGTTTTAATATCTTTTATTTCCACAATAACCCCTCCTATTTTTTATTTTCTAAATATCTACATACTTTTTTAAAACAAGCTATTTGATCTTCATTTAATTCTTTAGTTTCTACCATATGTTGTAATTCATCCATTGAAAACCATCTAACTTCACTTAGTTCATCTTCTTGAATAGTAATATCATTTAAATCTAAATCCTTTGTAACAAAATACATTTTATAGCAGTCTTTACCATCACAACCAGAATCATATTCAATAAAATTCTCCTTAGAAAAATCTAAACCTAGTTCTTCTTTTACTTCTGTAACAATTCCTTCTAAAGGAGTTTCTCCACTCTTAGGATGTCCACCTGTAACACCCCAGTCTCCACCCTTTCTTGGAACTCTCTTTTGCATTAAAAATTCTCCTTTAGAATTTCTAATTACAACCATTACTACCATTGGATAAAAACCTTCAGGTATTACTTCTCCTTTATGATATGTCTTACCAGTTAAATTACTATTAATATCATATAAATCTCTTAATTCTGCCATAATATCACCATCCATTTGTATTATACAAAATAAAAAGACTATTAACTAGTCTTCTTTCTTCATTACTTTTTTTGACCAAGATTTCTTACCACATTCAGGGCATTTTAAATATCTTGTTGTATGCATATGAGGAGCCATTAACGCTTGTAAATAAGTTGGTACAAATCTATTATGACAATTCTTACATTCATAATAACCTGCATCTACTTCTAACTTCAAAGCATAGAAAGCTACTAATACAAATAATGTTGTTGATCCAGCAATAACAATGCCTAATTTTGGTCCTTCTTCTAAAGTCATACAAGCTAGAGCTAAAATTCCAAGATAGAATAAAACATCAGTTATTAACAAAACCCACATATCTACCATTATTCTTTTATTCTTCAATTCTTCTTTTTTAGCTAATTCTAATAATAGTTCTTCGTTCTTTTTATCATAATCTTTCATATTAATCTTTTCACCAACTAAAAGTTCATTGACACTAATTTCTAAAATATTACATAGTTCTAACATCTTATCAGCATCTGGTAAAGATAATCCTCTTTCCCATTTACTAACAGCTCGATCTGTAATATACAATTTTTCAGCCAATTGCTCTTGAGTTATATTTTTCTTTTTTCGACAATCAGCAATAAACTTTCCAATTTTAATTAAATCCATGAACTTTCTCCTTTCATGACTTAAATATATCTTAAATCATAAAATATTTACACATACTATTGGTTGAGTTCTTTCTTTTTATCTCTTTCCTCTTCTAAAGTATTAATATAAGCATTTAATTCATCAAATGTTAAACCTTTTGGAATATCAAAAAATTCAACAGCTGGTCTTAAATAACCACCATAAAATTTTTGATAATATCTTTCCATAGCTTTAATAGCTAATTCTTCTGAATCAAAACCATGGATTCCTCTTCTAGTAGGATCTGGATGTTCTATTTGAAATACTTTACCATCTTTATAATATAAGACAAAAGAATGAATTAATATTTTACTATTAATATAATCAAACTTTTCGTCTCCTCTATATACTCTAATAATAAACTTTCTATTAGGAAAACCTAATTTAGTTAATATTCTACTCATCAAAATAACTTGTTCTAAACATGTACCAAGATTATGTTCAATCATTTCTTCTACAGTTGATGTTCTATATAACTCTTTATGTCCTTTACCACTTTGTATATGTTCTTCATCATTTATATCTAACCAACCATATTGGAATCTATCCATATATTCTAATATATCTCTTGGTGTTTTAATATCTTCTAATTCCATAAAAACTCTACCTCAATTACCATTATAACACATAAAAAAAACTCCAAATGGAGTTTTTATTAATTATTATTTTCTTCTAATCTATTTAATTCTTCATTTAATTCATCAAGTCTATCTTGTTCTAATTTTTCATTTCTTTTTCTTTCTTCTTCGAAATAAGATTCTCTATTTTTTTCAATCTTTTCTAGATTAGCTTTCTTAGAATAAACTTTAATATAATGATAATCACTTTCAATTAGAATAACTTTTTTCTCATTAACTACTTTGATATAGTCTCTTATTAATTTCATTGGTTCTTCACAACGAGTCCATCCTGAAATTGTATATCCTTCTTTATCATTAATTCTTTCTTCTAAATTGCAATATTTAATCATTGAATATTCTACTTTAATATTGTCATTATCTGATTCAATAAATTCAATATCATAATGAGTATTAGGATATAATACGACATTATCTTTCATATCATATTCTACTGTTTTAGTTTCTAGTAATGTACCTTTATCTTCTGTTACATCAAATTGTAAAGCACCAGTAACAGTTAATCCACAACCTACACCAAACATAACTAATGATAATAAGAATCCCCATATCATAACTTTCTTATTATTCTTTCTGTTGAAAACAAAATTAAGAACTAATAACATAATAATGATAATAATAACTGCTGAAGATAAAATAGAAAGTATTAATCCTACAAAGAACAAACCTGTTTTATATAGCATAAATGACATAATTAATGCTACAAATAAACCTACCAACATAAATGCGAAATGTAATGAATAACATAATAAGAAGAATTTAAATACACCAACTATTATTTTAAATAATCCATTTATAAAACCATATTCACTATGTTTTGGATCTCTAATAACAATTGAGTTTTCTTCTGTCTTAAAACAAATTTCGTTTGCTTCTCCTGCTTTAATAACATCTTTATTCTTTTCATTATAATCTTTTTTAACTTGATTATAATAACTCAAATATCTCGTTTTAAAGATATGAGCAATTATTGTTACAGCTGCTACAAATAAAGCAACATTAACTACTGATCTCATAATAGTTGTTATAAAATTAAAGCCGTTGCCTGGAATAAATCCAAATAAACTACTAAAAAATGAATTTAAAATATGAGATACAATAAGAGATAGAAAAAACAGAAACAGAATAATAATAAATTGTTCAAATAAACATTTTACTTTACTTTTAAAATCCATCTTACTGAATAAATCTACAGTATCAGAAAAGAATTTTAAAAAGTCATTCATAAAATTATTTATCTTCTTATTACTTTCTTCTTCTCCTTTCACTTCACCAATATCTTTATGTAATAAATCATCTATATTTAAATCAAACTTATCACACAAAGCAATAATTTTATCCATCTCTGGATAAGCAACAGCTGATTCCCATTTAGATATAGCTTGTCTTGATACACCAAGTTCATCAGCAAGTTGTTCTTGAGATAAATTATGTTCCTTTCTTATCTTCTTTAAATTTTCTGAAAAATGATTGTTCACATTTTTCCCTCCTTTACATCTCCATTTTATAATTTCTACCAGTTGCGCTCTACCATCTTTAGGTTGTTTTTTGTAGAATATTGGTTGCATTTGCTATATTTTACCATAAAAAAAGGGTTTTTAACCCTCTTAGCTATCAAAATCAAATATTATCTTATTATCTTTATCCAATTTTAATTTAGCTTTAAATTCTGTTCCTTTTTTTGAAATAAATCCTTCTATCGTTGCTGTAGTTCCTTCTTCAAGTAATTTTTCTACATTACTTTTAGAAATAGCTCTACCACATATTACTGAACTTATTTTAAAATTACAATTCTTATAATCTTTACAACTATAATTATATCTAGAACGAATTACATCATTTCCACATAAAGGACATTTACCTACTACATCACCAAAGAATCCAAGATCAGTATCTTTTTCAATAGCAACATCTTTCTTCTTAAATACTTCTCTTATTTCATCACAAGCAATATTAACGGAAGTCTCTACTGTTATTTCATCATGATAAACTTTCTTTAAGGCTTTTCCTAATTCACTAGTTTTATATTTATCCATTGAAATACCCATTTGACTCAATGAATTAATTAAAAATTCTCCATTAGGTAATATTGTATAAATATCTTTCTTTAATGCTATATACTCACTCTTTTTAGCATTATCAATAATACCAGTTCTTGTTGCTTCTGTACCTAATTCTAATCCTTCAAATATAGCTTTATAATCTTCAGCATCATCTTCACCTAATTCACCATTACTTAATTGTTCATCAATTTCTTTTTTATCATCTTTAAATGGATTCAATAAATAATTATTTAATGTTTCAATTGTGTAATGTTTTGGTGGAGTTGTTTCTTTTTCTTTTAATTTAAATAAAGTATTAACTTTCTCTCCAACATTTAAATCTGGTAGTATTTTATCTTTAGTCGAAGCTTCTTCAAAACGAGTCCATCCAGCTTCTTTTATGATATTGCCTTTTAAAATAAAATCTTCATAAGTTCCTACACTTATTTTAATTTCTGTTTTTTCTACCTTACAATCTTCACTACAAAATACTGCTACAAATCTTTTAAATACTGTTTGATAAATAAGTAATTCTTCTCTACTTAACTTATCTTTACTAGGTATTTTATAAGTTGGTGTAATAGCTGAGTGTGATTCTATTTTACTATCATCGAAGATAGTTTTTTTATCTTTAAACTTAACTGGATAACCTATCTTTTCAATTATCTTTAACAAAGCTTTTACTTTATCTTTTTCAGCAACAGCTAAATACTCAGAGTTAGTTCTTGGATATGTTAAATATCCATCTTCATATAACTTCTGCACTATTTGTAATGATTTATCCATTGGTATTTTATATCGTCTACCTAAATAATTCTGTAACTTAGTTAAAGAGAATAATTTAGGTGGATTCATTACATCTTTTTTAACTTTTTTATCTGTAACAATAGCATCAACACTATTATATTTATCACATAATTCTTGTGCCTTTTGATTATCTTTTTTATCAAATTTTTCTTTACTGTTTAATTCAACTAACTCTCCCTTAGTTTCTTCATTACTCCATAAGCCATAATACATCGTTGGCACAAAATTCCTTATTGCCATATCACGATCATATATTGCTTTTACAATAGGTATTATTACTCTACCTACTCTAAGTAATGTTCCTGTTTTTAAAGATGCATATCTCGTTAAATTAACTCCATATAACCAATCTATATAAGTTCTTGCAAATCCTTCATTAGCTAAATTATCATATTCACTATCTAACTTCATTGTAACTAATGCTTCTTTAATAGTATTTTCTGTTTGATCTGGTAACCATAAACGATATACTTCTTTATCACTTTCTAATCCATTAAGAATACAAAGTCTAACAATAATTTCACCTTCACGATCAGAGTCGCCAGCATTAACTATTTTTACTACATCTTCTCTATTCATTAAAGTTTTTAAAATATTAAATTGTTTTAAAACACCTTGATCTACTTCTTTACCAGTTTTCTTTATATTAAATTTAAACTCTTTTGGGAAACAAGGTAGATTATCCATCTTCCATTTGTTATCAGGATTATCTTCATAATCTTCAACATCAGCCAAACTAAATAAATGACCAAATGCCCAAGATACTAAATATTCCTCATTGGAAAAGAATCCATCATTACGTTTCATATTACCAATAGCACTTACTATATTACGTGCTAAAGATGGTTTTTCAGCAATAATTAGAATCATACCTTACCTCCTTTACAAGTAGTTTTATTATACCATAAAAAAAGAACTATTAGTTCTTTTCATATACTGGATTATCCATTTCAATAACAATATCATCATTAATAATGAATTTAAGTTTCTCTGCTTTTTTAGATACTTCAAATCCTCTATATCCAGAAAGTTTATCTCCTTTTAAAATCTTTCCATTATATGGGAAGAATGTATATTTGTCTTCACCTTGAACTAAATCACAGAAAGCATCATCTTCTTCTAAACTTACACTTTTAGCTTTTTCATCGCCAGCTTTTAATTCAATATTTCTAATAAGAGAAGCATCGATTGTTTCTTCTGTTTCATTAGCTACTACGATATGGAAAGCAACCTTTTGATATCCATTTCTAGTGTTACACATATCCTTAAAACTATCTGAAGTATATTCATATTCTTCATAGCCATCTATTTTAACACTAAATTTTTCATTTTTGCCTTCACCATCTAAAGTACCAGTTACACTTTCCTTCTTTTGTGAAGATGCAGGTCCTTCAGATTTACTGAAATGCATTACTGCTCCAACCATACCTGCTGTTACCATAACAAACATAACAATTGGAACAATTAAGAATGCTCCTCCAGCTAACATAACTTTTTTAGCATTTCTTTTTCCAACTGCTTCCATCTCTTCACGACGAGCTTTTTCTTCTGCTTCTTTTTCTGCTTTATAATCAGCAATTATCTTACTACAATTAGCCCCACAATTAGGACATTTAACATCTGTCTCTTTTATTAAATGACGACAGTATTCACACATTAATATTTTCTTTCCCATTTTATCAACCTCTACTTTTTTTAAGATATCTTAATCCTAAAGCAATTAAACAAGCACCACCTAGAATACAAATCATCCAGAATATTGATGCAAGTAAACTTTGTTCAGAAATCTTTAAGAACGGATATGGTCCATCAACTACTCCTAAAGCATTTAAGACAACCAATATAATTGCATATATAATTGTAAATAGTATTCCTACTAAAAAATCTTTCTTTTTTAAAGAATGTTCTTCAAAGAAGACAAATGATATAAAAGCCACTACTGGACATAAGAAATGATAGAACAACATGTTTCCAGCAAGTAATAACCATTTATAATTAAAACTAAACATTGGTGCCAGAATAAATATTACTACTAAAAATGTAACACTAAGTGAAACTACAGACATGTATTTTAACAAAGTAACATTTCTTGGTACCTTTTTACCTTTTACCAAATAATATAATAAAAAGCATGATGCAATTAAAGATAATAAATTACTATCTTGAGTATAATATTGGAAATCAAAGAATCCTATATCTCTGACTGTTAGGACAAATCCTGCTATTCCCATTATTACTAATAAGGCATTTAAACCTATTGCTATACTTTTCTTTTTCATAATTAAAGTTCTTTTTTCCATAAGCCATGAAGATTACAATAAGCATAAGCTCTTACAAGATTTTCATCTTCATTTAAAACAAATCTAGCTTCTGGTTTTTCCCCTGGTTCTAAATTAATTAATTGGAAACCTTTTCCAGTTTCAATAATAATCCATTCAATATAATGATCTTCTCCCATAGGATGTTCTACTTCTCCTACTTTAACTAAAACATTACTTCCAATTACTTCCACAACTGGAACATGTTTTTCTACTGCTGCATCTACTTCATTAGCTTTTAATTCAACCATTTCCGTATCACAACAGAAAGTTCCACAAGAACTAGGATTTAAAATAGCAATTACCTTTCCACACTTCATGCATTTGAATATTTTCATATCATCATCTCCTAAAAATATTATACCATACCATTTAAAATATTACTTCTAATATCTAATATTTTATTAATATCAATTTTACTTTTATCACTTAATATTATAACTTGTTTTACTTTATCAATTACTCTTACATTTCCGGTAATAGTTTCATACTTACCACCATTTTTATTCTTATCAGGAATAAAATAAGTAATTGTAACTAAAGGTCGATCTTTAATGAATGCTTCTATAATTTTTATTTTTTCATCTAATATTTCTTTAAATTCTTCATCTAAAAGAATCTCACTATCTACTAATCTTGCAGTTTCTTTAACTTCTCCTTCAAATCCAGTTAAAGCTGCAAAAGGTGCAAACTGACCTGCTCTTTCTGTCATTGACATTCTTTTATGAGTCTTCGATTCATGATGAGGCAAGTTAATAATATCATCATACAAATATGTATTTTTCATTCACTATGACCCCCTATTTGTTTATTACGAGAAATAGTTGTTCCACCTTTCTCTAAGTTCATACCTTTTAAAATAGCATTCTTTCCATATTTTCTTTTTATATTTAAAACAACTCTTTGTAAATTTCTTTCTTTTTCTTCTTTTTCTTTTATCTCTTCTCTTTCTTTATCTAATTTTTCAAAATCACTAAATATATCAAATTGTTCTAAGATAACTTCATTCTTAGCTTCACTTTCAGGTACTACCTTACAAGCTGTAATATTGATTCTTCTTGTTAATAAATCCTTATTTATTATCTGATCAAATAACTTAACAACATTATTAATAATTATTTCGGATGAAGAAGTCTTGTGATCTAAATTAATTGTTCCATGAGCATGCTTAGGTACTTTTCTTCCATAAAAGTCTGTAACTATCTCTCCAAAATATTTCTTACTATAATAAGGATTACTTAAGTTTTCTATATCATAACCAACTGTTAAAACTAATTGATTAGTAACCATATGTCTTTCTACTAAATCTAAAGCTAATAAATCAGCCATTTCTCTAATTATTAATCTTGTCTTTTCATAATCATATGGTTCATGTAATACTTGACCACTACTAATACTATTAACACTTGGTTTAAAAGATTTAATATCTTTCATTGTACATGGTTCCCATCCCCATGCATGATCAATTAATAATTCTGCATTAACACCTAATAACTTGTAGAGAATATCTTCATTATTAACAGACATTCTTGCTACATCACCCATTGTATACATATTATATTTTTCTAACCTTTTAGCTATTCCTGAACCAACTCGCCAAAACTTTGTTATCGGTCTAAAATTCCATAAATACTTACGATAATTCATTTCATTTAATTCAGCTATTCTTACTCCAAATTCATTTGGTTCAACATGTTTAGCTATTATATCCATAGCTATTTTAGCTAAATATAAATTAGTACCAACTCCAGCAGTTGCAGTAATACCAGTTGTTTCATAAACATCTTTAATAATCATTGTAATTAATTCTCTAGGTTTCTTTTGATACATCTTTAAATAATTAGTAATATCACAGAATACTTCATCTATTGAATAAACATAGATATCTTCTGGAGCTAAATACTTAAGATAGATATTATAAATATCTGTACTATACTTCATATAATAAGCCATTCTTGGTTTAGCTACTATATAATCTAATTCAATATTAGGATTATCTTTTAAAATATCAGCATCATAACTTTTACCAACAAATTTACCTTTTATTTTACTTCTTCTTATTTTATTAACTTCTTTAACTCTTTGAACAACTTCAAATAGTCTAGCTCTTCCTCCTATCCCATATTCTTTTAAAGAAGGACTTACCGCTAGACATATTGTTTTTTCTGTTCTTGAATTATCTGCTACTACTAAATTAGTTTTTAAAGGATCTAATTTTCTTTCAACGCATTCTACTGAGGCATAAAAACTTTTGAGATCTATACACATATATACTCTTTTCATTTCTCCACCTCCAACCGCCATTATTATATCAAACATTTGTTCTTCTTTCAATAATAAAAAAATAGGTTTACTTACCTATTTTTATCCATATAACTTAATAATAATATTAAATCATTTTTTAAATCTAATATATTACTATAATTGTCTACTAATACATCTCTTTCATCTTTTTGATAATCGATATTACTACGATAAACAACTGGTTTTGTATCAACACTATCATATGATTCTAATAACTTATCAACTAATGTCATTAAACTAGTTAATTCTTTATTAAATTCTTTTCTTTCCTCATCAATACTTAATAATTTAAAGGCTTCCAACACTCTTTCTTTTTCCATAATTTCACCTTTTTAAACCTTTTGAATATCCTGAAGATAATCTACTTTGTCTATGCATAGTAGAAATTCTATCATAGACTGCTTTAGCTCCTCTAAACTTCTTTAAAGCATCAGTAGTAGCTTCTTCTAATCTTAAATGTCTATCAAATAGAATTCTTTCTTGATTACTTAAATCTTCAATAGTAGCTTCTGGTCTAATTAAACCTTTTTGTTTTAACTCATCTAATACTTTTTGTTCTAAAGTATCTCTTAAACTTTCCATTACTTTATCACGATAAGTTAATCTAATCATAATTGGATCTGCTGCTTGACTAGCTTTCTTTCTTTCATCATTATACTTTCTACCTAAAGTAATAGCTGATAATATATCTTCACTAGACATTTGTTCATTATTAGCAAATTGATCTAATTTAGAACGTAATTTAATAATCTTATCTGCTTTATCAGGAGTATCTTCTATTGTAGCTTGTAATTCAGCATACATCTCTGCATAAGCTTCAATTACATCATCATGATCTGTTTTACCTAATGCTTCACTAATTACTCCTAATTCTTTTTGATCAAAATTACTTTTTTCTCTATTTAATCTACTTTCTAATTTACTTCTTAAAGCTATTAATAACATATATGTATTACGATAACTAGCACTATTATTAATAATAGCTAAAGCTCTATCAATAGCATCTATTTGTTTTTCTAAAGAACTAATACCTTCTAAAGCTGCTCTTGTTTTAGCTCCGGTTATCATTACTCTTGTAGGAGTAAATCTTGATCTAACAAATACTATTTTAGGAGCTACTTTAGAAATATGTACCATGTCTCCATCAGCTATCTTTTTATCATATTCTTCTAATGTACGCATATCTTCTTGTGTAGATAATGATGCTTTTGGTGTAATCTCTTCTTTTAATTTATCATCTACACTATGAGTTCTAGACATTTCTAAAGCTATATTTTGTAAAGCTTCAACAATACCTAGAATAGTTGTTTTACCTACTTTAGCATATAACAAACCATTCTTTTCTAACAATGCTACAAATTTAGCAATATCACTCACTAAACTATCTAACTCTACTTGATTACCATCTCTTTTAGCAACATCAGCATTATAAGCTTCTTTAATTTGTGAAGGTGTTTCTTTTCCTTCTTCTATTGGAAATTGGTCTTTAACAACATTAATAGCTGTATGAACTTTAATAGCATATTCTGTATCAAGACTAATACTCTTAATATTTTCAATTATTCTATTAAAGTGTTCCAACACTTCGTTCATTATTCTTAATCTATTATCATAAAAAGCTATACTTGTTTCATAACTTGGTCTTTTTAATTCTTGTTCTTCAGGTGATAATTTATTAAACTTAGTTACTTCATTTTGTTTAAAAGTAGTTCCAAAATCAATAATAGATTGAATATAATTACCAAACTCTGTTTGATAACCAAGTAACTTATCTACTTGTTGTTTTGTATAATCACTCATTATCCTCGAACTCCTTTGCAAGATATGCTTTAATATCCTTTTCCTCTTCTTCACTAACTGCTTCTAAATAGGTTTTATCGTTACCAGGAATTATCTTACCAAAGCATAACATATTAATAAAATCTCTAACCTTATGTTCCATATAAACAAGATATGAACTATTATACTTATCTAATGTTACTATTGTAACGAAATAAACTTCCTTTTCAGTTCCATTAATATTAATAGTTATTTTCTCATTCATACATATCACCTATTATCATAATTTTACCATATTATCCAACAAAAAAACAGATAATTAATTACCTGTTCTTTTAACTTTTATATTTAATCTTTCATCTACAATAACATCATAATTTGAAGAACGTTCTGTACCATCTTTACTGTACCATACAACAGTAATTACTGTCTTACCTTTTTTAATTCCTTCAAAATAATAATATCCTGAATAATAACCTTTATCATTGATTTTTTTATCTATATCTTCTTTTTGTAATTTAACAATACTTTCATCTTCTATTATATAAGATATTTTTCCTTCTTCATCATAACTTGTTACATAAAGTGGCAAAATATTATTTTCGTTGTATTCTTTTTCTTCTAATAATTCAGCTTTCCACCATAAATATTTCTTTTTTAAGCTAACCTTTTTTGTAGACTTAGGAAATTCAAAATATTTCTCTCCCATATCAATATCTGGATCTGAATTATACATACAATCATAACTTATAACTATTTCATAATATTTTTCTTTTGGAATTGAAGTATTATCCAAAATAGATACTACATTATATTTACCATCTTCTGTTTTATAAATATAATCATATGAAACTATATCGTTAAACAAACCATAAGCATTAGTTTGAGATTTTTTTACTAATTCCCAATCTTTAAGAATATATTTTTTATTAGTTAATTGTTTAATAACATTTTCTTTATCATTATCACCAATGCAGCCTACTAGTAACAAACTAAATAATATCAATAAAGCAATTCTTATTTTTTTCACAATTATCTCTCCAATACAAATTCTCTTTCATAATCCCCTGTTTTATTAGTAAATGTATTCTTATCAGTTATCTCAAATTCCATTGCCTCAGTTGCTGTTAATTCAATCCAACCTTTTTTCGTATCAGAAATTTCATTTAAGTATACAGTCAACTTTTCGTCAACTATCTCATATTCGCCACGATAAAATATACATGTTCCTTTTTCTTCACATTTTCTATAGAACATAGAGCCATCTTCGTATAAAGATATTTCTTCTACTGAACCAATGTCTATCATATGTTTATGATCATAAAAAGTCTTGTTAAAAACACTAATATTCTTCGCATTATCAAGTTCTGGTGCCTTTTCTTTACCTTTCATTTCACATCCAAATAGACCAACACTAATTAATAAAATTATTGCAACATATAAATATCTCTTCATAAGTAACTCCCTATCCTATTTAAATTATATCACAGCTTTTTTATCCAAGAAAAAAAGAGCAATGCTCTTTACACAAATTTTAATTATTGTATTCTTTTAAGTCACTATTCCAACTAGAATCTAGACACTCTTCTTCACACATCATTTTAGATGCTTTAGCTACACTACCAAATAATCTAGATACACCTGTTTTACTTTTTTCATAATTAGCAATGTTCTTTCTATCAATACCAATACTAGCTCCTTCATCAAAAGAATTTATATCAGCACCAATATAAATAAATTCCCAATTCTTATGTGTTTCTATCATTTTCTTTATAGTATCCTTTTTAAACTCTTTGGAAGCATTCTCAAGTCCATCAGTAGTAATAACAAATAATACTTTCTTAGCATTCTTAGAATCCATATAAGCAATTGTTTTACCTATAGCATCTAGTAAAGCTGTACAACCTCTAACATAGTATTCCTTATTTGTTAATTTTTTAACATCTTTAATATCTACTCTGTCATATAACATTTCATATCTATCATCAAATAAAACTGTTGTTACTTTAACATTATTTTTTCTTTGAGATTCTAAATAACTGTTATAACCTCCAATAGTATCATTTTCTATTCCACCCATAGAACCACTTCTATCTAGTAAGAATACAACATCTGTTTGTGTTTGTTTTTTCATAATCTTTTCCTTCTTTCTGATGCCATTTTATCTAAAAGAAGGATTAAATAGGTCACTTATAAGGCGACAAATAAAAAGATGATTATTTAATCATCTTTAATATTTCTTCTTTTAAAACATTAACTATTTCTTTTTGTGGTACCTTCTTAATTATTTCACCTTTTTTAAAGATTAAACCTTCTTTAATACCACCAGCTATACCTATATCAGCACATCTAGCTTCTCCTGGTCCATTAACAGCACATCCCATAACAGCTACTGTTATATCAGCATTTATTGTTTTTAAAAACTCTTCTACTTCTTTAGCTATTGGTATTAAATCTATTTGGGTTCTTCCACAAGTAGGACAAGATACTAAAGTAGGTACTCCTTTATACATACCTAAATCTTTCAATATCTCTTTAGCAACGACCACTTCTTCTACCGGATCATCAGATAAAGATACTCTTAAAGTATCACCAATACCTTTATTTAAAAGTATTCCAATACCTATACTAGATTTAATAGTTCCACTAAAAGCTGTTCCTGCTTCTGTAATACCTATATGTAAAGGATATGGAAATTCCTTACTAGCTAATTCATATGCTTTAATACATAAATTTAAATCTGAAGATTTCAAACTTAAACAAATATCGTAGAATCCTAAATCTTCTAATATCTTAATATGTCTTCTAGCACTTTCTACCATACCTTCAGCAGTTGGTTTTCCATCTACCAATAAATCCTTTTCTAAAGATCCTCCATTTACACCAATACGTATAGGAATATGTTTCTCTTTACAAGCTTCTACTACTGCCTTTGTCTTTTCCATACTTCCTATATTACCTGGATTAATTCTTACCTTATCTACACCACTTTTTATCGCTTCTAAGGCTATTTTATAGTCAAAATGAATATCTGCTACTATTGGTATATGAATCTCTTTCTTAATCTCTTTAATAGCTTTTGCATCTTCTATATCTAAGCATGCTACTCTAATTATTTCACAACCAGCTTTTTCTAGTTCTAATATTTGTTTAACAGTACTTTTTACATCTTTAGTTTTCGTATTACACATTGATTGAATAACTACTTTTTTCTGTCCACCTATTTGAACATTACCAACCATTATCTTTCTTGTTTTATTTCTTTTCATAATTACCTCACATAATTATTATAACAAAAAAAAGACATCTATTTATGTCTTTCTTGTTTCTCCTCTGTACTAAACATTTTCTTAGATACAAAATATTCTCTACCTTTTCTAATAAAATCAAATGTTGTTTTTCTATATATTCCATTTTCTACAATAGAATATTCTAAAGAAGCATTCTTACCTACAAAAACAGCTACTAACATTCCTCCACTATCTTGAGGATCAGTAAACATATAAACAGTTGCTCCTTCTTTTTCATAAGCCCAGGATTTTCTTTTTATTAACTCAAATCTAGGTAAATCTGTACAATTTAATAAATTATTAATTTTTCTAATTATTCTAGCATCTACATCAACCATAATAATCCCCCTTAAGTGTCTGTTATTATAAAGTATAAAAAAAGAAAAGTAAAATTTTACTCTTCTAAAAATTATCTAAATATTTACTCAAATCTGTATTTAATAACTTATTTGTACCATCTTTAATTTCCTTTAATAAACGCTTTTTCATCTTAATAACTAAGTCATAATCTTTCTTATCAATATCACCTTTTTTATAAGCATCTATAAATTCCTTTTCATCTAAGACATTTACTTCTCCTGTTTTAGCAAGTAATGTAATATCTAAATATAAATCATTAAAATATGGTACTTTATATTCTTCATCTATTCCACTATTCTTAATAATATCAAAATAATACTCTATTATATTTTTCTTATCATCTAAGAATACTCTTAAAGCATAATTATCATTTTTCGGAATCATCTCTACTATATAATAACCATTATCCATAGCTACAATACCATGTTTAATAATAAACTTATCAGTAAGATTAATTAACTTCTTTACACTTACATATAAATCATCTTCATCTAAGAATAATTTAATTTGATACTTAGTAGCTTCTCTTAAATATGTATTTGTTAGTACTTTCTTCTTCATACCATCACCAACAGTTTTAATTATAGCACAACAATTATTGTTTTAATGATATAATTATTAAGGATAGGTGTGATAAAAAATGTTTTTAAATATACTACTCCTTATTGTAGGATTTGTCCTTCTGATTAAAGGAGCGGATTTCTTCGTTGATGGTTCTTCATCAACAGCTCAAAACTTTAAAGTATCCAAAATGTTAATAGCTCTTACTATTATAGCGTTCGGTACTAGTGCTCCTGAATTTGCAGTTTCTATGCAAGCATTAAAAGATGGAAGCACTGATATGGTATTAGGTAATGTTATTGGTAGTTGTATCATGAACATCCTTCTTATTTTAGGTGTTGCTGCTGTTATTAATCCAGTCAGTATAAAAAGTAATACCGTAAAAAAAGAAATACCTTTAATAATGTTAATATCTACTTTATTATCAGTTCTCTTCTTAGATATAAGTTTAGGAAGTGGATTTGCTAATGAAATAACTAGATCAGATGCTGTTGTTATTCTATTATTCTTTACTATTTTCTTATATTATTTAATTAATTTAGCTAGAAAGAAAAAAGAAGAAAATGTTGAAGAAAAGCCTCAATTCCCATTAGGAAAATCACTTATCTTCGTAGCATTAGGTTTAATTGGTATTATAATTGGTAGTAACATGGTAGTTGATAATGCTATTGAAATAGCTTATAACTTAGGAATAAGTGAAAGATTAGTTGCTTTATCAGTAATTGCTTTTGGTACTTCCCTACCAGAATTAATAACAACTATTGTATCTTCTAAAAAAGGAGAACAAGATTTATTATTAGGAAATATAATTGGTAGTAATATCTTTAATATATGTATAGTTTTAGGTATACCGGTTGCTATATATGGAACCATAACACCAAGTAGTTTCCAAATGATTGATATAGTTATGTTAATAGCATCATCTATTGCTTTATTCATCTTTGCTGAATCATCCAGAAAGATTACTCGAGCTGAAGGAGCCATAATGTTAATGGCCTTCGCCGTTTACTATACATTAGTATTTGTCTTATAAAAAAAACAACATTTAATGTTGTTTTTTATTTTACATCATCATAATAACTAAATGATCCAGAAGCAGTTTTCTTATCAAATGATGGAGGAGCATACTTAGTTACTGCAATTGGGTCATCAAATGATGGTGGTGCATATTTAGTTACTGCTATTGGTTCATCAAATGATGGTGGTGCATATTTAGTAACTGCAATTGGATCATCAAATGATGGTGGTGCGTACTTAGTAACTGCAATTGGGTCATCAAATGATGGTGGTGCGTACTTAGTAACTGCAATTGGATCATCAAATGATGGTGGTGCGTACTTAGTTACTGCAATTGGATCATCAAATGATGGTGGTGCATATTTAGTTACTGCTATTGGTTCATCAACAGGAACTTCTGGATAAACAGTTGCGTCTGGCGCATCAGCAGGAGTTTCTGGAACACTAGTTGCAGGTGCAATAACACCAGGATCTGGTTCTCCGTTTCCTGGAATAGGTTCCATAGTATCCATAATATGTAAACCAGGAATTGCTATAGCAGTAGCTCCAAATCCAATTCCTCTTAGAGCCATTAAACCACTTAACATATTCTCTGCTTGTGAAGATAAAGAAGTAATATTTGTATCAATAGCTTCCATTTCTTTTTCAGCAGCTAATTCATTAGCAATTGTATCTTCAATATATTTATCTAACAAAGTTTTAACAATTACAAATGTATCTTCAATATTGTTAATTGGTTTATCCATACTATCATATAGATTTCTCCATCTTAAACCCAAATTACTATCATCTGATGCAACAATATCACTCATATTATTACATTCATATCTAATTGTTTTAACATTATCAATAATAGTTGAAAAAATACTTTCAGATCTTGTTTTTAAGTTTTCAAAAGCTTTAACATTAAAATTACTATATTTAGCCATTTTCTCACCTACTATTCATTTAAACTTTCTTGAGTAGCTAAATATCCATTTGTCTTATCCTCAAGACCTTCTACTACTTGAGTCATAGATGTAATCCACTCATTTAATGATTTTAATTGTTCATTTAATGATGCACCTTTATTTGTTTCTTTAACAAATTGTTGAAAATTAGCATCTGTAAATAATTCTCTAAATTTTTTGTTTAAACCTTCAGTACTATCAACATTAGACTGAATATTTCTCATAGATGTTCTAGCTTTATCAATTGCATCTCTACCTAAAGCCATAATCTCACTCCTCTATTATCAATATCATTATATCATACTATTTATCTTTTAAAACTCTTTTTCTTGCTTCTAAATATTCGGCAACAAGTTTATCTCGTCTGTCATAATCTTCTTTAAAGATTTCTCTTACACAGAAGTTAGGTTTATTCTCATCCCAATCCCATGTATGGAAAGCATCACCTAAACAAGATTTCCAATCAGGACACTTCTTACATTTACTATTAGATGTTCTATCTATCTTACGATAATTCTTAAATTCATGTTCCCAGATATCAGAGAATTTTCTTTCTCTAATATTACCTTGAATTAATTCAGGTCTTCTTTCTATATCAGGACATCCAAATACATCACCATTACTTAAAATACTAGCAACCCAATATCCTGTAAAACAGAAGAAACAATTACCTAATAATTCTGTATCTAAGTCATTACCTAAGAAATGTCCACATCCATATTTAAACTTCATAGATGGATCTTCTTTTCTCTTATCAATAATGAACTTAAACATTCTCTTATATCCATCAGCATCTAATAATAAATCATCATTACCTTTAGCTCTACCAATTGGATCAACTTCTATTAATCGCCAATCAGTAACACCTAAATCTTTAACAATCTTATAGATATCTTCTAATTGATCTATATTCTTTTTATTAACACATGTAGTTACTTGTAAATCAACTATACAAGGACATTTTTGCATTAACTTAATACCTTTACAAATCTTATCAAATGCCCCAGGTACTTTTCTAAAAGATTCATGTAATTCTTTAACACCATCAATACTAATAGATACCGTATCCATATGAGCTTTCTCTATTTTTTTAATTAATTTCTCATCAATTAGAATACCATTAGAAGTCATTCCCCAATGGAAACCTAAATTATGAGCATATTCCATTAATTCAAATAAATCTTTTCTTACACAAGGTTCTCCACCTGTAATATAAAGCATTACATTTTCTGCTCCATAATGTTCAGCTACATCATCTAAAACACCTTTTATTTCTTCTCCAGTAATTTCATCTTTAGGAATAAAATCACCACAACTACTTCCACAGTGTTCACATCTAGCATTACATCTTGAAGTAACTTCAAAGAATAAAGCTTTTAACTTATGTTCTTTATATGCTTTCTTTTTAAATTCATATAAATTGTTTACAAAATTTTCATCCATAATTAACCCGCCTTCTTTTTAATTTTTTTTATTAAAATACCACCTAACAAAATAAACAAGAATATACCCATAACAATAAAGTTATACTTATTAGGATATTCATTATATTCTACGATAAAAATACCAAATATTAAGAATGCAAAGTCTAATACTAATATATCATCTATTATTGAAGCAGTCTTTTCTCCAAATATAATCTCTTCCTTAAATATACCTTTAGGAACATATATGCTTTTATAATTATATCCTTCAATATATTTTCTCTTTAATGTTAATTCTCTTTCAATTGTTTCACCTTTATATTCAAAAGCTATTATTGTTAATACTCTTCTACCATTAGCTCCTTTACTACATGGTATTGTCTTAACAATTCTAATAGTAACTTTTTCTCCTCTAAGTAGAATTCTCAAGTTTTTGACAAAATCAATTACAAAAACAATTGTTAATAAAAACGCAACAAATAAAAAAGGAAACATGCCAATAGTCGCATTATTTTTTAAAATCATATATAACCAATCCTTATAAAATAATTATACCATATAGAAACATATAAAAAAGACTAAGTTTTCTTAGCCTTTCTTTGGTCCTCCTTGAGCTTCCTTTTTTCTATCATAACCTAATATATTAAACATAGTTATTCTACGCTCATATTCATTTAAAGCTATTTCATCTTTTGGTCTATTCATCTTATTCATAGCTCTATTTATTATCTTTTCTATAGCTGGATCAACTACTCTAGTTTCTTGAGATTCAACTTTAAAATCATGATTTCCTACTACCATATGTTCTGGTCTTGATTCCCTGTTCAAAGAAGTTAAATTTTTATAATATTCAGCAAATCTTTCTTGTGCTTCTATAGCTTGCTTTTCACGATTCTCATCATATAATTCATTAAATAATAAAGAACCATGTGAAGATAAAGCTTTAATTATCTTTAATAGCATTGAATCTTGTGGTTCATGATGTGTTCTAATTTGTTTAAACATCGTAACTGCTTCTTCTAATGTACAATCATCTTGATTTAAATAAGCAATTAAATCTAGAAAAGCATTATGATTATCATGATTAAACAAGTTTTTAGAAATTAAAATACTATATGCTTTATCAAATAATTCAATTTTTTCTTCAGGAATCATTCCTTTAGCTCTATCATATAGTTGTCTTTTTCTTTCTTCACTTTCTAAACGTTGTTTTTTAAAGAACTCAGTTGTTCTTCTCATATATTCATCATAAGATTTTTTTAACTGTTTCTTATATTCTTCTCTTGTTATACCATATACTTCTAAATATGCATCATCTACAGTTACAGTATCAGCATATAATCTATGGCCTAAAAAATCACAATAGTATTTAAAAGTAGGATGATCTTTTTCATCTTGTAACATTTCTACTGTTTCTTCCAATGTATAAAATCCTAAAGAAAAATATGGCATTTCTATTCTTTCACCCATAAATAAGCCCCCTGACGATTATTTATCTTACACTACCAATTATTTTTTATCAATAAAAAAAGATAGATTTCTCTATCTTTTTATTAATCATAAACTTCTACATGAATATCTGATATTGTTCCTTTAAAGAACCTTGTATATACTTGATTTTTATCTTGTGATGCACCAAATACAATATTCAATGGAGAATAATTATTTAATGGTGCTAATTTCTGATCATATAGTTCATATTCTACAGTTGTATCATTATATGTGTATCTTAGAGTAACAACTTGATTTCTACGTTCATAATGTACTTGAATTGGTAGATTAGAAGTTCTTTCTCTGTGGTCTTGTGAACTACCATTATTTAACCAGTATGATACAAAATTAACTGTATCAGTATTGTTATAAGGTATTCTAACAACAAATCCAGGAACAAGTTCTCCACTAACAGTATGAGTTTCATCTTTAGCATTCATAATTGTTGTTTGATATTTTTCAACAGGATTTTCTAAGTTAGGATCAACATAAACAATAGTGAAGTCAATATCGAAGTCCCTATCAACATTTTCTCTACTTAAAATATTAATTCCTGTATCTAAGTAATCATCTATACCATCAAATGATATTTCTCCTTCATAATCGAATTCTGATTTAACATATTGAGCATATAGAGTAACAACATCATTATTTGTAGTTGATAAGTTAAGAACCTCTTCTTCATCATAATACTTAGTACCAGTACCATCTGGCGAAGTATTCCAACTACCAAATAAATAATCATCTTTAGTAAATTGTGAAGAACTTAAGTTTTGTGCTTCACCAACATATAATTGTTGATCTTCCATAGTTCCAGTACCACCATTAGCATCAAAATGAACACTATAATGTGGAGCTTCTTCCCATTGTGCATACAATGTAATAACATCATTTTCATTTCCTAATCCTGAAACAACTTGCTCATCACTATAACTTGTTCCAGTTCCATCAGGTGATGTATTCCAACCAGTAAACATATATGCATGTTTCTTAAAGCTATTAGCTTTCAATGGTTTAGACGCATATAAAGCATAAATTTGATCTTCCATAAATCCTGTTCCACTATTACCTTCAAAATGAATAGTATAATGTGGAGAATCAATTAATTCAACAGTCATATCTGATAATGTTCCATCAAAGAAACGATATGGACGTTGTTGAGCATCATATTCGCCACCAAATGTTGCATGATAATCGAAGTATTTATTAAATGATGTGAAGTCATTAATTGTTGTAAATGTTTCTCCACCATCTACACTATACTTAATAATACCACTCTCACGTTTTAATACGAATGTCTTTCCAACAGCGAAGTTATTTATATTCTTTGTCTTCTTACCACCACCTGTTGAAACATTAGCAACTAATTCGAATTTATTCTTATCATATCTAAACATTGTACCAGGATATGGTTCTGCTCTTTCATCCATATTAGCAAACATTGCTGCACGGCTTGTTTGAGTACCTGCCATACTATCTAATGTAAACGTCACTATGAAATCTTTATCAGCATTTTCTTCGCTAAATAATTCCATATCAGTATCAATCATTGTACTAGCTGTACCATTAAATGTTGCTTGATCATTATGGAAATAAATCTTATTCCATCTAGCATACAATGTCATATCAGAATTTACTATATAATCTTCATTTACTTTTTGCGTAAATGATGAATCTTTATACCATCCTTTAAATTCATATACATATGTACAATTTCTTTCACCATAACTTCCAGTACCACTATCACAATCATCATATGTAACTGTTGGTAATGTTCCTAAAGCTTCTCCTTCATTTCTTGTTATAGGAGAAGGATTTGGACTTCCACCATTAGTAACAAATGTAATTTCATATGGATTACTATATATTGGTGAAATAGTAACATCTTCTGTCATTGTAAATGTATAATCAGGATTTTCAACTCCATTTGACCATTTAACAAATTCTCTACCTTGACTATCATATTGATTAGCTATCAAATGAATTTGTGTTCCATAATAATAAGTACCTGAAGCATTTGAAGGATTAACATTCTCACTATTTTCAACAGTAAGTTCATATTGCTCTCTATCATACTCATATATTATTGTTACCGTATCAAAACCAGCAATAACTGTTTGTCTATCTGGTGTAATAAAACCTTCATAAGTATGTACTTCTGGAGATAATGGCAATCCAATATCAATTTCTCCTTCTAAAGTTTCAACTGTTGTATACGTTACACCATCTAAATTCATTTGATTATGTTTAATAATATAATCTGTTTTACTTTTTAAAGTAAAGGTATTTATTTTTGGCTCTGGAGTTGATTTAAATAAAGCATTTACCTTATTTACAAAGAAAAATGATGAAATAATACCAACTAAAAGAATACTAAGTAATTTTAGTTTTTTCATATTTCATCATCTCCTTCTAATTAAACTGCCTTTTTATTATTGTCTCCCAGTAATAAGCCAGCCATTAAAAGTAAGAATATACATACTCCACATATTATCTTACCTTTAGTAGATTGAATAGCTTTTACTGTATATCCTACCTTTGGTATTGAATAAACATTCTTACCAAAGTAGTTTTCTCTAGTTGTTTTGAAACCATCAGAGACGTTATTAGCATCTCCTCTAGTTTCAAAACCATCACTAGTAATATCTATTACTCTATGAGTAACTAATGTACCATCTCCCATACTAAAGGCGATGATATCATTTTCTTTTATTTCATTAAAATCTACTTTCGTATTAATGAAACTTACACTCCCTGTTTTTATTGTTGGTTCCATTGATCCAGATATTACAACATATGGTCTAATACCATAAAAGTACATCGCTATACAACCAGCACCAACAACAATAATCAATGTTAATATAACATCAACTATTATCTTTAAAATTTTCATTTTAATTATTCATTAGGGAAGTTAGCTGCAAATACTTCAGCTGTAGCACCATCAACATGGTCTTTTTGAACAGCAAAAGCTTTAACAGGCATTTTTAAATCTTTTGCTTCTGTAGTATCATCAGCATCAGTTAATGCAGTGTATTGAGTATCACTTAAATTAGCAAAAGTAACTGTACTAAATAATGTTGCACTTGCTCCTGCAGTCATACTATCAGTATGTCCATAAACTTTTACAGCTTTTCCATCTGTACAAGCAGTTGTTCTTACAGCAGTCCATCCACTATTAACTGTATAAGTAAATAATTCAGTTTCGCCTAAGCATGGAACTTCTACTTTAACAAATACCCAAGCATCTTCACTATCTGATGCAACAGTAACTGTTGGATCCTTTTCGATTACATCACCAGGCATCATACTTTCTGCTTTTGTTTTTCCAGTTGAATCCCAAGTTGGTTCAGTTAAAGTAATATCTACTTTACCAACAGTAAATGTATTTTTTACTTCTTCTTGATCTGTAAAGTAAGCCATTACGCCCCCGATTGCTAATAATAAAAGTAAAACTAAAGCTGCAATAATTGTTTTTTTCTTATTCATAATTTTTTTCCTCTTTCCTTTTTTCTAATTATTTTTTTCTATTTTATCCTTTTCCTTCTTTTCAAGTATTAGGACTATTAATAATCCTAAAGCTGAAAGTAAGAAAACGGTAATAGACAAATCAAATTTTAAATCCCATGTTTCAGGAATTATTATGGCGCTCTCTATTAATTCTAAAGAGAACCTCCATGTTATCTTTGTCAGAATCTTACTAAATTCATTATCTAATTCTTTCGGCAATGATACTTCTAATGTTAAAGTATCACCTTCACCACCTGCATAAGTACCTAATTCTAACATTTCTACATCTGCTAGATTAGTTGTACTTAATACTGTACCATCACTCTTTTTTATAATTAGATTAATATTCTCTAGTAATTTTCTTTCTTCATCACTTAAGTCTTCTTTATCAATACTTAAGTAATATTTGTTTTTATCTTTACTACTATTTAAAATTTCAATATTCTCACTTACACTATCCCCTGGTAATAAACCGCCTAAATTATCAAAGAAACCATCATCTAATGTAATGTGTTGCTGAGCATTGTTTTCATATACCACAGTTGAACTTCCAGAACTGTTAATATCATATGTTCTATTAACACTTTCCTTTATTTCTATTCCATCCCAATTACCATCAAAGTTTTTAGCTTGTATAGCTTCAACAAGTATGTTAACGATAACCTTTTTGCCTTGATATTCATTGGTTAAATTATCAGGTATTGAAATTTCATTAAATAAATCAACTGATTCTTCTTTACCTAAAGTTGAACCATAGTAGTAATATCCATCTTTTTTATCCCAAGATGCATAATTACCATCAATATAATCTAATTCATTATATTCTTCATTGTTTATTGTGTAAGTAATCTTTGTTCTTAAATAGCATTCAATCCCGAGATTATTAACTCTTGGAACAAGCGATATTTCTTCACCTGGCATCACTATTTTTCCATCTTCAGTAAATGGTTCGTTACTGCCATTATATTCTTCTAATTTTATTTCAACAGCACTTGTTGAAAGTGTTGTTTCTGTATCATTTATTTCATTATTCAATGCATAAATACCAGAAATACACATTATTAAAAAGAACATTACTCCTACAAGAAATAATCTCTTTTTACTAGCACAATATCGAACCACCTCCATATCATCTACTATACGTAAAAATTATAGCATAAAAAAAGAGGTTTTTGAACCCCTTTACGTTAAAATTTCATATGCCTGAACTACCAATCTATCCTTGTTATTATCATGACATGTTGATAAAGTTAGTATCTGTTTAACTCCCGTTAAATCAGTATCAAAATTGATTTTACTTCTACTTTTAAACTCTTCTAAAGTTTTTTCAAAATCATCAAAATTTCGATCAGCATAATAATCTGTACTACTAGCTTCATAAACACTAAATATTTGATAGTATTTATTTTCACCATTAATTACTAAAAGTATCTTACCATTGTTATCATCATAATAACTTTTTTTCATTAATTTATCGATATCACCAAACATAATACCATCTTTACGATGATGACCATATATAACTATATTTTGATCATCCATACTATTTCGATAATCCATAAATATCCAACCAGCAGCATTTCTATTACCGTCATAATCATGTCTTAAATAATAATCATTATTATTAGTTTGTACAATTGGATAATTAATATTGGTATTCTCTATTTTTATCCATCCCATTGTATCTTCATTAATCTTTATTATTTCTTCATTAATAGCATAACTATCATTGTCTAATATTAAATAATCACTTACATTATCAACAATCTTTTTTACTTTCCTTTTATCGTTATACCAAGATAAGATACTTATTAAAGAACCAATAATTAGGATAATAAATAATACTTCTAATATTTTTAGAATAGTTCTTTTCATAAATATCACCTACCTATCATCTAAATTATAACATATAAAAAAGAAGCATTGCTTCTTTATTCACCAAACTTAATACCACAATTAGTACAAAACTTAACTCCTGGTAATATTTTACTACCACAGTTCTTACAATAGTTATTATTAAATATTAATTGTCTTCCACATTTTATACAATAAACAGCAGTTAAATTTATTTCTGAACCACAATACATACAAAACTTAGTTGTTTTCTTACTACTTTTTTCTTCTTTAACTACTTTTGCATCTTTAACACTTTTTGCCATTTGTATCACCAAAAAGATTATAACATAAAAAGACACTATTCAGTGTCCTTTTTTGTACCATTGATTTGTTCATCAATATTTTTAATATTTTTTCTTGTATCACTAACATCTCTTTCAATAGAGTTAATTGATATCTTATTAGCTTTATCATTTAAGATAGCATAATCTTCAATTTTGGATCTAACAGAATTACTTCTTACAGAAGAATTAACAATATCTAAACATTTATTAATGTTTTCATTTAATCTTTTTAATTCTTCTGATAAAGCATCATATTTTTTTAATGATTCTTTTTCAGTTGATAAGTTATTTTCTAATACTTTTCTTTCGTTAGTATTTAACTCATCGCTCATATACATATTTTGCACTAGGAGTTATACCTTGTACTTGTCTTTGGAAAGCAAGTACTTCTTGATAAGCCTCTTCTAGTATTCTTTCTGCTTTATCGTATATTTCATCTAGACCTTCTATTTTTTTGATTATTCTATCTAACTCTTGTAGTGTTGCTGTTGCAATAGCTATTTGAGCATTAATAACATCAGCATCATACATTGGAACCCAAGTTGATAAGTATTCTCCTGGATTATCAGGATCCTCATAAACAACTTCTTTCATTTCGTTTAGCATTCCTTTTAATGTTTCAATACTATCTTCACATTGTTTTTTAGCTTCTCTATATTCTTCTAATCTTGATGAATCTAACATTTCATCAGGTTCCATATAATCTTTTAACATTTGTAAAGCTTCTTCAATAGCAGCACCTAAATGATCAGCAACTTGAGCTCTTTGACCAAGTGCTTGTTGGAACTCCGCCATTTTACCTCTAACTTGATCCCATTGTTCACCTTTTAAATCTGCTTCACTTTGTTCTATAAAATCAACTAAATGATTACCAGTAGAAGTAGCATCTCTACTATCTTGACTAAGGGTATTGAAAGTAGTAAATGATAATGCCGACTCTAATTCATCTAAATATAACTTAGCCATTTACTATCGTCGCCCCTTCCAATAATTCATTTTGAATTTCATCTAATGATTTTGTATCTAGATATTCTTGTTTAATATAAACATTAATACCATTACCTTTTACTTCCATTCTATCGAAGTAATCTTTACCTTCAAATTTCTTCATTAATTCAGACATTGCTGCTGATGCTGCTTCTGCAGTATCGTATTTATAATAATATCTAAATGATACAATCTTTTCGCCATCTGTTTCTAAAATAGCATTATGATTATCTTCAAAATTAAATTTTAATTCTCTTGTTCTCGGTGTCTCCGGAACTGTTGGTGGATTACCACCAGGGTTATCACCCGGATTATTACCATAAAAATCCGGAGTATTTCTTGGTGGTTTATAATCATTAAGTGGTTTTGCTCCATCTTCATTTGGTACTTCTAATACTGAGCCTAATTCATCAGCACCTTCTGCTAAATGTTTATCCATATCTATCATTGCTTGAGCATAACTTAATACTGATTCTGTTTGTAATGATAAATCTGTTAACAATTGATTTACTAAACTAAAGTAAGCATCAATATATTTACCTATACAACCAGGTATACCTTCAGTACTTCTAAAGTTTTGTGTACCATATCCAGATAAATAACCTGAACTACTTACTTGTTGTCTAATACTATTCATAGCAGATTCAACATAACTATATTTAGAAGTAACTTCTTGACCTCTATAATTTAATTTTAAGTCTGTTAAACTTCCAAGAATTCCCATTTGATCATTCTTAACAAGATTATCAGTAATTGTAAATTTACCAGGACTTAACAGTTTTCTTAAACTAGGTATGTTAACACCAGCTAAATTAGAAGTAATCATATCTTCAATATTTACTTCTATTTTTTCACCTGTTTCTGGATTATAAGTAACTAATTTATAATCAACAAAACTATTTTTTAAATAATAACTATTATGTCCAAATTCATCCTGATAACCAAATAAGTAATCTACCATTCCATTGTATAAAATATCTCTATTACAGAATGGATGGAAATCATTCCAATTTAAGTTATGACCATCATAAGTTGTTTCAATTATATACATATTATAGCCATTATTAATACCTGTTTTTAATCTATTAATTCTTTCACTATCATCTACCATATCTTGATAAAAAATTGGCACATTACCATCAATTAATGCTTGATATTTATTATCAATATTTTTGATTTGGTCAACATCATTTTTAGAATTATTAATAATCATAAAAGCATTTAATTCAGGATGCTCTGTTAATAAATTATTTAAACTAGTAAAACCATTTCCACCACTAGCACTAAATGACATTTGACAAACTGTAGGTATATTTAAACCTAAATTTTCTGTTAAAGAATCATAAGTTTGTGTAAATAAATTTTCTGCATTTTCATTATAAGCAGTATAGGAAATACAACAGATATAATCAGGAGGATTTTCTCCACGTATTATTTCTCTTAGCATATCCGCATCATGATATCCACCTGCTGGTCCACCATCACCAGGTAAATAACCCAACATAGATACACTGCCTTCATAATTAGCAGGAATATATAATCCATTGTGATGAGAATCTTCACAGTAGTATCCACCACCATCTAATGCTTCTACCGTATTATAATTAGCATTCAAGTATTCTTCTAAGTTTTCCATATACTTCACCTACTATCTAAATTCTATCATTTTATCAATTTATTGTAAATTAACCTACCATTTGCTTTACTCTAATTTTATATAAAAAAAGATATCAATCGATATCTTCATCTTCTTTTAAATCATCATTTATAATATTTTGGAATTTATCATCATTACTTAATGTTCTAAGTATAGCTGGTAATAAGTTTTCTTTAGCTAAATCACTAATCTTAACCCATTTATAATAACTAGCATCACTATCATGATTAATCATATCATTTGTAAACCTTGTATCATATTCATCAATAGTAGTCTTATATAAAATATATAATTCATGATACTTTCTTCCATTCATTTCAAAGAAGTTTTCTATTAATGCTTTCATAATAACTTCTGTTTCTAATATATCTACTTGCATTTCTTCTTTTAATTCTCTTTGTAATGCCGCTAAACTGCTTTCCATTGTTTTAACTCTACCACCAGGTATAGTTACAAAATCAATCTCTGGATTAACCTCTACTAAGATTTCATCACCTTTTTGAATCATCAAGCCAGCTCTGTAGTTGAATTTAACATTTTCTTCTACCATCATTGATAAATCCATAATAATTCTCCTAACTTTCTTTTGCTAATTCTTCTAATTCATCAACTATTGTATTTAAATAATGATTACCAAATTCTCTTTGAGTTACAATACCATCATTGTTATCATCATATTCTTTATAATACATATTAAAACTTTCTTCATTTTCTTCTTTTGAAAAAAATACTCCCTGATCAGCAGCTATATGATATAAAGCCGCAGCAAGCATTGATTTCAATCTAACATGTTTATCTTCTGTACTAAAATCAATTTTATTAAGAACTATCATTACTTTTTCAAATTCTTCATTTGTTAATGTTGTTCTAAAATTTGATGAGCTAACATCACAATCTAAAGCACTACAACCAGGTATTTTCTCAACCCATACCATTTTAGTATCTAAAATTAATTCAACTTCATAAGCAGTACCTGGAGCACCACCATCAAATATATGATAACTAACTATATTCCCTAAACATTTTTCTTTCTCACATGTACATTCTTTTTCCATAATACATTTATTAGGACATTTCTTAGGTATTAGAAAACCAATTAGTATTCCTAAGCCGAATAACAATATGACACCTATACAAATTAATACTTTCTTCATTACGTTCACCTACTATGTAAATTATATCATAAAATCATTTAAAATTAGATAGTAATAAGATATAATTCTTATGGTGATAAAAATGAATTTTTTTAAAAAATATTTTTTCTATTTAGTAAGATGGCAACTTAGTACTCCAATCCTAGCAATAGTATTAAAATTACTATCTAATATGAGTACATTAACAGCTACTATCATAGCAAATTTAATTGGTGGTCTAATCTTCTTCTGGGTAGATAAAATAATTTTTAAGAAAACTTCCGATGTTCCTTTATGGGAAATTAAAAATAAAGTCGAATGTTATGATTGTCATAAGAATACTAAAGGTTATCGTATTGTTATGTGGGGTAACTACGATAGATCAGAAGATAAAAATCCTCAATATAGATGTCGTGAATGTAGTTTAAAAAAGATGAAATTAATTAACAGTAAATAAAAAAGATATCATTTGATATCTTTTTTTAATCATGTAAAGCTTCTTTCTTTTCGTAAAGGATACAAGTATCTCCTCTTACTTCAGAATCTTCTTTATCACATACATAACCATCTGTTAATTCAGCAGTCTTTGTTTCATTTATACATCTATCATGATCTACTTTTGTATAACCAGAAGGGCAAGCCATTTTATGTTGAGCAGGTTCTTCCTCTTCTTTAACACACTTAGTACCTTTCATTGTGTATTCACCTTCACAAGTATACTCACTTACAATAGGATCTGTATAAGTAATAGAATTCTCACAATATTCATTTCTACTACTATATTGTTTACCATCACGAGCACCTTTACAAACTAATACGTTTGAAGCATCATCCCAACACATATGACCTATTTGAATTTTTCCAGGACATCCTTCAGCAATTACTGGTGCTCTATGCCAGTAACATTTACCACCTGACATAGTTGTTTCTGTTCCATCATGTAATTCACAAGGACTCATTGGATGAGTAGCTTTTGATTTATCTACACAGATATATCCATCGCCTTCACCAGGAGTAGCTAATGCAATATCACTCTTCTTAGTTAATTCTCCTTTAGAACAAGTAAAGCTCTTAGCAACAGGTTCTTTTTCTTCTTCTCTAATACATTTATCGCCATTTAAAGTACGACCTTCAGCACATTCATATTCTTCAGTTTCTTCAGGATGTGTTTCTTCATAACACTTACCATCATGTTCTATATATCCACCAGGGCATACTTTACCTTTTTTAGCTTCTTCTCTAGCTTTTTCTTTGAAGCACCAACCATCTCTTAGTTCCCATCCTTCTTCACATCTATTACCAGAAGCTTCAGTTTCTTTAATTTCTCTAATAGATCTATTAACGAAGTATTCTACATCCATATCTTTTTCTTTAGCAATCTTATTAATATAAGCAGCTTTAGCTGGACTTATATCATATTCTTTAGCTAAATCTTTATCTTCATTAGTAATCTTATCTATTACAATTAAATCTAAACTATGATTCTTTTCACTTACTGGACCATTAATAACTTTTTGTAGTTCATCCATATCTAATTTTCCATCTACATGAACTAAAATTGTTACAACATCATCTCTAATATAATCATATTCAAAAGATTTATTAATTATTTCATTCATTGCTTCTTCAAGACTCATATCGTCTTCTACTTTTTCAATGACTTTTTCACCATCTTCATTTAAGGCTTTAACTGCTGTAACTTTTTCTTTTTTAAGTTTAATCTCTATACTAGGATTAATATCCATAGTTAAAGTTGCTACACCACTATTCTTTCTATTTAATAATAATAGTACTACTACAACTATTAAAACTACTAAGCATAAAGCTCCAGCTATCATCATTTTCTTTTTCATATTATCACCTTATCTAAATTATAATATATATGATAAAAAAAAGACACTAAAAAGTGTCTTTTATTAATGTGTTACTTCTAAATCATTAACTTCTACTTCTTCAATTTTATCTTTTAAATCAACATAAGCAAAAATCGTTGTACCAGATTCTTTATTTCCATCAGCAATATAGAATACCTTGCCATTTCTTATAAATGGTTTAGTAATTACCGTTCTTTTACTATCTTTAAAAGTTATTTTAGAATATACATTCTTAATTTCTAATAACTTTTCTTTATCTTTAAAAATAGTTATTTCATAAGTATTACGACATGTTTCTGTTTTAAAGAAAACATAATGATCTCCATATTTAGTATAAACATTTGAAATATTACATTCTCCACCATCATTTGCTTCATAACTTGGAGCAACTTTTTTAGCTTCTTCTTGAGTTAAATACTTTATATCTTTATCAGGTGTCCCATTAAAGAATGTATTAATTTCTTCATATGTAGACTTCTTTTCAATTACTTCTTTTACTTCTTTAGGAGCATTTGTTTCTTCATCTTTAACTTCTTTTTTACCTGTAGAATAACCAACAGCACCAAATATTAAAATAACTAAAAGAACTAAACCAAATATTAAAAGTTTATTACTTTTTTTAGTTTCACTTATTTCCATACTATTTTCCTTTCTCTACTTGTTTTAATCCTAATAACTCTTCTCTACTAAAGTATTTGTCTCGAGCATTTTCTTGTTTAACAATTATACCTTTAACATATTTTGGATCTATATAACTAATTCCATTTCTTTTTATATATACATCTTTACCTTTAAAAGATAAATCAGAATCTACTTCTTCCGTAGGAAATTGTAATACTACTGTTGCATTATTATCTTTATAAGAACCAACTAAGTTTATTAAATCTCCAAAAGAAGTCATAGGTGTAGTTGTTAAAGATAGTGATGGTATATCATCAAATACTCCTTGCATACCATGGCCATTATTTATTAAACCAAGATTCATAATATCACTTATATTACTATTAGCCATTACTTCATTAGGATTAATTGGTCCTAAATAACCTCTATGAATAGCTGTAACATAATTAGGATCAGCAAATAAACTATTTAAATATTCACCAGTTTCCCTATCAAAGTTACATACTTCATCCCAACCATACATAAGGTTATAGAAGAATTCATATCTTTTAAAGTCATTTAGTCTCTCCATTTTTTGTAATACTTCTCTACAATAATCAAATTCAAAGAAACTATATCTATCTTCAGCCATAGCAACTAAAACACTATCAGCGACATGAGCTCTTTTTTCTATTATTTTTTTATCTAAACTTCTTTTACTTTTTATCCATTCTCTTAAATTCATAGCATCACCTATCTAATAAAATTAGTCCATGCTCCAGATTCTCTTTCAGGTAAACCATATTCTTTTTTACCTAAATTGATACTCTTAATTAAGAAAGCCATATTTCTTCCTAGATTACGCATAGTTTGTAATCCTTCTTCATCTTTTAATACTTCTTCCTTATTAGAACCATGTACTTCATTCCAATAAGTACTTGTAGCAATAGGCATTCCTGCTATACCAAAATACTTATGTATTTCATCATATGCACTAGTACTTCCAGCTCTACGTGATGATATAACAGCAGCACCTACTTTCATAGTTTTGCCTATATAACTACTATGGAATAAACGATCCAAGAATGCTTTTAAAGTACCATTCATTCCTGAATAATATACAGGAGTTCCAATTAGTATTCCATCACTTTCACCAAATTTTACAGCTACTTCATTTACAATATCATCAAATACACATTTCTTTAGTTCTTTGCATTTAAAACAACCTATACAACCTCTAATATCTTTATTACCGATATTTATTGTTTCTGTTTCAATGCCTTCTTTATTTAATTCTTTTTCTACTTCTTTTAAAGCAGTTACTGTACATCCATCTACATGAGGACTACCATTTATAATTAATACTTTCATATTACTCTCCTTTTAGAAATTCATCTTTAATATTCATTTTTTCTTCTCTAAATATTCTCTCATCCATTAGTTTTAAATCTTTAGATACTAATGGTTTGAAAGCCATATGAGCAAGTATATCTTTTTCTAAATCAACACCAGGTGCTATTTCAATTAACATAACTCCATCTTTTGTTAATTTAAATACACCTCTTTCAGTAACATATAAAACTTCTTGACCAGTTTTAATAGCTTGTTCAGCAGAGAATGTAATTTGTTGTACTTTATCAACAAATTTAGGTTTTTCTCCTTCTTTATTAATTACTAATTTACCATCTTTGATTTCTTCTTCTAAACCAACAGCAGTAAATGTTCCCATGAATATTACTTTCTTAGTACTTTGAGTAATATTAATAAATCCACCAGGTCCTGTTACTCTAGTACCAAATTTAGATACATTAACATTACCTTCTTTATCTACTTCTGCAAGTCCTACAATACCCATATCTAGACTTCCACCATTATAAGCATCAAATTGTTCAGCTGTTTGAATAACTGAATCTGGATTAACAGAAGCTCCAAATACAATACCACCAATTGGTACACCACCAGTTGGTCCTGATTCAACAGATAAATAAATGTAATCACTTATTCCTTCTTCAGCACAACTATTAGCTACACTATCAGGCATACCAACACCTAAGTTGATAACATCACCTTTTCTAACTTCCATTGCACTTCTACGACCACATACTTTTCTTTCATCTAATGGTCTTATTTCTATATCTTCTAATTTAATTCTCTTATCTCCAGTTATTTCTGGTTTATAGAAAGGAATATTATATTCACCTAATGAAGTATCTGGTTCATTAACTACAACATAATCTACATAAGAAGAATGAATTAATACATTTCTTGCTCTAAAAGAATTTTTAGGTTTAATACCTTTAACTTCTACTACAACAATACCACCACTATTATGAGCAGCTATTGCCATATTATATTGTTCACCAATAACTCCTTCTTCTTCTAATGAAATATTACCATCTTCATCAGCATAACTTGCTTTTAATAACGCTACATTAATTGGAAATGAATGATAAAAAAGATTTTCTTTTCCGCCAATATTAACTACTTCAACAAATGGATCTAAGTCTTTAGCTTTTTCATTAGCACAACATCCTTCTACTCTAGGATCTGCAAATGTACCTAAACCAATATGCGTAATAATACCAACTTCATGACCAGCAATTGCTCTATATAAATGATTTATTACTCCTAACGGAACAGCAAATGCTGGGAATTGATTACCACCAATAGCATTACCAAATACTCTTCCCATACCTAAGTGTGCACATATTGCTCTACCAACTAAACCTGGCTTAGCTAACATATTCATACCTACATCATCATTAGTTAAATTACCAGGACTTATACCACAAGTAACTCCTATATTACATGGATGTCCGGTACTTAAAAATGAATCCATTACACTTCTAATTAAAGCTTCTGGACTACCAGATCCTCCACTACCACTTATGGCTACCATATCTTCATCTTTTATTAATGAAGCAACATCTTTTTTATCAATTATCTTCATAAGTATCACCTAATATAAATATATCAAAAAACCAAATAAAAAGAAATGATATAATCATTTCTTCCTAATACTAGTTTTTCTTCTTCAAGATAGTTGCTTCCATGACATATTTAACAATTACAGATAGGATTAAGGTAATTATTACACATGGAACGAAGATTAACCAGAATGAATATGCAGTTTCTTGAGTATTAGTTCCCAATAATCTAATTACTAAGATAGCTACAGGATAATGTAACATATAAACGTATAATGACAAGCCACCAAGATAAGATAAAACTTTGTTTGTTACATCATTGTTTAATACTTTAGTAAGACCATCTTTATTTAATAAAGATAATGCTACTACCATTGTACATAAGAATGCAACTGGCCATCTTTCAAGTTTAAACCATGTAGGTTGATAAACTATATACCATCCTAATAAAGCACTTATAGCAATATTTAAGATAGTTAATAACCAAGTATGTTTAAATTCATGTTCTTTAACTTTTTCAAGAACATAATATAGGATTACACCAATTAGCATACCAATCATAACGAAAACTAAACCGTTATTAAATCCTAATGTTGGAGTTGCAGCACCAGCAGCACCACCCATACCATTAGTAGATGCAGTTTGGAATCCAAATGTTGACCAAGCAGTTTGAGCAGCTCTTGTACCAGTAAAGCTCCACCATCCAGCAAAGAAAATTGTTAAGAATGGAGCAGCTACACCAGCTGTAAAGTCTTCATTTTTACATAAGCCCCAATAGATAAAGTAACCAACAAGTATAATTGCTGAGATGAACCATAATGGTCCATTTAAGTTAAAGAATTCGTTTCCTGCACTTCTTAAACCAGCAGCATGGAATCCCAAGAATTCCCAAATACTATTAAATAGCATTACAAATACTTCTTGTACTTTATAATCAGGATAGAAGAACTTAGTACAAATTACTACTCCTAGTACATAACCCAAAATAAGTACTGGAAGTAATCCTTTGATTCTTGCCCAAGTATACTCTCCTGCTCTAGACATTGCACTCCTTTCGTTGTATTTTGGATCTTTAGATGCTTTTTTATAGTGAGCAGCCATGAAATAACCGGCAGTTACTGTAAATACAAGTAATACTTCACTAGCACCAAAGAACCAAGTATTTGATGGAGTCATCCAGTATCCGTTTGATCCATTACATGTTCTAGCAATTATCCATCCTACATGGAATCCGATAATAGCAATTGCAACGAAGAATCTCCAGAACTCGATGGCAACATTTCTCTTCTTGACTTCTTTTTCCATTAAAGCCATTTCTCCTTTCTCAGTCGACTCCTATCTTAAATTTATTTTATCAAATATATATAAAACTTACAACCTAATAAAAAAAAGACACACAGTGTCTTTTAATTACTTGAACCTGCTACATTAACTGCTTGATTATTGTTTATATCTTTAGTAATTGCTGCCATAATAGCAAGTATTATTTCTAACTTACTATCATCAAATATTTCTATTTCATATTTATCACCTATAGTAAAGAATTTTCTACCTATATGAGCTATTTTATTATTTCCTTCATATACATCAAAATCTAATGCCATAAAATTTCCATCAATTCTATAACCATTACTTAATTCATAATCATTTTTAAATAATTTGAATTTTCTTTGAATTTGGCAAGCTAATTCACCATGAAAATAAATATTATAATGACGCATTAAATGAAACAATTCCTGTTCTATATATGCTACTTCATTACCTGCCATATCTTTAATAGTCATCTTATCTCCAATAGTTAATAACTTACTAGTTATTTCATACAAGTTATTACCTTCTTCATCTGTAATAAAGAATCTATCATGTATTGAGAATAATTTTTCATTAACATATAATTTCATACTATCACCTATCACCATTATACCATACCGCCACTTGAAAAAAAGCCCTTTTTATGGTATAATAAGGCCACTTTAAGGGGGAGAAGTTAACGTCTTATGATGTTTATTATGCGTCAATGACAATATCATTTTTTGATATTCGGATAATAAGTAATAACGAGACTTTTAATAGTATAAAAGGTCTCGTTTTTTTGACCGAATAGAAAGGAATGATATATATGAGAGAAAATAGAAAAAATATTTTCTTTGCAATTCTAAAAATTGCTAGAGAAATAGCTAAAATTTTAGGTATTACTATACTTGCTGCTTTTACTTTTGTACTTGAGATTTTAGTTAGAAGTAATTTTGTTTATTTATTGATAAGTGATACAGATTTCGATGACTTTATATCTTTTGAAATGTTTGAAAGTATTGGCGATAATATTGAAAACATTAAAGACTATATTCACGACATAAAAGATGCTAAAGCTGAAATCAAAGAAATTAAAGAAGAAGAATTACAAGCTCAAATTGAAACAGAAGCTCAAAAATCTATAGTTACTAAACCACTTAATGATAGCATAATTGAATATATTAGAGATTTAATATTAAAAATCGAAGTATTACCTGTTGAAGAACAACAAGCTTTTACTCAAAAATTAAAAGAAGTTTTAGCAGATTATACATCTAAATACATTAATAGTGTTACAAGTCCTAAAGATCAAAATGTAAAAGCTGAATCTCTTTCAATAGTACGTCAAAAAACAACGGAAAAACTAAGTGCTATTGATATGGCTATTAGAGCTAGAATTAATATTCAAGATAAAGTAACTGCTATAAATTTAGCAGAACAAGAATTATTATCATTAATGAACTCTAAAGAAAGTAAAAATAAATCTTTAGAATTAAGACATTAAAAAAGATATCCAATTGATATCCTTTTTTATTTTACGTACTTTCATTATACCATATTTTGGGGTTTTTCTCAAATATAGATACCCATTTCCTTACTAGCTTCTTCTGCTTCTTTTGCTGAATAAGCACATAGTTTTACATCTATATCATACTCAGGAAAATCACTAGTAAACTTCTTATAAGCAGCAATACATTGTTTAGTTGATTCCCTTACAGGATTCTCTAATCTACCACCAAATATACTACTACTTATTAAAGGAAATGATATTGAATGATAACCATTATCTTTTAATGCAACTAAAGAATTGTAATAAGCATTAAATAACTTATCAAATGCTTCTGGTGTTCTACCAAAATCTGGTCCTACTGCATGGATAATTATTTTAGCATTCTTTATATTAAATGCTGGTGTTACTATTACTTCGCCATCAGATATTGGTAAATCATATTTTCTACATGCTTCATTTAATTCTGAACCAGCTTTTAAAAGAATCGCTCTAGCAACTCCACCACCATGTGCCATATAACCATTAGCAGCATTAACAATAGCATCAACTTCTTGTTCTATACAAGAATCATTTATTAATTCTATCTTACTCATATTATTTAATACTTGCTTGATAAATCATATCAATAGAATCTGCTAACTTCTTATCAAATTCTTCTTCTGTATCATTAACATTTAATCCTTCAAGTAATGCTCTTGAGAATGATGCTATCATACCTTTATTTCTAGCAAGTCTATTACATGCATCTTCTCTTTCATAACCACCAGATAATGCTACTACTTTAACTACATGTTTATCTTCCATTACTTCAGAATAATAATTATCTACACTAGGTATAGTAAACTTAAACATTACTTTAGTATCATCAGATAACTTACTTAATTCTTCCATTACATAATTACGAAGTATTTCTTCACATTTTTCTTTATCAGGTGCATTTATATCTACTTCAGGTTCAATGATTGGTACTAAACCTTTATTTGCTATTATTTTAGCTATTTCAAATTGTTGTTTAACAATTTCCTTAATTCCTTCTTCTTTATCTTCTTTAATAACA
>JAEEGI010003094.1_pt1 | contig 39907 bp, 36 predicted proteins | sample 8958751 | NCBI WGS metagenome assembly JAEEGI01 (sample SAMN16246545, study PRJNA631951) | gut metagenome | biome: gut microbiome; feature: rumen; material: KS-attached | host: Bos | place: Iran: Karaj | collected 2018-10 | reverse complement strand
GACGTTGTGACGCTATAGCACGGCTTGTAAATTAGCTTGTAAAAATGCCAACTAATTAATTATCAATAGCAAAAGTGCTCCCGCCCGGGGCACTAATCAGACCTTGCAAGTTGTTGATTTATAAACACTTTGCAGGGTCTGATTTTTTTTATTTAGTTTTGCGCGCAGCGGAATCGGTTGATTATTAATATATTAAACGATTGCCCTATACAGAAAAAGGCAATAGAATATTTGTATAAGATATTGAATGTCAAGCTATTGCGCTGCACGGCCGTCAGTGCAGTAAGAATCTATATCGGCTTTTTCGTTTCTTTCATCGGATTCCTTTTGGACTTCGGCCTCGGAAGGGCGAGAACGGTCGCTTTTGTAATGGCTGCCAGATATTCCCTGTCATCCACGTCGGTAATCAGGAAATGCTCCTTGGCCCCCGGGTAAGGAGAGCGCATCACCACCTCTTTCAATTGCGCCGCGCCCTGATACGTGGGCTTGATATACAGACTGTTATCACAGATCAAACCGAACAAGATGCCGTCACAGTAGATGCAATAGTCTCCCATCATCTTCTTAACGACGATTTCCCCGGCGTCCGAGCACTGGTCAATTATGTATTGTACGAAGTCTGGATTGCAAGCCATAGGTATTACATCTTTTTTATCGGGTGCCGTATCACGGTCTTCCAATTATCCGGGGCGACCTTGCGGGCGTCAGAGAGATAAATCTCGTGGTGAAGACGTGTCGTAGAAAGATCATTCATATAGCCATTCTCTGCCAGGAACTTATCCATGAGTGCGACCGATGCTGGTTCGTTGTCATAAGGGCCGATGTGCATGATCTGAACACAGAGACCTTCGTCAATCGTTAAGAACTCAGCGCAGGAGCAATCTGTCTTTTTCTTCTTGGTGGCGGTCTGGACCGCCCAGTCAAAATCGGCCTTGGTTATGAAGTCCGGCAGGCGGATGACAGAAATCCAGCAGAAGGTCGATTTGTCAGTATAATCTATACCGTCAACGCCTTCCTGCCACCAGAACCCTTCCAGCGGCGGAACCACATAGTCGTAGAAGCCTTCGATACGATGGTCCGTCTTGTAGCTCATCTTCAAGGTGTAGGCAATGGAATACAGGAGGCCGATGGCCTTCTGATATGCGCCATCTTCATCGTTGGGATTGCCCTTGCCGCGCACGGCAATGTAATTCGCCTTAGGAACAGTCACTATAACCGGTTTTTCTGGCGGGAGATAAAACTCCTTGTATTCCTTCTTGAAATCAAAGGCCATTTTTATGAGTTTTTAAGTAGAATATACCCGTCCTTCGTTCTGATGAAATGCCCCTCCTGTACGGCGGCAAACGTGGCTATAGCTGCCACAATGGCAATAGGGATCACAGACCGGAACATGGCCGGAGCCGCCAGAAAAAGAAGTATGCCGGTCAGTTTATTAGCCAATGTGTGAGGGAAACAGAATCGTTTGCAGACAACCAGGGCTGATACCTGGTTCAAAACCTTGATGAAGACAATCACCCCGGCCCAGGTCCAAAGCCAAACGGGAATCTCCACAACCGGAATCAATCGTACTGCGCAGCATGCCACGAATATGATGTCGGAAACACTATCCAAAACGGCTCCGGCTTCAGTCTCCGCATGAAGTTTCCTGGCCAGCCAGCCGTCAATCATATCACTGATTCCACACAAAGCATAGAGCACCCAGAACGGCCATCCTGTCACATCGCAAAACAGCAGGCCGATGGAGCCTGCTATCCTTAGTATCGATATGACATTCGGCAAATGCTTCATATCACTTCAATGTAGAAACTCACCGGCCTGAAGCCGTCGTTACAGCTGATCATGGCGCTCATCGGATTCTTCATCCATCCGTCATAGAAGTTTCCCTCGCCACGGGCCAGTGCCTCGACGAATTCCCGCATGGAGCCCCAGGCCGAAGGACACATCCCTTCAGGACATTGACCGTCAATCGAAATCCACTCCTGCCCCTCCTGTACATCGCAAGTGTGTTCGATAAGGTTCTCATATTTCGCCATCAAATCCGGATACGAAGCCTTCCTGATGGCTGTGATTCTGATTTTCATTTGAATACGACAGTTCTCTCAAAGGTAACCATTTTTTGATACACTCGGACACATCCCGGAGCACAAAAAAAAGACAGCGATGAAGCTGTCTTTTTCATGTCGGATAGTCTTTCGTTTATTTGTACCGGCGGAAGGCATATGTGGTGCTGCCGCCCAAGGATTCTTTCTGGATGACCAGTCTCCTGCGGTTCATCTCAAGGACATTGTATGTCCCTGACAGGCGCATTTCATAGCGGAGACCCTGGGTGAGCCAGAGCGTCTTCGTGAAACTTATCTGCTTCCTGGAGGCGCTGTATGAGAACTGTGAACCGTCGACATCCACATCCTTGAGGTCAAACTGCGTGAAACTACCCTTCTTGGCAAGGGCGATCCGTGGTTCGCTCAGGGAAAGATAGAAATGGACGCCGGAATAATCGACCTGATTCTTGGATTCCAAAGCCCACACACCGTAAATGGATCCCGTAACGTCTCCGGTATGGTTGATCCTGGGCACCCCGCAGGATGTGAACAAGGCCGCGCAGGCGATGACAGCCGCGAACAATATCTTCTTCATGTTATGCAGGCCTAGTGCTTGAAGTTCAATCTGATGTCTGCTGGAATCTGCTCAAGGCGCAGGTTGCGGAGGTCTTCCTCATAGTCTGCGCTGTGTTTCGAGTATTTGCTCTCGAACGCCTGGGCACCTTCACGGTCGCCGGTGGCCTGTGTCTTGAGGACGAAGGCGGTGAGGTCGGACAGGGCATTCTCCATCTTGTCAAGGTTCAGTATGTACTGTCCGGACGGCTTATGCTCGAAGGCACCGGCTTCGTTGAGGTAATTGAATATGATTACGCTGCAACGGCCCAAAGCCGATGCTTCTCCGAAGCGCTCTGATCGGACAAGGGATGCGAAGAAGGTGGTAAGGGCATCGTCCCTGTAGAAATAGTGGTTGCGGATGTCGAAATGCTTCTGAAGCTTGCATACAAGGAGTACTCCGGCGGCATTCGACTTAATCTCTTCAAAGGTTGCTGCGCTGCTTCCAAGGGCCTGTTCCACGCTGCCCTTTCCGTTGACGGTTTCCTTTACGCCAAGACCGTGGGCCACCTCACGGAACACGATGTTCCAGAAGAAGGCGTCGGGGGAAAGGTGCTCGGCGGTTTCAGCATCCAGGAGACGTTCGCCCGTGGGTTTGATAATGCTGTTGTACTTGGCGCGGATGACGTTCTGAAGCAATATGGTACGGGTTCCGCGGTCCCGCTGGACATCGGCGTCGAAGGGCAGGTTCAGGGCAATGACCTTGACACCGGCGTTTGCCTTTCCGGCATAGTAGAGGGCGTCGCATGAGAAGATGTTCGAGCCTGCTCCGGGCTGGAAGGTCTTATATTCCGGATCACCGGGAAGGTCTTCCTGCAGCTCGCCTATACGGGACACATACTGCATGAGTTCGTCGGTCTGCGTCAGGTTCTTCAGCAGGACGTAGGCCTCATAGGAGCGCTTGATGCCAAGAAGCTGGTCGTCAGTGACCTCGTTTGGACCGATGACAAGGTCCATCTTGCTGTCGTCCATATCCAGCCAGGCAAGTGCACTTTCGTAATAGTTGTCCGTCTTGAGGGCTTCTATTTTTTTCATGAGATATTCCCTCACGCTGGGCTTGATGGTGACATCGGCAGCAACTTTCAGGGAATTCTCGATCTTTTCGATATAGGGCTTGTAAGCGTCGTGATACCATACGGCTTCCAGGGAGCCGTCGGCGGCGCGGCGGACGAGTGTATATGGACTGTCCTTGTCAGGATTGTCCCAGGCTTCGAACTCCTCCACCGTCATGTCGGCAGGATAGAAACCGGCTCCGGCAGGACGGTCTCCATAGCCTTCCACGAATGACTTGCCGTCGGCACGGTCCCAGGGACCGTAATTGATTTCGGCAAAGGTCTTCTGGAGAGGATCTTCGATTCCATTGAGCAGTGCCTGTTTGTCGCCGAAGTACTGCTGCCAGTAGATGGAATCGACCACGTCGGCGGCGTAACGGTAAAGTCTGAGGACTTCCTTCCCGTTATCGGTAATGCCACTCAGGTCGGGCGCTTCAAAGGTGACCACGGCATAATCCGCCACTTTGCGTGCAAATGGGGATTCGGGCGCTTGCTTGCAAGATACCGCTAATGCAAGTGACAAGGCTGCAAGGAGTAAATACTTTTTCATGATAGGCTTTTTCATGATTATTATTTTACAAAAATACACAAAAAAAGCAGAATGTTTTCTATATTGCAGTATCGTTTAAAACTAATACCATGAACATCATCCTAACATTGCTTTTCGGAGCCATCGCTGGCTGGCTTGCCGGTTTCTTTGTAGTAAAGGACAAGGGCGGCCTCATCTGGAACATCATCATCGGTCTCCTCGGCGGCTTCGTCGGTGGCTGGCTGCTCGGCCTCATCGGAGCAGGCGGATCCTTCTGGTCACAGTGGTACGGCCAGATCATCAGCGCCGTCATTGGTGCTGTGGTCCTTCTGTGGGTCTGGAACATGATCAAGAAGGCCCTGAAGTAAGGCCTGTCTATTGCCTGCTGCCAAGTATCGCTAGCCGTTCCCTTTCCGGGAATTTCTCAATGGCATAGCGCAGCATCGTACGGGGCATGGAAGCCGCCCGATGGTCTAGGAAGACCCGCAGGGCGTCCATGTCCCGTTTTCCTGCTTCCCTCAACAGCCATCCCACGGCCTTGTGGATAAGGTCGTGTGGGTGGTTGATCAGTATATCGGCTATCGCGAAGGTGTCGTCCAGCTGGCCCTGCCTGATGAAAGCCATTGTGCTCACCATTCCTATGCGCTGCTCCCAGATGCTCTTCCCGTCGGATGCCAAACGGTACAGGAGACTCCGGTCCTTGTCCAGCAGCCAGTCTCCCAGCAGGTTGTAGCAGGAAAGGTCCACGAGGTCCCAGTTGTTGATACGGTCGGTGTGCGAGAGGTAGAAATCGATGCACCGGCTCCGCAATGACATATCCTTCCTGGCGTGGGAATATATTTCCACGAGTGCCAGCAGGCCGGCGAGCCGGATTTCATGATATTCGCTGGCGAGGCATTCCTCAAGTTCGTCGAAGCCGGTCTGCTTCCAGCATTCCTTGACCACTCCGCGGGTCACCGGAACCTTTATTCCGAGGAACCTGTCCCCTTCTCCGTACTGTCCGGGGCCGGTCTTGAAGAATCTGGACAGCCCTTCCACCTGTGAAGGGTCTGCCTTAGCCAGCATCTGTCCTATCATATCGTCATTTCTTATGCTTCTCTCCCAGCACGCACCAGCGTATCACGGGGATCCTGCGGATAATCTCGTAGATCAGCGGGGAAAGGGTGAATACTGCGACACCAAGGATGATGTACATTGCCACGGGCGGAAGATCGGTATAGACCTTCATCATGTACCCGAGGCTGGCTATGACGAGATAGTGGACTATATATATGCCGAAACTGGAGCGGGTCATGTAGCCGGCGAAGGCGGAAGTCCTGTCGAAGCGGGTGCGGAACCAGGCGATCATGGCAAGGCACATAAGCCATCCGTAGAGGCAGTTGAAGGGACTGGCAAGGTACTGCGGAGAGGTGTTGTCCTGTCCGAAGGTCGTAACTGTCAATGCAATTCCAGCCACCGCTGCGCAGCCTAGAAGGGGAATCCATATCCTGCCCAGCCTGTCCTGAACCTGCTCGTGGGAGAATACGAAATAACCCAGCAGGAAGGGGATCAGGTAGAAAACAGGTTTATACAGATTCAGAAGGCCGTCCGGGCTTTCCGGCCGTGGATTGCGTATGAGGGTCTGCTCCCCGGCCCAGAACAATACGCCCAGAAGGATTATCCATACGATGCCGAGTTTGCCGCACCACTCATGGAAACGGTTCTCCGGGTCCAGTTTGCGTATCAGCAGCAGAATCAGCGAGAACAGCCACAGGTCCTGTATGAACCAGAGCGGTCCCGTCCCGCTGACGGCCCACATCAGGTACCGGCCGATTCCCGGCATGCCGTCGAAGACTCCGCTCTTTGCAGCTACCGCCGTATTGAAGTATCCCACCATCCAATGGAAAACCAGCAGGCCGATGGTTCCGGGCACCAGCAGTTTCCGTGTACGGGCCTTGAACCAATCCTTGGCCGGATACTTTTCCAATGCATATCTGGCACTGATGCCGGCAAGAAGGAACAGGAGCGGCATGAACCAGGGATAGAGGATATACATCACCACATCCTGGTACTGAGGCCCGTCACCGAACCCGCCGATGCCTCCGAAGACACCCTTGTTGTTGTAGAAATAGATTACGTGGTAGAGCAGCACGAGCAGCACTGTCACCCAGCGCAGATTGTCCAGCCAGTGTTTTCTCATATCTTGCTATGGTGCCGTTATCGTTTCAGGCTGCATGGGCCCCATGGCGGAGACCGCAGCTCCGTCGCCGTCAAGTCCGAAGTGCATGAACAGGGGGCTCTCTTCCGTGCAGGGAGTCCAGGGACCGTCATAGGTTCCGTTGGGATCTCCGCAGGCCGCGAAGTTGGTCCAGCAGGTGATCATCTGCTCTGCAAGGTCATAGTCTCCTTCAGTGAACGGCCTCCAGCAGAAGCGGAGGGACTTGAACATGAACCAGAGTTCGGAAGAGTGGAAAGCGCCTTGCAGCACGTCCGGACGGCCGTCGGTGGGAAGCCTGCGGTCGAATCGGTAGGCATAGGCCTTGCCTCCTGCCTTCTGCCTTTCCGCACAGAACCGGTCGATACCGCTTGCTAGCGCAGGCATGTCATCCAGGGTGCATCCGATCATATATGGGATATCGGCTATACGTTTGCCCAAGGCTGCTTCCGAGAATGTTTCGGAAAGGGCATGGCCGTCTGTAACGGGGGCTGTCACTCCCTGGACGTTCTGTCCGGTTGCATTCCTGTAGCGGGATACCAGGGTTAGCAGGTCTTTCGGAGGAATTGCACGCATTTCCTCAAGTGTTTTGCATCCAGCCCAGTCCATAAGGTTCCTGCCGGATTCTTCAGCCAGGGACAAAGGGGTTCCTCCCAGGAGCTGGCTTTCCCGGATCCCGCCCCCGCTCTGGATTATCGCACCTGCGATCAGGTCTTTAGAAAGAGGCGAGGTCACCAATGTCTGGACGCTCATCGCTCCCGCACTCTGGCCCATGACCGTGATATGGTCGGGATCGCCTCCAAAGACTGAGATATTGTCTTTGACCCATTTCAGGGCGGCCACCTGGTCCAGCATACCGTAATTCCCGCTGATCCCGTCAGGACTCTCGGCACTCAGCCCGGGATGGGCCAGGAAACCGAGGAGACCCAGCCGGTAATTGAAGGTGACGAGCACACCTCCGTGTTTCGCCCATTCTTCGCCGTCCATTTCCGGCTCGAAGCCCCATCCGGCGACATATCCGCCTCCGTGGACCCATAAGGTGACGGGAAGTTTGGCTTCCGGGTTTCCGGCAGCCGGTGTCCATATATTCAGGTAAAGACAGTCCTCGCTGAACTCTGGGTCGCCGTCGAAGAAGAATTCGGGTGTATAACCTCCCGGAGTGTGGGAATTCTGCCAGGCCGGATGCCCCCAGGTATCGCAGATGCGGAGGCTGCCCCAGTTTTTCACGGGCTGAGGAGCCTTCCAGCGAAGGTCTCCCACTGGCGGGGCTGCATATGGGATGCCTTTGTAGACAGTTACCCCGGGTGTTTCTGTGGGGACGCCTTTGACCAGGCCTCCTTCGACCCTGAGGATGGGATTGACGGGCTTGCAGGCTGCCAGCGCTGCCAGCGCCAGGATAATAAACAACCGTTTCATCTATCTGACCTCCAATACTACTACGGAAGCAGGGGGCAGCGTTACCTTCAACGTGCGCCCTGACATTTTGAAATCCTTGAATGGTACGGGTGACACGGCGGTCTTGCCGCCGAATTCATTGTGCGACTTGACAGCCTCTATGCCCTTCCCCTTTCCACGGAGTATCTCTCCGGACACCACGGCGGGTTTCAAGGCGTCGAATTCCAGCTCGACGGTCTTGCTTTCGTCTACCGACGGATTCGCCAGCGAGACATGCAGGGCGTCTGACTTGGAAGCGCTGACGCTCAGGGTGGGGAACAGCCTTCCGGACTTAGATGCGAGGGAATCGGACGGCATAGTCACCGGCACCGAGGTTGCATCCTGATGGACGTTGTACATCCTGAATACGTGATATGTCGGAGTCAGGACTATCTCGGAGCCCTTGGTCAGGATCATGGCCTGCAGGACGTTGACCATCTGGGCAATGTTCGCCATCTTCAGGCGGGCGGTGTGCTTGTTGAATATGTTGAGGGACATGGCGGCCACCATGGCGTCCCTCATGCTGTTCTGCTGGTAGAGATGGCCGGGATTCGTCCCGGGCTCCACGTCGAACCAGGTACCCCATTCGTCGAGCAGCAGGTCGATCCTGCGGTTCGGGTCGTAGAGGTCCATTATTGCCTCGTGGTTGTGGAGGACCTCTTCTATCTCGACCGCCTTCCCGAGGATGTCATAGTACTCGTCCTCGTCGAAGTCGGTGGCCGAACCCTTGTGCCCCCAGTTCATCACGGTATAATAGTGCAATGACAGTCCGGAGATATTGCTCCTGACATTGTTCATGAGGACCCTTGTCCAGTTGTAGTCGTAGTCGGATGCACCGCTGGCCACCTTGTAAAGGCGGTTGCCGTCATAGTTGCGGCAGTAGGTCGCATATCTTCTGTACTGGTCCGAATAGAACTCGGGAGTCATGTTTCCTCCGCATCCCCAGCTTTCGTTGCCGACTCCAAGGTACTTTACCTTCCAGGGATCCTTCCTTCCATTGGCCGCACGCAGGTCGGCCATGGTACCGCCCTTGGCGGTCATGTATTCAACCCACTTGGCAAGTTCTTCGACCGAACCCGAACCCACGTTGCCGGAAATGTACGGTTCGATTCCGAGCATCTCGCAGAAGTTCAGGAACTCGTGCGTGCCGAAGGAGTTGTCCTCGACAGTCCCGCCCCAGTTGGAGTTGATCATCTTCGGACGTTCTGAAAGCGGGCCGATCCCGTCCTTCCAATGGTATTCGTCGGCGAAGCATCCGCCCGGCCAGCGGAGTACAGGCACCTTGAGCTCGCGGATCGCTTCCACAAGATCCTTCCTGTAGCCGTCGACGTTGGGGATGGGAGAGTCCTTGCCGACCCAGATGCCGTCATAGATGCATCTCCCGAGGTGCTCTGCGAACTGGCCGTAGATTTCCTTCGGAATCACCGGCTGGTCGGCGGCGGTCTCGTGCACGGCGACCTTAACCTGCGCGAAAAGGGCGGCCCCGAAAAGGGCTGCGATCAATGTGGTCAGAGTCTTTTTCATATCGCTAATAGTATTTCTTTTCCTGACGGTAGAGGGCTATGAATATGAATATGAGCACGGTGAAAGCCCAAAGGGACGAACCTCCGTAGCTCAGCAGCGGCAGCGGGATGCCGATGACCGGCATCAGTCCTATCGTCATTCCGATGTTGATGAACAGATGCATGAATATGCAAGCGGCCACACAGTAGCCGTATATCCTGGTGAAGGCCTCCCGGCTCTTCTCGGCATCCACTATTATCCTCCAGATCAGGTACACATACAGGAGGATGACGATGAAGCATCCGAGAAATCCCCACTCTTCCCCGACTGTGCAGAAGATGAAGTCCGTGCTTTGCTCCGGCACGAAACCGAAGGTGGTCTGGGTGCCGTTCAGGAATCCCTTGCCAGTAAGCCCTCCGGAACCGATGGCGATCATGCTCTGGTTTACGTTGTAGCCGACGCCGGCGGGGTCCTCCTTCATTCCGAGCAGGACTTCGATTCTCTTGCGCTGGTGGTCCTGCAGGATGTTGTTGAATATGAAATCAGTGGAGAATATCAAGGCTATTCCGGCGATGAGCCCCAGGGCGGACATCGTCAGATGTCTCCTGCGCTCCTTGTAACCCTTGATCAGGAAGTATGGAAGGGCGCAAACGCATATTCCGATAAGGATGTAGATGGGCTTCAACCTTGCCAGGAAGGACTCCGGGGCGGTAACCTTTCCGAGTACCCACGGCATCAGGCAGAACAGTATCAGGGCGGCCAGGTTCACCCATCCTATGACGCCCATCCTCCCGGTGCAAATCACTCCGATAGCCATGAGAACTCCGATCAGTACGAGCAGGGAGACATAAGGCGAGGCCGTCAATGTCAGGATGAACAGGAGGATGGCCAGGAATATGCTGAAGAGCCACCATCCGGAGAATCCCTCCCGGTACATCACGAATATGAATCCGGCATATACCAGGGCCGATCCGGTCTCGCTTTCTGCAAGGATGACGAGCATCGGCACTCCGATGATGATTGCCGTCATCAGGAAATCCTTGAACCTGGTGATCCTGTAGTTGGTCTGGCTCATCAGGGTGGCCAGCAGAAGGGATGTGGTTATCTTGGATATCTCCGCAGGCTGGAACTTGACAGGACCGAATTCGAACCATGAATGGGATCCCTTCACATCCTTGGATACGAATATCACCACGACCAGCAACCCCAGCACGAACAGGTACATCGGCAGCGAGGCGCTTTCCCAGAACTGGGGGTTTATCACGAACAGTATGACCGCCGCCAGCACGAATGAAGTCAGTATCCAGACGAACTGTTTCCCGCAGCGGAAATTGAAATCGAATATGCTTGCAGGACCTTCTGAATGTATCGAGGCGTATATGTTCACCCAGCCGATGATGATCGGGAGCAGGTAGGAAATAACCAGCTTCCAGTCGATCGACTGCTTGACGCCTCTGTCAGAAAAATTGCCCATATCCCGTCAATAAGCTTTTACCCTCGACATCAGGTTTCCGTCCATCACCCTCTTCTCAAGATCAGGCCTGGAGGTCTCTCCGTTGAGGTATTTCTCGATAAGCAGTGAAGCGATGGGGGCGGCCCAGGTGGCTCCGAAACCTGCATTCTCCACGTATGCAGCCACGGCGATCTTGGGATCGTCCATCGGCGCGAAGCAGATGAACACCGAGTTGTCGGCTCCCCTGGGGTTCTGGGCCGTTCCGGTTTTGCCGCAGATGTCCAGACCCTTTACCTCTGCTATCGCGGCCGTACAACCTGTTCCGGGGCCATTGTTCACAGCCCTCCACATGCCCTTGATAACTTTCTTGAAGTTGGTCGTGTCGACCATCGTGTATTGCCTCTCATAGTACTGGGGTTCGATCTCGACTCCCTCGGACGCCTTCACTATGTGGGGAATCTTGTACCAGCCCCTGTTGGCCACGGTGGCCGCCAGGTTGGCGATCTGGAGCGGGGTCACACCGACCTCTCCCTGGCCGATGGAGATGGATATGATGGTCGTGAATTTCCATCCTCCCTTTCCGTAGCGCTTGTTGTACAGGTTGGACGTCGGCAGCGTGCCGCCTAGCTCTGCGGGGAAGTCACTGCCCAGCTTCCGTCCGAAACCGAAACTCTGGACATAGTCATGCCACTTGTCCAGGGCCTCGTCGATGTTCTTGTATTTCCTGTTCTCGAGGATGTTCTTCAGGACGTAGCAGAAGAAGCCGTTGCAGGACATCATGATGGCCTCTTCAAGTTTCAGGGGGGAGCGATGCCCGTGGCAGCCTAGCTTGTGGTTTCCGAAATGGTAGCCATGGTTGCAGGGATATGCCATCTCGGTGTTGAGGGTGCCTTCCTGAAGGCCGATGAGTCCGTTGACGAGCTTGAATACCGAGCCGGGAGGATAAGGAGCCTGCACCGCTCTGTTGAACATCGGCTTGTGCGGGTCCTTGATAATCTCGTTGTAGTGCTGGCTTATGTCGGCGAGCATGCTGACGTCAACACCCGGACTGGATACCAGGGAGAGGATCTCTCCCGTCTTAGGTTCGATCGCCACAAGGCTTCCGACCTTGTTCTGCATGAGCTGCTGCCCGTATTGCTGGAGGTCGGCGTCGATGGTGGTGACGATGTCGTGGCCGGGGACAGCCTCCTTGTCCATCTCTCCGTCCTTGTAAGGACGTTCGATCTGGTTGCGTGAATTCCTGAGGTAGATATGGTAGCCCTTTTCTCCGCGAAGGTCCTTTTCCCTTGCCGCTTCGATACCGGTCTTTCCGGCGTAGTCCCCGGGACGGTATTCGTCAGGATGGGCTTCGATATATTTCTGGTCCACCTCGGATACATATCCCAGAAGGTTTCCTCCGGCGTTCACAGGGTAGTCCCGGATACTCCTGACCTGTCCCCTGAATCCGGGGAAATTGTACTGGAGTTCAGCGAACTTCATGTAGGTTTCAGGCTTGATCTGCTTGAGCATCACGATGCTCTGGTAGCCGATCTTTTTCCTGTTCCGCTCGTACTCGGCCATCTTGTCCCTGATGAAATCGGGACTTATGTCCAGGGTGGCCGCAAGCATCAGGGTGTCGAAAGGGGTGACCTCCCTGGGAGTTACGAGAATGTCGTAAGTGACCTTGTTGCTGACTATTATCTTCCCGTTGCGGTCGTAGATGATGCCCCTGGTGGGGTAGATGATATCATAGACCATCGAGTTGTTCGATGCGTTGATCTTGTACTTGTCTTCGATGATCTGGATATAGAACAGCTTGCCAAGCAGGATGGCGGCGACCACCACCAGTCCGATCAGCATGACCCGGCTCCTGTTGTTACCTTCTGTCGTCATAGCTGAGCAGGTTGACGACCAGGATGGATACGATGTAGCTGGCTACGAGTGACAGACCTGCCTTGGCACCGATGAACCACAGGGGCCTGGTGCCTGCGCAGTCCGCAAGTATGTATATGACCAGGAACAGCGCGGTCAGAATGAGTATCGCGAAGGACATCCTGGCGAAGCCATATTTCTTGATGGTCAGGTTCTCTTTCTGCTCAAATGGTTCGATACCGAAGATCATGCCTATCAAGGTCTTCCTGACGAAGGCCACAGGGACCAGGGACATGGCGTTGATGCCAAGGGTGCCCTCCGCCAGCCAGTCCACGGCCAGTCCCGTCGCGAACGCGATCACCATTGCCCAGAAGGTGTTCACCTTGGTGGGTATGCACAGGATCATGGCCGGAAGGATCGTCAGCATCACCAGGGGGGTGAAGTGGAAGTAATTGCTCAGGATCATCTGGGCGATCACGAGAAGGATATATGTGAATGCGAACGTCTTTCTCATTTCTTGCTGCCCTCCTCTTCCTCGCGGTTCTCGATCTCTTCGATTTCCTTGATCCTGGTGTTTTCTATGATAGTGACATATTTCAGGGCGCTATGGTCCTGGAACAGCCTGACGCTGATTTCGTTGGTGGCTCCGTTGATCACTTTGGCCTCTCCGGCGATCCCGAGCGGGATGTCCGGAGGGAATATGGCGGAATAACCGCTGGTATATACGGTGTCGCCCGGGTTGTATTTGAACTGTAGAGGGATCTCTTTCAGGACCGCCCCGTTGGTCTTCAGACCGTCCCATGCCAGGGGACCCACTGCTCCCGTCGTATCCAGCCTCGCGCTGATGTTGAGCTCCTTGTTGAGGAAGGAGATCGCGAACGAATAATGCTTGCTCACGGCATCCACGATACCGATGACTCCCTTCGAGGAGATTATTCCGGAATTCTCAACGACACCGTCTTCGCTTCCCTTGTCAAGGATCAGGTAATTGTGCTGGCTGTTCGTTCCGGACTTGATGATTGTGGCCGGGATGTAATTGAAGCCGTCGTCCTTGAGCTCGGGCCTGAATGCCGGATCGGACTCGATCGCCGCCTGCCTGTACCCGCGGACTATCCCCCTCAGACGTTCGTTTTCGAGGGAAAGTTCGTCGTTCTGTTTCCTGAGTGAGAAATAGTTCCCGACAGCCTGAGTCGTTCCCCAGGTCTTAGCCATGAAACCGTGGGAAATCCTGGTCAGCCAGAGCCTCTGAAGCTCGTTGTTGTGGGACAACATCGAGATTGCCGCGATCTCCAGAAGGATGAAGACCACGGCGTAGAAGATCTTGGAAACGACCGGTTTCTCCTTGGGCATTACCTCATGAGGAATGAGTAGTTGGAAGTCTTCTTCAATGCGATGCATGTTCCCCTGGCCACGGCCCTGAGCGGGTCTTCGGCCACATGGAACTGGATGTTCACCTTGTCGGTGAACCTCTTTGCAAGACCGCGCAGGAGGGCGCCGCCTCCGGACAGGAATATTCCGTTCTCGACAATGTCGGAGTAGAGCTCGGGAGGAGTCTGCTCAAGGACATGCAGTATGGATGCCTCCAGCTTGGCGACGGACTTGTCAAGGCAGTGTGCGATTTCCTGGTAGGTGACCGTGGCTTCGACCGGATGGGCGGTCATGAGGTTCGGACCGTTTACCTTGAACGGCTCCGGTTCCTCGTCGAGGTCGGGAATAACGGCTCCGACGGCGATCTTTATCTTCTCTGCCGTGGTCTCGCCGATCTTGATGTTGTGCTGCTGGCGCATGTAATACTGGATGTCGGTATTGAACACGTCACCTGCGGTCGGGATGCTTTCCTGTTCGACTATGCCTCCCAGCGAAATCACTGCGATCTCGGCGGTACCACCACCTATGTCTACGACCATGTTGCCCTTCGGGGCTTCCACGTCGAGTCCGATACCCAGGGCGGCTGCCATAGGTTCGTAGATGAGGTACACGTCCCTTCCTCCGGCGTGCTCGCAGGAGTCACGGACGGCCCTGATCTCGACCTGGGTACTGCCGGAAGGGATACCTACGACGATCTTGAGATTGGGCGAGAACAAGGATTTCTTCTTGTTGTTGACCTGCTTGATGAATCCCTTGATCATCATCTCGGCCGCATTGAAGTCGGCGATGACACCGTTGCGCAGGGGGCGGATGGTCTTGATCCCGGGATTGGTGTGCTCATGCATCAGCTTGGCCTGCTGGCCGATAGCTATGCATTTCTGGGTGTTGTTGTCGATTGCCACTATGCTCGGCTCGTCCAGCACTATGTCGTCATTGCGGAAAATGACGGTGTTGGCGGTACCGAGGTCCATTGCTATTTCTTGTGTAAGAAATGAAAATGCCATGATTTTTAATGTCTAAAATACAAGTTGTAAATATACAAAAAAACTTATATTTGTAAGGAATAATATGGGCCGGTATAACAAAATATTAATAGTGATGGCCGCTGGAAGCGGCTCCAGGATGGGTGCTTCGATTCCCAAGCAATTCTTAGACCTCGACGGCAAGCCTATCCTCCGCAGGACCATCGAGACATTCGTCTCCGCCGTACCGGATCTCAGGGTCGTCACGGTCCTTCCAAAGGAGCATATCGGTTTCTGGAAGGAGTATTGCCTGTCCAATGATTTCAACTGTCCCCAGCTTCTGGTCGCCGGCGGAATAACCAGGTTCCATTCTGTAAGGAATGCGTTGGAGAGAGTGCCTGATGATGCGATAGTGGCGATTCACGACGGTGTCCGGCCGCTCATCTCCACCGGGCTGATAAAGACCATGTTCGACCGTATGGAGCAGGCCGGAATCCGTGCCCTGATACCGGTAGTCCCTTCGGTTGATACTCTCAAGGTATTGGACAGAAAGTCATTGTCCTCGGGAGAAGAGGTATTGGAGGATTCCGGCGAGGAGGTCGACAGGGGCAGGATATTCGGTGCCCAGACGCCTCAGATGTTCCTCTCCCGCGACATCAAGGAAGCATATTCACAGGCATTCGACACTTCCTTCACCGACGATGCTTCCGTGGCCCGTAAAAAAGGAATATCCCTCTCCTTCTGTGCAGGAGAGAGATATAACTTTAAAATCACTTCACCCGAAGATCTCGCTCTCGCGAGGATGGTCATTTCTTCTTGGACTCGCCCGGGGTCTGGTAGCTAGTGTGCTTGTAATCCTTGACCCATACCTGGCGCTCGATGGCCTGGTCCAGCGAGATCATCGTTTCGGTTGACTGGATGTAGGGGATCTTCTGCATGGTGTTCAGAAGTACTTCCATAAGGTGATCGTTGTCGAAGCAGTAGACCTTTACGAGCAGGGCGGCGTTGCCGGTTACGAAATGACACTCTACGATCTCGGCTATCTTCTTAAGATTAGCAACGACTTCTGGATACTTGTTAGCCTCTGAGAGAGTGACGCTTATGAAAGCACAGACATTCAGTCCCAACGCCTGCGGTTTCACCAGAAGCCTGGAGCCCGTTATTACTCCGTTCGCCTCCAACCTCTTGACTCTCTGATGAATAGCTGCACCGGAAACACCGCATTCCCTTGCAATTTCAAGGAAGGGCATTCTGGCGTTGTTCACCAGGAAAGACAAGATTTTCTGATCGATCTGGTCAATGTGATAAGTTGCCATTACTTTCGATTTATAACTAGGTAATGGCAAAAATAATTAAAAAAATTAAAAAATCAAGACTTTTTAAAGCGTCGGTGCGCTTTTACGGTAGGTTTTGAATTGTCAATGAGTTTTCGGCAATCCTCTTCCGACAGGGCTTTGACATCCGTTCCTTTCGGTATCCGGTAGTTGGAACCTGCGTGTTTTATATAAGGACCGTAACGTCCGTTGATGACCTGGATGTCAGCATCCTTGAATTCGAGAAGCACCGGATTCTCGGCTGTCTTGCCCAACTCCTTCTCGATTATTTCGATGCATTCTTCTACCTTGACCTTGAGAGGATCCTTACCTTTTGGCAGGGATACGTTCTTGTCTCCGTATTTCAGATATGGACCGAAACGGCCTTTCATCGCGATGATGTCGGTCCCGTTGTACTGGCCGACCGTCCTGGGAAGTTCGAAGAGCTTGAGGGCCTCTTCCAGGGTTATGGTTTCGATGAGCTGCCCCCTGCCAAGAGAAGCGTACTGGGCATCGCTGCCTTCACCTTTCTGGATGAAAGGGCCGAATTTACCGAATTTGGCTATGAGCTTGTTCCCTTCACCGTCCGTGCCGAGTTCCCTGGAGATATGGCTGTAGTTGCCGTCATGCAGCACTTCGTCAACCTTCTTGTGGAAAGGAGTATAGAAGCTGCCGATGACATCGTTCCAAACCAGCTTTCCGTCGGCGATCTGGTCGAAGTCCTTCTCGACGTTGGCGGTGAAATCATAGTCCATTATGGAGTCGAAATTCTTCTCGAGATAATCGGTGACAATCATTCCGATCTCCTGGGGGAACAGCTTGCCCCTCTCAGCACCTACGGTTTCGACCTTGGACGTCTCACTGACCGTGCTGTCTTTCAGGACCAGGTCGGTGACGCTGACCTTGCGTCCTTCCTTGTCCCCCTTGACTATGTACCCGCGGCCGGATGTCAGGGTGCTTATGGTAGTTGCGTAAGTCGAAGGACGTCCGATTCCCAGTTCTTCGAGTTTCTTGACCAGTGTCGCTTCCGAATACCTGGGAGGGGCGGCGGTGAACTTGCATTCCGCGGAGATCGCCTTGCGTTCCATCACGGTGCCGGGCTTGAGGTCCGGGAGTATGATTTCGTTATCGTCGGCTTCCTGGTCGTCGGTACCCTCGATGTAAAGTTTGAGGAATCCGTCGAAAAGGACCTGGGTGGCCTGCACGCCGAACTTCTCGCTCCTCTTGTCGGATGAGATCTTCATCGTGGTCAGGAGAACCTTGGCATCCGCCATCTGGGAAGCGACGGTCCTCTTCCATATAAGGTTGTAAAGCTTCTTCTCCTGTGCGGTTCCCTCGATGTCGGTGTTCTCGATATATGTCGGGCGGATGGCTTCGTGGGCTTCCTGGGCGCCCCTGCTCTTCGTGCGGAACTGGCGAGTCTTCACATAATCCTCGCCGTATGTCTCGGTTATGAATTTCTTGGCAGTTCCGAGAGCCAGGCTCGAAAGGTTGGTCGAGTCCGTCCTCATATATGTTATAAGTCCTCTCTCATACAGGGCCTGGGCCACCCTCATCGTCACACTGACCGGGAAATGCAGTTTCCTGGCCGCTTCCTGCTGGAGGGTTGAAGTCGTGAACGGGGCTGCAGGGAAGCGCACGGCTTCCTTCTTCTCCACATCGGTGATCTTGAATGCGGCGCCTATGCAATCGTTGAGGAAGTTCCTTGCTCCTTCGATGTCCTTGAACCTGTTCTCAAGGGCAGCCTTGACCTTCGTGGATGCAGGAAGACCTTCCGGATGGAAAACACCTTCCACCTTGTAGTAGGACTCGTTGTCGAAGGCCATGATCTCCCTTTCCCTTTCCACGACCAGCCTGAGTGCAACTGACTGGACGCGTCCTGCGCTCAGTTTCGGCTGGATCTTCCTCCATAGGATGGGTGAAAGCTCGAAACCGACAAGCCTGTCCAGCACCCTTCTGGCCTGCTGGGCATTTACCAGGTTCATGTCTATGTCGCGGGGATTCTGGACTGCGTTGAGGATGGCGTCCTTGGTGATTTCGTGGAACACTATCCTCCTGGTCTTGTCCTTGTCCAGACCGAGTGTATCAAGGAGATGCCAGGAAATGGCCTCTCCCTCGCGGTCCTCATCGGAAGCGAGCCAGACGGTAGTTGCGGCATCGGCAGCCTTCCTGAGCTCCGATACTACTTTCTTCTTGTCCGACGGGATTACATATTCGGGGGTGAAGTTCTTCTCCACGTCAACGCTAAGCTTCTTGTCCTGAAGGTCCCGGATGTGTCCGAAACTGGATTTTACGGTGAAATCCTTGCCCAGGAATTTCTGGATGGTCTTCGCTTTTGCGGGAGACTCGACTATAACAAGATTGTCTGCCATGTGTTTCTGTTTAGTAAGTTGTTCATAGATAGTTTGAAGTTTCAATCTGCAAAGTAAACCACAAACCGGGCAATTTTCCAAATTTTGTTTTAAATTTGTCTTTATTATGACTGAAGAGACAAAAAAGAAAATAATCAAGTGGTTCTGGATCCTGATTACGTTTCCGGTACTGTTCCTGCTGTTCATGATCCTGCTCGTCTGGGTGTTCGCAGGCATCCCTTCTTTCGAGGAACTGGAAAACCCTGACAACAAGCTTGCTACGCAAGTCATAGCCGAAGGGGGAGAGGTTCTCACGACCTTCCATATAGAGAACAGGACTTATGTCACGTACGAGGAACTGTCGCCCAACATCGTCCATGCCGCTGTGGCTACCGAGGACGCCCGCTTCTACAGGCATTCCGGCATAGACTTCAAAGGATTGGGACGAGTCCTGTTCAAGACCATCCTGATGCGCAAGTCCAACCAGGGAGGAGGAAGTACCATCACCCAGCAGCTGGCCAAGACGCTTTATCCACGAATGGACACGGGCCGGAAGATTCCGGGCATATACCACTTCAAGATGGTCTGGATCAAATTGAAGGAGTGGATCACCGCCGTCAAGCTGGAAAGGGACTATACCAAGGATGAGATCATGACCATGTATCTCAATTCGATTTTCTTCGGCAGCAATGCCTATGGCATACGTTCCGCCGCGGAGACCTTCTTCGGCAAGACCCCTTCCGACCTCAACATCGAGGAAAGTGCCATGCTGATCGGCATGGCCAACAAGCCCACCCGTTACAACCCTGCCCTCAATCCCGACAAGGCCCTCTCCAGGAGGAACTTCGTGATCGGCCAGATGGAGAAGGCCGGATATATCGACAAACACCAGAGGGATTCTATCCAGCAGATACCCATCGTCCTCGACTACGAGGTCCAGGACCATAATGCCGGCCGTGCTCCGTATTTCAGGGATATGATCCGCAGGGTCATGACGGCTAAGAAGCCCCATCGTTCGGATTATAAGGTCCGCGAGGACTACACTGCGGATTCCCTTGCCTGGGCGAACGACCAGCTCTACGGATGGATCGAGAAGAACCCTAAGACCGACGGAACTCTTTATGACCTCGACAAGGACGGCTTGAGGATATATACGACCATCAACTACAAGATGCAGAAATATGCCGAGGAGGCCGTTGCAGAGCGCATCAAATCCCTCCAGGCCGATTTCATGAAGGACCTCAAGCACAAGACCCATGCTCCCTTCTCCAACGACATCGACGAGGCGACGAGGGATAGGCTGATGAACCAGGCCCGCAGATGGAGCGACCGCTGGCGTATCCTCAAGAAGAGCGGCATGTCCGATTCTCAGATACTGAAGACTTTCTCGGAACCTGCCAAGATGCGTATATTCGCATATAACAAGAAGGGATATATCGACACCACGATGACCCCTGACGATTCCATCCGCTACTACAAGGGGATGCTGAGGACGGCATTCGTGGCGATGGAGCCCGGCACTGGACATGTCAAGGCCTATGTGGGCGGCCCCAACTACAGGTATTTCAAGTATGACAATGTCCGTCAGGGCAAGCGGCAGGTCGGTTCGACCATCAAGCCGTTCCTGTACACCCTGGCCATGCAGGAGGGAATGACCCCTTGCGACAAGGTGGTCGACCTTCCCCAGACTTTCGAAATCCCCGGAGGCGGCACCTGGACCCCCAGAAGTACTGACAGCCAGAAATGGATAGGCAGCACGGTCACCCTCAAGTGGGGCCTGACCAACAGTTCCAACAACATCTCCGCTTACCTGATGAAGCAGTTCGGACCCTCCGCCATGGCTGACATGATGCGCAGGATGGGTATCCAGAGCCATATCGACGAAGTCCCGGCGCTGTGTGTCGGTCCGGCCGACATTACGCTTTGGGAGATGGTGGCCGCATACAATACCTTCCCTTCAAAGGGAGTGTATGTCGCCCCTATCTTCGTGACGAGGATCGAGGACAGGCAGGGCAATGTCGTCGGTGAATTCACCACGCAGAAGCGTGAGGCCATAGGTGAGAATACGGCGTACCTGATGGTCAACCTGATGCAGGGTGTCGTGCAGGGCGGAACCGCCAGCAGGCTGCGTTACCGTTATAACCTGATGGGCGAGATCGCCGGCAAGACCGGAACCACCAATGACAACTCCGACGGATGGTTCATCGGATATACCCCTACCATCGTGGCTGGTGTCTGGACAGGTGCGGAAGACCGCCAGGTCCACTTCCAGTCCGGTTCGCTCGGCCAGGGTGCAAACATGTCCCTGCCGACCTGGGGTATCTTCATGCAGAAGGTGATTGCCGACGGCAAGCTCGGAGTCACGGCCAACGACAAGTTCGCGGCTCCCGCCGGTGTGGTGGACGGCCTCGGTTGCACCGGAGCCGACAATGAAGTCTCGGCCCAGCAGGAAAGGATAGAGGATTATTATTTTGAATAGCTTCTTAATATGGGCAAGTACAACAACATTGCGATAATCTACGGAAGTGACTCTTCCGAGTGGGAGATATCCTGCCGCAGCGGAGAATTCGTCGCCTCCCGCATCGACGGGGCGAAGTACGATGTCTATGAGATTTTCGCCCGCTTCGGGAAGTGGCAGCTGGTTTCCATGAAGAAGAAGGACGCGATAAGGATCCCTTTCCCCGAAGGATCGAGGCCGGAGATCGACAAGACGGATTTCTCGGTCAAGGTTTACGGCGAGAAGGTGAAGTTCGACTATGCTTACATAGTGCAGCACGGAACCCCGGGAGAGAACGGACTGCTTCAGGGCTATCTTGAGATGCTCGGCGTTCCGTTCAGCAGTTGCAGCGCTTTCGTATCTGCCGTATCTTTCGACAAGTTCTCCTGCAAGAGCTACCTCCGTGATGTGGATTTCGTGAAGTGCGCCCCCGACATGTTCGTCCGTAACGGGATGGACCTTGAAGATATCGAGCGGAAGGCTGCCGCTAAATTCACCTTCCCGGTATTCGTCAAACCCACGAACGGCGGTTCAAGCTTCGGAATAACCAGGGTCACCGAGGCATCGAAACTGCCCGAAGCCATCCGTTTCGCTTTCTCGGAGAGTTCCACCGTGCTGATCGAGCAGGGAATATCCGGCAGGGAGTTCACATGTGCCGCATATGCCGATGCTGAAGGTGTGAAGGCTTTGCCGGTGATCGAGATCGTTACGGACAACGATTACTTTGATTTCGACGCAAAATACAACGGCAACAGTCAGGAGATCTGCCCGGCGCCCATAGACGAGTCACTCACCAACCAGATCCAGGAAGTGACAAAGAGGATATATTCCATCCTGGGTTGCGCCGGAGTCGTCAGGATGGATTACATCCACGGTGAAGACGGTCTGTATTTCCTGGAGATCAACAACATCCCGGGAATGACCAGCGCGTCCCTCGTGCCCAAGATGATCAGGACTGCAGGACTCGACATCACCGACTTCCTGACCGGTATTATCGAGAATTCCTGATGCTGCTCAAGGATTTCATCAAGGAAGGAACTTCCAGACTGGAATCCCTTTATCCGACTTCCGAAGCAAGGAATATCGTGCTGATGCTCTGCGAGGACCGTATCGGCACCAAAAGCTACACCCATCTGGTGGAGCCGGACTATGCCGTCAAGGACAAGTATGTCGAACCATTGATGGCTGCCCTTGAACGTCTTGCTACGGGAGAACCCATCCAATATGTAATAGGAAAGACGGAATTCTGCGGCCTTGAATTCAAGGTCACTCCGGATGTGCTCATACCACGGCCTGAAACCGAACTTCTGTGTCGGGAGGCGATCAAGGTCGGTTCGAGGCTCCGAAGGATGAGACAGGCCTACGGGGATTCCTATCCGGTACGGATCCTGGACCTCTGCACAGGTTCGGGATGCATAGCATGGACCGTGGCACTGAATATCCCCGGGGCGGTCGTGGTAGGTACGGACATATCCGAAAAAGCCATAATGGTTGCGATGGGGCAGGACTTCCAGGCAAACTTGAAGGAAACCGGAGCCATTGCTCCTCAATTCAAGATCGCGGATGTCCTGGGGGATCCTGATTCCTTTGGTATTGGAAACTTTGACCTGATCTTGAGCAATCCTCCGTATATTATGGATTCCGAGAGGGTCAGGATGCGGTCGAATGTACTGGATTTCGAACCTCATTCAGCGCTGTTCGTCCCTGATGACGATCCCCTGTTGTTCCATCGTGCGATAGCCCGATGGTCTTCCTCCTTGCTGTCCTCAGACGGGACTGGGATGACCGAAATCAATGAACGACTCGGAGAACCTGCCAGGAAGGTTTTCGTTGACGCCGGTTTCCAGAATATCGAAACTGTCAAGGATTTTTACGACAAAGACAGGTTCATTTTCTATTCCAGATAGCCGGCAGACAATCCTTTGGAAGGTATTTGCAATATTATCCGTTGAACTGTTTGTCCAACGGATATTTTTCATTCACTTTGCAGGGAAACGTAATTGACAAACTACAAAACTTATTCGTCATGAAAAACTTCAACCTTAGCCTGCTGTCGCACAAACTTGCGACGGTTATGCTGGCCACTGCGGCCGTCTTTTTCTGTTCCTGCGATTATGATTCAATGGACAGCACTCTCTCACCTACGGGCACTTCACAGTCCGCCCCAAGCCTTTCAGTCACACCCGAATCCGTTGCCCGGATGCTTTCCGAGATACCGCTTACTATCGGTCAGGTCCGCGAAGTATTCCTGGGAGTGCAGGCTTCCTCAGCCAACGGTTATGATGAGGAATATACTTTCGGTGATATGCTCTCCAGCCCCGGCAAGGGAGTCGGCGACGATCCTTCGCGGACCAGGTCTGAAGGTCTTCCTGAGGGATCATTCGGTCTGACGCTCGCTGACCATGTGGCCGGAAAGTCGGCCACGAGGTCCTCGGGATTCCTCGACGGACTTGCTTCTTCCGGCCTTCAGATTTACTGGCCGTATTCCAGTGACTGGGACGGGAAGACGATCCCTGCAATTACCTTCATTCCCGACGATGGCAGGGAGGGCAATATCGCTTTCTCCAGGGAAATGCTGCCGGACGGGACGACGGTTGTGAATGAGTTTTATGTCGATGAAACCTATGCCAGGGAGCATCCGGTCTGGGTCGTCAACTGGAATGAGGATGCCGGTGCGATTACTCCCCGGATGCTGGAAATGCTTTATCCCAACGGGGTCTCGACGAGAGCGAATTCAGGATTCAAAACACTGAAGATCAAGGAATTCAAGGCTCACAGGCAGTATGATTCCTGGTTCTCTGGGGGGAGCGAGTTCTACATCAAATGCGGCTCCCTTAAGGCATTCACGGCAGACGTCGTATCCGACCTCAAACTATACGATCCCGAGATTACGGACCTGATGATCAAGGTCAAGAGGGGCCAGGTAGGCAAGGCTCTCCGGTATAACGCCGTAATTGTCCCGGACTGGTCCGAGCAGCTGTCGGAATGTGCCTTCCTTATCCACGAGGATGATGGGGGCAAGATGACCACCTGGAAGTCCAGCGGTTCGGTCAAGATCAAATCCAAGTCATACGGGTTCGAAGTGGAGATTCCCTATCACCGCAATGACGACATAGTCTGGCGCGGCAAACTATCATCCAACTACTTCCAGAAGTACAACGGCGTCTCCAGCCGCCTCGGCGACATCTCTGCCACCTTCATATTTGATTAGTCTTTTGAGACAGTCATCTCGCAGTTCCTGCAGTCGAAACCGAGACGGTAACGCTTGCCGTTGTTGACGAGGAACAGGGGACTTGCAGGCCCGGAATCTTTCAGGCAAATGCCGAGTTCGTGACGGATGCAGTACTTGCTCCTCATAAGCTCGGCATCTTTCCTGTGGGATATTTCAAACGCCTTCTCGACCTTTTCAGCTCCGTACTTTCGCCAGGTCCTTTCGGCTGTTCCGTTGGCCACGTTGGCCTTGTATGTAATCTCTCCTGGCACTTTTACGGAACCGGTTTCCGATGAGACAGGCCCGCCCATGGGAATCGCCCTGCAGGGCATCCCGTCCAGCCATTCCGCCAGTTCCCTGCGTATTCCGTTGAGGGCAGAGGCGGTCATGAACGGCAGGCTGCCATCCTTGGTCCTGATGTCCAGACCCTTGAGCTCAAAAGAATATATTCCCGTATTCTTCCCTATCTGCGAACCGAACATGGCCTTTATCCGTTCGGTATTCGACGCTTTCTGTCTGCCGCCTTCCGGTGAGAACTCCACGATCCTGCCGTCCTGGCTTTCCGCAGACACTTGGATACGGTAATTATCCGGCCCTTCAGATGAAACGAAGATATTTACCCCGACCGGTATCCTCCTTTCCGGTAGGTTGGTCTCCATCTCTTTCTCGAAGGCAGTGTCGAGATTCCTGTACAGTCTGGCACCGACATAGAGCTCAGGCACATTCCTGGCTATGATTTTCGCCCCGCGGCAGGTATCTGCGCGGAATCCGATTATATTGTTGTGATCCCTTGAGACGAAGGAGAATCCGTCTCCGTTCTTCAGGTATATGGCCGGGTTGTCCAGACTGACCTGGACCTGCATTATCTCCGGTGCGAAAGCCGGTCGTCTTATGGCTCCGGAATCCCTTTCTGCACCACCCCTAGGGTCACCGGTCGATATCATCGAGACGGTTCCGACAGGTTGTCCGACTGATTTCGGAGTGTCCATGGAAGACCACTTCCCGCGCTTGCCGTTCAGGAAAAGTTCCGTGTAGCCGCGGTTGAACGTCTTTCCCGGATCTGGGGTAAAACCGCCTTCCGCCTTACCGAAGGAAGCCCTGCGGTAGCGGTCCGGATGCTTTGCCACCAGTCCGTCCATGGCCGATGAATATGCCCTTACGACATTCCTGACATAAGATATGTTCTTGAGCCTGCCCTCGATCTTGAATGAACATACCCCGCAGTCCGCAAGTTCCTCCAGTCTGGAGAGGAGGTTGTAATCCTTCAGCGAAAGAAGGGCCTTGTCCTTGACGAGAACCTTCCCGTTTCCATCCACGAGGTCGTAGAGCGACCGGCACGCCTGGATACAGGCCCCGCGGTTGGCGCTTCTCCCTTCTATAGCCTCGGACATATAGCATTGCCCGCTGTAGCAGACGCACAGTGCTCCGTGGACGAAGAACTCCAGTTCGCAGGAAACAGCCCGGCGGATCGCGCGGATCTGCTCCAGGGACAGCTGCCGTTCCAGGACCAGCCTGGTGGCCCCCAACGCTTCGTAGAACCTGGCCTGTTCAGGAGTCCTGATTGCGCACTGCGTCGACGCGTGCAGCGGTGGGAATCCCTGAGCTTGTCGAAGGGCGAATACGGCCAGGTCCTGAACGATCACGGCATCAACCCCGGCCTCAGCAGCCTGCTTCAGCAGCTTTTCTGCGGCGGGGAGCTCGGTATCGAAAAGGATAGTGTTGAGGGTCAGGAATATCCTTGCTCCGAAGCGGTGAGCGTAGTCGCAAAGCCTCCGGATATCCTCCATCCGGTTGCCGGCGTTCTGCCTGGCTCCGAACTCAGGTCCGGCTATATATACGGCATCGGCACCGCAGTCTATTGCTGCAATGCCGATGTCTGCATTTCTTGCCGGAGCAAGAAGTTCGAGTTCTCTCATTTATTTGTTGAGGGCTGCGATCATCTGCTTGGCCTGGGCGCCGAACTTGGGATCGTTCTGGACCTTCTTGTAGTACTCGAGAGCCTTGGCGTTGTTCTTCTGTCCCTGATAGAGGGCGGCCACGGTGAAAGTGATTCCGTTGGCGTTGGAAGCGGTGGGCTTGAGTTCGAGATACTTCTCGAAGTTCTTGATCGCGTCGGCGTTCTTGCTGAGCTTCTGTGAAGCCTGGCCGGCGATGAGGTATGCCGTGGCGTTCTCAGCATAGCTGTTGGCCTTGTTGGCAGCCTTGACGGCGTCAGCGAACTTCTGGGCCTTGAAAGCGGTGTTGGCTTCCTTTACATAGATGTTGGAGATCTGACCCATTGCGGCATCCTTCTCTCCGTTCCAGGCTGCGTGCTCGAAAGCCTCTACTGCCTCTTCAGTCTTGCCAAGCTGTCCGAGAGCCTGTCCGAGACGGAAGGCGTTCTTTCCGGCTGTCGTGTCAAGCGCATAGGCCTTGGCATAGCTGTCTGCTGCAGTCGCAAAGTCCTTGAGGTTCATTGCAGAAGCACCTTTCCTCAGCCAGATCTGCGGTACCAGGGTCTTGGCTTCATCGGCCACTTCGGCGTTGCCGTATTCCTCTGCGATCTTGCTGACGGCCTCAAGCTTGGTGTAAGCCTCGTCATATTTCTCATCATTGATGAGATCCTTAGCGATCTGGAGGGAAACTCCCGGTATAGCGTTCTTGCAGTTTGCTACAAGTTCCTGTGCCTCTTCACCGATTGTCTCACCCATTGCAAGCGCCTTCTGGAAGCAGTCGAGCGCCTCTGTCCAATTCTTCATGGAAATAGCCGTGGCTCCATTATTGTAGAGTTCGGTAGCCTGGGCCATGTCCTGAGCTGAAATCAAACCTGCGGTCAAAACCATTGCCGCGATGGCGAGAAAAATCTTTTTCATCTTCTATTTATTTAAGTTCAACTGTTTTTGAATTTGCAGCGGAGACAAAAGTAATAAAAATTTGCTTCAAATACACATTATTGGTTAATTTTGCCTAAGGGAGGCACGTTCATGCGTAGTTTTTTCAAATCCATACTTTGCTTCGTCATGCTTGGAATTTCAATAAGCATGCCAGCGCAAAAACTGCCTGTTCTGCAGAAGGATGCAGCTATCACGAAAGGAGAGTTGGCAAATGGCATCTCGTACTACCTGGTGGCCGATCCGTCGATGAAGGGAGTCGCTGATTTCGCCCTCGTAAGAAAGGGTCTGTGCGACACCCTTTCCGCCCGCAAGGAGCTTTCCTCGCTTCCTCATTTCAACAAGACCATACCCCATGAATTCCTTTCCCGCAAAGGAATAGGCTGCCGTCCGGAGGGTTATGTCTCATATTCGGGAGACGTGACCGTATTCAGGTTCGACGATGTCCCCATGTTCGATGCTGCCGCCGCCGATACCACCCTCCTGATGCTTTTCGACATCATTGCTTCCCAGCCGTACAAGCATGCCGTAATCGTGTCCGGCGACATCAAGCCTGCGGACATAATGGAGAAGATGAACGTGTTCGCCCTGATGGTGCCTTCCAGGAATCCGTCATATAAGCAGGCGGAATACTCCTGGGTACCTTCCGATGCAACCTCGTGGTCTTTCACCCCTTCGGAAACCGCTTCGGTGGAGGTGGACTTCCGGTCTCCCAGGACGCCTGCGGACCAGATGAATACGATCCAGCCTTTCATCTCCGAATTATTCGCGACGGAACTTTCGGATGTGGTCTGGAACCGCCTTCATGAAACACTGGCTTCCCGGGGAATCCCGGTGAGCAGGATGGACATCGATTACCTTGGCAGTTCCTCTTCTCCCGGAGACGAGCATTTCCGTGTCAGGCTCGAAATGTCCGAGGACCAGATAATTCCGGCTTCCATGGCACTGGCATCGACTCTTGCCGGCATAGGGACCAACGGGATCGGTGCCGATGAATACAGGACTGTCCGCGAGTACGCCCTCGCCAGGATGTCAAGGGCCATGACCAATGACGAAAGGATCCGTCAGTGCATATCTTCATATCTCTACGGTTCGGATCTCGCCACCACTGCCACGAAGGCAAAGTTCTTCTCTTCGAGGAACATAGCCTTGGATTCCGAACTCAATCTGTTCAACGGCTATTCCAAGGCCCTGGTTTCGAATACCGAAAATGCCACCGTCAGATGGACCGGGAACCTCGAGGATTATGATGAATGGATATACCAGATGATGTTCAAGTCGACCTGGAGCGGCATATCCATGCTGGAGAAACCTGCTTATGTCTGGAAGGTCAGTGCGGGGGATACTTCAGGGTTCCATCTGGGCAACAAGTCCAAGCTGAAGACATCCGTCCCTGAACCCGTATCAGGCGGCGAGATGTGGACCTTCAACAACGGGATGAGGATCATTTACAAGAAGATGCCTTCCGGCGGAAGGGTCAATTACTCGATGATGGTGAAGGGCGGTTTCTCCACGGTCAAGGACCTTCCGCGCGGAGAAGGGGCTTTCTTCTCCGACATGCTCGGCCTCCACAGCATCGCCGGTCTGAGCGGAGAGGATTTCTTCAAGGTGCTCAAAGCCAACGGGATCGAGATGGATGCCGCAGTCAGTGTTTCGGACATGAGGGTATTCGGTTCCGCCCCTTCCGACAAGCTCTCCCTGGTCATGAAGGCATTGCTCTCCGTGGCGAACGAAAGGAAGGCGGAAGGGTCCCGGTTCGAAAACTACAGGACCATGACCCTGCCTATGCTGAGGCCCGCGGTCCTGGACAGCCTTATGTATCCGGAGTATGATTATTCCGAAGCGAAATCCCCTTCCGGCCTGACAAAGACAACTCTCACTGATGCCGAGGCATTTTTCTCCAAGGTATTCCTGAGATGCAACGACGGAGTGATCGTCCTGGCCGGAGACCTGCCTTCCGAAGCCTTGCAGAAATCGCTGGTCAGGTTCATGGGAGGATTCCGTGTCAGCAAGTCCGTGGCTGTCAAACAGCCGGTATCATACCGTTTGCGCAGCGGAGCCAGTACTTATTACAAAACCGGCAGCCCTGTCTCCATCAGCATAGGTCTGGCTGCCGCCCAGCCTTTCTCCACTGAGAATTACATGGCCTTCAGGATAGCCGCCCTGGCCCTTAACAGAAAGTTGTCCGGCACGATGGCAGCACAGGGTTTCAGCGTCAGGATGTCACAGAGTTTCAAGACTTTCCCGCAGGAAACCATGGAGCTGGTCTTCGATCTCGTTCCGGTGCCTGAGGAAGGTCTCCCGGAGGGAATATCCGGGGGCTCCTCGCATCCCGAAGAAGCCCTTCTTGCAGCCAGGAAGACCATTAAGGAAGTGTTCTCCAATCCTGTCAATCCCGCCGAGCTTGCCTCCTGCAAGTCCCTACTTACGAATGAATATTCAACCATGATGGCCGATCCGGGCAACTATGCCGATGCCATCCTGATGCGTTACTCTGCGGGGAAGGATGTCCTGACCGGCTATGCCGACAGGATCAAGGGAGTTACGGCGGATAATGTTAAGGCGACCTTCGGCGCCTTGTCCGAAGGAATGAGGATCGAATATGTCGTCAAACCGGGAGAATAGATTCGGAACGATAATCCAGATCGGTGACATCCTCGTTTCCGAGGAGGTCGTAACCGAGTATTTCGCTTGCGACTATCCGGTCTGCAAGGGATGCTGCTGCATCATCGGGGACAGCGGGGCGCCTCTGGAAGAAGCCGAGGTGGATGAACTCGAGAAGCATTATCCGGAGTATTCCGGCCTGATGCGTCAGCAAGGTAAGGACCAGGTCGACAAGGACGGTTTCTTCATCATAGACCGTGACGGTGACATAGTCACGCCCGTCGTCGACGGTACCGGAGAATGTGCCTACACGACATTCGACGGGGAGGGCAACTGTTTCTGCTCCATCGAAAAGTGTTTCTTCGCCGGAACCTGTTCATTCCGGAAACCCAGGTCGTGCTGGCTATATCCCATACGAGTCACCAGACTCCGGAACGGCGGCCAGGCCCTCAACCTTCACCGCTGGCATCTTTGCAAGGATGCATATGAGAAAGGAAAACGCGAAGGGATCCGTGTCTACGAATTCCTCCGCGATCCTTTGACAACTCTCTACGGGAAAGACTTTTACGACGCGCTTTGCGCGGCGGCCGAGCATATCCCCGGCTAGGCGTCGGGATCTTCTCCCTCAGTCTCTTCTTCAGCTTCGTCAACGTCCTCGCCGGGAGCGTTGATCAGTTCCATTGCCGCATCGTAGTCGGCGGCATTGACCTTGACGTCGATGTTGCCCACTACGTTCACCAAGGCGGTGGAATCAGCCCCGAACACGGCGGCCGGGATTCCATTCTCATTCAGCATTCCTGCAACCATCTGAGCGCTGATTGCATCGTTCACCGTTATCACGGTCTTGAAATCATCTTCTCTTTTCATGGTTATCAAGATTTGGAATAATTGTCAGTATCGTTCCTGAATTTGTATTCGAGGCCTCCGACAATGCGTACGACATCCCTTCTGAGTCCTTCGATGTCATACCCCCCTTGCTGCCTGGTGAAAGTCAGGCGGTCTTCCCACATCTTTGCTGCGGCGGCACCCTTGGAACGGAGCCGGAAGGTCATGTCCTCACCGTTCTCCGTCTCGACCACATAACCTTTGGAGGCCATGTAGTCCACGATCCTTTCGCGGATATCCTTGAATTCACCCGGTATCACGGCAAATTGTTTCCTGAAACCGGTCAACGGGTATAAGGCGGCAAACAGTACGAAGAGCGCAGCTATCTGCAACAAGGATCTGTATCCTCCACGGAACATTTCCTCGACGGAGTCTCCGGCACTGCCCGTGACTTTCAGGATGGAGATCATGATTGCTAAAATCAAGCAGAACCAGATCAGATACTTGACTGAGCGGACCAGATATTTCATGTCAGTACATTTTTTGTATTATACACAAATATACGAAAAAGAAATAGTTTTACTATTTTTGTACGATAAATCAATGAATTGAATAATTATGGCAGAAATTGATCCAATCCAGGAGCGCCGTGAGCGCGAGGCACAGGAGCAGAAGAACAAGAGCCTTAAGAACATCATGTGGGCGCTTGTCGCAGTGGCAGGCCTTATGGCCGCCGGCCTTGCATATGTCTGGTCTACCAAGTCCTCGCTCGTCAGGGACCTGAATGCTGAGAAGGAAGACCTCACCCAGCAGATGATCGCCCTGAGGGGTGATTATGAAAGCCTGTCTTCGGATTACGAATCCGTCAACAGCCAGCTCGATTCTTCAAGGGAAGAAGTCAACCAGTTGATTGAAAGGATCCAGAAGACCGAGGCTACCAACCGTGCCAAGATGCGCCAGTACGAGAAGGAACTCGGAACCCTCAGAAGCATAATGAGGAACTATATCGTCCAGATCGATTCCCTTAATACCCTTAACCACAAGCTGACAGCCGATGCTGCGGCAGCCCGCAAGGAAGCCGCATCCAGCAGGGCTGAGAACGCCGAACTCAAGGGTCAGGTCGAGAATCTTTCCGGCCAGGTGGCTGCAGGTTCGGTCATCAAGTCCAGGGGACTCAGCGTAGCTGCCTACAACAGCTCCGACAAGGTTACGGACAGGAGCAGCAGGGTTGTCAGACTTCTCGCTTCCCTCAGCCTTGTCGAAAACGACCTGGCTCCCAAGGGACCCGTCAGGGTTTATCTCCGTGTCAAGGATCCGGAGGGAATCCTCCTTACCAACAGCAACCAGACTTCGTTCAACTACAACGGGCAGACCCTGGTCGCTTCGGCATCACGTGAGGTGGACTACCAGGGCAAGGAAGTCGACCTGAGCATCTATCTCAACGATATCCCTTCCTACCAGCCGGGAATCTACACTGTCGAGGCTTACACGGCCCAGGCATTCCTTGGCAAGACCGAATTGCTGCTTCGATAGGCAGTGATATACCTTCACGTACCTTTCTGCAAGAGTTTCTGCACCTACTGCGGATTCTTCTCCGTGGTCCCGGAACCGGGTGAGACCTTTTACGGAGAATATGCGGATGCCGTACTGGAGGAGATCGGATCGCGTCGCGGCGAAATAGCCGCCACATCATCGGTCAATACACTCTACATAGGCGGAGGCACCCCATCGGTGCTTCCGCTTGACGTATTGTCCCGAATCGTCACCGCTCTGCCCGGAAGGGACTGGGAAGAGTTCACGATTGAGGTGAATCCCGAAGACATTGTCGAAAAGGGTGAAGGATATGTCCGGGGCTTGCTGGAATTGGGAGTTAACCGGATCAGCATGGGAATCCAGTCGTTCGACGACGGAATCCTGCGGTGGATGAACCGCAGGCACGACGCCGCAAGGGCGGAAGAAGCGTTCGGGATCCTTCGGCGTTGCGGTGTGGAAAACATCAGCCTGGACCTGATATTCGGCCTTTCACAACTGGACGAGGCTACCTGGGCAGACACGATCGGCAGGACCCTCGCGCTAGGTCCGGAACACATATCGGCCTACCAGCTATCGGTCGAGGAAGACAGCGCCCTAGAGTGCATGATAACGAAGGGCAGATACGTCGAGGCTTCGGAAGACCAGTGCCGCAGGCAGTATGACATTCTTTGTGAACGACTTGGGGAGGCCGGTTACCGGCATTATGAGATATCCAATTTCGCCCTGCCTGGCCGGGAGGCCGTCCATAACAGCGCCTACTGGCGCAGAGTCCCGTATGTGGGTCTCGGCCCCGGAGCGCATTCATTGTCGCCTATGGGAGTCCGTTCCTGGAACAGCTGTTCCGTGCCCGATTATTCACGGGAGGAAGAAGTCCTCACCCCGGAAGACATCCGCATCGAGAGGATAATGCTTCCGCTCCGGACGGATTCAGGTATTCCCGAGGCGGAACTCCGGTCCCTGTCAGGGGACGCCGCAGTCGACCGCCTTCTCTCCGAGGGGGCGTTGGTCCGACCGGGCCGGATCCGTATTCCGGAGGATCATTTCTTCACCTCCGACGAGATTATCCGCGAACTTATTTGACGACTGCGCCGGCTACGATGTTGGCTACCTGGGCGCGAAGGCGGGCAAGGGATCCCTTGTCCTCTGGATGTACCCTGTTGGCCAGTATGATTACGGCCGTCTTGGTCTTCATGTCAATCACGACAGACGGTCCGGTGTAGCCGGTATGCCAGATGCTGGTTTCGGGATCGAAAATGTCCCCGCGTGTGCCGGGATGCCATCCGTCCTTGTCCCAACCCAGGGCCCTGCCGACCTTCGGATCGTTCTGTATGGGGGCCTTGCACATCAGCTCGATGGTCAGCGGGCCAAGGATACCGTAGCCGCCGTTCATGATCGCAGCGCAGATCACGCTCAGGTCCTCTGCATTGGAGAATACTCCCGCGTTACCGGAATTACCGCTGTTGATGCGGCGTGCGAGGGGATCGTGGACTGCTCCGACCAGCGGCAGGCCGTCAGCCTGGACCTCCGTCGGGGCGCAGAGTTCCTTCAGTTTTTCCTTGGTTTTCGATTGACCGTCGGGAGTGAGCGGGAAGTAGCAGGTATGCTTCAGCCCTAGTGGATCGAAGACATTTCTCTGGGCATAATCGCATAGTTTCTCACCGGTGACCCTTTCCAGGATTCTCTGCAACGTGACGAAGTTCAGGCAGCTGTACAGGCATTTTGTACCCGGCCTGAAATTCCTGTTGACACGCGTGGCGATGAAGGTCTCCAGTTCGTCCGGGGTGTTCTCCCCGAACTCGGCCACATAGCCGTCCACTCCGATGTAGGCATCCAGCCCGGAAGAGTGGGTCATCAGGTCCCTGACCGTGATGTCCACCTTCTCACCTGTTCCGGGGTCTTCCCAGGGCTTGAATCCGGGAATGTACATGTCCACGTTGTCGGTCAGCCGTACCCGGCCGCTCTCAATCAGCTGCATGAAGGACAGGGTTGTACCTACGCATTTGCTGACCGAAGCAAGGTCGAACATTGTCTCCGTGGTCATGGGTTTTACCGACGGAACCACGGACTTGTTGCCATAGGCCTTCAGGTATGCGATCCTGTCCCCGCGGACTACGGATACCACTGCACCGGGGATGGTCTTCTCGGATATGGCCTCTTCGATGACCCGGTCGACCTGCGAGAGCCTGGCCTCGTCCATTCCGCCGTCTCCGGGTTTGACAACCTTGAGGGGCCCCTGTGCCGAAGCAATAAGGGTTACCGTTGCGGTAACCCACACAGATATCAGTCTAATTATCGTCATTCCGTGATAAATAAGGATTTAGAAAACCAGGGTGGCGGTAATGGGGAAATGGTCGGAGATGTACTGCCGTCCCATGTACTGCTTGGTGATGGTTTCGTACACCGGGCAGGAAGAGAATCCCTTGAACCAGATATAGTCGATGATGGAGTCAGGCTTTGATTTTCCCCATCCGTTTGCGGTCTGGTGGTGGTCGGTCTTGACAGCCTCCTCTCGGGCGTTCTTCATCAGTTTCTTCATGTCATCGAATTCCGGCCTGTTTATTCTCATATTGAAGTCGCCCGTGACTACCATCGGGAGTCCCTTTGGATTGATGCTGTCGATCCTGTCGACGATCAGTTTCATGCCGTTCTTGCGGGCTTCCCAACCGACATGGTCGAGATGGGTGTTGACATAGTAATACTTCCTGCCGCTTGCCTTGTCCTTGAGCAGGGCCCAGGTCGCGGTACGGAAACACTGGGCATCCCATCCCTTCGAGGGGACATCGGGAGTCTCCGAGAGCCAGAAGGTTCCCCACTTCAGGAGTTTCGTAGTCTTCGTGTTGTAGAAGATGGACATATGCTCGCCTTTGTGGATGCCGTCCTCCCGGCCCACACCGACACTCTTGTAATCCGGACAGGCCTCTTCAAGGTAATTTACCTGGAAGTCATAGGCTTCCTGAAGACCGAATATGTCCGGCTTCTGGTCATTTATCATCATCGACGATGCCGGATAGCGGAACTCCCAGGAGTTGTCTCCGTCATTGGCAGTGCCAAGGCGGATGTTGTATGAAATGACCTTGATGGCCGAATCTTTCTTCCTTGCGGAAACACTCATGGGCAGCACCATCAGGGCTGCCATGAGTATCAGGAAAACTCTTTTCATGATGTGATCCAGTTGCTACCGGTTGGAGACTAGAAGACCAGCGTTGCCCTGATAGGGAAATGGTCGGAGATGTAAGTCCTCTCCATGTAAGGCTTCGTGATGGTCTCGTATTCGGGGCATGAACTGAAGCCCTTGTACCAGATGAAGTCGATGATGCTGTTCGGACTGGCCTTCCCCCAGCCGTTGAAAGTCTGGTGATGGTCGGTCTTGGCAGCCTCTTCACGGGCATTCTTCATGATCTTCTTCATATCGTCGAACTCAGGACGGTCGATGGTCATGTTGAAGTCACCTGTGACGATCATCGGAAGACCTTGAGGATTGATGCTGTCGATCCTGTCGACGATGAGCTTCATTCCATTCTTGCGTGCCTGCCAGCCTCTGTGGTCGAGATGGGTGTTGACATAGTAATATTTCCTGCCGCTTGCCTTGTCTTTAAGCAGGGCCCAGGTTGCAGTGCGGAAGCAGGCGGCGTCCCAGCCCATCGAGGGGACTTCGGGAGTATCCGAAAGCCAGAAAGTTCCCCATTTCAGCAGCTTGGTTGTCTTCTTGTTGTAGAATATGGACATATGCTCGCCCTCGTGCTTGCCGTCTTCGCGGCCGACACCTACGCTCTTATATCCCTCGCAGTATTCTTCCAGATATTTGACCTGGAAGTCATAGGCTTCCTGAAGACCGAAGATGTCCGGCTTCTGGTCCATGATCATCATCGCAGACGCCGGGTAACGGAATTCCCATGAATTGGTTCCGTCTTTCGCAACGCCCAGCCGGATGTTATAGGAAATCACCTTGACATCCGCGGTCTTTTTCTTTGCGGAAACGCTTGCAGGCAGGACCATGAGGGCCGCCATGAGGATTAGTAGTGCTCTTTTCATAATGAGTGGTTTTCAATACTTACAAATTTAACAAATTGTGCTAATTTTGTAATAATAGACAGCGAAAAAGAATAAAACTATGCCAGAAGAGTCTTTCAGGGAATATGGAAAGGAGGAGGCGTTGCGCCTGCTGTTCGAAGGGACGGGATTTGACCGCCATGAACATATCTGCTTCGAGCCGGCTCCGGGAAGCCATGTCGTATCCGTTTCAGGGGTTTATGAGGAAGGTATCGATTTCGACCTGACATATTTCCCTCTCAAGCATCTTGGTTATAAATACGCATCCGTGGCTGCCGGGGAGATCTATGCCGCCATGGCCCATCCGAGGCTTCTCTCGGTCCGTATGGGTATTTCAGCCAAGCTGGACTTCAGCCATATCCGGGACCTCTGGTCGGGAGTCGTCGTCGCCGCGAAGGAACACGGTTTCCAGTCGGTCGAACTCGACCTCGTCCCTTCCCCCAACGGCCTTCTGGTCGGCATATCCGCAACGGGGGAAAGGTTCAAACTCACCCAGGGGCGGACGGTAAAGGCCAGGAGCAAGGACCTTGTGTGCGTTTCCGGGAGCCTGGGAGCCGCTTTCCTCGGCCAGCAGATATTGGAACGGGAAAAGCGAAATTTCGAAAAGACGAAGGACGATTCTTCCCAGCCGGACCTAGAGAAATACAAGATGCTCATCGGAAGCTACCTCAAGCCGGAGATCCCTTCCGGACTTGTCGGACACCTGGAAGACGTGGGTATTTATCCTTCAAACGGTTATCTTGTCACCCACGGCTTGTCGGACACCCTCAGGAAACTGGTCCGTGATACAGGCCTCGGCGTCAAGGTCTATGCCGACAAGATTCCGTTCGAGGGGAACAGCTTCGCCTCGGGCAAGGAGATGGACATCGACCCTGTTTCCGCGGCAATGAACGGAGGAGACGATTTCAGGCTCCTGTTCACCATTCCTATCCTGTCGGCGGAAAAGTTCCGCAGGGATTTCCAGACATTCGACATCATAGGCCATCTTGCTCAGCCGGAGGTCGGGGCGGTGCTGGTCACTCCTGACGGAGTCGAACTCCCTGTCAAGGCCCAGGGCTGGAGGAACGAAGAATGATTTTCAAGCACGCCATACTCTTTTTCCTTGCCTGCACTTTCGCGGTGTCCTGTACTACCGGGCTGGACACGCAGATGGATGCCGTCCTGGACCAGGTCGAGCAGGACCTTGGATATGTCAATGCGGTCGGTACTGAGGACGTCGCAAAGATGGCGGACTGGTTCGTACGCAGGGGAGATGACAGCCGGAAGGCAAGGGCTCTGTACTGTCTTGGCAGGTCCCAGTTCAATGACAGGAGTTATTCGGCTGCCATAGTTTCCTATACCCGCGCCCTGGAATATGCAGAAAAGGCCGGTGACAAATACCGTGAGGGCCTGGTTTGCCGTGACATGGCCAGGACCAACGGTGCGACCGGAAACACTTCCGACGAGATCCTCTATCTGGCCAGGGCGTCGGAGGCCTTCAAGGATGCCGGACTGCCAGCAGAGTACCAGAGGACCCTGCTTGAAATCGGCCAGGCACAGGCGTCGAGCGGGAAATTCGATACGGCCGAAGAGGTATTCAAGAGCGTGCTTTTCGATTCGCACGAGTTGGGGGACACGCTCCTGGAAGCAAGGTGCCTTGAATCCTATGCCTCCCTTGCGGTTTCCAAGGATATTCCGGATCCGGCCCTCGCGATCGACCTCCTGGGCAGGGCCGCCGACCAGTTGAACTATCCCCTGAACTGTTCCGACAAAGGCATACTGGCATATTCATATTCGTTGGCAGGGAACCAGCAGGAAGCCTGGAGATGGCTCTCCGAGGCAAAATCTTCCGTTGAGGATGACGGGGATGCAGCCGATGCTGCTTTCCGGGAATATCAGATCGCTTCCCGGGGCGGAGATTCCGCAAGGGCGCTCAAGGCACTGGAGAGGGTCACCGAATATGGCAACAAGGCCCAGTCGGACGCTATGGAGGAGGCCGTTGCAGCAAGCCAGAGGGATTACCTTCTCGGACAGTCGGAAATCCAGGCCGAGAAACTTCGTTCCGCAAGGATGAAACTATGGCTGATTGCGCTTGTGGCGCTGCTGGTCATCGCATCCCTGGTTGCCGCATATCTTTATTACCGTTCCGGGCAGAAGCGCATCCTGGAAGAAGAGAAGGCCGAGAGAGAAAGGTACATGACGATTGCGGAGGACCTGCAGCAGGCCTTACGGCAGGCCCTTCGACAAGCTCAGGGACCGGTCGGTGAGCCTGTCGAACCGGTCGAACCACCGAAAGGACCTGGCTTTGATGTGCTTGAGCGTCTCTGCGAACAGTACTACATCTACGAAGGGACGAACAACCTCCAGCCAAGGATCCTGAAAGAGGTAAAATCGATCGTCGAAGGTTTTCGGAATGACAAAAAAGTCCAAAAGAGCCTTGAAGACATCCTGGACTCTTCCAAGAACGGAGTGATGACAAAGCTCCGGTCTGAATTCCCGACCTGGAAGGAAGATGATTTCCTGCTCTACAGTTTCGTATCTTCCGGTTTTTCGACCACTACCATCTCGGCATTGATGGAGAAAGAGAAAAGCGTGATCTACAACCGGGTCTGGCGCCTTAAAGGCAGGATATCGAATTCTGACTCGAAGTTCAAGGATTATTTCCTGGAATGTCTTGATAATTAAGGACATATTGAATATGAAAAAGATAGCGGCCATTTTCTGCCTGCTCTTACAGCTGTCCGTCCTTTCGGGGAAGGACTCGAAGCCGGTCAAGGTAGCCTGCATAGGGGACAGCATCACTTATGGAGCAGCTATCGAGGACCATGAAAACTATTCCTATCCATCCCAGCTTCAGGCGATGCTCGGTGACGGTTACCTCGTGGGTAATTTCGGAAAGAATGGAGCGACACTGATAAAGCGTTCATACCGGCCATATTTCGACCAGCCTGAATTCCGGAAAGCGATGGATTTCGCCGGAGATATCTACGTGATCCATCTGGGTGTGAATGATACGGACCCCAGGTCCTGGCCGAACTACAGAGACGATTTCGTCGGGGATTATCTCTCCCTGATAGATTCCTGCAAGGCCGCCAATCCCAAGGCCAGGGTAATCATTGCCCTTCTCAGTCCGCTCGCAGACCGTCATCACCGCTTCATGTCCGGAACCAAGCAGTGGCATTCTGATATCCAGGAAGCCATCAAGGTGGTTGCCAGGGCATCGGGTTGCGAGCTCATTGATTTCCATACTCCGTTATATCCATATCCATGGCATATCCCGGATGCCATCCATCCTGACCGGGAAGGTTACGGGATGCTGGCGAAAACAGTTTATTCCAGGATCACAGGGGACTTCGGCGGACTGTCTGTCCCTGTTCTGTACACTGACAACATGGTCTTGCAACGCCGCCGTCCCATCGAAATAAGCGGAACGGCAGATGCCGGGGACAAGGTGACGGTCAAGCTTGGCCGCAAGAGCCTGAAGACGGTTGCCGGCCTTGACGGCAAGTGGAACGTCGTTTTTCCGGCCATGGAGGCTGCCACGGGTTTGGAACTTACGATATCCACGAAGGACAAGACCCTTGATTATTCCAACGTGGCGGTAGGTGAGGTATGGCTTTGTTCAGGACAGTCCAACATGCGTTTTGCCCTCGGTCAGGCCGTTGGCGGGAAGGAAG
>JAEEGI010003093.1_pt1 | contig 39909 bp, 40 predicted proteins | sample 8958751 | NCBI WGS metagenome assembly JAEEGI01 (sample SAMN16246545, study PRJNA631951) | gut metagenome | biome: gut microbiome; feature: rumen; material: KS-attached | host: Bos | place: Iran: Karaj | collected 2018-10 | reverse complement strand
GATATCCGTCATTGTAAGCTGGTTCCATCTGTCATGATATCTCAGGATTGGGAAAACATAAGATGCAAAAGTCTCTTCTTCTGTCATGGAAACATTGATGGCATCGACCTTGTCCTTTGACCACCTCATGCCGTCAAGTGTCATTCTGTTATAGTAATCCTTGCGCTTCGCATACTCGTTCTGCATGCTGTGAACGGACACAACAACGATCTTCGGAGTCTCGGTCCTCAATGAATCCCTGAGAAGATAATAGGACTGCCACATGTACTGCTCACCTGAACCTCTGATGTAGGATGAGATTCCGTAATCTTCGTACATCTTGATCGGCGAGAAGTTCTCATAGACGTCACAGTCGCCGAAGAAAAGAATATCGTGTGGAACATTATCCTTATAGTATTCCTCGGTAAATGAGCCTTCGACTATACCGACCTGATACTTTTGAATCAGGAGTCTTTGCACTAACCATAAGATTCCAATAGACAGCGCCAGCAGGACCAGCGCCGTAATTGCTTTTTTAATGCCCTTGGATTCTTTCTTCGCCATTACATTGCCTTCTTAAGGCGGCGGAAGTCACCTAAAGCCTTCCAGCCGATCTTAACGATCTTCTTGATGTTAATAGAGTTCGTACCGCCCTGACGGGGTCTGAACGTAACTTCGCGGAAAGTGTGCTCCTCACCATAGTGAACAAAATAAGTCGTCATCATGATGTTCGGGAGGTTGTAATCTTTGTCGAGCTTGGGAAGATACTTGGCTACTGTTTTCGCGTCCATGAGACGGAAAGGTGCGTTTGCATCCGGTACCTTTACCTTGAAATAGAGCTTTAAGAGGAAGCATACAACCTTCTCAACGAAGGCTCTGTCCTTACCGTCTCCTCTTACGACTCTGTGGCCGAAGATACCCTTATAGCCATGGCGCATCTGCCAGAAAGCATCAAATTCAGAAGGCAGTGTCTGTCCGTCTGAGTCAGTCTGGAAAATAAAATCAGCGCCCTGCTTGATCGAATAATCGTAAAGAGCAATGACCTTGGGGCCGTGCTGCTTGCCGGTATCGGACAGGATAACGAGCTGGGGATGATCCTTCTGGAAGTTCTCAAGAAGTTCATGTGTGCGGTCCTGGCTTCCGCTGTCAGCGATAACGAGCCTGGATGCCGGATCCTTACCCTCAAGTATTGGATACCATGATGTAACTACGTCGAGAATATTGTCCTCTTCGTTATATGCGGGCATTACTACATACAAAATATCCATGGTTTACTCCTCCGTTAAATTCTTTCTCTCTGCAACAAAGTAGCGCGGGCGCTTCTTCGTCTCAAGATAGATCCTGCCGATATATTCTCCGATAACGCCAAGGCTTATCATCTGTATTCCCGATACGAAGCAGAGGATACATGTGGTGGAAGCCCAGCCGTCAACGTAATAGCCTGAGATGACCGATACCAGAACATATATGATACCGATAAAGCTCAAAAGAGCAACGATAATGCCTAAAACAGTGATAAGTCTTAAGGGCCTTATGGAAAATGACGTAACGCCGTCTATGGCAAGAGACATCATCTTGGACAGAGGATAGTGTGTGGTTCCTGCTTCGCGCTCGGCTCTGGAATAATAAACAACGGACTGCTTAAATCCGAGCTGGGGAATGATGCCTCTTAAGAAGAGATTTACTTCTCCGTAACCTTCAAGAGCATTAAGGACCCTGGAACTCATGAGTCTGTAATCCGCATGATCCGGAATGATGTCCACGCCCATGCCGCGGAGGAACTTATAGTAAGACTGTGCAGTCGTTCTCTTGAACCAGGAGTCGGTGGATCTGTCATTTCTTACGCCGAATACGATCTCATTTCCCTTGGCGTATTCATCGACCATCTGAGTGATCGCATTGATGTCGTCCTGACCGTCGCAGTCCATCGAGATGGTGATGTCAGCATACTTCTTCGCTTCCATGAGACCTGCGATCAATGCATTCTGGTGGCCTCTGTTGTGTGCCAGAGAGATTGCCGCATATTTCTTGTCTTCTTCACAAAGTGACGTAAGGATATCCCATGTCGTATCCTTACTGCCGTCATTTACGAACATAACACGGCTTTCATCACTGATCTTGCCGGCTTCTATGAGTTCTTCAAGTTTGGCCTTGAATTTGCCGCTCGTAAGAGGAAGTACCTGCTCCTCGTTATAGCACGGAATCACTAAATACAGTATCGGCGTCATCCTAAACTCCATATTTCTTATTCTTTGAAGAATTATAGCATAAATCAGTCCGCTACAATCTTGTGGTTCTTATAATCGATCTTCTTCTGTACAGATTCGGTCGCACTTTCAGGGAATGCCTTCTGTTTGAACTGGAATCCGTTCCATCCGCCCTGCCAGAAGTTCAGGAGTTCTTTGGTCGTATACATGAAGAAATAGCTGTCGTAGTCCTTCCTCCATGTCGAATCGCAGTGATACCACTGGCCGTTAAGGTAAACGTAATTCCAGTAGTGGGTTGCTGTCTGGAACGGATAACGCTCGATTATCATGTTCTTGATGCCGGCCACATCCAGCAGGGCCTTTACCGCATATACGGTCGAATAGCAGTTGCCGATCCTCTTCGTATAGGCATTATATGCAGCTTCAGTCCACGAACTGCTCTGGGTCCTTAGGACAAATCTGATGTTATATCTGCACCACCAGACGATCTGGAGGGCAATCTCTTCTTCGGTCATTCCGGGTTCGGTTATCTCATCTAAGATCTTTTTTGCTTCCGCATAGACCACGTCGGGTTCGACGTATCCTTTTGGTTTATTTAAGACCTTGAGCTTTACCGTGACCGACGTCTCATTGCCTGAGAAATCCCTGGCAGTATACGTAACTTCATATTTGCCCGGCGTCCTCAGATCCACTTTCGAGGTGTCCACATCAATGATGGGAGCGGAATCATAATCATCTGTCACTACAAGATCTTTCTTGTAAGCTATCGTCTCACCTACATAGACCTGAAGGTCCTGATAGCCCTTGATCACCGGAGGTGTCGAATCCAATGTAACGTCGAAAGGTACGCCCACATAATTCTGATTGCCCGAAGCGTCGGTAAGAATGACGTAAGTGTTATACCTTCCGCCCCTGGACATATCAGGCACTTCATACCAGGCTGCGGTGACATCAGTCACATCCTGAATATTCGTAACACAGCTTAATGCATCAGGCATTTCCTGTCCTGCAAAGATCTTCTGCGGAACGCCCTCGCCTGTCGGAGCGACCGTATCCACGATATTGAGAATGCACGGGAAATGCTTTCCGTACATAGTTATCGTAAATCTTATGGTCTGCGGGAGACTGATATTGACTTCATCAAAGTTGAGATTGCATGAGACGAACTTCGGAAGAGCCGGCTCGCCCTTAAGGTACATGCCGAGCTCCGGCTTTGCAGAACCCGCTTCGATCGTCTTCTCCTGATCAACAAGGGCATATTCCTTTTCGAGGAATCTGCTGATTCCGAAATAACCCAAGACTCCCAGAAGGATCACAGCCGCAGCGATCAGAAGAGGAACAAGGTTAAGTTTCTTCGTTTCAGTCTTGGAGGTTCTTCTCTCCGGCTTTTGAACCTTATTCTGAACCGGCCGTTGGGAAGTTCTCTGAGAGGGTGCTTGAACCGGTCTCTTAACGGATCCTTGAACAGGTCTCTGAGACTGTCTCTGTGCAGGCCTCTGAGTCTGTCCTCCGGCAGGTCTCTGTACTGCCCTCTGAACGGACTTTGGGCCCTGATTCCTGAGAGCGGGATCAGTAGTTCTCTGAACACGGTTTTGAACCGGTCTTGGTACCGGCTGGCTTTTTATCTGAGGTTTTGAGACATTTGAGGGAGCATTTGTCAAATTGCTGACCGGGCTGACGGAGCGCCTTGCCGCGGAATGATCGATATCCCGCTTTACTGGCTTCTGATTATTGCCGTCACCTGTCTTCTTCATACCGCTATTTCAGTTTGTGAGCCCCGTAATTGATCTTGTTTTGTACCGACTTCGTAGCCGACTTAGGGTACTTCTCCTCTTTAAAATTATACCCATTCCAGCCGTTATGCCAAAAGTTTTTCAATTCCTTGGTCGTATACATGAAGAAGTAGCTGTTGTACTTCTTTCTGGGCGTAGAATCGCAGTGATACCACTCACCGTCAATATTGATGTAATTCCAATAGTGACCGTGGTAAATAAACGGCTCTCTCGTGATGATCATGTTCTCGATTCCTGCGGCATCGAAAAGAGCCTTCGCAGTCATAGCGAAGTTATAGCAGTTGCCCTGTCGCTTAACGAGTCCGTCATAAGCAGCTCTCGTCCATGACGAGTTGTCGGCCTTGGCAACGTAGTTGATGTTGTATCTTACCCACCATGTGATCTGGAGGGCCTTCTCCATGTCGCTCATGCCCGACTTTGTGATCTTGTTCAAGACCTTTTTAGCCTCTGCTGCAACCGTCGAAGGATCGACATATGTCTTCGGCTTTTTCGTGAGCGTGAGCTTAATGGTAACTTCGGTCGTGTTGCCGGTGAAGTCCTTTGCCCTGTAGATGACATCATAAGTGCCGGCCTCTTTTAAGTTGACTCCGCTTGTATCGATGTCAAGGGTCGGATTGGGATCGAGGTCATCTGTAACCGTTACGTCAGTTCTGTATCTTATCGAGTCACCGACAAATGCTTCGATATTCTTTGTGCCTTCGATAACAGGTGCAACGGAGTCCTTTGTTACCTGGAAAGGAACATCTACTATGGTCTCGTTGCCGGATGAATCAGTAACGGATGCTTTTGCGATAATGTTGCCGCCGCCGGAAATGTCAGGAACTTCCTTCCACTTTACCGTTACGTCGTTAAGATCATAGACGTTCTTAACGCATTCTTCGACAGGCGGAATAGCATCAATAGAGAACATCTCGTGAGGTACGGCTTCTGCCGTAGGAGGTGTCGTATCAACGATCTCAAGAACGCACGGGAAATTGACGCCGTACATTCTGATAGTAAATCTGATCGTCTGTGGGAGAACGTAATTTACCGTGGAAAAATCAAGATTGCAGGATACATATTCAGGGAACCTCGCATTGCCTGTAAGGAACATCGAGAGGTCTGCTGAAGATCCTGCTTCGATCGTATTCTGAGTAACGATGAGATCCGTATCCTCGTTAAATACCGTAATGGCCCATACTGCCGCACCGGCAATCAGGATCTCGAGCAAAAGCACAATGAGATAAGGCAGATACCTGTGTTTTCTCTGCTTGCGCTCACGTGATCTGCGGTGCTTTTTCTCAACAACTTCCTCTTCTTCATCGTCGTCAAATTCCTCAAATTCGGAATCTGCTTCAACAATGCCGTCTTCCTGAAGTTCGTCATACTGTTCCTCTTCCATCAAGGATTCGAGTTCTCTTCTTCCTTCACCCGGATTAGAAACATGACGGGGCATGGCAATGGTCTGGGGAACAGAACGCACTACCGGCATATTGGCATTCGGAGACTGGGCCGGACGATGCGGCACAGGCATCCTTGTATTAAGCTGCTGTGTCGATGTATGAAGAACAGGCATTGCCTGGTTCACGGGTCTCGGCTGCTGAGGGATCTGCAGACGCTGGGGCACGGGCTGCATGACAGGCTGTGCATAGGGCTGCGCATCGCGGCGTAAGACTGCCTGATTCTGAGAAGAAGGCACCGGCTGTCTTGCGTTAACGGGCTGAGCCGGACGCTGATATGCGGGCTGCGCCTGCCTCTGAGGCATTGCCTGAACCGGACGCTGCTGGGGCATCTGCTGTCTGACATTCACAGGCTGCGGGGCCTGGCGCTGCATGGGCTGGGGCTGTCTTTGCATAGGCGGAACCTGCCTCTGGGGCATTGCCTGTGCCGGACGCTGATATGTGGGTCTTGTTACATTTGCAGGCCTGGGCATGCGCTGAGGCATAGCCTGATTCCTTGCGAGGCGTGCCTGATCCTGCCTCTGCTGAGCCTGGCGTTCAAGGGCAGCCTGATGCTCTACAGCCTTAACGACTGCAGAATCAGCTGATCTGACATTCGGATGTCTTTGTCCCCTGTTATCTGGCATGTAAAAGCCCTCTTATCTCTCCGGATAATCCCCTGTGAAGCAGGCGTCACAATATCTGAAGCCGTCACCGCCAAGCATATCGTTCAGATCCTCAGGCTCCAGATAGCCCAAAGAATCCGCGCCGATTATCTCACAGATCTCAGGGATCGTGTGCTGGCATGCAATCAGATAGTCTTCATCCGGCACATCCGTTCCGTAATAACAGGGATGCATAAACGGCGGTGAACTGATCCTTACGTGAACCTCAGTAGCTCCCGCATTTCTTAACATATTGACCTGGTTAGCGATCGTATTTCCTCTGACGATCGAATCGTCGATAATTACTACTCTCTTGCCGTTAACGACAGCCGAGATAGGGTTAAGCTTGATCTTAACCGCCTGTTTACGCTGTTCCTGTGATGGCTTGATGAACGTTCTTCCTACATAGGAATTCTTAACGAATCCCTTCTCATAAGTAATGCCCGATTCTGCCGCAAAACCTAATGCGGCATCAATCCCCGACTCAGGCACACCGATTACTATATCGCACTCGCAAGGGTGTTTCCTTGCAAGGATCCTGCCCGCTTCTCTTCTTGCGGCTGCAACAGAGATACCGTCAATTACAGAATCCGGTCTGGCGAAATAGATATACTCGAAAACACATTTCTTCATGGGACGCTTTAATCCGGAATCAATGGATCTGACCTCACCGTTCTCCACGATGACGATCTCGCCGGGTTCAATGTCTCTTATGAATCTCGCACCGACGGCTTCTAATGCGCATGTCTCGGAACAGAAGATGACCGCGTCATCCAATTTACCCATAACGAGAGGTTTTAAGCCGAAGGGATCCCTTGCCGCGATAAGCTTACGGGGACTCATGACAAGAAGAGCATATCCGCCTTTGATGATACCCATTACTTCCTTGACGGCTTCTTCAACCGAAGGATTAGAAGATCTCTTCTGCGCAATGAGATATGCGATGACCTCCGAGTCGGTGGTCGTATGGAAGATAGCACCTTTGTCCTCAAGCTCTCTCTTAAGCTCGTTCGCATTGGTAAGATTTCCGTTATGTGCGATGGAAAGTGTTCCCTTTGAATACTGGGTAACGATAGGCTGTGCGTTCTCCGGAACGCTTCCGCCTGCTGTGGAATATCTTACGTGACCTATTGCGATATCGCCTTTGAGATTGCTGATCTTGTCGCTGCTCAATACATCACTGACAAGTCCCATTCCCTTGACGCACTCTATAGAGGCATCATCATTTGTAGCAATACCACAACTCTCCTGTCCCCTGTGCTGGAGACTGAAAAGTCCGTAATAAACATCACTGGCAGAGTACTTACTCCCGTGAATTCCGAATATTCCGCATTCTTCATGTATGGCCATGCATAGATTTTATCATCAGACTTGCATACAGATATGCGGTAAAATGTCTGTATTTTAATGACATGTTCATGTCTTTAGTTGGCTATAACAACGGAAACTTCAGTTGGTAGTAGAATATTAAAGTTATGGAAAACCTCTTTGAGAACTGCAATCTGTGCCCGAGGCGCTGCGGCGCCGACAGAACATCCGGCAAGACCGGCTTTTGCAGAATGCCCGGATACCCGGTGGTAAACCTTATAAAACTCCATTTTGGCGAGGAACCTGTAATATCCGGAACTAATGGAAGCGGCACGGTCTTCTTCGAAGGCTGCAGCTTAGGCTGCGTATTCTGCCAGAACTATTCCATCTCAAGAGGTCCCACAGGATTTGGCCTCAAGATGGACGCCGGGAGCCTGTCGGATTCCTATCTCAAACTTCAGGATCAGGGCGCGAACAATATAAATCTCGTAACTCCGATGCACTTTGCGCCTGCCGTTGCAGAATCAATATCGCTTGCAAAAGCATCAGGACTTAATATTCCCGTGGCAGTCAATTGCTCCGGGTACGATCTCGTCTCAACCCTCAGGCTTTTCGACGGCCTCGTAGACATCTACATGCCTGACATGAAATATTTCTCATCCAAGTTCTCATCGGAATACTCACACGCGCCTGACTACTTCAGCGTCTGCTGCAGCGCAATTGACGAGATGGTAAGGCAGACCGGAGACATCGTTATGGGACCCGACGGTCTTCTTAAGAGGGGCGTCATCGTAAGGCACCTGATACTGCCGGGCGGACTTTTCGACTCCAAGCACGTAATAGACTATCTGACTTCCAGATACGGAAACAGGATCTTTATAAGTCTTATGAGCCAGTACACGCCAATGCCCTCCTGCACAGGCAGGCTTGCCGGCAAGCCTTCGAAAAGGACATGCGACACATTGGCAGACTACCTCGCGTCAAAGGGGCAGACAAATGCCTTTATCCAGGAATATGAATCGTCCGGAAATGAAATGATCCCGGACTTCAATGTGTGAAGCCGGGATCCTGGTTTATCATTTCTGTTTTGTTTATCAGAGTATCTCTTCGATAAGAGCCTCGATCTTGGGCTGGGGAACAAATCCCATTGATTCGTTTACGATCTCGCCGCCCTTGAAGATCTTAACGGCAGGAATGCTCTCAACAAAGTACTTCTCTGCGTATTCTGTCGAATCGTCAACATTGTACTTGCCAACCTTGATCTTACCGTCATACTTCTCTGCAATGGCAGCAATGACAGGTCCCAGCATCTTGCAGGGGCCGCACCAGGGAGCCCAGAAATCAACGAGCACCGGGAGGTCACTCTTCAATACCTCTGCTTCAAAATTGCTGTCATCTAAGATAATCTCAGCCATGGTTTCTCTCCTTTATTCATCATGCCTGCAGTCTTCATTGCTGCAGGGCTTGCCTTTTGCGTTACAGCACTCGTGGCCTTCGCAAACTCTGTAATTGCCGCCTTCGATACATAATGTCTTTCCGTTGATCAGGGAGTCGGCAATCTTAAATCTTGCCGTCTCATAGATCTCCGTTACGGTCGTTCTGGATATCGCCATCTGCCGTGCGCACTCCTCGTGCGTCATTTTCTGATAATCCACGTGACGGATGACTTCATACTCTTCGATGGTTAAGACCTGAGCGTCGATCTTATCCGCGCCCGTAGGCACAAATCTGGTGTATTTAGGCTCCTCACATACTCTTCTGACTCTTACCGGCCTTGGCATTTTCAGCAACTCCTAAAAAAATGACATATGCCGCGAAAACGACATATGTCAATTATAGCATTCTATTTCAGAAAAATCGAACAGGTGAAGCCCGTCTCAGATCTCCTCGCCCAAAGACTCAAGATACTGACCGTAATTTGTCTTGGACATGGACTGAGCCATCTTTAAGAACTGCTCTTTCTCGATCCATCTGTTGTGCCATGCGATCTCTTCCAGACATCCGATCATTCTTCCTGATCTCTGAGCTGCCCTGATAGAGCCTGCTGCTTCATAAAGGCTGTCCGGGTTGCCGGCGTCAAACCATGAGAACTCCTTGCCCAAAGGAATAACATTGAGCTGTCCGCTCTTTAAGTATTCCTCATTTACGGATGTAATCTCGAGCTCGCCTCTTGCAGAGGGCTGGATCTTGCTTGCGATCTCAACGACGCGGTTATCGTAGAAATAAAGACCCGGAACAATGTAGTTGGACTTCGGGTGTCTGGGCTTCTCTTCGATCGATACAGCCTTGCCGTCAGCATCAAACTCTACAACACCGAAGGCTCTGGGGTCTGCTACATAGTAGCCGAAGATGACAGCGCCTTCCTCATTCCTTCCTGCTGTTCTGAGCTTTCTTCTGAAGAAAGGACCGTAGAAGATGTTGTCGCCCAGAGCAAGGCAGACAGAATCTGATCCGATAAAGTCCTTAGCGATGATGAAGGCGTCAGCGATACCTCTCTGAACCTTCTGCTCCATATACTTGATCGAGATACCGAGTTGTGAACCGTCACCCAAAAGGTCTACGAACGGCTTTGTGTCGTCCGGCGGAGTAATTACAAGGATATCCTTGATCCCGGCCTCCATGAGGACCGAAAGAGGATAGTAGATCATCGGTTTGTCGTAAACAGGAAGCAACGGCTTGCAAACAGGCTTCGTAATAGGATAAAGACGTGTGCCCTTGCCTGCCGCTAAAATGATTCCTTTCATATTGCACCCCCAAGATATTTAAAAACTGTTGATAATATAAATATACAATATTCCTGCATTGTGCGACAATATGAACATTGAATTTTGGGGGTAAAGGTTATCCATGCTCAGTTTCATTTTAGGCCATTTTGACGGTATTCACTGGTGGAATATCGCAGATTTCATCGTAGCTATTGCGTTTGTTTATATATTCGTTTGGGGCAGATCCAATAAGCTTTTCAAGAAAAATGAATTCAACGACGACTTCTTAAGTCTGGACACGATGAAGTCATTAAGAGGGTTTGCCGCTATGGGCGTAATCCTCCACCACATATCTCAGGAGCAGGTCTTCCAGCAGGAAGGCATCCTTCTTCCGTTCGTTAATGCAGGAGCTTATTTCGTTGCGATCTTCTTCTTCGCATCAGGTTACGGACTCCTTAAGAGCTTCAATTCAAAGCCCGGTTATCTTAAAGGCTTCATAAAGAAGAGGATCGTAAAGTCGATCGTCGTTCCTTACTATGTCGATATCCTGCTCTACGGTGCTCTTATCGCACTCGTAAGGCTTCCCATGGACAAAGAACAGTGGGTCTTCAATCTCTTAGGCGTTACCATGATGAACCAGTTCGCATGGTTCCCTATTGTCCTCGCTATTTTATACCTCCTGTTCTTCATTACTTTCCGCCTCTTTAAGCTCCCCAAGACACGCTTTATCGTAATCTTTGCATTCATTATCCTCATGGGAATCGGCTGCATGATCGAAGGCCACTACGCATGGTGGACAGGCCCCGACAACTGGTGGTGCAGCGAATATTACTATATGAATGAAGCTACATGGTGGATGAAGGAGAAGGTATTCTGGTTCCACGGCGAATGGTGGGTCAACTCCGCTCCCGCATTCCTGACGGGTCTTGTTTTCGCGAACTACGAAGAAAAGATCGTCGCCTTCTTCAAGAAGGATTACTGGAAGCGTTTCTTTATCCTCGTAATCATCACAGAGGTCTGCTTTGCGATCTCTGATATCGGCCAGTCAAAGTTCGGTTACTGGACAGAATTCAATCTCAAGGGACCTGAGATCGGCAATAAGCTCGCAACTTACTTCTGCCAGGTTCCCCTGTTCCTGATCCTGCCCGTTACGATCTACATCTTCCTCATGAAGTATCACGTAAGCAATCCCATCAGCCGTTTCTTCGGCAAGTATTCGCTCCATACATACCTCATGAACCTTGCAGCCATTACGCTGCTCAGATTCCTTCAGTACAACGATGAAGGATCCCCCTTCTACATGGGAGACAGATACAACAACCTCTTCGTATTTGCGATAGGCGTCATTATCCTGACCGTCGCTCTCGGTGTTATGGAATACAAGATCACAACCCTGGTACAGGAAAAGCTCTTCGGAAGTCCGAAGCCTGCCACAGAACCTGTCGCGAGAGTATCTTTGCTCGACGATGCAGATGATACGTTCTCAAGAAAGATGTCGATGTTCAGGAAAGATGAACTGGGACTTGCCAAGGCCGAAGCCGTATCAAACTATGAGACGGTCGAAGAGACATCCTTACGAGAGAAACCTAAGAAGAAAAAGAAGAAAAACAGGAAATAATTAAATCGCAAAGGGCTGTCTTCAAAAGGCAGCCCTTGTTTTTGCACTGAGGCGAGTGTTCTTCAATGCCTTGTGTCTTTTTTACGCTCTTATACCGCAGGTTAAGAATTGTTGCTTCAAATGTTGCTCTTTGTGTCCGCTTAGAAGGCAACAAATCCTTAACCCCGCATTTGCTGTAAGGTTAATCCGCTGAAGTCCAAATACTCCGGACAATTCATTCCATTTTGAGATACCATTTATTTTTTCATTTAAAGAGATGCAATTTGTCAGGTTTAATCGCTTTGCCCGTAATGCGATAATAAACGCATTGTTATGAATCTTGGGAGAGGTGCATTATGAGGGAGTTTTTTACCGGTCTGGCAGTCGTGCCGGCCTTGGATCAGATCGTATTCTATTCATGCCTGGTTCTTTTTCTTTGGGGCGGAACCAACAAGTTCGGCAGGAAGGGCGAGTTCAATGACGACTTCACAAGCCTTGATGCTATGAAGTCTCTCAGGGGCTTTGCCGCAATAGGCGTTTTGCTGCACCATATTTCCCAGGAAGAGCTCTTTCAGAACATGAAGGTCCTGTCACCCTTCGTAAATGCAGGCGCTTATTTTGTTGCGATCTTCTTTTTCTGCTCAGGCTATGGGCTTATCAAGAGCCTTGATACCAAGAAGGATTACCTTAAAGGCTTTATAAGGAACAGGATCGTTAAGGCCATCGTTCTGCCCTTCTACGTAAACGTTCTGGTCTACGGCATCCTTATGGCAGCAACGGGCGTCAAGCTTCCCAAAGAGCGCTGGATATTCAATTTTCTGGGCCTTACCATGATGAATGAATATGCCTGGTTCCCCATTGTCCTCGCTGTTCTCTATCTCGTATTCTTCCTCTGTTTCCGCTTTATCAAGAACCGTCCGGTATGCTTCGCGGTCATACTTGCCGTTATAATCGGCCTTGGCATCGGCTTCTGCTACAACGGACACTTCGCCTGGTGGTATGGCGCTAAAAACTGGTGGGTCAACCCCGCCCTCGCCAAAAAGGCTCTCTGGTGGCAGGCCGAGAAGGCCCTCTGGTTCAGCGGCGAATGGTGGGTCAACTCTGCTCCCGCATTCTTCACCGGCCTTATCTTTGCCAACTTCGAAAAAGAGATCACGGCTTTCTTCAAAAAGCTCTATGTCCTCAAGCTCTCTTTGCTCCTCGTTATCACGGTAATCTGCTTCAAGCTGTCTTCGTTCGGCCAGATGAAGTTCCAGTACTGGACAGAATGGATGGGCAAGGGCCCCGGCATCGAAGAGAAGATCAAGACATATTTCTGCCAGGTACCTTTGTTCCTGTTCCTGGGCCTTGCGGTCATCATCTTCATGATGAAATATCACGTAAGCAATCCGGTATCGCGTTTCTTCGGCAAATATTCGCTCCACACATATCTCATGAACCTGGCAGCCCTTACGGCGCTCCGCATGCTCCAGACCGATAAGACTCTCAAGGCCGGAAAGATCAATCTCCTGGTCTATGCCCTGGGTGTGATCATCCTGTCCGTTTTGCTCGGTGTTGCCGAGCAAAAGCTTACAGAGCTTTTGCAAAGGCTCCTGTTTAAGGGAAAGAAGAAGGCTTAAGCCTGCAGACAAATAAGCTGAAAGAAATAATTCAGAAAATAAAAGAGCCGTCTCGATTGAGACGGCTTTTTGGTGGAGCGGGATACGAGATTCGGACTCGCGACTTTCACCTTGGCAAGGTGACACTCTACCACTGAGTTAATCCCGCGTGCCTGATTATTATATGGTCGAGCCTTGTTTTTGTCAACAAGTTTTTTTCAATATAATAATCCGGTTTAAAAAGTGCCGCTTTTTCAGCTTTGTGAACCAATCCAGCTGAACACTCCCGTCTGGGTATCTACCAGTTTCTTACCCTCTGAATTCTTCAGATAGATGAGCACCTGGTATTCGCTTGAGTCATTGATCTCTTTGCAGAGCCCTATCTTGGCCTCAAAGCTGGAATCGTCATACGTGACGCCGTCATAATACTGCCTGGTAAGGCTCTTCTTGGACGTTCTGACCGTAGGTATGCTGTAGCATCTTCCGGTGTTGATATCCATGAGTACGACCTTTAACGGATCGGATGCCTTTGACTCAACGCCTTTTTCGAGCACCCAGCCCTTGACTGTTATATAGTCTTTGCCGCCGTCAGTCGATCTCTCGATGCTCTCGAGCTTAAAATCGACGCCCTGATCTTGGGAGACGATCTTCATTCCGGAAGTCTTGAAAGCAACGGGCCTGCTGTTCCTGTATGTATTAAACGCAAGCAAAGCGAGGGCTGCCAGGAAGATGATCTCCAGAACAATGACAGCGAGCTTTAAGTTCTTCTTTGAGAAAAGTTTGCTGCTCATGCTTTTGCCCCCTTTCCGGACTTTTTGCCATTTACTTTCAGGTAAATGCAAAGACCTGCAAAGGCTGCCCAGGAGACTATGGCAAGAGCAATACCTGCCTTGAGTCCGACAGTATGGTATGTAAATTCAACTGCGTGATGTCCGGAAGGGACCTTGAGGAGCATCATTCCGCATGAGTCTGTGACGGATGTCTTCTGACCGTCTATGGTTACCGTCCAGCCCTTGTCGTTCGGGACGGAGAAATAGACCATCGTCTCTTTATCGTAATCCGTTGTGAACTTAAATCCGTGATAGTCTCTGGAGAAATTCCCTACTGCGGTCTGCTGCGCTGCCTTGGCCATATCATCGACCGGGACATTATAGTCGATGCTGCCCACATCAATATGGGTCATGCAGGATGTCACCTTTGCCTCTTCACCGGGCATGATGACTGCTGCATTCATCAGTGCTATGCCACGCTTCTCAAAAGGAATCTTTGCAAGCTCGCTTGCATACATATACCTGTCCATGGCAAATCCTATCGGGAATGCCTCCTGCTCGGTTACATACAAAGTCTTGTTCTTATAGCTTACTGTGTCAACGATGTTCTCAGCACCGGCGTCATCCTTTACCATGTATCTGCCGCCCAAAAGCTGGCCCAAGCCCGGAACATTGATCCTGCCCTGGCTGGAATTGTTGGTGTCAACTTCAAGCAGGGTGTTGAACTCGTGCGCGGAGTTCTCGATGGTCGAACTGAAGCACCCTATACTGCTGCCGCCTCCGACCAGTGAGAAGACATTATCTCTCGTATGGTATCTGTACTGGGCATTCAATGTCTTAAGGTTAATGGAGGCTTCGTATTTCGAGATATATTCCGAAGTATCATCATCCTTGTAATAGTAGAGCGTAAGACCCGTCGTGAAGGCACAGAAGACCATAGTCATTACGAGCACAACGCTGTATTTGAGTTTTCCGGTCCTGTGAAGGATATCAAGGAGAACAGGTCCTGCAACCGCAATGATATAGAAATACGTAAATCTGTCCTCATAGAATACGATCTGCTCTTTGTTGGCACTCCAGTCGACATACTTGATCGCAAGGAAGAATACCGTCGTGGCGAGCACATAAAGCAGCAGGCCCTTGGACATGAAGTATTCCTTGGGATCTTCTAAAACCTTTACCGTAGCAAGTGCCATTACGAGCACGAACATGTACCACCAGCGCTGGTAAACTGCCGTAAAGAGCAGGAAGCCTGATGTCATGAACGGGAATATGGATACGGCAAAGAGGAATAACAGGAGCTTTTGGAGCCAGCTTCTGTCCTTGCCGATAAATGCGATAACAAGAGAGATGCCGAACAAAGGAAGATAGCATGACGGTGAATCCCAGTTCTGGAAGATGACTGCACTGTTGGCAGGCATAACGTCACCCGGAAGGAGCGTGCCTTTTATAAGGTGCAGAAGTGACTTCGAATCAAATACGAAATTCCTTAGGTAAAGCGCCATCTCACTTCTGGAATTGCCCTTGATGTAAAGGACGCTCGGAACAAAGATAACTGCTGCCATGCCTACGCCCAAAACGCCGCAGATGATGCAGCTGAGCATCTTCTTCAATGTTTCCTTTACAGGCTCTTTCCAGTATCTGAAAAGGAAATAGATGACCATGAAGATTACTTCCTGGATAAAGAAGAAGTAATTGACAGAGCAGTTGATGAAGATGGAAAGGATAAAGAGCGGTCTCTTCTTTTTGTCGTCTATCGTCTCGACACCCCAGAGCAGCAGCGGGAAAAATGCCACAACGTCGTGGAAGTGGAAGAACATGAGGTTTACCGCCTGGAAACCCGAGAAAGCATAAAGGAGCGCGCCTATGATGGCGAAGTTATCTTTTTTACCTTCCTCTTTCTTAGTGAACAAGCGCAGATAAATATATGCCGTTAATGCTGCGACGGTATATTTCAGGATATATAAAGGAGCTACCAGATAAGGGAAAATACCCTTGGGGAGAGCTAAGAATATCCAATAAAACGGGCTTCCCAGATTATAGAAAGCAAATCCGTTCAATACTGATGAACCGAGATCGAGATTCCAGGTCCACTCGCCGCCGTTGCCGTAATGAACGGCATTCCATACAGCCTGGGCAAATGTAAGCTGCTGTGAATTAAAGTCATCACAGATCGTAAGGATCCCACCGTTCCTGATGACAAAGATACAGAAAGTAAGACAAGCGGTAATAAAACCGATAATGGTACATTTAAGCAGACCATTACTCTTCTTTAATTTCACTGAAGTATCCAAAGTTCCGATTATCTCCTGCTGAATGCTGATTCTTATTTATTAAACAAAAAGATAATATCATACGACTTGGCATAATCAAGCAATCGTACTATTTGCACGGGAAAAGCCTTACTTTTTATGCAGTTTACGGGGTGTGCTGTCCGGATTGCCTTTTACTGGTCGCTTATATCACTGTCGAGCGCTACTGCAACCTCATATTCGGGCAATGCTTTCTTAACATCATCAGTGATATGAGCTACAAGACCGGCCCTGTCTTTCTCATCAAAATCCACGACAACGTCGAAAGTGATCCTTTTATTCTCCTCATCGACATAGAAACCATGTATCTGCTTGATGTGCTTATGGTCTACGACGAGCTTTTCGATCTCATCTCTCATGCGCATGAGCTTCTCATCAGAGGAGTTCCTTGAATAAAGACCTATCGCCGTGATAAAGATCCCGGTGTCCTGATAGACCTTAGCCGTAATGCGTCTTGTGAGCGCATCGACCTTATCAGCGGTCATCGTGTCATCGACTTCAATATGAAGCGAGCCGAGATATTTGTCAGGACCATAGTTGTGAAGGACGAGATCGTAAGCGCCATAGACTTCGTCAAAAGACAGCACGCTGTCTTTTACCTTCTTCGTGTATTCGGCCTCCACTCTGTGTCCGACCATGTCATCAACGGCCTCCTTTATGATCTCGAAGCCTGCCTTAAGGATAAATAATGAAATGATAACGCTGACATATGCTTCGATATTGAACTTGAAGATCAAGAGGATCACTGCGGAAATGAGGACTGCAGTGGAAAGTATTGCGTCGAAAAGCGCATCCGTTCCGGATGAGATAAGAAGATCCGATTTAACTTTCTTTCCCTGTCCCTTAACAAATAATCCAAGAACGATCTTAACCGCTATCGCCACAGAGATGACCGTAAGAGAAAGCGCACTGTGGTCTGCTTCCACAGGATGGATGATCTTCTGGACAGATTCCCAGAGAGCCGTAATACCTGCGTAAAGGATCAGGGCGGCAATGATCATCTGAGCCAGATACTCGACACGCCCGTGTCCCAACGGATGCTTATAATCCGGCTTCTTGGAGGCTATCTTTGTGCCTATGATCGCAACCACGGAAGATAAGACGTCACTGAAGTTGTTGACGGCATCAAGTACCATCGCCGTCGAATGAACGGCAACGCCGATAAGGGCTTTGAAGGATGCCAGAAAAATATTGGCTATTATCCCTATGATGCCCGTCCTGACTATCGTTTTCTCTCTGTTGATCGTTTTAGTCTGCTCTGCCATGGCTGTTCCTGCTTTCAAAAAATAAGCGGGCCCGCGCTGCAGCCTCTTTTCTTAAGCCTTACACGGACCCGCAGATGATCTTAACTGATTATGCGGGCTGGAAATTCTCCTTGCCTACACCGCAAACAGGGCATACCCAATCCTCAGGGATATCCTCGAACGCTGTGCCGGGTGCAATTCCGCTGTCGGGATCACCGATCTCGGGGTCATATTCGTATCCGCATAAAGCGCAAACATACTTCTGCATAAATTTATCCTCCTTGGATTAGGTTATAAATTGATTTTACAGTTTTTTTGATTTTATTCATATCAGTTTCAGGGTCTTATTTTCTTGCCGGCCCGGATTGAAGCATTCAGATAAACAAAAACTCTCTCTTCGGACTTTTCCGCATGGATGCGAAGCATCCGAGGACCTTGTCCGGAGAGAGAGTTTTTTGTTTTGGAGCGGGTTACGAGGCTCGAACTCGCGACATTCAGCTTGGGAAGCTGACACTCTACCAACTGAGTTAAACCCGCAAAGGTCTTAAAACAAAGAAATCTTATCAGACCTATAAGTCGAAATCAAACGCCGGAGCCATCTTTATCCTGTCGTCTCCGGCAAACTTTATGAAGTCGTCTGCCATCTCGTGTCTGAAGTCTTCAGTGACAAAAGGTATCCAGAACTGGGTATCCGAGAAATTCGCCCAGGTAAGCATATACGCAAGGCGCCTTCCGCCCTCTGTGGAGGTAACGGCATCGAGGAGTTCCGTAAACCAGTCCGGTATCGTATTGTCCATCGGGGCAAGGCCTTCGAAGTAGCCGTTCTCAGTCTCAAGGGAGCGGTAGCCGATCTCGGTGAGCGCTGTTATCTTGCCCCTCTCTTGGGAGATCTTGTAGACCACATCAATAGATGAGGACATCTTATGGAAGAAGCCGTCACCCTTGTGAGGCTTGTCGTTATAAAGGTCGAGGCCCATGATGTCGATATATTCGTCGCCGGGATATCTTGCCAGATACTCATCTTCGCTGCCGATGAAGCCGTTGGGTGAATAGCAGAATGCAAGGTTATCGACACCCTTCTCGCCCAGAAGATAATCGACGGTATACCGGAACAGTTCTATGAACTCTTCATCAGTCATGAAGCTCTTGCCCCACCAGAACCAGTCGCCGTTGCACTCGTGGAAGGGACGGAAGATCATGGGGATCTTCTCGCCTTCGACGTCTATGCACAATGAAGCGAACTCGGCGATCATGTCGAGGAATCTTCTGTACTTGGAATTTAAGTCTCCGCCGGGCAATATCCTTCTGCCGCAGTCACCGTCGGTGTAATTAGGCGAGTAATCGTAGAACTCATCGCCGCCTAAGGTAAAGTTCGGCATGTGCGAAGACAATGTGATGATGAGGCCCTGACGAGTTAAGTTCTTAACGACCGTAACGAGGTCTGTCATCTTGCCTTCATAACCCAGGAAGCTGAGCGTATCGATGCCTGCAACCGCCGGATGGCTGCCCGTAAGGTTCTTGCAGTCAGATTCCGTGCCGTCTGTTGCATTTATGGACACGCCGATGTGGCCGCAGTTCTGCTGACCGAACATGATCTTGTCACTATCCGAGAAGTCTCTTAATATGCCCAAGAGACTCTCGAGCTTATCTGATCTTCTATATTTTGTTTCCATTTAATTCTTGCCCTGTTTCTTCTGAAAATCGCCGAACGGATCCTGGATATCCGAGATGTCGCCGCCAAGATGCTGGATAGCTGACATCATTTCGTAGAACAAGTCTCTCTCGATAGTCTTCTGATTTCTGTTGATGTAATTCTTGAACATCGCCACAGCCCTGTCATCGCCGTAATCAGCGAGGCAGATGACCGCATAGATCTTATTGGTCATGTATCTGAATGCGTGTCTTAATGTCTGGTAGATCTCTTCCGTCTTATGCTCTTTGCCGATCTCGGTAAGCATTATGACTACGTCTTCGTATGGACCTTCCAGGCCGTCTTCGACATTGCTCTCGAGTATGCTGATGAGGAACGGCTCTGATACTTCAGGGAACGCTTCAACATATCCGGCAATGGACTCTGCGACAAATTCCCGTGTCTTGCCATAGCTTAAATAACGGTCTAAGACTGCCTGGATGAAGCAGGGTTCCTTCATTACCGTAAGCACGTCAAAGCATGCTATTGCCTTCTGGAACTGCATCTCGAAAAGAACATTCTCATCAGTAAGTTCCTCTTCTGTCCATGCACATTCGCCGATTATCTTTCCGCAGTAATCCCTTACCATATCGGCAGACTCTGTTGCGATGCTTGCAACCAGGGACTGGGGCACACCTCTGTCCAGATTAAGTGCGGCATATTCCAATGCTTCTGTCTTCTCTTCAAAGCCGAGCTCATCGAAGAGCTCTCTCATCGACTTACCGCCAAGTTTCTCATCAGGCTCGTTCTCGAGCTTGGTCGTAGCCATGTCTGTCTCTTCCTTGGCCAGACGCTGGATATATTCTTCGTAAGTTGCATCGTCGACGCCTTCAGGCTTCTGGTCTAACTGGTCACCGAATTCGTCTAACTTCTGCTCAAGGATCAAAGCACCGATCTCATCATATCTTTTAAGTAAGTCCTTAATATCGTCTCTCATGTAAACCTCATCTTCCGGGTTAATCCTATTGATCTTATCCCGAATATTCTACTCTGATTATTTGTGTAAAAAAAGCGTCGCTTTGTAAGAAAAGCGACGCTTTGGAGGTACCACCCAGATTTGAACTGGGGATCAGGGTTTTGCAGACCCATGCCTTACCACTTGGCTATGGTACCATTGGTGACCCGTACGAGAGTTGAACTCGTTACTCCGCCGTGAAAGGGCGACGTCTTAGCCGGTTGACCAACGGGCCTTTTATGGTAGCGGCAGTGGGATTCGAACCTACGACCTGCCGGGTATGAACCGGACGCTCTGGCCAACTGAGCTATGCCGCCATAAAAGTTGCTTTGAAATTATAACCACGCATTGTTTCAAAGTCAATAGAAATAAGAAGAAAAGAAGTTATAGTTTTTACTTATTTTCGGTAATAGATGATTACTCTGATTACTTGCCGTGATAAAGAGATTATTGATCGTAAACGCTTCCTCATCGAAAAAGAGATTATTAATCATGTGAGCGTTTCCGCAGCCGCGAAGCGCGAGGACCTAGCGAACATGGTTAATAATCTCTGTTCTCCATTTTCCAGTTCTGCCACTCGACTTCCATTCTGTGACGTTCGGAAAGGAAGATCCTGTTGTTAAGATCTGCTGCTTTTCTGAAAGCTCTCTTCTCCAGTGCCCTGGCGATGAGGATCCAGCCGCTGATCAAAGCCGCAAAACCCGCAAAAACGAAGACCGGTATAAGCCATCCGTATTCGTAGTCGTTGATAATTCTTTGCGCTCCTAAAGTAGATGCAGGCATAGTGGACGGAACAATTTCCATTTGGGCACTGTTGTAAAAGACCGTCGTCATGATCAGCATTATTACGAATGAGACAAGCATGACTATAAGCGCGATCTTATAGCGCCTCCTTGTGAACCTGAACAGCCACGGGATCTTTTCGCGTGCCTCGTTGAACAGAAAATTGAAATTATCGTCATTCCCCATAGATATTACCGGTTATCCCCTTTATCAGTAATCGTCGTTCTTCGATTTCCATTCAGACCATATTCTGGCCTGCTTATGCCGTTCTTCAAGATAGACCATGTTAGACAGATGCGAGGCTCTCTTATAAGCACGCTTCTCAAATGCCTTTGCTATGATCATCCATCCGCCGAGCAGTGCTATCACTATAGCACAGATCAAGGCAGCAATCAGGTAACCGTATTCATATGTGTTTATCAGCTGATATGTTCCGACGGTGCTCTGTTGAAGAAGAGAGGGCACCAATTCCGTCTTGCATGTATAGGAAAAAATAGTTGTAAGAATGAAAACGACCGGGAGAAGGACGAGCATGATCGTACGCGTTATCTTATAGCGCTTTTTTGTGAACTTTAAAATCTTGGGTAATTTCTCGTACTCGTCGTTGAAAAGGAAATTAAAAGTATCATCGTTCTCCATAGATCAATAATCCCCCGGACATGACTTCCGTTCCTTCCATGTCACAAGCATTTTGTGATGTTCATCAAGTAAGACCATCCCCGCAAGTTTTGACGCTTTCTTATATGCGGTGCTCTCATAATGTCTGCATACTAAAAGCCAGATCAATGCCAATGCAAAGACCAGAATGCAGAAGAACACAAAGATCATGTAGTCTGCATCAGAAAGGCTCCCCACCGGAAGATCACCGTTAAAGGCCTGGGTAGCCTTCGAGATGAAGAATGCCCCTGAAGCAGCGGATATCGCCATTATGATAAGAGCTATCGCGAATCCGGCTTTGGTGCATCTGAATATCCCTGGGATCAGCCTCAGCTCCTCGTAATATAAAAATTCAAATGTGTTCTCATCCGTTCTCATAAATGAATAATAGCAGAAGCGTTATTTGAATTCGAGTTAAAACTTGGTAAAGAAAAAGGGCTGTCTCATTGAGACAACCCTTTGAAAGTCAATTCTAAAGTTATTAAGAATTACTTGAGCTCGAGCTCAGCGCCGCAACCATCAAGCTTCTTCATGAGGTCATCAGCCTCTTCCTTAGAAACGTTCTCCTTGAGGGCAACAGGTGCCTTCTCAACGAGTTCCTTTGCTTCCTTAAGGCCCATACCAAGAACATCCTTAACTGCCTTGATAACGCCCATCTTGGAATCGCCGAAGCTCTTGAGCATAACTGTGAACTCTGTCTGCTCAACTGCTGCTGCACCAGCGCCTGCGCCAGCACCTGCAGATACTGCTACTGCTGCTGCGGATACGCCGAATTCCTCTTCAATAGCCTTCTCAAGATCGAAAAGCTCGATTACTGAGAGACCCTTAATTTCTTCAAGAATGCTTGTAACTTTCTCACTAGCCATTTTAAGTTTCCTCCTATGAAAATTTAGCTAATTACTCTGCGGGTGTCTCCGCGGGTGCTTCTGCTTCAGCTGCGGGAGCCTCTGCTTCAGCCTTTACTTCTTCTGCTGCGGGTGCTGCAACGGGTGCTGCTTCACCGCCTTCTTCCTGCTTCTTCTCTGCAACAGCCTTTACGAGCATAGCAAGCTTCGTGAAAGGGAAAAGCAAAGAATATGCAACCTGTGTCTGGAGAGTTGTCGGATCCGGTACCTGAGACAGAGCCATAACTTCATCAAGTGAAGCTACCTTGCCGTCAATGATTCCGCCCTTGATCTCCATGGGCTCGATGTCCTTGCTGTACTTAGCAAGAATCTTTGCAGGAGCGATGATGTCATCGGAGTAACCTACTGCTGTAGGGCCCTTGAATACCTCATCAAGTCCTTCAAAACCGAGCTCTGCGAAAACGCGTCTAAGAACAGTGTTCTTGATTACTTCGAACTTAACGCCGTTCTTACGGAGCTCTGAACGCATCTCTGTGTCCTGAGCAACAGTAAGTCCGCGGGTAGCTACGAATACATATGTAGTAGCGCCCTTGAGCTCTGAAGTAAGTTCTTCAACACGCTGCTGCTTAGCTGCCAGAATCTTTTCACTGGGCATATTGGTTTTTTCCTCCTTGTTATATTTTCATTAAAAACCCCCCCGGGTCACCTGACAGGGAAACCAAGGGGGACGAATTAATCCTTTTGAATTAACAAGTTCCTTCCTCGGCCGGCCGTCCTTTTCGCGGACATTTCAGAAATCATATTGCAATGACTTCACCTGCTGTCTTTGGCAGGAAAGGTATTTAATTGTTAAGTGATCAGAATCAGGAGAACTTTGTAGCGTTAACCTTGATTCCGGGGCCCATTGTAGCTGCGAGTGAACAGCTCTTGATGTACTGGCCCTTAGCTGCTGCCGGCTTAGCCTTGATGATAGCTTCCATCAATGCCTTAACGTTCTCTTCGATCTTCTCGGGACCGAAAGAAACCTTGCCGACGGGGCAGTGAATGATGTTGGACTTGTCGAGTCTGTACTCGATCTTACCGGCCTTAACTTCGTTAACAGCCTTTGTAACGTCCATTGTAACTGTGCCTGCCTTAGGGTTAGGCATCAATCCCTTAGGACCCAATACCTTACCTAATCTACCAAGCTTACCCATCATGTCAGGTGTAGCGATGATTACATCGAAATCGAACCAGTTCTCTTTCTGGATCTTATCGATCATATCGTCATCACCAACGAACTCAGCGCCTGCTTCCTTAGCCTCATCAGCCTTAGGGCCCTTAGCGAGTACCAAAACTCTCTTTGTACGGCCTGTACCGTGAGGAAGAACTACAGCACCTCTGACCTGCTGGTCAGCGTGTCTGGAGTCAACACCGAGTCTTACATGAAGCTCTACGGTCTCATCGAACTTAGCCTTACCTGTCTCGCAGACAAGCTTAGCTGCATCAGAAGGATCATAGAGTGTGGACTTATCAACGAGCTTTACGAGCTCAGCATATCTTTTACCTGTCTTCATGCTCTATTCTCCTTTCTTAGTCTTTCTTTACAACGATTCCCATGGAACGTGCTGTGCCTGCAACCATTCTAGCGCATGCCTCTACATCAGCAGCGTTAACGTCGGGCATCTTGATCTCAGCGATCTTCAAGCAATCTTCCCATGTAACTGTTGCAACCTTCTCTGTGTTAGGTCTGCCCGAAGCCTTCTCGATCTTAGCGGTCTTCTTAAGAAGTACCGGTACCGGCGGAGTCTTCGTGATGAACGTGAAGGAACGGTCAGCATATACTGTAATGATTACAGGAATGATGAGACCTGCGTCCTTAGCTGTTCTCTCGTTGAACTCTTTGACGAAGCCTGCGATATTAATACCGTGCTGTCCAAGAGCTGGTCCGACCGGCGGCGCGGGTGTTGCTTTGCCTGCAGGTATCTGAAGCTTTACATAACCTGTGACTTTCTTAGCCATTTCTAGCCACCTCCCAAATAAATTTTTTATTATCAGAGACCTAACGGTCTTTAATAAACGTTAATTAAACTTTCCTTACCTTAATGAAGTCGAGCGTAACAGGTGTCTCACGTCCGAACATGGATACCGTAACAGTAACCTGCTGCTTCTCTTCATTGATGTCCTTAACGATAGCCTTGCTATCCTTGAAGGGTCCGTCTGTGATGATGATAAGATCGCCGATGCGATAATCAACTTCAACTGTTGACGGAATGATGAGACCCATCTTGACCAAGTCTTCTTCCGTCATCGGAGTGGGCTTGTTCGGGTCAGGTGCTACAAAGCCCGTAACACCGTTAGTATTACGGATCTTGTACCAGAGATCCTTATCAACCTTATCGTTGTTGCCGTAAACGAGCTTCAAGAAGATATAGTTGGGGAATCTCAGCTTCTCAACTTCCTTACGCTTGCCGTTCTTAGTCTCAACAACTACATCCGTCGGCAGATAGACCTCCTGGATAATGTTCTCCATATCCTGGGCCTTAGCATAATTCTCTATGGAAGTCTTAACTTTCTTCTCATATCCGCCGAAGGTATGAATTATATACCACTTGGCTTCATTATTATCCGGCATTTAAATACTCCTAAATCAAGCTCAGCCTTCTGCTGAAGACTCAGTCTCCGTTGCGCTCTCAGATGCTTCGGTAGCAGCTGTTGTCTCTACAGCCTCAGTCGTTGTTGCTGTTGTCTCAACGATATCGTAGAAGCCTACCTTATCGAGGATCCAGCGGCCGCCGTTACCGATCAGTGTAAGGTAAACAGCGAAGAATACGATTACGAGCAAAACAACTGCCGCGGTCTTAGCAAGCTTCTCACCTGTAGGCCACGTAACGCGCTTCAGCTCAGCAAAAACGTCAGAGACCTTCTTGGCAAAGCGCTTGAAAATATTACCTTTGTTATCAGCCATCTTACGTACCTTTTAAGAATTACTTGGATTCCCTGTGAATTGTGTGCTTACGGCAGAAGGGGCAATACTTCTTGAGCTCTAATCTCTCTGTATTGTTCTTCTTGTTCTTGTATGTCTGATAGTTTCTCTGCTTGCACTCTGTGCATGCGAGAGTAAGCTTATCGCGAGCTCCGGCCTTTGCCATGGTACAAATACCTCCAAACGTAGTGTTTCAGGGCTTTTCAGGGTCCCCGAGCGCTAATTTCCGCGCAACTAAAAACAAGACCTGAACGGTCTAGCGCGAAGATTGTATCACAGACCGTGGGATAAAGTCAACGAAAATATTGATATTATGGGCAATTTAGGCCTTAACTTCTGCGCGATCTCAATTCAGTCTCGACATCGTCCAGTGAGATGCCTCTGTCTGCCATGAGGACCAAAAGATGATATTCAAGATCTGCGATCTCCTGGATCGTTGCCTTTTTGTCTCTCTGGGAAGCGGCGATAACGACCTCGACAGCCTCTTCACCGAGCTTTTTCGAGATCTTGTCAGTACCCTTGTCGAAAAGATAATTTGTATAAGAACCCTCTACCGGGTGCTCCTTACGATCCTGAATTACGCTGTAAAGCTCTCTTAAAATATCCATCTGTTATTCCTCCTCGTTCCTGGTAATGTCCCAGTTCTTAAGTTCTGTAAAAAAACATGTCCTGTTGCCGGTATGGCAGGCAGCTCCCGTCTGGTCGATCTTATAAAGGAGCGTATCCCTGTCACAGTCGATGTAAGCCTCGATGACTTTCTGGACGTGACCTGAAGTCTCGCCCTTCTTCCAGAGAGAATCCCTCGATCTGGAATAGTAGTGCATATATCCGGTCTCGCATGTGAGGCAGAAAGCTTCCTCGTTCATGTAAGCCATCATGAGAACCTGGTTATTCTCAAAGTCCTGTGTAATGGCAGGTACAAGGCCGTTGGAATTCTTCTTCATCTTAGCCCACATCTCACGGGGATCAAATCTCATATCGCTCATAAGACTCTCCTTACCGGGATCCCCTCACCCTCAAGATAATCCTTGAGATCTGAGATCTTGATCTCACCGAAGTGGAAAAGGCTTGCAGCGAGCACGGCATCAGCCTTGCCGATATTTACTGCATCGGCAAAATCCTTCATGGAGCCTGCTCCGCCTGAAGCTATTACGGGCACTCCGACATTCTCGGAGATCATTGAAGTTATCTTGTTATCGTAACCGGACTTTGTTCCGTCCTTGTCCATCGATGTTAAGAGGATCTCTCCTGCACCAAGGGATACGGCCTTTTTCGCCCACTCAAGAGCATCGATGCCCGTAGGCTTCGTGCCGCCGGCAATGACTACTTCATAGCCTGAAGGGAATCCTTCCTCTCTAGCCTTTACGTCGATAGCGCAGACGATGCACTGTGAACCGAACATGTCTGAAGCTTCCTTGATAAAGCCCGGATTCTTAACTGCCGCAGAATTAAGGGACACCTTGTCTGCGCCTGCGTTAAGAAGCTCTCTTATATCTTCCACGGTCCTGATGCCGCCTCCGATGGTAAACGGAATGAAGACCTCATTTGCAACTCTTCTTGCCATCTCAACGGTCGTACCTCTTGATTCGATGGTAGCCGTGATATCAAGGAAAACAAGCTCATCCGCGCCTGAAGCATTATATGTCTTGGCGCATTCGACAGGATCTCCGGCATCTCTTAAGGATACGAAGTTGACGCCTTTGACGACTCTGCCGTCTTTAACGTCCAGACATGGGATTATACGTTTTGTAAGCATTTAGCCAGGTCCACCTTTCCTTCGTATATTGCTTTGCCGATGATGACTCCTGCACAGCCGGATGTCTTTATGAGTGTGACGTCCTCGTTGGAACCGATTCCGCCTGATGCGATGACATCAAGACCTGTCGCCTCAACCATCTCCCTGGTTGCTTCGACTGCAGGACCTGTAAGCATGCCGTCTCTTGCGATATCGGTAAATACAACTGTCTTAGCTCCGATCTCCTTGCACTTGAGCGCAAAATCAACGGCCCTAAGTTCAGAGTCTGAAGTCCATCCGTCTACGGAAACGAAGCCCGAATGTGCATCGATCCCTATTGCGACCTTGTCGCCGAATCTCTCAATGGCTTTTCTCGTGAACTCAGGATCTTTTACAGCCGCTGTACCGAGAACTGCTCTTGATACACCGTATTCCTCGATCCACTTGGCGAGAGTGTCCATGTTGCGGATGCCGCCGCCCGTATCGACCTTGAGCCCTGTCTTTACGGAGATCTCTTTGATTATCTCGTGGTTTTCAGGGACACCGCTTTTCGCAGCATCGAGATCAACGACATGGATCCATGTGGCACCTGCTTCCTTGAACATGAAAGCCTGGTCCAGAGGTGAATCGTTGTAAATGGTTACGTCGTCGTATCTGCCCTGCTTGAGCCTTACGCATTTGCCGCCGATAAGATCGATCGCGGGTAATATGATCATGCTTTTGTCTCCGAAACGAATTTTCTAAGGATGTTGAGACCTGCCTCGCCGCTCTTCTCGGGATGGAACTGCATTCCGAAGATGTTGCCGCGCTCGAAAGATGCACAGTACTTGATGCCGTACTCAGTCTGGGCAGCGATATCAGATGCATTATCGGGCTGGCAGTAGTAAGAGTGAACGAAGTAGACATAGTCGCCTTCGGTAAGGAGTCTTCCCTTTACGTCCACGAGCCGGTTCCAGCCCATCTGGGGAACCTTAAGTCCGGTATCGGGAAATCTTCTTACAAAGCCCGGGATGATCCCAAGGCCGGACACGACGCCCTTTGTCTCTCTTCTCTCGAGGCTGTTCTCTTCTGAACCTTCGAGCATGAGCTGCATGCCGAGGCAGATGCCTAAGAAAGGCTTGCCTGAATTGGCGATATCGATAAGAGGCATGACAAGATCTCTTGCACGGAGTTCATCCATTGCAGGAGCAAAGCTGCCCACGCCGGGAAGGATCACGCCCGATGCTTCATAAAGATCAGAAGCATCAGAAGTTATGACACAGTCACTGCCGATATACTTTAAAGCTTTCTCGACAGAACCCAGGTTGCCCATTCCGTAATCTACTATTGCTATCAAAGGATCAGATTTCCTTTCCTGTTAAACGTGAATAGCACTCGCGGTACTTTTCAGCTGTCTTGTCTATGATCTCCTGAGGGAGGTGAGGTGCGGGATATGTCTTATCCCAGTCCAATGTCTCGAGCCACTCTCTTAAGAACTGCTTGTCGAAGCTCTTCTGTGCGTGGCCGGGCTCATACTCAGCTGCATCCCAGAATCTTGAAGAGTCAGGTGTGAACATCTCGTCGCATACTGTGAGAACGCCGTCGATCTTACCGAACTCGAACTTTGTATCGGCAAGGATGAGGCCCTTTGTGAGTGCAAACTCGGATACCTTCTTATAGAGAGCAAGTGATGCATCTCTTAATGCGGAAGCGTCAGCCTCACCGATGAGGTCAACTAACTGCTCGTATGTGATATTGATGTCGTGGCCCTCGTCAGCCTTTGTGGAAGGAGTGAAAAGAGGCTCAGGGAGCTTGTCGCCCTGAAGCATTCCCTCAGGCATCTTGATGCCGCCTACTGTGCCGGACTTCTTGTATTCCTTAAGAGCGGAACCTTCGAGGTAGCCTCTTACGATGCACTCTGCAGGAAGCATCTGTGCCTTCTTAACGAGCATGGATCTTCCCTGGAGTTCTTCCTTATACTTATCGAAGCCCAAAGGATACTTTGAAACATCAGTTGTGATCACATGGTTCGGGATGATGTCCTTTGTGAAATCAAACCAGAACTCGGAGATGGAAGAGAGAACTCTTCCCTTGTCAGGGATCAGCTCGTCGAAGATAACGTCGAAAGCAGAGATCCTGTCTGTAACGACCAAGAGAAGTGAATCACCGAGATCGTAGATGTTCCTTACCTTGCCCTTTGAGAGCATCGGCTGATCGATAAAATCAGTATCCTTAATAAGCATTTATGTATCCTCCAAAATTATAATGCGCCTTTTGTAGAGATGACCTGGCCTGCAAATCTCGGGTCGGTCTCTGTTGCTTCTCTCAAAGCTCTTGCGAGTGCCTTGAACATAGCCTCTGCCTTGTGGTGATCGTTAGCCCCGTAAGGGCATGCGATGTGCAGTGTGATCCCGGCATTGAAAGCAAAGCTTCTGAAGAACTCCTCGAAAAGCTGTGTATCCATCGTTCCGCAGAACTCGTCTGCGAACTTGCAGTCGAAAACAAGAAATGCCCTGCCTGAGATATCAAGTGAGCATGTGCCCAGAGCCTCATCCATCGGGATGGAAGCCGAGCCGTAGCGTCTGATGCCGATCTTGTCGCCCAGTGCCTGGTTCAATGCCTTGCCCAAAACGATACCGACATCTTCTACTGAGTGATGAGCATCCACCTGAAGATCGCCCTTGCAGGAGATATTCATGTCGATTCCGGAGTGCTTTGAAAGAGCAGTGAGCATGTGGTCGAAGAAACCGATGCCTGTATCGATATTGTTCTCGCCCTTGCCGTCAAGATTAATGGAAACCTTGATGTCAGTCTCTTTTGTCTGTCGTGCGATCTCAGCTGTTCTCGGCATTTTGGACCTCCTCTTTGATGGCCTCGATGAGCGCTCTCATCTCTTCATCAGTACCTATCGTTATCCTCAGATATTCGTTAAGCACAGGCTTGTTGAAATATCTTACAAGTATACCTTTATTGCGGAGATTTTGATACAGTGTTCCGCAATCTACGGGCGGTTTTGCATACAGGAAGTTTGCAGATGAAGGCGGCATGGCAAAGCCTAATTCCTTAAGCTCTTTTGCAGCACGCTCTCTGGTGGCGATTATTTTCGCGCGCGTCTCGTTATAGTAATCAACGTCAAGAAGCGCAGCTTCGGCTACTGTCTGCGCGAGGCGGTCAACGGGATAAGAGTTAAATGAATCCCTTGCCCTCTTAAGTCCTTCGATAAGTTCCTCCGAACCTACGGCATAGCCGAGCCTTATTCCGGCAAGGGAGAAAGCCTTTGAAAGTGTCCTTATGACGCAGATGTTATCGTACTTTCCGATAAGGGATACTGCAGATTCGTAGTTCTCTTCGAATGCGACATAAGCCTCATCGACGATGACGACTGAATCAGGATTTGCCGCGGCGATCTTCTCGATGTCTGATACCGCAATGGCTCTTGAAGTGGGCGCATTGGGGTTCGCGAAAACGATACCGCAGTTCGGCACTCCGATGTAGTCGTCAGGATCAAGACGGAAGTCTTCCTTCAAAGCGATCGTCTTTCTTCTGATATCGTAGAATTCGGAGAAGACCGGATAGAAGCTGTAGCTGTAATCAGGCATAAGGACAGGAAGTCCCGTAAGTGCCTTCTTCTCGAAGAATGTCTGGAATGCGATCGCAAGGACTTCATCAGATCCGTTGCCGCAGAAGATATTCTTCTCGCTGACGCCGTCAAACTTGGCGGCAGCCTTCATTACGATTGTTGAATTAGTATCAGGATAGAGCCTTAAGTCTGCAAGGTTGAATCTGTCCAGAGCTTCCTTGACCTTCGGTGAAGGCGGATAAGGATTCTCATTGGTGTTGAGCTTTATCACCTTCTGCCCCGGCTTCGGCTGCTCGCCTGCGACGTAAGGCTCTATGTCATTGATCAGTTTGTTCCAATATTTACTCAATTTATCAGTCCTCGAATCTGGCTCTGACTGCAGCTGCGTGACAGCCTAAACCCTCGCTGTCGGCAAATGCCGCTACGTCTTTATAAACATCCTTGAGCGTTTCCTCATTGTAGTTGATGACGCTCATCTTCTTATAGAAATCACCTGTGTTAAGAGGTGAGAAGAACCTTGCTGTTCCTGATGTCGGAAGCGTGTGGTTCGGTCCTGCGAAATAATCTCCCAAAGGCTCGGGTGAATAGTTTCCAAGGAACATCGCACCGCAGTTCTTGATCTTGTTGGAGAGAAGCTCGGGGTTCTCTACGCAGAGCTCCAAGTGCTCGGGCGCGATCTCTTCCGAGAAATCCACTGCAGTATCAAGGCTGTCGCAAACGATGATGGCGCAGTAATCTTCCATAGATTTGGCAAGGATATCTTTCCTCTCGGCCTGCTCGGAACGCTTGTCGGCAAGCTCTAATACCTTCTCTGCGAGTTCTCTTGAATCCGTAAGAACGATAGCGGATGCCATCTTGTCGTGTTCTGCCTGCGAGAGCATGTCTGCAGCGACGAAATCCGGATTTGCGGTCTTATCTGCAATGATCAGGATCTCTGAAGGACCTGCGAACATATCGATGTCGACCTGTCCGTAGACAAGGCGCTTAGCTGTATTAACGTAGATGTTGCCCGGGCCGCAGATCTTATCTACTCTCGGGACCGTCTCAGTGCCGTAAGCCATTGCTGCGATGGCCTGTGAACCGCCCATTCTGTAGATCTCCGTAGCGCCTGCAATGGAAGCTGCTGCGAGGATGACGGGTGCGATAGTTCCGTCTTTTCTCGGAGGTGTCGCGAAAACGATCCTCTCAACTCCTGCAACAGCTGCAGGAATAACATCCATCAGTACCGTTGACGGCAAAGGTGCCGTGCCGCCCGGAACATAAACTCCCGCAATGGAGATAGGTCTTACTCTGACACCGATCTTGGCGCCCTTGCCTACATCCATCATGAAGCCGTGTTCCTTCTGCTCCTCGTGGAATCTTCTGATATTGGAAGCGGCCTTCTTCATTACGGCGAGGAGCTCGGGATCAAGACCTGCAATTGCATCCTCGATCTCTTTGTCGGTAACTCTTAACTGATCTGAAGTAAGCTTTACTCCGTCGAACTTCTCGGTGTAAGCCAGAAGGGCCTTGTCACCGTTTTCCTTGATGTTATCGATTACGTCCTGAACGACAGCGATGACGGGCTTTAAGTCCATCTTGCCTCTTACACCGAGGCTCTGTACCGTTGCTTTCAGGTTCTCTTTTGTACCTTCTATTAATTTGCAGCGCATGTTATATCCCCCTTTACGCTTCTTCCTGTTCTTCTGCCAGGATCTTCTTCATTTTTGCGATCATCGGTTTGATCTCGTCTTCCTTCATCTTCATCGAGACTCTGTTGACCACGAGTCTCGCGCTGATATGGGCAACGGTCTCAAGTACGTCAAGGCCGTTCTCATAAAGCGTTCTTCCGGATTCAACGATATCAACGATCACTTCCGCAAGACCTGTCAAAGGAGCAAGTTCGACAGAACCGTTGAGCTTTATGATCTCAACGCTCTCTCCCTTAACGCCCTCGAAATAACTTCTCGTGATATTCGGATACTTTGTTCCGACCCTCTTATTAGGGATCTCATCGAGCTTATCCTTGAGCTCTGCAGGACCTGCAACACACATCCTGCACTTGCCCAGGCCGAGATCCAATACTTCATAGAGCTGTCTGCCTTCTTCAAGCAATGTGTCCTTACCGACAACGCCGATATCGGCAGCACCGTATTCAACATAAGTGGGAACATCTGAAGGCTTCGAAAGGATGAATCTTAATCCTGCGTCCTTATCTTCAAGAATGAGCTTTCTGGACTTGTCTCTTGCTGCGGATACATCGTATCCGGCCTTTTCCATAAGATCCAATGTCTGGTCGGCAAGCCTGCCCTTAGGTAAAGCAATAGTAAGCATCAGGCATTACCTCCGTTCATGAACATAACTGTCTCAATTCCTTTTTCCTTCGCGTAGTTTTCGAGCGCTTCCTCATCCATGCCTGTTGTATCGATGATGACGGCAGTGCCTTCGGCTCTTAAAGTTTCAGCTGTGACTGCAGCAGCTTCGAAGTCTCCTCCGACGATGACTGAAGCAGCCTTGGCCGGAATGTATTTTTCCTGTCTCATAAGAGCTGTAATTGAAAGTGTAAGTGAGATGGAGAAGCCGACTGCTTCGATCTCCTTGCCGAAGGACTTTGCGACATCGTCATATCTGCCGCCTGCGAGGATCGGGAAACCGACCTCATATGTGTAGCCCTTAAATACCATGCCGGTATAGTAGTCGCTGCTCTCGATCAATCCCAGGTCAACTGAAACATACTTAAGGAAGCCGTATCTTCCCATGATATCCAAGATCTCCTTAAGGTTGTTCAGAGCTTCCTTTGCGCCTTCATCAGTGATCCTCGGAGCGATCTGTTCGATCGTATCGTATGTTCCGCCGGACTCTGTGAGCATCTGCAATGTCTCTTTATCTTCCTTGCTGATGTCGAGCTTCTCGAGTGTTACTGTATCTCTGTTTGCGATCGCGGTCTTGATCTTCGCCTGCTCTTCCAAGCCTATTCCGAACTGCTTCATAAGGCCCTTGTAGAACTTGACCTGGCCGATGGAGACCTGGAGATCCGTGATGCCGATCTCCAAGGCAGACTTGATTGCGATAGCAAGTACTTCCGCATCAGACTTAGATCCGCTTGCGCCCAAGAGCTCAATGCCGCCCTGGGTAAAGCCCGAGAGCTTGCCGCCGCCCTGTTTTCCTGCTCTGTACATGTTCTCGATATAAGAATAACGTGCAGGTAAAGTCTCATTTCTTCCTGCACAGAATCTGACCGTGGGGATCGTTCCGTCGTAACGGTTGCAAAGAAGGCTTCCCTTGCTGTCAGTGAACTTAAAGAGGCTCTCTTCGGGAACGAATTCCTTATATACATCGAAATACTCGACTCCGGGAGTCTCGATCTCTTCATAACCGTTTAACAGGAAGAGATTGCGGAGCTTGGATTCGAGCTCTCTTTTAAAACCGCATATGCCCGGAAACTGGTCATTAAAGCCGTCCGGTGTGTAATACTTATTTCCCATATTTTTTCTCCATTTTCTTTATGCTCATATTGTACTTGTGCATCTTATTCAAAACAAATGACGATAGCATGTCATTTTCACCGACTCTTTAGTCGACTAAAGGATTATAATTGTGCATTTGATATATGTCAAGCATTTTCTTTATCCGAATAAAGAGTGCCTTATTTAATAACCTTTTCTGACTGTTTTGTGCTGAAACTTACTTGTGGTATTTCTCGCCTTTGGCGATCTTGAACCCGCGGTAGAGCTGTTCTGCAAGAACGAGCCTGGTCATGAGATGGGTGAGCGTAATATTGCCGAAGCATATCCTTCTGTCGGCACGCGCGCGGACTTCGGGACTTATTCCGTTGCTTCCGCCTATCACGATCTTTAATGTACCGCCGCCCTTTTCGATATCGGATATTAGGTATTGTGAGAGCTTCTCCGAAGTGACATTCTCGCCGCCCAAGTCCATCGCCCAGACTGTTTCGCCGGGCTTGATATGCGACAGGATAAGTTCGCCTTCGCGCTTCAATGCTTCATTCGTCGGCACGGAATCAGGGCAGTCAGGAACTTCGATAAAATCCAGCGTGGCAAATCTGGACAGCCTCTTCTTATATTCGTCGATGCCGTCTTTGAGCCACTTGTCCTTGAGTTTTCCGGGGCATACAACGATTATCTTCATAATGTGTATCCCTCTGTCGGACAGTCCTTTTTCGCGATCCTGACTTCATAGTCGATGCCTTCGACAAAGCCTCTGTCGCTTAAGGAATTCACGAATGTCTCTTTCGCAAGGACCGGAGTATTGTTGTGGGGCGATAAGTGCCCTAAGATGAACTTCTTTGTTCCGTTGTTTATGAAATATTCTGCCGTCTCAGCAGATTCCGGATTGCTTATGTGGCCGTGCCCGCCGGAGATCCTCTTCTTCAAAGGCCACGGATAAGGTCCGTGCTCAAGCATATAAGGATCGTAGTTGGATTCGAGAAGGATGACGTCGCACGCTCTCGCAAAGCCCCTCATGCCGTCATTTACTCTTCCGAGATCGGTCATTACCGCAAAAGAAGTACCTGAATCGGGATTTACTATGCGGTAGCATACTGAGCCCGGTACATCGTGAGGCGTGGGGAAAGCCCTTACTTCAGGACCGTTTTCCAGGTTCACTATGTCGTTCTCCTCGATCTCTGTAACAGGCGAATTAAGACCGTCCAAAACAGCCAGAGTTGCTCTGGTGCCATAGATCGGTGTGTGATATTTTCTCGAAAAGACCGCGACTCCGCCAATGTGGTCCGTATGTCTGTGCGTAAGGAAGATGGCGCTTACGTCATCAGGATAGACACCGCTCTCAACGAGGGCTTTGGTCATCATCTTGCAGGACATTCCGCAGTCTATAAGGATATATGTGCCACGGGATTTGATAAGTGTCGAGTTGCCGCTGCTTGAAGAATAGAGAGGGACGATTCTGTCTGGTCCCGTCATGCTTCAGTATCCTCTTCGCCGTACTCGGGAGTATGGTTGACGCGGCAGATAGTAGCGCCAAGATCGGTCAGCTTCTGAACGATATGCTCGTATCCTCTGTCGATCCTCTGCGCGTTCATGATATAAGTCGTGCCGGATGCTTCAAGTGCAGCGCAAACCAGTGCTGCGCCGGCTCTTAAGTCTGTTGCCTCAACGGTCGCGCCTCTGAATGAAGTCTTGCCGTTGACCCAGGCGATACGCTCATAAACATTGATGTTGGCGCCCATTTTCGCGAGCTCCGGAACATACTGGAACCTGTTCTGCCAGACATTCTCATGCATGCGGCTCTGGCCGTCGGCTGAACAGAGAAGGACTACTGTCTGAGGCTGAAGATCGGTCGGAAATCCCGGATAAGGAGAAGTCTTAACACTTGTCGGATAGACTTCCTCGCTATTGTCGGGTCTGTAGACTCTTATAGATTCGTCGCCTTCTTCGATGATGTAGCCCATCTCACGCATCTTTGCGGACAAAGGCTCCATGTGAGTAGGGATAAGATTGTGGATCGTAACATCACCGTCGGTAACGGCTGCCGCGATCATGTATGTACCTGCCTCGATCTGGTCCGGAATGATGGAATATGTGAAGTTGCCCGGGAGTACCGGAACACCTGTGATCTTGATAATGTCGGTACCTGCGCCCTTGATCCTCGCACCCATTGAGTTTAAGAAGTTCGCAACGTCAACGATATGGGGTTCCTTGGCTGCATTGATTATCTCTGTCTGGCCCTGTGCTTTACATGCTGCGAGCATCGCGTTGATCGTCGCGCCAACGCTTACGATGTCCAAATAGATCCTCGCACCATGTAACGGATCTGCCTCGAGATTAACGATACCGCTGTTGATATCTGAAGGCCTTGCGCCTTTCGCGCCCATGAGCTGGAAAGCCTTAAGGTGCAGGTCGATAGGACGCTGACCGAAGTTGCATCCGCCCGGAAGCCTTATGGATGCCTTGCCGCATCTGCCGAGAAGCGCTCCCATAAGATAATAAGAGGCACGGATCCTCGATACGAGCGGTCCTGATGCCTTATATGTATTTATCGTAGTAGGGTCGATCTTATATGTGTGATTATCGATCGCGTCAACTGTTGCGCCGAGTGATCTCAAGAGGTCAAACATAACATGAACGTCCAGTATATCCGGTACGTTCTCCAGTGTGCAGACACCGTCTACCATAATGGAAGCAGCTATGACACCAAGAGCGGCATTCTTACTGCCGCTGATATCAATATTGCCTTTGAGCGGAACTCCGCCCTTTATCTCATAAGCATAGGTTTTACCTACACTTGTCTCTGTTTGCTCCATCAATACTCCATCAAATCACTTGTGCGGATCTGACTCGTCAAGGATCTTCTTCAATGACGACTTAACCGCAACATCACTCTTATCCGACACCGGATCTGTTCGCTCATCCGTGTCTTTCGAAACAGCACGCTTACTATTATACCTTTTCTGAGCGTCAATTGGGTGAATTACGCGTTTTTCGCGAGATTCACGATTTATTTGCGATACTGTCTTCCTTTGTTCGGCACTTATCTGAACAACAGGCTGTGTCAAGAGTTTCCTTGCCTCTTCTTTGGCCTGCAGTCTTGCTTCTTCTCTTGCAAGTGCCTCAGGATCTATTACCGGCTGTACCGGGGGCATCTCATTTACGACAGGCGAAGCCTCTGACTGAGATACCGGATGGATCTGGACAACGGGCTGAACGATGGGCTCGGGCATTACCTTAGGCACCTGCTCATATGTGGCTTCAACTGCCTGCATTGCAGATACTTCAGGGATTATCTTCTCCAAAGGCACCGTCAGCTGCTCTGCCATCGGAGGCATCACGGAATTTGCCGCAGGAGCTTCACCTATCGTCGTCTCCCTGGCGCTCTCCGTCTCAAGACCCGTTACAGGTCCGTCAGCCTCGTCTTCAAAATCCTCTACATATAAAAGTTCTTCCTTAAGTTCTTCAAACCTGCTGTCTCCGAACGATGAGAGAAGCTTCGCGAGGGCCTTGTCCCTTGCTGCCACTTCAGGTTCGGGTATTATCTCATACTCGTCAACAACACTGACCAGATCCGTGTACCCAAGAGATCTTACAGCCTCGCACTCCTGAAGTCCCAGGAAATATGCGGCAGCTCTGTGGAGAGGCTTATCTGAAATAATGCCTGCCTTGGCATCGCTGTATGCGCCGTCGAAAACAGTCTTTCCCGTAGGAAGGCTCAAGATAAACGTTGCGCCCTGGCCGTATGTCGAAGTGACGCTTATTACGCCGTCATGCATATCGGCGATCTCTTTTGCTATGGCAAGGCCAATTCCAGAACCGCCGACTTCACGGTTTCCTGAGTTATCAACTCTGTAGAAGCGCTCGAAAAGATGCTCGATATCCTTTGCGGGTATTCCCCTGCCGTTATCGTCGACCTGTACTGCCACACGGTCATCGATTACCGAAATGCTTATATGCACCTGGTTAGGTACGGTCTTACCTTCGAAATTTATATACTTGATCGCATTGGTAAGGAGATTGACTATGGTCCTTACGATAAGCTTTGAATTGCCGTAAAGCAGCGGATATACATCATCTTCGGGCAGCGTGAAAATGACATTTGAAGCACCCGGGTAATCCTGTATATTGGCATATGCCGCAGATACGGCATCCCTGATATCGAAGATCTCCATGCGGCTCGTATGCGAACACTGAGACAGAACGAGGAAGTCATTGACGATATCCTGCATCCTGACCGTATTCTCTTCTATCCTTCCGCTCCATGTGATCAGTTCTTCCATTGAAGGTCCGTTGCCGTCCTGGCACGCTCTTCTTATCGAGAATACTGAACTCTTGATCGATGTAAGCGGAGTCTTAAGCTCGTGTGAAACGTTCGCCGCGAGATCCTTCTGGCGCCTCTCGTCATCTTTGATCTGGGTAATGTCATCAACGATAACTATCGTAAGCTCCTCGTTGCCGAAGAACTTCGAATCAGGCTGTGCGGGCCTTCTGATTATCTTGATCTCATATATCCTGCGGTTGTTGATATAGTTGACTCTTATGAGGTTGACACCGTTTTCGAGACTCAGGATATAGTTCGACTTAAGCTGGTTTCCGTTATCAAACGTCTCAAGGAAATTATTCAGAGTCTTAGGAAGCCCGCCCTTTAAGAAATCCGGAAGCCTGAAGATCGTCTCATTGCAGAACAGCGCGCCCTTGGAATCGTAAACGGCAATACCTAAACCGACCGTATCAAGTACGGCTTTCTGTATGATCTTATCGCGCTCAAGATTATCCATGTCTCCGGATACTTTGGACCTGAGTGTCGTATTGCCGATGAGATAGCCCAAAAGTATGCCCAGAAGAAGCAATATAAAACCGAGGACCACGATAACAACCGGGTTCTGGAATGCCTGTTCTAGTGCCGAGAAAGAAAATAGATTACTCAAAACAAATCCCAATTACTGATCCAAATCGTTGGGGAAGAAATAACCGAAGCCTCTTCTTGTAAGGATATATTTGAAATTCTTCTGATCCGGTTCGATCTTCTGACGTGTACGCTTGATGGTAACATCGACCGTTCTCTCGTCACCTAAGAAGTCGAACTTCCAAACCTGCTTCAGGAGCTCTGATCTGGAACATACTCTGCCCATGTTCTGCTCAAGATACTGTAATAACTGGAATTCTCTGTTCGTGAGATCGCAGGACTCCTCATGCTTAAATGCCTGCATGACATCGCCGTCAATGATGAGTTCGCCGCCGCAATACTCGTGTCTGTTGCCCTCTGCACCGTGTGACTTATTACTGTATTCAGTACGTCTGATCATGGCTCTGAGCTTCTCGACCAGGATCATCGGTTCATAGGGTTTGCTTACATAATCATCCGCACCGGCACGAAGAGCCTCAACCTGATACTGAGACAGGTCGCCCTTACCGGTAAGGAACAATACGGGTGTCTTATAACCCTGATCTCTATAGTCCTTGATGAACTGCATTCCGGAATATCCGGGCATCATCCAGTCAAGGATGATAACATCCGGGCGCTCTAAGTCAGCGAGCTCAAATCCCTTCTTGCCGTCAGTGGCGGTAATAACGTTGAATTCAAAGGACTTGAGCATGTCAGCCGTAGAATCAACAACCGCTCTATCATCATCAATGATCAGGATTTTTGCCATATTCACACCTCACATTAGGACTAG
>JAEEGI010003092.1_pt1 | contig 39911 bp, 35 predicted proteins | sample 8958751 | NCBI WGS metagenome assembly JAEEGI01 (sample SAMN16246545, study PRJNA631951) | gut metagenome | biome: gut microbiome; feature: rumen; material: KS-attached | host: Bos | place: Iran: Karaj | collected 2018-10 | reverse complement strand
GCCGACATTGCCACCCACAACCACGAGATATTCAAGTCCATCCAGCAGGTGCACAACATCAACTACAAGCCCACACGCTATGTGAACCTTGTGCACGACGAGGCGACTTACAAGTCGCTTGATGCGTCACGTGCCTGGAGCGATGCCTACATGGTTGAGCGCAAAGACTTCAAGAAAGAGATTTCGCCGCTGTGGGACACCGAGCGCACCACCTACAGCCATGCTCTTATGACGCGCGACTGCTGGCAGGCTACACCCGGCAGAGTCATCGACTATATCCGCGGCATCGGTACGAACCTCGGCGGACGTGTGTTCGAAGATTGCGAGTTGCTGCATGTGGAGCGCTGTGGCGAGAAATACAAGGCACTCGTACGCACACATAACGGCGACTATATCGAGTTTACCGCCGCCCACTTCGTCAACGCTATGGGTTGGGGTGCAGAAAGGTTCACCGACATGCTCGGCATCGACACTGGACTCTATCCCGTGAAACACCAGGCCTTCATCACCCGCCGTCTGCCTATGATGGGAGTGAACGGCGACGCACTCGACATGATTATCGACCGCCGTCACTATAAGGGTTTCAGCGCCGTCTATGGACAGCAGTTTGCACATACAGGTCAGATTATCGGTTGCGCTTCGCCCGACTGCGACAGTTTCGAGGCACGCCAGAACCTGAAATACAACAGCAAGGAATTCCTGGAGATAGTCTCCGAGGTGTTCGCCGAGTGGATACCCAACCTGCGCGAGGTAGGCTTCCACGCTGTGTGGGCAGGTTGGTACACCGAGCCGCGCTACATCGTCGATCCTGAAGTAGGACTGCTCGTCGGTTTGCGCGGTCACGGCTTCATGCTGGGACAGTATCTCGCCAAACTATATGTCGATAAGTATCTCGGCAAAGAGACCCCGTCATACATGAACGACCTGAGCATCAAAGGCAAGGGCTTGAGCGAGAACGCGTTCAAGTAGCAGAAGGCAGACGGTAGTCAGAGACAAGTAGTTGGTGGCGGACGGGTAACCTGTCCGCCACTTTTATAAAGCCAATCACATGGACCAGAAAACAGAAGCCCAACGACTGAAGCTATACTATGAGGGTTTTAACCATGCGGGAACGCCAGAGCATTTGCAGCAGCTGTATCCGGGCTTTGACGACGATCGCGACGACCCTGACTGCGCGCAGATGCTTACCTTTGATATGGCTTTACCATGGCTTTGATATGGCTTTGAGTCAAACAAGCCTTCAATTCTAAACATTCAACCTTCAATTCGCTCATGGACTTCAAAGCCAAAGTTGCATATCAAAAACGCTATAAAGCCGCCCTGCAAGAAGCTGGGGAACCACGTGATGGGAAAAACTTTATTTTACCAGGTGCACAACTGCCATCAATCGACAACCAGCCATTTTGGTTTGGAATGCAAGTTGTTGTTCCACTCCACGACACATTTGCCTTTATAGTCAACAACCGTCTGCTGCGAGAGAATATCGAGCACTTCATGAACCAGGATGTTGGGCCAGCACTTACAACCGAACACCTATACCTCCGACTTGCCACAATCCTTCCCGATACCGCCGAGGCTTTCCTCCGCACCATCGATTGTGGAAATTCGCTGCTCGACCAAATCGTTGATGCATTCCTCGCTGCCGACCGCCAACGATTCTGCTCACTACTCAGCGACAACAACTGCCCTCTCACCAAAGTCAGCAACCTATGCAACCACCTCTGGGAGAGAGTTACCGCGCCACGAGAGCTCGACTTCGACGACTGGCGTGAACTTCACAAAACCTTCGTCGTCAGCGACACATCCATGCTCGACGAAACACAGCAAGCAGCCTTCGCAGCCGTCAACGAAATGAACGAAGCCGCTACAGCATGGCAAGACCGGGAGAACCCTGAGCAATTCAGCAACTATCTCGACAAAACCGAACAGTTTGACCGAACCTACCTTCGACATCTACTCGGCATATATTGGGACGACCCCACCCAGCTGCTTCCCGAAGAGCGCAACCAAATTGAGGAGATTACCCATAGACCGATAGCCGGCACCATCTACGACGACCTTCGACGCGAATATGACACATCACTGAATGTCCAACCGTTATCGCTTCCCGACGATTATTTCGCCCTCCCCACCCATCGGGCCGCCATAGAAGAGAGTTTCTCCTTACGGATTGAAGTCATCAAAGCAGGTGCCGATAAGTTCGCCACACTCGTCAACCACATTGCCGACAAAGGCTATATCAACCCCAGCGACCGACAACTCTTCGCCTACCGATTCTCCGCCCGACAACGACCATCCGCCGTCGGCACCATCGAGTGGCGAGCACCCAACAACCGACCCTACGACCTCATCTATCTTATCCGCACCCTCACCGACCGCGCCGACTACCACAAGATGCGCCGCTTTTTCACAGGTCCCGACTGGCCCGCCCGCAGCACCGCCAGCTACGCCAAAGGAGCCTCCTTCGAATTGAAAACATTTGTCAACCAACTCTACCCACCCCTCAAAAAGATTTGAATGGTCAGCAGTCAGTGGTTGGAGGTCACAGTCTCTTCATCCAAATCTCAAGGAACTTGTCATAGACCTGATAGCACCCATTTTCTTGTGTCACCAAGTCCTTGTCCAGCAAGGCGTTTACCGCCGATTTAACCGCACTTGGCGACGTAAGGCCATATTGTTTAGCAAATTTGCCCGATGTGATTTGAGAAACCCTCCCCATCGCACATATTGCCTTCAGTACGTGACATTGTTTTTCAGGAAGTTGATACATCAAATCCTCGTATGTCGGACTTGAAAAGTCAATGATATAATCAATCGCCGGCTGCACTTCTCCGATGCTGCAGTGCCCATTGTCGGCTGTCCGCATAAAAAGCACATTCATCACCTTTTGCAAATAGAATGTAATGCCGTCGAACATTGCATACACCTCCGCCACAACCTCTTTGTCAATCGTTTTGCCAGATAGTTCGAAATGCCTTTTACAAAACTCCCAATATTTGTCCAACGCTATGGATTTGAGGTTCATCAGCGTGACGCTCTGATAAAACGGACGGTTCGGCGAAACGAACATTGCCCCCATCAAATGCCGCTGTGAGCCCATAAAGACAAAGTTGGCGTTGCTGCAATACTGCACATAGGTGCGCAAGTCTGCCTCAACATTTGAATCAGAGTATTTCAGGATCTGCTGAAACTCGTCTATTGCCACAAGACACGGCTTGTCGGCCTGTTGCAGATATTTGAAAATCTCGTCCAAAGTGTTACTTGGATTCGCTATATCCCCCACCGATACATTCCAAGACGGCTGACCAAACGCATCGTATGTTATTCCAGCCTTCAACGACTTTACAACATTCAAAAAATGCTCCCAATAACGCTTGCCCTTGGGTTTTAATGAATCAAGAATGGCACGCCCCATCTTGTTTACCATATCCGACAACGATTTTGTCGAATAAATATCAATGATAAAAGTATGATACCTTTTTTTCACTTCGTCTTGGTTAAAACAATGGCGAATAAGGTCAGTCTTACCATAGCGGCGAGGAGAAATCAGAGCAATATTGTTGCCATTTTGCAGCCATTTAATTATATCTTTTGTTTCTTGAACACGGTCGCAGAAATAATCTGAACCGGCATAACCATTTGTGACAAAGGGATTTATCATAACAGTGACTTTTATTTTCAATGCAAATATACACATTTTGTCATAAAATGATAATCATAAAATGACAATGTTGATGGTTTTGTCTGTGGTTAGTGGGCAGTAGATTGTTGGCAGCAAAGTTAAAACACACTCACACTCAGACAACCTAAGATTAACACAACCTCTTAATCAAACATTTTTCGTACCTTTGCAGCGCAAACCGCGAGATAAAGGTTTGCCGAGAAAGCGCATTTTCGCTTTGTTCTGTCACTAGTGAACTTGGACACTCGCTACAACAACCAGAATAAGGAAAATTGTACGCTCTCATTGTGTACACAGCATAAATGCCCTGTGTACAAATGTGGAGTAATCCAATACCTTATCTGTTGTTACACCCAAAGGGAGTCCAAGCCCGACTAGTGAGGATAGGGTTAAATGGATTGGCTCCACTTTCTTTGTTGTTCAAATCTTCGGCCGAGCCACTGACACAAAACCAACAGGACCACTCATCATATTTTTCCATCTTTATCCACTTTCCCGAAAACAACGACTATATCATTGTACTTTTGCATCTCGGAAACCTAAAAATCCTGCGACGCAGAAATGCAATGAAACCCAATAGGCATAAGTATAAAAAAAATGTGTATATTTGCACTCGGTTGACGAGAGTAATGTCAGCCGCCGCAAAGCGCATTTGAACGGATTCGTCGTGGAAATTTGCCAAAATTCAACTTCAGAATAGTCCGTGATACTTATGCCTTTTGCTGTAGAAATATGTTGACGTCCGTAACGGGCAAAGCATACTCACAGCATGGGACAAGGTCGAAAGGATTTCATTCTGAAAGGTCAGGCAAAACCTCCACACGGGAATCCACCGACATCGCCCCATGCTTCTTTATTTATGCTCATATCATCGAAAAACGAACACATTAACACAGTAAAAAACAAAACGCAATAGAAAAATAACAAAATCCAAAAACCATGCTTTATCGAGTAACAGTCAAACAGAACAAACTCAACGCCGGCATCCGCATTGAACGTGGCATGTCCGTTGATGTCGTGACCAACAGCATCACAAATCCCGTAACCACCAACGGCGGCCAACCAGTAGCCGACGCTTTCATGCGGATCTACGGAATAGATATCCGTAAAGCAGAAGCTCTAAACATGGTCTATCTTGATGTTCAAAGAATCGGATAAAAAACAAATAAATTTTTTATTAACTAAATTCTTATTATTATGATTAACCCTATCAACATGGAAACTGGAGGCATTTTAGAAATGCTCCAAGAACTCAAAGAAAAACTGGGCCCCGTTATCGAAAAGGGTGTCCAAGAGGTAAAAAAGAAATTAATAGAGCTGTCAATCAAGGTCAAGGACGAGCTCTTACCTCAATGGATTGATCTGGTGAAACGTCTTTTCAATGCAAAAAACATCAAGTCTGAAAATGTAGAAGAACTTACGATGGCAGACTTGATAAGCATAGCCAAGAAGAACATAGTTGCCGGCAGCGACGGTGTGGCAGCATATCGCCAAGTTAAAGACTCTGATATTTGCATTTATCTGTCATATTGCAAAGGCAGAGAGCTTCTATCCGAAGAAAACAACTGCTATGTGATAATCAAAGCAAAGAGTCTTGCCCAAGATGTTAATGAGATGTTTAAGGAATCCGATTTAATAATACTAAACTAATTTAATTATACTAAACTAAAAATAAAATGGCAATATCAGATTTTTTTGAAAGCATTATAAATGCATTTAAAGCTTTTTTCGAAAAAGTAAAAGGCATAATCAAAAGTATAATTGCAAAGATTGTCAACTTTGCCGAACAGATTAAGAAATGGTTTAAAAACCTTTCACTTATAAAAGGGCGGCATATACCGTTTTTAACAAAAAAGAACGAGTTTCGAGAAATGCTAAAAAAAGCTCCCGTAAAAAACATCGGCATATTCGAAGGTGTATACGATGAACAAACCGACGAAATAACGGAAGTCCGATATATCGCAGCAGATGCGATAGACGAGGAAACTCGCAATGTTATGGGAAATCAAGAACTTGTTGTATTAAGTTAATATTAAATATTATGAAAGTTATAACATGGATAATTATTGGCATAGCGATCACTGGTTTGGGGTACTACGCGTACAAGAGAAAACAAGGATCAGGGAAATCCCTTATTGACGCATTAACCGAAGTTGTAAAGAAACAAGCACCAACATTTACGACAGAGTCCTGCGAAGTTCTAAAAAAGGACGAGGTGGTTGCTTATTTTAAGTCGTTACAACTAACCAAAGGGAGTGACATTCCATTTGTTGCCAGAACGAATAAGTTTTCTACAATTTGCAATATCCCAGATGGCGAATACAATGTTGCGTTGGGTGTGTATAATGAGTCGTTAGATGAGATATCGTCATTAAAAATTATTGTCGCACAAAAATGGGATCCTGTTTTCGCAACAATGATTGGCAAAGAAGATGTAATTGTGCTTAATTGATCATTAAAGGGGGAGAACATTACACCCTCCCCCTTTGTAATGTAAAAAACAAAATAATGTTAGACGTTATATTACAAATATTAGGAGGCGCCTTGTTAGGTGGCGCAGCTGCCGCAGCGATTACGCTGACGGTAAGCTATTTTATTGACAAACGAGCTATCAAAAAAGAAGCTCAAAGAAAATTCAAAGAGGCTTTTCGCGCTGAAATTCTGGAGAAGAGTAAACATGCTGTTAATGTTGGTATTTTTGACCATAATGATGACAAACTTGGCGAATTGGAAATAACATCTGAAAAAGGTGTTGATCAATCTCTTTATGAGCATCAAATAATTTATTTATATGATTAAAATCAATAATGACCTTATTGTTGACAGTACCGATATGGTGCTGTTGCAGAATGTTGAAAAAGACTTAGAGTCTTTTATCAAAAAATTATTAATTGAAAACAGCCCGGATTTATCGGTTATTCTACAATTTGAACTGTTTGCCAAAACCGAAAATTCAATCGTTATTACAGGCAATGATGGATTCTCGATACCGGGAAGTTTGGAGATAAAAAACAAAATACAAAAATACCTAACATCAGAACAAGCGTTGACTCCAATACTGAAAAAGTATTCATTGGAAGTAAAATGCACATATAGAATTACAGAGAAAAAAAAGGATAAAAAGGAGGATTCGATACAATTCTTGCCTCAGCATCCAAGATATAATTTTGAACAAGTAATACTCCCAGACGAAACCAGAAAGGAAATATACGATGCTTTGAAAGTAATACAATATAAAAAAGTGGTATATGAAGATTGGGGATTCGAGGAGTGCGACCCAATACCGCGTAGCGTGATAAATTTCTATGGAGACCCAGGTACTGGCAAAACCATGTGCGCCCATGCCATAGCAGGCAAATTGGGTAAAATGCTTCTTTCTTTGAACTATGCTGAAATTGAGTCGAAATATGTCGGCGAAGCACCTAAAAATTTACAGAAAGCCTTCGATACTGCAAAACAAACAGATTCTGTACTTTTCTTTGACGAAGCCGATTCTTTTTTAGGAAAAAGAATACAAAATGTGACACAAGGTTCGGAGCAGGCACTCAATTCGCTCAGAAGCCAAATGCTAATTTTACTGGAAGAACATAGTGGTGTCGTCATATTTGCAACGAACTTGGTTTCGAACTTTGATAAGGCTTTCGAGTCAAGAATTCTAAAACATATCAAGTTTGAATTGCCAAATCACGAAGCAAGAATAGCCATAATCAAAAAGATGATACCATCTAAATTACCTCTAGCATCACCCTTAGATGAAACTTTACTAAACCAATGCTCCGATATTTTGGACGGATTTTCCGGAAGAGAAATCAAATCAGCCATATTGGAGCTACTCTTATCTAAAGTTGACGATAACCATAACGATTTCTTGTTTAACGGAAATGATTTCATAGAAGCGTTCGAGCATAAAAAGGAACAAAAGAAAAAACTTAAAGACGAGGAAACTCGAATTCAAAAGGAAAAAATTTTGAGAAAATTGTCAGAAATAAAAGAAGAAAAAGAGTTGAAGGAAGCACAGTCAAAAGAACAAGAAGAGAGCAATGACAATTCAAGTCCTGCACAACAAACAGGAAACCTGTCAACAAAAGAAGAAAATACACTTTGAACAATTAACAAATAACAACAAAAAAAATCCTATGTTACGAGGAACATGTACCTTTAAATGTGATAACTGCGGAGAAAAATTTATTGGGTTAGACATAGAGTGTAATGCAATGATATTCAGCGCACCTGTGAAGTGTCCACACTGCGGCAGCATGCACACAAGACCTCGGTTTTCAAGTAAGGGTGTTTACGAAAAAATTTGGGAATGCATAGACAAACAAGAAAATGACAGTGATACTATTGCATCAGATTAAAGCCATCAGTCTTTCTCATTTCATAACAATACCACTACTAAAATTCCCTTATGAATCTTAATTTACCTTTTTCCGAAATCAATGAGATAATCGACAAGAAGTTGATTATTTTGCCGTGGTCTTTAGTTTACAAAGATCAACACACAGTACAGCTTAAGAGAAAAATCCGAATACCACTCACCAAGGATATTGATGTGTCGGTCGAACGTATTGATGGTTCGGACATCTATCTCAACGTTGACAGCGGAGCTATCAACAAATTGTTGGATATTGTTAAGAACCTTTCTTTCGAAAGTCTTAATATGATTGAACTTCTTGACAATCGTATCATTTTGCACCTTGACAAGAACAAGAAGATTGCGCATACGATGGAACAGATAACTCTGCAAGACATCTCGTTCAACGAGGAGAACGCAGTAGTCAAATTCATGCCTAAATTATGAAACATAGAGATTTGGAATTTCCGCAGAATGCGCGGCGGACTTATACGGCGGTGAAGCATGCCTTTGAGACTTGCGGGGCTTTTCACCGTGTGAAATGCGACGACAGTACTTTTGTCATCACCGCGCGTCACGGCATGTCGCTGCTGGCGCTGGGTGAGAAAATCAAGGTGCGGGTGGTGGCGACCAGCACGCAGTCGAGCAAGGTGGTGGTGGAGTCGGGTAACCAGATTCCCATCAACCTGCTGAACATTGGTAGCAACAAACGCAACGTGTCGAACCTATCGGATTGGATCTCCAATCAGGTATATCGCCTCTGCAGCGACGAGGAACTGCACATCAAACCGCCAGAGATAAAACTTCGCCAGAACGACATCCGCCTGCGTGAGGATAAATAGGCTTAGAACAGGGAGAATGTGTGAGTGCTTGATTGCGTTAGTGCTTGAAATGCTCTAAACTTCTATTTTCTTCTATATTCGGAGATTGGTAAGTATTTCGTTGTATTTTTGCAGCCGTAAACCACAAATAACACACATCAATGGTAAGAGGTAAATGTTTTTTTATTTGCGACAAGTGCAAGAAGATCTTCCGGGATCTTGACATTGAGTGGATGGCTACTACATATTCGACCCCCGTGGAATGTCCTCAATGCGGCTCGTACCACACAAGGCCAATCCTTTCGCTTAAACCCGTCTATAAAAGAATCTGGAAATCGATGGACGAGCAGTCGTCCAACAAGTAGTATCCTTCGCAAAAACGACATCGGCAAAGGCCGCAAACTTTTGTTTGCGGCCTTTGCTCTGCTTTGGCAAGAAGGAAATTTGAAAAATTAATAATCATGAAGATTTCTTCTATTTTCTTCTATTTTGCGCGGAGGTGTTGGTTTTTGGTGTATTTTTGTCGACGCAAAACAAACATTTTTTTCATCAGACACTAAAATATTTCAACTATGACAGCTTTAGTAGGCATTTTAAACAAGCGGGCTGCGGTGATGGCTGCCGACAGCGCCGTGACCGTTACCACCAACGGCAGGACAAAAATTTACAACTCGGCCACCAAGATTTTCAGCCTCTCGAATGAACATCCTGTGGGGGTGATGATCGACAGTTCGATGGAGTTTATGGGTACTCCGTGGGACGTGATCTTCAAACTGTACCGCGACCGCAAGGGCGGCAAGGAATACAAGACCTTGAGGGGCTATGTGGACGGTTTCCTGGATTTTCTACGCTCGGAGAATTATTTCAGCGACGAGGATTCGCGAGAGAGTTATTTCATAAGCGAACTTAGGGAGTTTTACGACACTGTGAAAGACGAGGCGATAGATCAATACCGAGACGAGATGAATGAACGCACCAAGAACGGTGAGCCGGATGAGGATGAACAACGGGCGTTTGAAATACTGAAAGAGACAATCGAGGAGTTTATAGAGAACAGCAAGGACGACGAGCCCAATCCGGAATTCAAGAACTACTCGATTGAAAGTATGCGTAAATTCACATCTGAAGCGTTCGATAGACTGATGCAGATATGCGAGGAGGATGGATTGCCGACTAACATGCGCGACTTGTGGGAACGTGGATTCTACGCTAAACTGTGCGGCCGCTACTTTCCTATCGACACCGAGTTGGTGTTTATGGGTTATGGCAGCGACGACATTTATCCGTCACTCCTGTCGATGAGGATATCAGGTGTAATAGACCGCCGGCTGCGCTACTATATCGACGAAGAAGGCGCCGAGACCATCACAAACAACAACAGCGCAAGCATCTGCCCCTTCGCACAGACGGATGTGATGATGTCGCTGATGAAGGGCATGTCGAACCAGATGTACAGGCATGTCGATAACTGTAAGATCTCCGCAATACTGGAGACAAAACAAAAGATGATGGACGCCATGAAGGAGGCTGGCGCAACAGAAAAGATGCTGGAAACTGTGGACGACATCGACCTTACGGAGGTGGCGGACAATTTCGACAAATCGGTAAATGAGTTCATCCATGACAAATATGTTGAAGGCATTGTGGATGCGGTGGACTCGTTCAGCATAGAGGAGATGACGAACATGGCGGAGAGCCTTATCTCGGTGACGAACCTGCAGCGCCATATCTCTTCGACGGAGGAGAGCGTGGGAGGCCCTGTGGATGTGGCGGTGATTACGCGGTCGGAGGGTTTCGTGTGGGTGAAGCACAAGGAGTGGTTCAATGCTGCGAAGTGATGGAGGAGAGTGCTGATGTGGAGCAAGGCAGAGAGGCGTCGCAGAGGTCAGAAAGATGAATCGGGCAAGTCCGTTACGGTGTGTAGTGACGCTGTGACGGACTTGATTATTTGTAGAATAAGCAGTTGTAAGTGGTTTGTAGGACTGCTGGAGGTGTTTTGTAGGACTGTTGTAGGTGTTTTGTATATGCAAGGAAGGATGAGGCGAGGTGCTAAGAAGATACTAGGAAGGTACTAAGAAGGTGGAAGGCAGGTGGGGGGGGCGATTCAGGACGGCGGGCGAGGGGGGGCTGATGGTTGTGGAGCCTACACAGAGGTGCAGGTTGCACAGAGAAGAGGTGCAATGTGCTGCTTTTTTCGTATCTTTGCAGTCGCTATGAGTATAATTCTCGCTATAGAATCGTCGTGTGACGACACTTCGGCTGCAGTGCTTCGCGACCAGTTTCTGCTGTCGAACGCCATTGCCTCGCAGGAGGTGCATCGCCGCTATGGCGGTGTGGTGCCGGAGCTGGCTTCGCGTGCTCACCAGCAGAACATCGTGCCGGTGGTTGACGAGGCGGTGCGTCAAGCTGGTGTATCACTCAGTGATATAGACGCTGTCGCTTTCACCCGCGGTCCCGGTTTGTTGGGGTCGTTGTTGGTGGGGGTGTCTTTTGCAAAGGGGCTTTCGCAGGCGCTCAATGTGCCAATCATTGAGGTGAACCACCTCCAGGCCCACGTGCTTTCGCATTTCATCAAGGAGTCTGAAGAATCAGTTACGCCTCGCTTCCCATTCATCTGCCTGCTGGTGTCGGGCGGGCACACGCAGATAATGCTTTTCCGCGACTATTTTGACTATGAGATTATCGGCCAGACGATTGACGACGCTGCAGGCGAGGCGATAGACAAGGCAGCGAAGATAATGGATCTCGGCTATCCGGGAGGCCCGATAATCGACAGTCTGGCACAGAACGGCAATGCCGATGCCTATGAGTTTGCGACACCGCACATCCCCGGTTTTGACTACAGTTTCAGCGGCATAAAGACATCGTTTCTCTATTTTTTGCGCGACAGGTTGAAGGAGGACCCCGAGTTTATCGCCAGGCATAAGGAGGATTTGTGCGCTTCGATACAGGAAACCATAGTGGGTTTTCTGATGAAAAAACTGGAGAAGGCCGTGTTGAAACACCGTGTCAGGCAGGTGGCCATAGCGGGCGGAGTGTCGGCCAATTCGTTGCTCAGGCAGCGTGTGAAGGAGGCTGGCGCCAAACACGGATGGACAACGTTTGTGCCTCAGAAGAAATTCTGCACTGACAATGCCGCTATGGTTGGCATTGCGGCTCACTTCAAGTATCTACGTGGCGATTTTGCAGACATATCGCTGCCACCGTATGCCAGGTAGTCTCATTGGGCAGGCGGTAGTTAACCAATAAACCTCATCTGTCATATCAAACCTTCACGTAACATAGTAGTCTTTGTCTGTCGGCTGCTGACAGCTGTAGGTTGTATGTTGTCGGTTGTGCATGCCCAGGACATACATTTTTCGCAGGCCGACTATATACAGGTGTTGACAAATCCAGCCTATTCGGGCTTCTTCGACGGGCAGGGGCGCTTTGGCATTATATACCGCAACCAGTGGGCATCGGTACATAATCCGTTTCAGACCCTTGCCGCCACGGTGGAGGTGCCGGTGTATCAGAACAAGTATCACCGCTATGGTATATCGCTTGGCGGTTACATCTATGCCGACAAGGCCGGCAGTCTCGCCTACGGCACCCTTTCGGGTGATTTGATTGTCTCGTTTTATAAGGCGCTCAATTCCCGTAGCGACAACATCTTCTCGCTTGCCGTGATGGCTGGGTTCAACCGAGCCGGTTTCGACCCGACCGATGCCTTGATGGAAGACCCCACTGAGCAGTTTGAACGTGAGCGTGTGAATTATCCGACTGTTGGTGCTGGTGCGGCGTTCTATAGCCAGCCGTCGCAGGATTTTTCGCTCAAGATAGGTGTAGCGGCATACAACGTCAACCGTCCCAAGCTTACATATTTCGAGGAAGGCGCCACACGTCTGGAACCTCGTTTCAATGCGTACATACGCGGCGAGTGGCGTTTCATGCAACAGTGGTCGCTCATGCCTCTGGCGATGGTCCAGATTCAAAAAAAGAACACAGAGATATTGTTCGGCACAGATGTCAAGTACTATATAGACGAGAGCTATAGTCGCAACCTTGCTTTGCAGTTCGGCGTTGCCTATCGGTGGGCCGACGCTCTGGTGTTTGACATCGGTGTACACTACAACGCTCTTACCTTTTTCTTCCTTTATGACGCCAATATCTCGAAACTGACACCGGCCTCGCGATCGGTTGGAGCCTTCGAGGGTGGGCTTATATATCATCTCAACCGAAAGAAGAACAAGCGCCGTGCGCTGCCATGTCCGATAATATAGGAGGTTTGAGGGTTTAAGGGGTTTAAAAGGTTTAAAGGGTTTAAAAGGTTTGAGAGTTTAAGGGGTTTTAGAGTTTAAAGGGTTTAAAAGGTTTGAGTGGGTTTAAAAGGTTTAAAGGGGTTTAAGGTGTAATGGGTTGAATGAATGATTGATTGAAAATGTATAAAAGAATATTGACCATAATAGTTTTCTGCTGCCTGCTGACTTCGGTCGGTGCTCAGGTTGCTCGCTATGAGGTGACTCACGAGGGGCGCAAAGTGAACACACCTGGCAGTGAATCGGGTCCGATCCGCATCGACGATACCTTATATTACTCGAGTTTGCAGGAAGTCAGCGAAAGTGGTGGCTATATCGACTTCGGCATCACGATAATGAGGCTGTTCAAGTCGCATGTTTCGGAGAATGGCAAACTCTCGAATGGCGAAACTGAAACCTTCGGAATAAACCACCCCAGCCGTCACACTGGCAATGTGGCGTTTGACTTGCGGAACGGCATTGTCTATTTCACCCGTTGCAGGATGGACAACGGCGATGCATACCAAAATGAGATATATTTCATAAAGTCGAAGGGAGGCAAGTGGTCCAAACCTCAGCGTATGGGGGGCAATGTCAATGTGAGGGGTTATAATTCAACTCACCCGACCGTTGGATATCTCTCCGACAGCGTGTCGATACTGTATTTTGTATCCGATAGACCTGGCGGCATGGGCGGCATGGACATCTGGTATGTGACGGTAAGTGGCAAAGATATTGGAATGCCGACTAACCTGGGAACACCGGTCAACTCGAAGTATGATGAGATTACGCCTTTTTATGACCAAACCGATGGTGTCATCTATTTCTCAAGCGACCGCCCCGGCGGCAGCGGCAAGCACGATATCTATTCCTCTCGCGGTTCACGCAACAGCTGGCGCACGCCGTCACGTATGCCCGAACCCATTAATTCAGTGGAAGACGACCTGTACTTCACCGTAAACTGTCAGAGCCCCGACTACAAGCCACTCGATACGCCGCATAGCTCGGGATACTTCACCTCTAACCGTAGCGATTCCTATTTTATTCACGACACCTCGTGTTGCCACGACATCTACAGGTGGGATTATGTGGTTATTGACACCACTCCGGTAAAAAGCGCTCCTTCGGTGGCCAGCATCCAGCCTGCTGAAGACACTTGCCCTTGCAAGCAGGCTCGTCGTTTGCTCCCCATCAGGCTCTTTTTCCATAACGACGAACCCAATCCGCGTTGTCAGGACACCGTCACCTCGCTCACCTACTTCCAGACCTACAACTCCTATATGTTCATGCGTCAGACCTACCGCGACCGTCAAGAGGAGATAGCCGACAGCACCGAGCGCAGCATGTCGTTGGCTATGCTGGAGAGTTTCTTCGGCGAGGTACAGTACAACAGCGAAAAATTTGAACATTTCATCCATCTGCTCGCCCAGGACATACTCAATGGCCGTCATGTGGTGTTGACCGTGGGCGGGTATGCAAGCCCCCTGCACAACTCTGCCTACAATGTCAACCTCTCGAAACGCAGGATTTCAACCATTGTCAACCAGTTGAAAGAATATGGTGGAGGCATGATACGGAGGGTGATGGAGCAACCCGGAAGTGGCTCTCTTGAAATAAGGCGCACCCCCTTCGGAAGTTCCACAGCGCCAAAGGATGTGAGCTCAAGCGCCAAAGATCAGCTCCATAGCGTTTATAGCGTCGATGCCGCACGTGAGCGCAGGATTGAAATTCTTGGTTATGACTATCGGTGAATTATGACCGGGTGCCTCATTTTGCGCCCCACTGCATCTTGAGTTGGTCAATCTTCTCCTTCTTCATCCCGTCGCGTATTTCGGTGATGATTTTTTTTGTGTACAGAGGAAAGTCTGCTTTCATCATCCAGTCGTAGTATGATGGTTCTTTCTTGAACACTGTTGTCACCGGTTCGCCCTTGTACTTTCCAAAGTTGAACACCTCGCGCCCATATTTGTCGATGCCGATGTGTCCCGCCAAGTCGGCCCATTGTGCCGCAGTAGTGAATCGGCTGAGGGCCTCTATGTTGTTGACTACCGGTTGCGTCACCATGCCGTCGCGGTCAACATACTCCGCATCTTTGTATCGATCAAGCTGAGCCTTGAGCACTTCGTAAGTCGCAAGTGTGTCGGCATCAGCCGAATGGGCGTTGTCCAGGTTCTTACCGCAATAGAAAGTGTACGCTGCCTTTAGGGTGCGCTGCTCCATTTTATGGAAAATGTTCTGCACATCGACAAGTCGGCGTCGCTTTACGTCGAAGTCGATGCCAGCCCTCAGAAATTCCTCTACGAGCATCGGCACATCGAACTTGTTGCTGTTGTAGCCTGCAAGGTCGGCATCTCCGATGAACTCCAGCAGTCGCGGTGCCAAATCCTTGAACGAAGGCTTGTCGGCTACATCGCTGTCGTGTATTCCGTGAATTGCCGTGCATTCTTCGGGAATATGTATTGTTTTGCCGTTGCCGTCGGTGGGTCGCACCCGCTCGACCACCGTTTCGCAGCTGTGGTCAGGGTTAACCTTGTGAAGGCATATCTCAACTATGTGGTCGTGGCCCACTACGACGCCTGTGGTCTCGAGATCGAAGAAAACGATGGGTTTGGTCAGGTTGAGTTCCATGAATGTGAGTTGAAAATAGTAATTATAGAGAAACTGTTTGAACAAGTTCAGATAGCCGCCAGTTAACAGTCGGCAGCTGCCCTATGGATTTTCACAAGCGTTTTGAGCAATTGCTCGGCTTGCCCTAGCGGCAGCATGTTGGCACCGTCCGATTTGGCGTTGGCCGGGTTGGGATGGGTTTCCATAAAGATACCATCGCACTGCACCGCCACTGCTGCCCTGCCTATGGTCTCGATCATCTCAGGGTTGCCGCCGCTCACACCGGTCGGCTGATTGGGCCGCTGAAGCGAGTGCGTTATGTCCACCACCACAGGCACATTGTTCTTTCTCATTTCGGTGACGCCGCGAAAATCCACCACCAGGTCCTGATAGCCGAAAGTCGTGCCCCGCTCGGTGAGCATTATGTTGTCGTTTCCGCTGTGACGCACCTTTGCAATGGCATGCACCATCGCCTCGGGTGCCAGAAACTGCCCCTTCTTGATGTTCACGCAACAGCCCGTCTCGGCGGCAGCCTCCAGCAGCGACGTCTGACGACAGAGAAATGCCGGTATCTGCACCACATCGACACTTTTGGCCGCCTTGGCCGCGTCTGCTTCGCTGTGGATGTCTGTGACCACCGGGATGTTGAGCTTCTCCCTTATCTCGCCCAGTATTTCAAGCCCTGCCTCGTCGCCTATCCCAGTAAATGAGTCTATGCGTGTGCGGTTCGCCTTCTTGTATGAGGCTTTGAAAATGAATGGTATTTCAAGTCGGTCGGTTATCTCCAGCAGCCTTTTTGCAATCGCCATCGGGCTTTTGGTGTCTTCTATAACGCAAGGACCGGCAATCAAGAAGAAATTGCCGGTCGCTTGGTGTTTTAGTCTCTCTAAACGAGGATACATTCAGTAATGTGAAAAAAATTAGAAGTTAGTGTCGATTTGGTTAAGCGTGTCGTCCTCCTCAATAGGGCTAGGATAGCTGTCACGCTCATCCCGCTCGTCGTTGTCGCGTCGACGTGTGCCCGTGCTGCGCTGTATCGAAATGATGAGTGCACCCACCATACGGGTAAGCTCCATGAGCAACTCCCGCGATTTTTCGTAAGCCTCCTCACCGAATAGTCCGCAGCTCCTCGCTACGGTGGTAAACACCACACACTCACGTATCGCCGTCTTGGCTATCTTCAAGTAGTATTCAAACTGAGCCTTGTTGCGTGCCGAGCCCTCCGCTATGTTCAGTGCAATGTCAAACGACGAGCGACCGAACGATTCTACAAGTATTTTTTCGCGCTTGCTTTGCGGTTCTGCAATGTTAAGCAGAAGCCACGAACTGTAGTCCGTCGCCTTCGCGTAAAGGCGCAAGTCCTCAAATCTGAAAAAACTTGCGTTTCTCTCTTGTTCTTCCATAGTTGTTAGTTTTAGGTTAGAGTTATGTTTTTTATTTAAGTAGTCGGCGGTGCTCTAAATCTCGGCAAAGTAGCGCATAAACTGGGTGCGCATCGCCACAGAGGCCTTGTCGTGGGTTGGCACACTCATGATGCCCCGAAACTGGTCTATGCTCTCGTACCCCTTCTTTGTCATCCACTCTTTCACCCCCGCGTTGAGCGTGTTCAGATATTCTATCCCGTTCTTGTACAAGCACGATACTACCTGTACACTGCCCGCCCCTGCCAGCAATAGTTTCACCACGTCCTCGGACGTGTAAACACCACCCACCGCCGATATTGAGCAGCGCAGCTTGTTGGTCAGTATCGACACCCATCGCAGCGTGTCGTAGAACATGTCGTGCGACGACAGGCAGCTCGCACTTCGCATAGTCATCTCGTCCGTGTCGATATCAATCTGCATCGACTTGTTGAACATCGTTATCCCCTGTATCCCAAGCCACGAAAGCCGCTGCATGAACTTCGCCATGTCCGTGAAGTACGGTCCCACCTTGATTGATATAGGTATAGTCACCGCCATCCTGAGCGATTGTATGATGTTCGTGTACGTCCGTTCCACATCCTCAGACGATAGCGAGCACTCGTATGGCAGTATAGCCATGTTCAGCTCCAACGCCTTGCATCCGCACTCCTCAAACCGCTTTGCATAGGTCAGCCAGTTCTCGTGCGAGAAACAGTTGATGCTACCGATGACAGGTATCGTCATCCGCTGTGTTGCCTCCTTGATTACCGCAAAACGGCGCGACAGCGAGTCGTCAGCGACATGGCTTGCTATGTATTCATAGCTTTCACCGTAATGCTCTATCGGCGCCGTTACGTGTGTGTTCCGCTTTATGTCGTGAATGATCTCTTCCTCAAACACCGACTTCAGCACCACCGCACCAGCTCCGTGCTGCTCTATGCGCAGCAAGTCCTCTACCGACGACGTCAGGCCGCAACTGCCAACTATGATGGGACTCTTCAACTTCAGCCCCAGATATTCATTTGATATGTCCACTTTTTTATATAAAATTTAACACCGCAAAATTAGACAATTTGCTGTGATTAAGCAAATTTTGTGCTGATATTTTTTCGGTTGCTCAAAAGTGTGTTTTGTATTACTTTGAAAACCAGTTACATTTCATATTTTTAAATTTTCCGCATCAATCTTCGAACTGTCAGTTTGTAAAAATATTTTCGCTCAAATACAAAAAATAAGTATCTTTGCACCTCGAATTTTTGCATGAACTATCTAATAAAAATCCAATCATGGAAGAGAAAAAGAACAATAACATTGCCAAGAACAACGAGACAAAAGACCTGAGCGTTGCCGTTTCAAATGCCGAGCAGTTCATTGAGAAAAATGCCAAATGGATTCTCATCTGTGCCGGTGTCATCGTCGTCGCCGTGGTGCTTTATTTCCTGCTCATCAAACCAGCCCTACAGAACCGTGAGCGCAATGCCGCTGCCGACAACTTCAAGGCCGAGTACTGGTTCGGGCAGGGCGAATACGACATCGCACTCAACGGAAGTGACAGCCTCGACATCATCGGCTTCGCCGACCTCGCTTCTGAAAACAAAGGCACGAAGGCCAACAACCTCGCCAAATACTATGCCGGCATCTGCTGCCTCAACCTTGGCCAGTACGACGAAGCCCTTCGCTACTTTAAGTCCTACAACGGAAAGGACGCCTTCACCAAACCTCTTAACGAGATGCTCAAAGGCGATGCAGAATGGGAACTCAAGAACGAGTCTGCCGCCCTCCGTCACTACCAGAAAGCAGCCTCTATGAGCAAGGACAACTTTGTTGTAGCACCCACCGCCCTATACAAGGCTGGCCGTGTCTGCCTCGCAACCGGTGACAACGCCAATGCTTTGAAATATTTCAAGCAAATCAAGTCCGACTACCCCGAATCCACCGAGTGGACTACCATCGACAAGTACATCGCCCTCGCCGAGGCTGGTATATAGCCTATGTCTTTTTAGGAAACTGGTTGATTGATTTTTCATAGCGACAACGAACATCCCTTTCCGATGTTCGTTGTTTTTTGATGTGTGGACTGCGAAAACAGGCTGTGTCTTAATACACTGCACCACGGTTATCCAATGAGCCAGCAACGCTCCCCGGTTTAAACCAGGAACCAACTAAGGGAAAGAAACCGATAAAGGATTTGACATTTAGGTTAAATCTTGAATGGGGATTTACTCCCCGTTTGACCCACATCCATCACGGGTTTGGTTTGACAGATGAAGTTCGTCCCAGATTTGTATTACTCTCTTTAATCGGGCTCATACTTTTGTCTTGGGGTTCTCTTGATTGTTTTTATGTTTTGTTTAAGTTTATGTTAGGTTGGTATTAGGATGATAAGGAGTTTTTATTAGGTCACAGATACATCAACTATATGACAACTAAAGTGTTGGGTGAGACGGTTGTCAGGTTTGTCAATTGCCCACGGAGGCTGTTATGGGGTGGGTTTGAGTTCTTCGCTTTTGGATTGTGAATAAAATAATAGTAAAAGAAAACGTACAAATTCTAAAAGATGAGTATTTTTGCATTTTATATATTGTGTCCGCAAACGATATCTTTATGCGCAGGTGTATGTTTTTTTTCACAGTATGTCTCTTGTTGGTCTCTTGCATGAAGGATTCGAATGAGACCGTCTGGCTTCCCGTCCTTAACGATCGGATACCGGAACGCGTATTGTCGTCGGACGAACAGGACTCCCTGCGCCAGTATATGCCTATCTACGAGGGGTTTACCCCCGTGAATGTTGATGGCGAGTACATCGCTTCACCCATGTCGCTCGTATATGCATCGGATGGATTCTCGGGCCTCTTCTATGACATGAGATGGAAAATTGTTGACCAGAACGGCCGTAATGTGGCCTCCTACAAGGAGTGGCAGAACAATGCCACTGGCGTCACCAAGGAGGCTCATGTCATTGGAGAAGGTGAGAAGGTGACGGTTTATACCGTGGAAAAAGCAGTGGATGAGACTCTGGGCTGGAGCTGCGATATGGTGACGGTCATGTCAGGCCTGAGGACGGACAACGGCATCAAAGACTATTCATACGCCATCGTGATGCGTAACAAGCGCGACGACAACGGCGTTATTATTGAACCAGACAGTTACCGCGTGTTTTCGGATGGCGACGGTATTTCGTCGTTGTTGAAACAATGACTATGGGAAGTATGAAATCAACGTTCATAGTGCCTTTATTCAAGCTGGTTGCCGCCTCGCTGCTGTTTTTTATCCTACCAGTCAGCTCTGTCTCGGCTCAGGGCCTCTTTTCATGGCAGTCCTTCTCCGCTGGAGTTAAGGCTGGCGTATGCCTCGGCGACTATAAACTCACTGCCCCCGAATACAGCATCTACAAGCACTCTATGTCGGCCAATGCAGTGGCGGGTGCCTGGCTGCAGTACAGGAGCCCCTTTGGTCTCTCCATCAGACCCGAAGTGGCGTATGCAGGCCGCGGTGTCAACCTCGAATGGGAGGATGTGACCTACAAGTTGAGAGCCAACTGCCTTGACGTCCGTATGGCGGTGCTTTTCAACCTCACGCTGGGCAAGACGGCCGTGGCTCCATACGTGGTCGTCGCTCCCGCATGGTGCATGGCTATGTATGGTAGGATTGATTATTCTGACTATTATACTGGCGACATCGTCATGCCTCTCTCCCTCAGCAGCATGAAGAGACACGATTTCGGTGTTTTCTGTGGATTGGGCTTGGAATATCCTCTACATGGCGACGGATGGGCTATATATCTGTCTGCCGAAGCGGGCTACAACTGGGGTCTAACCAACAGCTTTTCCCATAAGGAGCAGGGAACCTCTGTCTCTGTCCTCAACCCGTCTCTTGACCAACGCCCAGCCATGGGCGACCGCTTCGCACGTGGTATTGAAATCACAGTGCGCATCGGCGTGCCATTTGGTAAGGAGATTGAACGATAACTGATATGGATTCATTATTGGATATGCAAATATGAGAAATATTGTCTTTTTTGTCCTACTGTTGACCGTGTCTGTTGCACTTAGGGCTCAGGCCGCTTTCGGCATCGTTGGCGGAGAGGTGAGTGGCGAGGACGGTAGCGTTAGCTACTCGTTGGGTCAAATCGCCGTGGAAACCACTTATGCGAGGGTTACCAATGCCAGCAGGGTAGCCGCAAACCTCCGCGAGGGCGTGCAGCAAACCTACTCTGTCGATGAACTCGCCATCGATGCCATTGACGCTCGGGGCTTCGACATATCAGTCTTCCCCAACCCAACTACCGATATGGTCATAGTTAAGTCCAGCATAACCAACCCAAACATGCGTTTCGAACTGTATGGCGTGGATGGTAGGCTGATGCAGAATGGGTTGATTAGCCAGCCGGAGCAGAATATAGACATGCAGGACTGTGCTGCTGGAGCCTATATTCTCCGCATTGCAGTGGGAAAAAAGGAGAATAATTACAGGATTGTAAAACAATAACACACAAGATACATGAAAAAGGGACTGTTTATATTGATGATGTCTTTGTTATGCACCTTGACTGCGTGGCCGCAGGCTCCGCATCTCATGACATACCAGGCTGTGGTGAGGGACGCAACGGGACGCTTGGTCTGCAACAGGGAGGTGAGCGTTGTGCTTTCTATACTGCAGGGTTCGGAAATAGGTGTCGCTGTCTATATTGACCGTCAGATCGTGACCACCAATGGCAACGGCCTTCTTTCAGCAGTGATTGGCAACGCTGCCCCAGGCCTGTTTGACATCGACTGGGCTGATGGCCCTTACTTTCTCAAAAGCGAGGTTGACCCCGACGGCGGCACCAACTACACCTTGAGAACCGTCCAGCAGCTGACCAGTGTTCCCTATGCTATGAGAGCCCATACCGTGGACAGCATCATCGGAGGTGTCAACTACATCGAAACCGACCCCATTTTCACTGCCTGGGACAAAGACTACAACGACCTTATAAACAAGCCTAACATCCCAACCAATCTCAGTGACTTGAACAACGATGCAGGTTTCCTCACATCCTTTGAAGAAATACAGGTTCTCAGCCTCCGCAACGACACCCTGTTCTTGACGGGTGGTAGCTTTGTGAAACTGCCTGAAACCGGTACAAGAGACTATAATGACCTTATAAACACTCCGGCGATTCCTACGGCGGTCAGTGAGTTGGACAACGATGCCGGATATCTCACTTCTTTCAACGAGGTGCAGTCCCTTTCAGATGTGGCAGCCATTGGCAATGCAGCCAACTCCCAACTCAAGTCCGTTAGCGACCCGACTGAAGATCTCGACGCTGTCAACCTCCGCACACTTAACGCCGTGATAAACGACTGGAACCTCCGCTTTGACTCCATCACACACTTCTATGATTCCATAATCCACTCTCAGGATAGCATCATCGACACATTGAGCGACATAATCGAGATTCTCGCTAGGACTGAAGGTGACACCGTGGCTGTCGAATGTGAGAGTTTTTCCTGGTACGGCTCCGTATTTTCCGTTTCAGGAGACTATCGCCATATTCTTCGCAATGTGCTCGGTTACGACAGTGTGCTGACTTTACACCTCACCATTGACCACGGCACTTACAACGTTGAAACTATGACGGCCTGCGACAGCTACTCTTGGCACGGAAATTCTTACACCGCTAGCGGTACATATACACATAACTATACTAACGGTGACGGCTGTGCAAGTACCGACACACTCCACCTTACAATCAACTCCAGCAACACTGCAACCGATGTGCAGACCGCTTGCGACTCTCTCACTTGGATTGATGGCAACGTATACTCTGTTTCAAACAACTCTGCAACTCACACTTTGACCAATGCGGCAGGCTGCGACAGTGTTGTGACGCTCAACTTGACTATGCGTTACGGATCTCACAACTCCGAGTCTGTTTCTACATCGGAGGTTACATACTCATGGCATGGGACATCCTATAATTATTCTGGAAGCCACACTTACACTTATACGAACGGCGACGGCTGCGAAAGCGTTGATACACTAGATCTCTCCATCGGTCCGTTTGATGCCTATGGTCAGTCTGCCTCGTTATTCTCGGTCAGTCCTTCCAAGAAGGTCCGTTTCTCTAAAGGCAACTTGCAATACCAAAATTCCGGCTCTCATGAAGTGGCAACCGGCGGCACAGCTCAAGGTACATGGCGATTTGCCGACAATCAGTACGACTATCTCGCCTCTGGCGAAATCTCGGCGTCTTTCGCTGGATGGATTGACCTCTTCGGTTATGGTACTAGTGGATGGAACAGCGGCGCCGCTGCCTATCAGCCATATTCGACAAGTGTCACAGGTATCCACTATTGGCCAGGCAATGCCGATGGCAACTGTATGGTTGGTGAGTACAGATTCGCCGACTGGGGAGTCTTCAATGCCATATCCAATGGGGGCAACCGCCCTGAGATGTGGAGAACCCTTACAAGAGATGAGCAGGAGTATTTGTATTATTCTCGCAGCGCCTCAACGGTCAACGGCGTGGACAATGCTCGCTATGTGAAAGCAACCGTCTGTGGTGTGTATGGAACCATTGTTTTCCCGGATATATATACACATCCAATTGAGGCACCTCTGCCAACGGGCGTGAATTCCGTGACCGCATCCTACGCTTCCAATGCCTATTCTGCCGCTCAATGGACCTCGCTGGAGGATGCTGGATGTATTTTCCTGCCGGCTGCCGGTTATCGTACGAGCTCTAACTCATACCATTCGGTTGGCATTCTCGGTCAATACTATACTAGTACGGTGAACTATGTTGCAGAAGGCAGCGCTTATCTCCCCAGAGTCCTCCATTTTGAGGACAATGCCTTTACAATCGACTGGAATCACAGCTACTATAACGCCAATTCGGTGCGGTTGGTAAGGGATGCGGAATAATGATAATGCGGAATGATGATAAATGTTTGAGGGCCGCCCTTTCGGGTGGCCCTCTCTGCATATCGTATTTGGCTTTTGCCATTACTTGAAGTACTCCACGCCCGATTCGAATATCAGCTGGTCGGTGTCGCCGTAGATATTGAGGAAGGTACCTTTGCTGCGACGCTCAGAGTGCCCCATCTTGCCGAGCACGCGTCCGTCGGGACTGGTGATGCCCTCGATGGCGCAATACGATCCGTTCATATTGTACTCTTCGTCCATAGTCGGCACGCCGTTAAGGTCGACATACTGTGTGGCCACCTGACCATTCTTGAAGAGACGATCTATCCACTCCTGCGGTGCCACGAACCGACCTTCGCCATGCGAGATGGGAATGACGTAGGTGGAGCCCAGTTGGGCTTTTCTCAGCCACGGGCTCAGATTAGACGTAACTCTGGTGTAGGCCATCTTGCTCTGGTGGCGTGCGATGGTGTTGAAGGTCAGCGTCGGCGCATCATCGGCCTGCGGCACTATCTCACCGTGTGGCACAAGCCCCAGCTTCACCAAAGCCTGGAAACCGTTGCATATACCTATCATAAGGCCGTCACGCTTCTGTAGCAACTCCATCACGGCGTCGGATATGCGCTGGTTGCGGAACACGCTGGTGATGAACTTCGCCGAACCTTCCGGCTCGTCGCCTGCGCTAAATCCACCAGGTATCATTATTATCTGGCTGTTGTTGATTGCCTTCACGTAGGCGTCGACACTCTCGCGTATCTGCTGACCGTTCTGGTTGCGGAACACTATGATCTCGCTCTCGGCGCCAGCGCGGTTGAAGGCCCGAGCGCTGTCATACTCGCAGTTTGTACCAGGGAACGCAGGTATGAACACATGTGGCTTAGCCGCCTTGTGCTTGCAAATATATATGTCTTTAAAATCGACCGGAGCGGTAGGCTTTATCGTGCTTGCCGGCTCGTTGCTCCTCGTGGGGAACACACCCTCAAGCGTCTTCTGCCACACGGCGAGAGCTTCTTCGATATCGATATTCTCGTCACCAACCACAAAAAGAGGTTCGGCTATCACTTCGCCGATTTTCTCGTAACGGAAAGGCAGCGCATCGACTGAGGCGACTTCGACGACGATGTTGCCGTAACGTTTGTCGGTCAAGCCGTCGGCTTTGCATAGTTTCACTCCAAGTTTGTTTCCGAAAGCCATCTTGCTCACAGCTTCGACGATACCACCGAAACTGAGAGCATAGGCGCTGAGCACCTGCCCATTCTCGATAGCTTTACGGAGTGCTGCATATTGACTTAGCGCATCGCTGTAGTCGGGCATTCCGTATTTGTCTTGCTTCACGTCGAGCATCACGAGTGTGCTGCCTGCTTTCTTCAGTTCGGGAGTAACGACATGCTTCAGATCGCTTATGCCAACAGCAAACGAGCAGAGCGTGGGCGGCACATCGATGTCGTTGAACGTACCCGACATGGAGTCTTTACCACCTATGGCAGGCAGTTTGAGACCCATCTGTGCGTGGTAGGCGCCGAGCAGTGCGGTGAAAGGTTCTCCCCAACGATACGGGTCGTTGCCGAGTTTCTTAAAATATTCCTGGAAGGTCAACCTCACCCGCGACGCGTCGCCACCGGCGGCGGCAACCTTGGCTACCGACGAAAGGACGGCATATACCGCACCGTGGAACGGCGACCAGCTAGTCAGATAGGGATCCATTCCGTAGGACATGATGGTTACGGTGTCGCATTTGCCGTCGAGCAGCGGCAGCTTGCCTACCATGCTCTGCGTGGGAGTAAGCTGGTACTTTCCTCCGAAGGGCATAACCACGCTTCCTGCCCCAATGGAACTGTCGAACATCTCGACCAGTCCTTTCTGCGAGCAGACGTTCAAATCACTTAAGGTGTTCAACCAAAGTGATTTTAATTCTGAATTGCTTTCGCTTATAGTGCACTCTGTCGGCATGGTGACGCTCACCGTAGTTTCCTGATGAGCTCCGTTGGTGTCGATAAATCGGCGACTCAGATTGACTATCTCTTTCCCTCGCCAGGATATAACCATGCGAGGTTCTTTGGTGACGGTAGCCACCACTGTAGCTTCGAGATTCTCTTCGTCGGCATACTGCAACATCCTATCAACATCCTTCGGGTCGACTACAACGGCCATACGCTCCTGACTTTCGCTTATGGCGAGTTCCGTGCCGTCGAGGCCTGCATACTTCTTAGGCACCTTGTCGAGGTTTATCTGCAACCCGTCGGCCAGCTCTCCTATAGCCACACTCACTCCGCCGGCTCCGAAGTCGTTGCATTTCTTTATGATGGATGAGACCTCCTCGCGGCGGAAGAGGCGCTGTATCTTGCGTTCGGTGGGGGCGTTGCCTTTCTGCACCTCAGCACCGCAGGTGGTGAGACTCTTGGTGGTGTGGCTCTTTGAGGCTCCCGTTGCACCGCCGATACCGTCGCGACCCGTACGTCCGCCAAGCAGGATGATAACATCACCAGGGTCTGAGGTGAGACGTTTCACGGCACGACGTGGGGCTGCCGCGATAACAGCGCCTATCTCCATACGTTTGGCCACGTAGTTGGGATGGTATATCTCGTTGACCAACCCTGTGGCGAGTCCTATTTGGTTGCCGTAGGAGCTGTATCCGTGTGCTGCAGTGGTGACGATCTTGCGCTGAGGCAGTTTGCCAGACAGAGTGGCTTCGATGGGCTTGGTGGGGTCGGCTGCACCGGTGACACGCATTGCCTGATAGACGTAGGTGCGTCCCGAAAGCGGGTCGCGGATGCATCCGCCCAGACAGGTGGCGGCACCTCCGAAGGGTTCAATCTCGGTGGGGTGGTTGTGAGTCTCGTTCTTGAAATTGATGAGCCATTCCTCGCGGTTGCCGTCTATAACCACCGGCACCACTATCGAGCAGGCGTTGATCTCATCGCTCGGCTCCTGATCATCGAGGATGCCTGCTTTCTTGAGTTTCTTGGCGGCAAGGGTTCCGATATCCATAAGGCAGACGAACTTGTCGTTGCGTCCTGCATAATGCTCTTTGTGGTCGGCGAGGTACTGCTTGAAGGCACCCTCTATGAGCGGACGATAGAAACCGTCGTCGAACTTGACATCCTTCAGCTCGGTGGCGAAGGTGGTGTGACGGCAGTGGTCGCTCCAATAGGTGTCGAGTACACGTATCTCAGTTACCGACGGGTCGCGTTTTTCCTCTCCGCGGAAGTAGTTCTGTATATGGAGGAAGTCTTTGAATGTCATCGCAAGTCCAAGTCCATCGTAAAGCTTTTTCAGCTCATCCTCCGGCATATCCTTAAATCCGTCGAAGATGAGCACGTCGGCTGGTTCGTCGAAGTGGTCTTCGAGGGTTTCAGGTTTGGTGTCGTCGGTCACACGGCTGTCAACGGGGTTAACGCAGTGTTTTATTATCGCCTCGCGTTCTTTCTCTGTCAGGTCGCCCGATATCACGTAGGTAGTAGCCGACTTGATGATGGGGTTTTCACTCTCGTTGAGCAGTTTCACGCACTGCTCCGCCGAGTCGGCCCGCTGGTCAAACTGTCCAGGGAGATACTCCACCGAGAAACAGAAATCGTCTTTTTTCGAATCGAAACGCTCTTCGTATATCATATCCACCGGCGGTTCCGAGAATACCGTAGTCTTAGCCTTGTTGTAGGTCTCGTCGGAAATATTCTCGATGTCGTAGCGGATAAGCACTCTCACCGATTTAGCCTCAATCTTGAGGTAGTTGCCCAACTCTTCCTGCAGCTCCTTGGCCTTAACCGCATAGTCTTTTTTCTTTTCGACGTATATGCGTCTTACTCCTTTGCTCATAGTGTTTTTATGATTGTGGTGTTGTATTTTGTGTTGATTACAGCACATTTTTGTGCTTTATTTTATCTTGCAAAGATAAACAATCCTTTTGTATTAATGCCTCAACCGGTACTTAAAAACAAATGTATTTTTTTCAACAATGAAAAGAGGGACGGATTTAGCATCTGTCCCTCTCCTCCTTTTTGAAACCGTTTACAAGTTTCTTAACGTTTTACCACTTTTTTGACAGCAGTCTTGCCGTTGGCTGTAATCCTAACGCTATATACGCCATTGCTAAGTTTGCCCATGTCAACATTGCCGACTTTCTCGTTCAGAACAATCCGGCCCATAGCATCAATAACTTCAACTTTTTGAAGACCTTCCACCTCGACATTCAAAATTCCTTCTGTCGGGTTGGGGTATAACCGTACTGCTGATTCGTCAACATCGTCAATACCGTTGGTGTTTCCACCGCCACCACCGGCACTGGTGATTGTGAACGATACTTCTGTGGGACAATCTTGATAGCCATATTCTATCGGTGACCAGTTTGAACCGTCGATACTATACACGGCTTTGGCTGTATAGGAACCAGCGACAAGTGGTGAATTGGCCGCTTTTCTGATGCTTAAGGTTACTACATAACCAGATCCCAGCGGGTCAGAGGTTAAATTTATCTGTTTCAGCATGGTGACCAATGTGGATCCTCTATAAGCCCCAACTCCAAGGTAGCCAGTGAAGTCATTTGATCCGATATTGGCAATTTCGCATGAGCCAGTGATATATGCACCTTCTGCCACAGGCGATGACACTGTGAATGTTTCATAAGTGGCCAAATCTGAGGTTGTCGTTTGAGGGTTGTCCGGGGGATTTCCGTTAGGTGAGGATATGCCTATGATGGCCTCATGATAATAAGAGAAGTCGTCTAAGCTTCCACCACCAGTTCCAAGATAGTCAGGTGTCATGGCATCTAGGGCAAAATTACCATCGCCGGCACCGCTCCATCCCCAGTTGAAGTGGAAGTTGTTGTTTGCGTCATAACCGTCGCATACGAAGCTATGTCCATCCGATCCGTTTTGAGCGGCTCCGCCATATACGATAGGACGACCTTCGTCTAGTTCATTCTTTATAAGAGTCTTCCAATTGTTGTCGTTGTAGTATGCTTTATTTTTGTATTGGACGCCTGCAGCATATCTGAAATAGTTGGTGAAGGCGTTTGCTGCATAAGTAGTATAAGCGCCGCTGCCTTCGTAGGTGTAGTCCATATCGACGCTCACACCGCAGTGGTACATAAGCGTTGCAACAGCGTTTTTCTGCGTGCTGTTCCATGAGTTTGCAGAATAACCTCCACCGACGGGCATGTTGCTCCAGTCGTAGGTTGTGCTGCCAAAGTCTGCGCTGCACGAGAAGTGTCTGGTTTCTGTGGTATAAGAATGGCTGCCGTTACCAGTTGTGGGCCACTCCCAGTATTTCATCACCTGAGCCATGGCGGTGGCCACGCAGCCTACAGCAGAGCGACGCGAACTGCTTCCGTCTTGTGGGCAAAGGTTGTTGTATGGGGTAACCTGATCCCATTTGGTCTGAATCATTGCCGAAACAGCTTTGCGTCCGGGGGCTTTGGGCGATACTGTGCCGTTAAGAAGCTCCTCCCACATCGTGGCTACCTCGTCACTTGCTTCGATGTGAGCATTTTGAATGGCCTCGATTTCCACTGTGTAATGTTTCAGCCAATTTCTGAGGTTGTATGGCATCGCTGTTTCTCCAACAATGCCGTTGGAGGTGGAGTATCCGAGAACAGGAATGGCAGCGTCATCTCCAGCGACTATAACAAAACCTTTGTTGTCAACGGTGTTGAACACATACATCCCGCTAAGTCCAAGTTCGGTGGCGATTTCTTGGAAGTTCGGTTCAACCATGTTCTGGAAAAACAAGCCATTTTGAGTGTACTGTGTTGTGGTATTCCAGAAATTCACAGCTACCTGGCGGGCTTTGTCAACGGTAACTGGTTTTGCGAATGTTAATCCGCATACTACGATTGATGCAATAAGAAAGAGCGTTTTTTTCATATTATAATAATTTTTCTTGTTGAAAATTTATCTTACAATAACCTTTTGTGCAGGTTCATTTCCGACTTTAACCATATATATTCCGCATGTCGGAAGCGAAATCGAAACATTGTCAGTACTCGCTTTTGTGCTATAGACAACACGTCCCATCATATCGACCACATTGACAGTCATACCTATTGCATCGTTGACGACGATATTGCGACCTTTGGCGAATACATGACATCGTCTTACGTCGATTTCGTTGATGCCGTTGTTGGATGTTACGACAAATGGCACCTCGGTCACACATCCGTTGAATCCGCTGGCTAGTGGAATCCATGTGTTTCCGTCAATGCTGCACACAGCCTTGGCTGTATATGCCCCAGCTGTCATTGGTGATACAGGTACGTTGTTGAAGGGCAGGTTTTTTGTGGAGTTAGGGCCAATACTTGTTGATCCGATTTGCGCCAAGATAGAAACCAGATTGTTGCCCGAGTCGTAGGCTGCTACGCCCAGGTATCCGACGAAAGCTTTCATACTGGAATTTTTGAAAGTACACGATCCTGAAATGGTTCCATCCACAGGTACGCTAGGAGTCACTGTGAACGATTGAGATGTCTGAATTCCAGGGGTTATTCCTGTGATACAGTCTTGATAATAAGAGAAATCGCCCAAATCGCCACCACCGGTTCCCAGATAGTCAGGAGTCATTGCATTCAATGCAAAGTATCCGTCTCCAGAACCGCTCCAGCCCCAATTGAAGTGGAATTTGTCGTTTGCGTCATAGCCGTCGCATACAAAACTGTGGCCTTGTTCACCATTGGCGTCGGCACCGCCATAGATGATGGGTCTACGGGCATCCAACTCGGTCTTTAGCATGTTCTTCCATGCATTTTCATTCATGCCGGAATAACTCTTGTTCTTGTACGTTGTAGTGCTGGCATAGTAAAAATATGTTTTCAGGGCAGTAGGGACATTCGACTGCTGGGCTCCACTTGATTGGTAGCTGTACTCCATTGCCACACTCACACCGCAGTGGAACATCAGCAGTGCCACTGCGTTTTTTTGTGCGCCAGCCCAACTGTTGGCAGTGTTTCCACCGCCTGGCAGCATTCTGTTCCAGGCATAGGTTGTGTCGAAACTGGCTGAAATCGTAGTGGGGGTCTGGAGTCGGCTGCAATAGTATGATTTGCTGCCAGCACCCTTGACTGGCCACTCCCAATATTTCATCACTTGTGCCATAGCCGTGGCGACACAACCCGTTACGGCTCTCTGTCCGGCGTCGTATGGACATTTCTGGTTGTATGGTGATGTCTGATCCCAGTGTGTTTCTATAAGCGGCTCTAAGGCCTTCGCTCCGCTTGAGCGCTTGGCCGACGTTCTGCTGCTCAGTTTCTGCCACTCAGCAAGCGTACTTGCGTCTGGCTCCATGTTCGTGTTCACAGCGACACGTATTTCATCTGAATAATGTTTCAGCCATCCTTTAATGTTGTCAGGCATCATCTGGTCTGTCGCTATTCCGTTGTTTGTTGAATACCCGAGGATTGGTGTTGATACATCATCGGCTGCTACGATGACGAAACCGTCGTTTCCTTTTGTTACGAACACATACATGTTCTGCAAACCAAGTTGCGACGAAACCTCATCGAATGCGGGGTTTTTCGTTAAGGCGTTGGCATTCCAGTAATTTGTTGCCACTTTACGGGCGGTTTCAAATGTCACAGGCCTTGCGAATACCGTCAGGCCAATGGTCAGTGCCATGGCGGTAAGAATGATTCTTTTCATATTGTTATTTTTTCGTTTTTTTCAAAATATTTCAGTATAGCTTTCATTTGCAGACGTAAACTTTCTTTGCCGGCATATCCCCGATTTTTACAAGATATACCCCGCGTCTATCTATGCGGAGGCTTACATGCTCTCGGTTGCAATGGGTTTTATGGATTGTTCGACCCATCAAATCGACAATCGACACTTCGTACCCTTCTGCGTCGCTTATGACTATGCTACTGCCGAGAACATTAACTTTTACGTCGTTCTGGTGGATGTCTTCAATTGAGTTTCCTCCGATGTTGAAATATACCTGTGTCGGAGTACCGTCGTTAGAACTGTCTATTGCCTGCCAGGTTGTTCCGTTGTCGGTACTGCTGACGGCTTTTACCGTGTATGTTCCATTGGTGAACCCTGCAGGGATGGTATAATTGAACTGTATGTTTGTCATTGAATAGGCGGCAATAGTTCGGTTGTCCATGTCCATTATTGCTACAATCTGGTTGCTTGAGTTGTAAGCGGCCACACCCAATAGTCCAGAATACGTAGCGGTTCCAACGTTCTTTATTCCGCATGATCCCAAGATTTCATCGCCGACGGAATAGATGCTGCTGCTGATTGAGAAGTTCTCAAAGATTTTGAGACAAGGCTCTCCTGTCGGCTGAGATCCGTCGGTTACGGTGAATGTTGTTTCGGTCGCGCATCCGTTGTAACCGTACATGATGGGATGCCACGTTGCGCCATCCATGCTGCACACGGCTTTGGCGGTATAAGTCCCGAGAACCAATGGCGATCCCGTCGTTTGGTTGATTGTGATATTGCGAGAACTGTTGCCGTTGAATGTTATCAGGTCCGACTGTGCCAGGATTGTCACCAAATGTCCAGTGCTGTTATATGCCGCCACACCTATATATCCTTTGAAGGCGCAAACGCCAGAGTTGCGTATTCCGCATGTGCCCGTCAAATTTGAACCGCTAGCCACGTACTCGTCCAGCGTGAACGAGTTATGGGTTTGAAGCTGAGGTGTTATCTTTATGACAGCACCTTGGCTATAGGTATAGTTGCCCAGTCCTGCACCGGTGCCGGTGCTGGTTGGAGTAAGGCTGCTGGTTGAATAGTAGCCGTCGCCGGAACCGCTCCATCCCCAGTTGAAATGGAATTTGTTGTTGGCATCGTAGCCGTCGCATACGAAAGAGTGACCACCTGTGCCGTCTTCGCCTTCTCCGCGATAGAGCACAGGTCTGCCTTCGTCAATTTCGCCCTCTATCAGAGCCAGCCAGTTGGCTTCGTTATATGACTGCTTGTATGTGTAGGTTGCGGTGTTTGAGTAACCAAAAAAGTTCTTCAGAGCATTGGGGACAGACGATGTTGATGCGGAGCTGGCACTGTGTTTGTACTTCATCTCCACACTTACACCACAATGGTATATCAGAGTTGATACGGCATTTCTTTGGCCTGCTGCCCAGCTGCTGGCCGAATTGCCGCCGCCCGCAGGCATCAAGTTCCAGTTGTATGTTGTGCTGGAGAAGTCGGCCGATAGTTCGTTTGTAGGAGCGTTGGGCGAGAGTGTGGAGCAGGTGTAGCTGTGGCTGCCGTTTCCTTTAAGGGGCCAATTCCAGTATTTCATAACCTGCGACATGGCTGTGGCCACACACCCTGTGACACTCCTGACATTGGAATGACCGTTGTTGTCGTAAGGACATTGAGTGTTATATGGGTACCCTTGGTCCCATTGGGTCGTCACCAATGGCGTTACGGATTTTGTTGACGCCCCTTTCTTCTCGATGTTGTTGAGAAGTCTATACCATTCGCTGTCTGAGCTCTCGTCGCCCTGGTAGCCTGCATTGCGTGCGGACACTATCTCTTTATCGTAGTGCATAAGCCACTCTTCCAGGTGAGGAGGCATCGACTCTCCGGCAAATCCGTTGTTTACAGAATATCCCAGTATCGGGGTCGCAATATCATCGGCTGCTACTATCACAAATCCGTCGTTGTCCACCGAAACAAACAGATACTGTTCGGTCAAACCGACGATCGGGCTGACATTCACTAGTTGTGGGCACTCGCTTTTTGTCGTCTGGCTCCAGAAGTTGACGGCTACGCGGCGTGCGTCATCAACGCTCACTCTTTTGGCGCTGGCCGCGAAACACATGACGAGTACAACTATAGACAATATTAACTTTTTCATTGTATGTGTAATTTGGTCTGTTGCCTGTAAATTTAGTGTTGCAAAGATACAAATTTTTGCAAAAAAATATATTTAAAAAAAATGTGTACCTTTGTAGAGCGGAAATGAGGGGGATGATGTGTAAAAAATGACTGACAAATGAGAGAAAAAAAACTTTATTTGGCGTTTGTTTTGGTGGCTTTGTCGATAAGTGTCGGCTCCGCCTGTGCGCAGCAGGGTGTTAAGATAAGTGAGATATTGTTTAATCCCGTGGCGGATGGCGTTGACTATCTTGAACTGTACAACGATGGTGGAAGTTCCGTGCCTTTACGAGACATTCGCCTGGCTCAATGGAAGATTGAGTCAATAAGTAAACTGTATCTCTTGGATACGTCCCGTTCGCTTGCCCCCAACGACTACATTGTGGTAACAACCGATGCGGCTTGGGTTAAACGTAATTATATTGTGCGATATCCTGAAAAACTGGTTGAGGTAAAGTCAATGCCGTCGTACAACAATGCCTCAGGTACTGTAGTCATTTGTGATGCCGATTCGGCCATTATTGACCGATTCGATTATACTGAGAATATGCACAGCCGTTTGCTTCGAGATGTTGAGGGAGTGGCCTTGGAGCGCCGTGCGTTTGACCGCCCCACTCAGAATAGTGCCAACTGGTTCTCCGCTTCGTCCACTTCCGGCTACGGCACACCGACCTATGCCAACTCACAGAGCCGCGAGTTTCTTTTTGAGGAAAATAACTTTGTTGTCGAGCCGGAACTTTTTTCGCCTGACAACGATGGCTACAACGACCTGTTGAACATAACCTACAACCTCAATGACGAGGACCTCGGTGGCAATGTCTTTGTGGTCGATAAGAACGGAAGGGTTGTGCGACATCTGATGCGTGGCGGACTGCTTGGCACCAACGGATTGCTTGTGTGGGATGGGTTGGATGAGTCGGGGCAACGCTGCCGGCAAGGCCGTTATGTGCTCGTGGTTGAGGCCTATAACACACAGGGCAGGGCTCAACGGGTGAAAAAGGTTGTCTCACTCGTGAGTGGACACTAGAACACTTGAATTGTTAAACAAATAAATATTCAAAACTATGCAAAAAGCACTTGAAAACTTAAAACCGGAGAAGGTGTGGAAGTATTTTGGCGAGATAATGGCCATTCCTCGTCCTTCCAAACATGAGGCGAAGATTTCTGCCTACCTGCAGAAGTTCGGCAAGGACCACAAGTACGAGACTCTCCACGACGAGCTCGGCAACGTGCTCATTCGCAAACCTGCCTACAAGGGCTATGAGAAGTCACAGGGCGTCTGCCTGCAGGCTCATATGGACATGGTTTGCGAGAAAAACGGCGACAAGAAGTTCGATTTCCTGAAAGACCCCATCCAACCAATCCGTGATGGCGAATGGCTCACTGCCGACGGCACCACCCTCGGCGCCGACGACGGCATTGGAGTGGCGGCTGCTCTTGCGATTCTTGATGACAAGACCATCGAGCATGGTCCTCTCGAGGTACTATTCACCGTCGATGAGGAGACGGGCCTTACCGGTGCCGCCGGCCTAAGCACTTCCTGGCTCAAGAGCGACATACTCCTTAATTTCGACGATGAGGACGAAGGCGAGTTCTGCATCGGCTGTGCCGGTGGCATCGACACCACTGTCGAAATCACTTTCCGTCATGCAAGAGTTGAGAAGGATACTACCGCATATCGCATCAGTGTCAGCGGCTTAGTCGGTGGCCATTCTGGCGACGACATCAACCGCGGACGTGGCTGTGCCAACAAGATTCTCAACCGCATCCTTTGGAACGGTGCTCGCAAGTGCGGTCTTCGCCTCGCATACATCGATGGAGGTAACCTTCGCAATGCTATCGCACGCGAAGCATACGCCGTCGTCACCGTGCCCGACCGTAAGCGCAACGCGCTGAAGAAGCTTGTGAAAGAATACGCTAAGCATATCTGCTTCGAATTCCGCACCACCGAACCCGACATGAAAATCGCCATCGAAGAAACTGACAAACCCAAGTACCTCGTCGATGCCGACACTCAGGAGAAACTTCTTAACGCCATCTATGCCTGCGCCCACGGTGTGCTTGCCATGAGCCGCGAAGTGCCCAACTTCGTCGAGACATCCACCAACCTCGCCTCCATCAAGATGGACGACCGCCGCATCAAGATTGCCACCAGCCAGCGCAGTTCGGTGGAAAGTGCCAAGCATGCGGCGGCACAGAAAATCGAAGCCACATTCCGTATGATCGGCGCCAAGGTCAGCCACGGCGACGGCTACCCGGGTTGGACACCCAACCCCGACAGTCGTGTGCTGAAAGTAGGCGTGGACACCTATAAGAAGATGTTCAAGCACGAACCCATAGTACGCGCCATCCATGCCGGCCTCGAATGTGGTCTTATCGGCGAGAAATATCCCAAGATGGACATGATAAGCTACGGACCGACACTGCGTGGAGTCCACTCTCCTGACGAGCGCATCGAGATAAAGACCGTGCAGATGTTCTGGGATCTGACCCTTGCTATTCTCAAGGCACTGAAATAGTTCTATTAACTATTCTTTATACGAACAGGTCTATGAACTTTACATGGACCTGTTTTGTTTTATCTTATATTCAATGAGGTTAAATCCAATCGGCTCTCTGTTGTATCGAGCCCCATGTCGTCGAGAGCGGCGAAGAGATTTCGCCCTATGCGTGATTCCAGATCGTCCACAGTGCAGGCGTATTCGCTCAGCTTGTGGTGCTGTCCGTTGTTGCTCATGATGAAGGCAATGGCTGTGAAGTTGTCGTTGTACGGTACTAATATGGCTTTGAAGAATGCATCGGGCACTAGAACCCCCTTCTTTCCTATAGTTCCGTTTGTGTTTTCACCTACTATTGGCCCGCATATAACGAAAACCCGTCCAAATTTCCTAGCCCATGCGCGCACCCGTATCTCCAGGGTGTTCCAGTCGCCGGCGTTCAGTTCGTGGTTTTGCGGACAGATGTTGGTAAAATAATGACTCTCCCAGTACGACTTTTCCGACCAGCGCATGTCGGCTTTCGGTGCCATGTGCCCCTTGTCCCAACCTGAGTGTGAATAGTCTTCGCGAGAAGCTTGCCGCCCTTTTACATCAAAGTCCATGCTGAACGTCGAACTCTGCGAGGTATATACTGGTTTCAGCTCCTCTGCCGTCAGTTCGTATGCCACCCAGTTCGGAATAAGTGTCTCATGGTTGTATGAGGTCGTAAAACCGCTGTACTCTATGACGTCTTCTTCGTTGGAGTAGGAGGGAAGTTCTATTTTTTGATTGGCTGTTCCTTTCTCCGTTTGTGTTGCAGTCTTTACATCGTTTCTTTCGAAGCGACAACCTGTGAACACCAAACATATCGACAGTGTGACTAATATTTTTCTCATAATGTTAGGTTTACAAAAAAGAGGATGCTTCTTTCCGAAACATCCTCTATCCTTTCTTTGGTAGCGGGGGCTGGATTCGAACCAACGACCTCCGGGTTATGAGCCCGACGAGCTACCTCTGCTCTACCCCGCACTGTCTTTTTTCAGTTTGCAAAAGTACTACTTTTATTTTAATCCACCAAATTTTTTGCCTCCCTGTTTTCTAATGCGCTGTTTTATAGTGATAAAATGGTGCGACGAATCGCGTCCGTCGCACCATCTGAAACTCTTTTTCATACTACGTCTTAGCTCTTTTTGCAAGGAGCAATGCATTTGTAGCAAAGGCCTGCGATGGCTGCACCAACCAGCGGGGCCACAATGAAAAGCCATACTTGTGGCAGGGCGCCGTCCCAAGAGGCGAAGAGGGCCTGAGAGAGGCTGCGTGCGGGGTTGACGCTGGTGTTGGTCAGCGGGATGCTGATAAGGTGGATGAGAGTCAGGGTGAGACCGATGGCGAGGCCTGCGGCCTTTGTGTTGCTGCGCTCGTCGGTGGCGCCGAGGATGACAATCAGGAAGATGAAGGTGAGCAGTGCTTCAACGAGGAAGGCTCCTCCCATCGACACCACGCGATAGTTCTCTCCGGCTACGGCCTTGAAACTCTCTCCGAATCCGTTGGCGGCGAACACTCCAGTTTCACCAAGTTCTGCTGATTTCCAAAGAACCAGCAGTATTGCGCCTGCGATGATGGCGCCTACAAACTGAGCAACCCAGTAAAGGAGCATCTCTTTCAGGCTCATGCGTCCATTCACGAATACGCCGAACGACACTGCAGGGTTCAGGTGTGCTCCGCTTACATGCCCTATGCCGTATGCCATTGCAATAACGGTGAGGCCGAATGCGATTGCCACCCCGAGAAAACCTACAGCATGTCCAGCGAACAGGGCTGTACCGCAGCCGCCCAATACCAGCCAGAATGTACCAAGACATTCGGCCATCATTTTGTTTTGAATCTTCATAGTAGTTATGTTTTTAGTTAATAAAAGGTTTTATTCCAGTGCTTTTTTCAGAAACTCCACAAAACCCTCGGCTTTTGAGGCCGCAGATGCCTTCGGGTCATAGACAAACACCCCTTCCGACATCACCTTCCCTTCAGCATCTATCACCACATAGCAGGGCTGGGCGTTCTGGTTGAAGGTCTTTATCTGGTAGTTTAGGTTGCGTCTGCCTAGGGTTTTTATCATTCTCCCTCGTTCGTCGGTCACCCACTCGTCCTCTGGAAGGTCTATGTCGTTCATGTCGGCATAAAGTGCACACATCACAAATCTCTCGTTGAGCAGTTTTTTTGCTTCGGGCTTGCTCCACGCCGACTGTTCCATCTCGCGGCAGTTGGCACAATTCCGGCCCGTAAAGTCTATGAATATCGGCTTCCCCACAGTTTTGGCGTAGGCCTTCGCTTCGTCCAAATCATAGAATCCCTCAAATCCCGTCGGCATGTGCAGCCGGTCGGCATATTTGCGGTCCGCTGGCAGCTTCGAGCCGTACGCTGCCGTTGTCTCTCCGGCAGCTGCCGGCTGCTGGTTGTCCACCACTATGCGCTCTATGTTGAAGTCCTGAGTGTCCATCGGGGGCAGAAAGCCTGATATGGCGTTCAGAGGTGCTCCCCATATGCCGGGTATCATATACACCACGAAAGAGAATGTGGCTATCGAGAGGAAAAGCCTTATAACGCCAATCTGCTGCACCTCTTCGTCCCCTTTGAACTTTATCTTGCCCAGCAAATACACCCCCATCAATGCGAAGATCACTATCCAGATGGCCAAATATACATCTCTGTCTAGCAGTCCCCATCCCCAATACAGGTCGGCCATCTGGAGGAATTTCAGTCCGAATGCAAGTTCCAGGAAGGCGAACACTATCTTTACCGAGTTCAGCCATCCGCCCGACTTCATGTTCTTAATCATCGATGGAAACATGGCCAGCAGCGTGAATGGCAGCGCGAATCCCAGTCCGAATCCCAGCATCGTTACCAGCGATACCCAGCGGTTTGTAGTGGATGTGGAAAATTCTATCAGTGCGGCGCCGATTATAGGGCCGGTGCAGCTGAACGACACCAACACTGTGGTTAGTGCTATGAAGAACGGTGCCATGAATCCGCCTTTGTCCGCTTGGGCGTCCGACTTGTTCACCCACTTCTCGGGCATCTTTATCTCGAAGAGTCCAAAGAACGAGAGCGCGAATGTGATGAAAATTGCGAAGAATATCAGGTTTGGTATTCCGTGTGTGCCTATGAGGTTCAGCACCTCAGGCCCGAAGAACAGCGACAGTATTGCGCCGAGCACCGTGAAGATAAACACTATTGAGAGACCGAACACCCACACCTGGCGGCGGTTCTTTCTCTTGTTTCCGCTGCTGTGCATGAAAAAGTTCACCGTCATAGGTATCATCGGGAACACACACGGTGTTACCATAGTCACCACGCCGGCCAGTAGCGCCCCGAAGAAGAGTCCCCAGAGCGAAGTCTGTTTCTTGCTATCAGGCTCTGACTCCCCTGCTCCGTTTGGCAGGTCTGCCTTGTCTGCCACCTCCTTTTTTTCCGCGGTATCTGTCTCAACTGCTGTCGCACTGTCCTCGGCTGCTGTTTCCTCAACGGTCATTGTGGTGTCTGCCTTTGTCGCCTCTTTCACATTGAATACG
>JAEEGI010003089.1_pt1 | contig 39947 bp, 27 predicted proteins | sample 8958751 | NCBI WGS metagenome assembly JAEEGI01 (sample SAMN16246545, study PRJNA631951) | gut metagenome | biome: gut microbiome; feature: rumen; material: KS-attached | host: Bos | place: Iran: Karaj | collected 2018-10 | reverse complement strand
GGGGGCTGCCATAGTCTCCGGGCCCAATTTCATGAAATGTAGGAAAGATGTAGGAAAGTCTGGAAATGAAAATGCCTCTGAACGTTGTCAGAGGCATTTTTCAGTGGTGCTGGGAAGAATCGAAACGAAAATAACAGGCGGTAAGCAACGGCAAAAATATTCTCGTAACTTCCGAAAACACAACATTTTGCAGAAATATTTGCGAATTAAAAAGTAATACGCTAACTTTGCGTGTAGTTAAAAAGTGGGACGGAAGTGGGACGGACTGGGACGGAAGCCCAGGAGCGTCCCAGATTAACCCCAAAATCGCCCTCTCACGTAGCCACAAGGCCGATTTCCCGACTGGGACGGACCGCACAAAACCCCTGGTATTACTACGTAATACTGAACACTACACCGGAAGCCAAAAAGGAAGCGTATGAAGATCAGATTCTACCTCAAAAAGAACGACATCAACAAGTCGGGAGAGTGCCCCATCAGGGCCGACATAAACATCCGCGGCACCCGCCTGCAGAAGCTCATCGGCTACACCTGCAGCGCCGACAAATGGGATGACGTCAAAGAGCAGGTCAAGCACGGCGCCATCAATAAAGAAGGCAAGGACTACCGCGTCATCAATTCCCGCATCGCGGACATCCGCACCCACTTCACAACGTACGACCTCACCCTGGATGACAAGCCCACTTCGGAGGCTATGCTGAAGGAGTTTCAGAAGGTCATGAACAAAAACGCAGCAAAGATCGCCGCCATCAGCAGCAAAGACAGCGAGGAGGTCATCGAAAAGAAGGTAGCGGCTGCTGAGGAAAAGGAGCCTAAGGTGAAGGTAAAGCCGGCCGTTGACTACATGGACGAATTCATCAACGAAGAGAGCCGCATCAAAGAGTGGAGCATGGAGACACGCAAGATGGTCAAGTCCCTCAAGAACCACCTGAATAAGTTCAAGAAAAACGTGGGCCTGGACTTCTATGACCAGACCGGCATCGACAAATTCATCAATTACCTCCGCTCCACTGCCGGCCTGGAGGAGAGTTCAGCCGAAAAAGTCTACAAGAACCTCGCCTGGTTCCTCCGCTGGGCCATACGTAAGAAATACACGCAGGTGCGCGATATAGAGTCCTACGAGCCCGTCTTCAAGACCGTCAAAAAGCCCGTCATCTTCCTCACGCAGGACGAATTGGACAAAGTCTTCAATCTCGAGATTCCCAAGACCGGCACCAAGCTCAAACTCCACGATATGAACGGCAAGGAGTACGAGAAGAAAGTCATCGAGCACGAAGGCATGTCCATCGCCCGCGACCTCTTCTGCTTCTGCGCATTCACCAGCCTCCGCTACTCCGATGTCGTTGAGGTCAGGCGAACTGACATCCACGATGGCGTCCTAACCATCACCACCCAGAAGACCCACGACCGCCTGCCCATCGTCCTCCACCAAAACGCTCTGGCTATCCTGGAGAAGTACAAAGACAAAGAATTCCCCGGCAACCGCGCCCTCCCGTACATGACCAACCAGCAGATGAACCGCTGCCTCAAAGACCTCTGCGAGATCTGCGAATTCAATACGCCCATCAAGATCACCCTCTACCGCAACGGAGTACGGCACGATGACGTCTTCCCCAAATGGTCCCAGGTTGGCACCCACACCGGCCGCAAGACCTTCATCTGCTTCGCTCTCTCCAACGGCATCGCTCCTGATGTGGTCATGAAGTTCACCGGCCACTGCGACTACAAGTCCATGCGCCCCTACATCGACATTACTGAATCCGCCAAGAAAGACGCTATCAAGAAGATGGAGGAAGCTTTTAAGAAGAAATAGTCGGAATTATTGTTGAAAACATTTCCGTATTCGTCGGAATAAATGTATATTTGCCTCCGTGATTCGTCCGAATTTATGTTAAAAACAATCTCATATTCGTCAGAATTTTTGTAATATGAAGAGAGAAATATACGAAAAACTACTTGAGTGGAAGTCTCGTAGAGACCATAAGCCCCTCGTCCTTGACGGTGCCCGTCAGGTAGGCAAGACCTACATTCTCAAAGAGTTTGGCAGCAAAGAGTACAAAAACTTCTCCTACGTCAACCTGGACAAAGATGCCGTGGCCAAGTCCATCTTCGAGCCGGACCACGACATACCGCGCATTCTTCGCACTCTATCCGCCCATACCGGCGTAGACATTGTGCCGAAGGACACCCTCATCATCATTGATGAAATTCAGGAAAGCGCCGCCGCCCTCGGCTGTCTCAAATACTTCAAGGAAGACTTCCCTCAGTACGATGTGGCCGTTGCCGGTTCACTTCTGGGCATCTCCATCCACGAAGACCAGTCTTTCCCGGTCGGCATGGTGGAACTGGTCCGTATGTTCCCGATGTCCCTGCACGAGTTCCTGAACGCCACCGGAAATGAGAAACTCACGCAGCTCCTCCTCAGCTGTGACTGGCCCGCCGTAAACACCCTTAGCCAGAAGTATATTGACCTCCTGCGCCAATACTACTACGTTGGTGGCATGCCCGAGGCCGTAGCCGGCTATATCGAAGGGAAAGGCCTCAATGCCGTTCGCATGATCCAGAAAGATATCCTTGCTGGATACCGCAAGGACTTCTCCAAACACGCACCCAAGAAAGAGGTTCCCCGCATCGAGATGGTCTGGGACTCCCTGCCATCGCATTTGGCCAAGGAAAACAAGAAATTCATCTACGGCGCCGTTCGAAAAGGTGGCAGGGCCAAAGACTTTGAAGTGGCCATCACCTGGCTCAAGGATGCCGGTCTCATCTACAAAATCCACCGCGTCTCCAAGATCGAGTACCCGCTCAAATTCTACGAAGATTTCGATGTGTTCAAGATCTTCCCGCTGGATGTGGGTCTACTGGGCGCGATGACAGATGTGCCGGCCTCCCAGATGCTGGTGGGCGACAACATCTTCAAGGAGTTCAAAGGTGCTTTCACGGAGTGCTACGTCAACGAGCAGCTCGCACGCATTCAGATCCCCACCTTCTACCATTCATCCAATGAGTCTGAGTGCGAGATAGATTTCTCTGTCCAGACAGAAAAAAGAGTCATTCCTATAGAGGCCAAGGCTGAAGAAAACGTCAAGGGCAAATCGCTCAAGACATACATCGACGAGCATCCAGTTCTCAAAGGCCTCCGCGTCTCGATGAAGAACTACATCGACCAGGACTGGATGGAGAATCTCCCGCTCTACGCAATCGAAGGATATCTTCGTGCAGAGGGTATTCCGGTGCCCGAACAGGGTGAATAACAGTTCGAGTTACCATAGTTCCAACGAAATGGCCCCCCAGACCCCTGGAGGGCCATTGTTGATAACTTTTCCACCACATTCTATTACAGTCTCTTGCATACACGAGGCAAAAATTTTAATTTTGTAATCGGTATTTGACCCCAACAAACACAAAAGCTAATATGAGAATTCCGACGGCCAATTTTGGAAACGAGCCGGTGGGCGCGACGCAGCGACTCACCGCTGTGCCGTACGCCCGCAACCGAGCCACGAGGATTCTCATGGAGGTCAAATAGCCCACAGCTCCCGCCAGGGGGCAGAGCCTGACACCCTCCCGAGACCTCACCGCCTCGGGAGGGCCTTTTTTTACCATTAACCAAAACCAACCAATTGAGTATCAATGAGTAAGCAAAACGGATAGGAGCATAATGTGCCAATGGATACGCTGGGAAGCATAATCGAGGTCATACGGGACTATTTGAACAGATGCGTCAAATGCAGCAAGTGCAGGCAAGGAACCTGCCCCTGGATCTGCAATTTCCTGACACCTGAAGCCTCCGCTATTACCGAAAATGCCGACCAGAAAACCACCCACGAAGCACGCGCGATGGCCCTCTACGAGAAAGCCGGATGCCCCTGCGAACAGCAGCTTACTTTTGACGATTTCATCGACCGGATTGACAGCTTCGCCTCCAAGGCCAAGATGCCCGAAAACGGCGCCGAACTCTTCGCCACCCTCCGTACCCTCGAGGAATTTCCCTCCCGTCTCGGCCGCATGACAAAAGGCGCCCGTCTCGCCTTCGCCGACGCCATCTACAGCGCCATAGAACACACCCTCGCCGCCCTGGACTACTACTATCTCCGCCACGGCCACTGCATCAAAGAACTCCTGCAGCAGGTCCATCCCAGCTACAACCGAGAGGAAATGTTCAAGCTCACCGGCAAGATCAAGTCCTTCACCGACAAGCTCATCAAGAAAGCCAAGCCCCTGAAGTGGGACGAGGAAGCCATCGACGACCAGCCTGCTACTGACCCCGTCAAGACAGCCACCGCCAACATCCCGACTGAGCTTTCCAGTCCCGAGGCCATGCGTTACTGGCACCGCGCTCAGGACGCCCAGCTCCTGGACAACCACTTCCACTTCATCGGCACCAAAACGGAGCTCACCGTCTTCGTCGCCACCTTCTCCACAGCCCTCTTCAAGGAGATCCGCTGGTCACCCTTCGACCAGTGGCAGCCCTACCGTAATTACGCCAAGACCTACTGCGAATACAACAACCGCAAGAACCAGAAACTCACGCCCAAGATTCAGACAATCATGGACGTCTTCCGGGCGTAATCACCCGATTACCTGACATCACGTAATGGGTTACCGTAAGCCTCACGGTAATCCATATTTTATTGATAGTCAAGTCGTTTCCTTTGCAGCCAGATACATCATTAACAAAGGAAACGTTATGAAAACAGACCCTAAATCCTACATCCTCCACCTCACTGTCGAGGAATTCATCGAAGTTCTCAAAGAGAACCTGCCCGCCCTGGAAGTCCAGGCCCAGCCTCAACCTGCAGCAGCTGCCGAAGCCAAAGAAGGCCCCACCTTCACCGGCCGTCTCGTCTACGGCATCAAAGGCATCGCCGACCTGTTCGACGTCTGCAACAAGACCGCCAGCGAATGGAAAAAGAGCTGGCTCAAGCCTGCCATCAAACAAGAAGGCCGCAAGATCATGACCGACGTCGAATACGCCCTCAAACTCTACGGCCAGAAACGTCCCCAGCAGCCCCAGGCATAACCCGATGAAACCCCGCAGCAATGGAAGACAACCCCATCCAAGCTCTGGCAGCTGAAGGCCGGAAGGCCCAGGCCCTGCCCATCAAGATTGGCGCCCTCTCCGTCAAGCGGGCCAATCAGTGGGTTGAGGAATCCCTCACGCGCCCCGACCCATGTTTCTTCTGTGGAGGCCTCATCGTCGAGAACGAGAACATTGTCCTCTTCGCCGTATCCAACGCCGGCAAGTCCATTTTCGCCACACAGCTGGCCGAAGAGATTGCCGCCGAGGAGCCGGTCCTCTACATCGACTGCGAGCTCTCCGACAAACAGTTCCAGCTCCGCTACACCGACACCGAACTGGGCATCCGCCACGTCTTTCCCGAAAACTTCCTCAGGGCAGAGATCGACCCGGAAGACATCGACGGCTCCGACATGGACAAAGCCATCCTCTCCAGCGTTGAGGAAGCAGCCAAGTTCGGCATCCGCAAGATCTTCATCGACAACATCACCTTCATCGCCCGCGACTCCGAGAAAGCCTCCGCCGCATCGGAATTCATGAAGCGCCTGGTGAAGCTCAAGAAGACACTCGGCCTCACGATCATCGTTCTGGCCCATACGCCCAAGGTCCACGGCTACCAGGTAATGTCCCAGTACAGCCTTGCCGGCAGCGCCCAGCTCATCAATTTCTTTGACAGCGCTATCGCCATTGGCCTCTCCGCCGAGAACAAGAACTACCGCTACGTCAAGCAGGTCAAATACCGCGCAGGCGAGAAGCACTACGACGCCTCCAACGTCCAGGTCTACGAAATCGTCAAGGAAAACGGCCGCACCTTCTTCGACTTCATCAAGCCCAGCACCGAAGCCCAGCAGATTGGTGAGACCATCGGTGACGCCCTGGAAGTTCCGGAAGACGTCAAGCAAATCGCCGACCTCCACGCAAAAGGCAAGACCCTTCGCGCTATCGCAGAGGAACTGAATGTCTCTCTGGGCCTCGTCCAACGCCGTCTCAAGAAAGCCGAGAAAATGGGCTACAAGCCTGTATCGAATGTATCGGATGTATCGGCCGTATCGGACTCCGAAAATGAAGAAGAACCCGATTCACCAGTCCAGCAAGAATTATGGAATACGCCTACAGATTAGCACCTTACAAAGGCAAGGCGTCCCGTTTGACCTGCCCCAACTGTAACCGGCCTCACTGCTTCAGTCCCTACGTCGATGATGCCGGCAACGTCCTCGATCCCACCGTTGGCCGCTGCGACCACGAGTCCTCCTGCGCCTATCACAAGACGCCGGCCGACTACTTCAAAGAGCACCCGGAACTCAGGGAGCCTGACTGGCGCTGGCAACGGCCACCTCAACTGCAATCTACGCCAAAGCAACGCCAGATTGCCCCTGCTCCGGCCAAGCCAGCGAACTACCTTCCGGACGACATCGTCCGCAGGACTCTCCGCCTCAACCCGCGCAGCTTCCTCCTGCAGTTCCTCCAGACGCTCTTCGACGAACAGACCATCGTCCGTCTGGTAAGCGAGTACCGCATCGGCGTCACCAAAGACCTCTCCGCCATCTTCTACCAGATAGACGAGAGCGGCCACTGCCGAGCCGGCAAGATTATCCGCTACAATCCTGAGACTGGTCACCGCATAAAGGACGCCTCCGTCCCCGTGGACTGGGTGCATACCCGCCTCAAAAAGAGTGGCCACCTGCCGGAATCCTGGCAGCTCACCCAATGCCTCTTCGGCCAACATCTCCTGCGCACGCGACCGGATGCTACCGTCTGCCTGGTTGAGGCCGAAAAGACCGCTGTCATCTGTGCCGGCTTCCTTCCGGAATTCCTGTGGCTGGCCACCGGTGGCAAAGGCCAGTTAGGAGACCGGCTCGATGCCCTCTACGGCCGACGTGTCATTGCTTACCCCGACATCGACGCCTTCGACACCTGGACCGCCAAACTCAAAGAGAGACCCTGGCTCTCCATCATGGTGTCCGGCTATCTCCAGATCACCGCAACCGATGAAGAACGCGCCTCAGGGGCCGATATCGCAGACCGACTAATCGCGTATCGGCTATCCGGCAAGCCGATAAACATACCGATACACCCGATACAGCCGATACAAGCGATACTACTGAATCCCGAAGTCGCCGCTCTCATCGAAGACCTTGACCTTCAAATCACTTCAATCCAACTAATACCTCAACAAAATGAAGATTCTAATTGACAATGGCCACGGAGTAGAGACTCCTGGCAAACGCTCTCCGGACGGACGCTTCCGGGAGTATGCTTACAACCGTCTTATTGCCCGCGCCATCGTGGAACATCTGCAGTGCAGGGGGTATGACGCCTCTCTGGTCGTTCCGGAGGATGAGGATATCTCCTTGGAGGAACGCTGCAGGCGAATCAACCGCATCGCCATTCGGCACGGACACGAACCCAACGACACCTTCGTGGTGAGTATCCACGTCAATGCAGCCGGCAGCGGCTCAATGTGGCACAACGCCACCGGCTGGTGCGCTTTCACCTTCCCGGGCCACACAGAGAGTGACAAACTGGCCACCTGCCTGTACAAAGCCGCCCAGAAGCATCTGCCTGGCCACCGGCTCCGTACGGATTATTCAGACGGTGATCCGGACCTCGAGAAGCCCTTCTACATCCTGAAGCACACGTACTGCGCGGCCGTACTCACAGAAAATGGATTCATGGATTGCGAAGTCTCGCTCAAATTCCTGGAATCCGATGAAGGGAAAAATGCCATTATTGCTCTACATGTAGACGGAATAATTGACTACATTAACAACTTCCAATAAACTTCACCCTCGGCATCGTCCGAGGGCTTTTTATGTCGTAAAATGCACCTCATCTGCACTTTATTACACATTTTTACCTTATGTTTCGCATAAATTTCGTAAATTTGACCATTTAAGGAAGCATTACCACGTAATAATACGCAATGGCAGGAAATAAACACGCTCTCACTCGTTACCGCGTTCTTGATGCTTGTTTTTCAAACAGCGTCAGGAAGTATTATGCAGAGGATCTCATGAAAAAATGCAATGAGGCACTTGCAGAGCGATATCCTTCTGGAGAGATGGGCATCAGCCGTCGTACTTTCTTTGATGACCTAAACGACCTGGACGAGCTCGTTTCCGAGTATGGAGTAGAGATTCTTCGTCTTAACGACGGCCGCAAGAAATACTACCGCTATTCTGAAGATGGCTTTTCCTTGTTCACGAAGGGTTTCACCGAAGATGAGTTGGTGTCATTGAAAGAAACGATCCAGACGCTTCAGCGCTTCAAAGGTTTGCCTAGTTTTCAGTGGATGACTACGATGGTCGACAAACTGGAGGACAAACTCACGTTAAAGTCTTCCGCCCAGAACATTTTGTCCTACGAGGAGAACTCCGATTACGTGGGTATTGACTGGTTGAAAGATTGTTTTGATGCAATTATCAATCAGCAACCCCTGAAGATTGAATATCGAAACTTTGATGACAAGACCTTTACTTGGACGATTCATCCGTACTACATCAAGCAGTATAATAATCGCTGGTTTCTTCTAGGAAAGAACCCTGACTATACGAGTCTTTCCAATATTCCGCTTGACCGCATCGATAACATTGAGCCCGTACATATTGATTTTATACCTAATAAGGATATTGACTTCGATAGTTACTTCGAGCACATTATTGGTGTGACACTGTCCGAAGGTCCCGTTGAGACAGTGAAGCTTAAGTTTTCCCCCAAGCGCCTACAGTATGTCTTGACAAAACCCCTTCATAAGAGCCAGAGATGCAGTAATGCCGAATCCGGAATAGTTGAGTTGCAACTGATCCCTAATAATGAGCTTGTATCAACTATACTGTATTTCGGTTCCGATGTTGAGGTTATTGAACCGGCTTCCCTCAGAAAAACCGTAAGTGAGCGGATTCAAAAAACTTATGATAAGTATTTTGTTGTGCAGACTGGCCGCACAACAACGCCATATCTTTGCAACGAGAAATAAAACTAAACGATATGCCTTCATTAAATGACTTTGTAATGCAGAAACCCCGGCCACTGCCGGTGATTGTTGCGATCGACAAGAGTGGTAGTATGTCCAGGGATGGCAAGATTGATGCCCTCAACCTTGCTCTCCGCGATTTTGTCAACTCTATCAAAAACGAGGACAGCCCTGTTGAGATACAGCTTGCTTTGTTCAGCTTTGGCGGGAGCGAGGCTGTTTGTGATTTGCCTCTTACCCCCGTGGATGACGTTGATGTGAGCACTTTCAACTATGCCGCGTTCGGCAAGACTCCGATGGGCGGCGCCTTCACTCAGATCAAGTCCCTCATCGAGGATAAGGACCAGGTTCCTTCTCGCTCTTATAAACCCACCATCGTTCTTCTTACGGACGGAATCCCCACGGACGATTATCTCACACCGATGAATGCTCTGATTCAGGAGGGACGTTCCTCAAAGGCTTTCCGTATTGCCATGGCCATTGGCGATGATGCAGATCGAGATATGCTCGGCAAGTTTGTGAGTAGCCCGGAACTGCTTATCTCTGGAGACGGGGCAAGGGATATCAAGAAATTCTTCCGTTTCGTCACAATGTCTGTGACTTCGCGCATGCGTAGTCAGACTCCCGACACGCCTCCTCAAGTTTCTTTCCCTGATGACGAAGTAATCTTCTAATGTCAAAGAGTTCTATCATACACGCATCTTGCAAAGGGAAGAAGGGAGACTTTCCTTATCAGGACTATGTGTCCGTCCAGGAGTACCCTTCTTATTCCTTCGCAATCGTTGCTGATGGCCTCGGCTCCTCGAAGTCTTCAGCTCGAGGTGCGAATATGATATGCTCTTTGCTGGCAGAACGATTCAATAGTGTTGCCGGCTATCTTTTTGACATCAAAGAAGAGGCCGAGAAAGCCATCGAGAATTGGTATGCGTATTTTGGCAAATTGGACATCCCGACAAAGGACTGTTTGACCACATGTTCCTTCATACTGGTTGATTTGGAACATAATATAGCCAAAATAGGTTCCATCGGTGATTCTCCAATTTTTTACCGTGGAAATACCGGGAAAGTAATCTCCACACTTACAGATAAAGACTTTTTGAACGAGACCGCCTGCATCGGAACTAGTAAGATTCCGGTGTTTGAGATCAAGGAAATACCGTTTTCGGACAGATTTGATTTCATGCTCTGCTCTGACGGCTTTGGTGATGAGATAATCATTGACAAGGTGGATGCCTTGTTTGATTACTTTATCGAGAAGTATTCCAAAATAAGTGCAGACAAGCGAGATAAACTGCTAAAACAGGAATTGGTCTCCTCAATGCAAGACAAGAATAATGATGACAAATCAATAGTTTTTGGGTGGATATGCCAATGAACGTAATTGATGCTTTTGGAGTAAGCTACAATCTTGAGAAGAAGATTGGTGAAGGCTCCCAGGGTGAGACTTTCATTCTGGAAGGGGGCCGTTACATTGCAAAGCTTTTCAAAAAGACAAGCAATAACACCGAGCTTAAGTCCAAGATTAACTTCCTGATCAATCTTCAGTTGGACCGCAAGTATTTTGCGACCCCTTTGAAAGAGATCACGGCTCCAGGGATAGGATACATCTCTGAATTTGCTTCGGAGATGGAGTCTCTTACCTCCCTCAGGTGGAATCAGGGAGTAACTGATTTGTCGTCCTGGTATGAAAGCACCGGTGGCCTATTCAAGCGTTATGGCGTGCTCATTAAATTGGCCATGTGTATCCGCACGCTCCATGCGAAGGGCCTTGTCTATTGCGACTTGTCGCCTAATAATGTCTTCATCTCGACGAACCCCAATAAGCACAATGTGTTCCTGATTGATCTGGATAACCTTCGTTATAGGACCAGCATCATTCATAATATCTATACGCCCAACTATGGTGCTCCGGAGGTGGTCAAGAATCTTGCCCCCAACACTCCTATGTCTGACTGCTATTCCTTCGCAGTCATTGCCTACGAGCTGCTTGCCTTGAATCATCCCTTGAAGGGTGACATGGTCAATGAAGGCGAACCGGAACTGGAGGAACAGGCCATCAGAGGAGAATTACCCTGGGTGGAAGACTCAAAAGACGATTCCAACCGACGGGAGACAGGCATTCCTTCGGAAGCCTTTATCACCCACTCGTTGCAGAAGCTTTTCCACAGGACTTTTGAGGAAGGTCTCAACGACCCTATGATGCGTCCTTCCATTGGCGAGTGGGTGGATGCTTTGAACGATGGAATCAACGAACTGCTCTCATGTCCGGATTGTCATACTCACTATCCTTATCGCAATTCGAACGCTTGTCCTTTCTGCGGCCGTCAGCCTCATGTTCCAGTGAGAGTCAAGATTCAGCGCTGGGAAGAGTCAGAGTATTACGATGCAACCGTAAACGATGTGAAGACTCGATTTGCATTACAGCCTCTAATTGTTGATGAAATGTACATCGACGAGGTTACTTCGCGATATGTGAAGGCGAATCATCTTCTTTCTGTTTACGATGATTACGATACGCCGATAGCAAAAATAGCGGTGGAGGATCTTGGTGATAATATCCGTTTGATTGTGGAACCTATCAATGATTTCACGCTATTCTTCCGGGTTGACGAGATTGATATGGAAGGTGAGTTCTCTGAAAGAAAAACCTTCCGATTCAATCCCAGTAGGCATAACACTATGATCATCGGCATAAAGAATTTCAAAACTCCTCAACGTGTTCTTGTAATTTAACGATATGGCACTTATCGAAGAAATATTCAAACTGTTCGACGAAGAGACCAGGTTGAACAAGATTCAGGGCCGCTTGTCCAGCGGAAATCTTGAATTCAAGTCCGACTTACTGGTCTTGGACCTGATAAAAGTGGATGGTAACGACCTCCTCTTCAAGAGTGGTACGGGAGCATGCCGTATTAAGGTTGACGGGGAGATTAATCTTCCGTCTCTTCAGGCGGAAGAAACCTCTGTTGGGATTGACTACTTCTTTTGGGTGGCAAAAACCGACTTTGAGGCCACTAAAAGGACGGTCACTATGTCCTATCTTCGTCGGGGACGTACCGAACGGAAAAACGAAATAGATATTGCTTTCGGCGATGAGGTCATGTATCAGATGAAGGTTCGTGACAAGGTCGCGAATATTCCTTCAACATTGTCCAGCCGTCTCGCGTTTGGTGACAAGTTGGGTCAGTATCTCTTCATCGAAACCTTCCCGAATAATGACAGAAACTTCCGCATTCATGGTCTGGCCTGGGTTGGTGATGTCAGTATCGAGGATGGAAAGTGGATTATCACTCGCTTGACGAAGAAGCCATTCCCTAAGAGGTTCGATGATTATATTGCCTTAAGGGTCGCTTTCTACAACACAATCAATTATGTGGAAAAGACGATGGCCCGGGAGGCTTTTGAGACAATAAGTCTGCGAGATCGGAACTCTGGGAACACGCTCCTTAACTTGTGGGAAGACTACAACAAGATGGAGCAGCAACAGGCACTGGAACTGAAAGATAAGATCGGCCAGTTGAGGTATTTCGGAGCAGACCAAAGAGGGAATGGTGTCACACAAATCAAACTGGATCTTACTGAAGAACAAGAGGCCCTGTTTAAAGAGCGTGGTCATGATATTCTAAACGCTTCTTTCAGTAGCCAGGACTTTGATGGGATGATTGAGTTCGACTCGTATGACCGGTTCTCTCATGTCGCGGTAGTACTCGACGATAACTATCCAATCAAGCAAGGCGCCTCAGGACTTCTGGAGGTTGATTTACGGGGCAATAATACTGCTGACAAGCGCCGCAGGATGGCTCTTAGTAAATTCCGGAATCCGCCGTCTATCGTAATAGGTAACTTGCGTTTGGCTCTCGAGGGTGATGCGGATAAAATGTTCAACCGCCCTCGGAAAGAGAAACCTATTACGGCCAAGACTCGCAAATTCATGAAGGAGAAATTTGGCATAGAACAGCTTACTCCTGACCAGGAAAAGGCTGTAGATATTGCCATCAACACCCCTGATATTGCTGTCATTCAAGGCCCTCCCGGAACGGGTAAATCTACCGTCGTTTCTGTGATCACACAGCGTCTTATGGAAATCGCTGAGAAGAGGGATGCCCTTGACAAGCTTTTCCTCGTCTCTGCATTCCAGCACGACACTGTCGAGCATATTGCGTCCAAGATATACACCATGGGCCTCCCGACTATAAAGTTGGGCAAAGAGGAGCAGGGTGTACGCTCGGAAGAAGTCTTTATCAAGGACCTGACAAGGTCTATTGACAATGCTTTGAATAGCCTTTCTCCCGAAGTGAGGAACAACAGGGTCTCCAAGAAACTGGAAGCACTCAAAGCTCAACTTGAAAAGGAAGGCAACGACGCGGAGGTTAAAAAAGCGATATCTCTACTCATCAGCGAGAATCCGGTAAGTGATGATTTATTTACCCGCTGGCAGGAATTGGTTCGCGAAGTCAATGCGGATGCTGATGCGGCGACCAAGATGATTGCCGCCCTTCGTGGTCTTCAAACCGACGCTGGCTCTTACAGTGATGATGGTCCAATGAAGATTCGCCGTCTCATTCGAACTGGGATAGGCTTGACTCCTGAAGAGAGAGAATTCCTGGATGATGCACCTGATGAGGATGAAGAAGTCCCTGCAGAATTCTTCGTTCAGTTGAAGGCGCTCCAGGAAAAGTACCTTACGATGATAAATAAATCCGCCACATCCATTGAGGGCGGTGATAACCTTCCGCTGCTTCTTTGGATGCAGAATGCCATTGAGTACTTCAAGGAGAAAGAAGCGAAATCATACGATGATACGGATACTTTTATAGCGGCCACGCTGGAGGATATCCGCGAAGAAATTTATGGTAATGCGGAACATATCCGCGAAGCTATCAAGCAATACAGCAGTAGTATTGCCGCCACAAACCAGTTTGCTGGAAGTGCGGAAATCCGTGACGAATTGTACCAGAATGTCATTCTGGAGGAAGCTGCTCGATCCAATCCTTTGGATCTGTTGATCCCTATGGTAAAAGCATCGGAGCGAATTATCATGGTGGGAGACCAGCGACAGTTGCCTCATCTTTTGGAGCCAAAGATTGTTGATGAGATTGTCAACGGTGATGTCGATAAAAAGGAGAAATACAAAGAGTCCCTTTTTGGTATCTTGTTCAACAGTCTCGCTGAGGCTAAACCCGTAAGGAGGATAACATTGACCAACCAGTTCCGTATGCATCCTGTTATAGGCGACTTTATCAGCAAAGTGTACTATAACGGTGCGGTAAAATCGGATCTTGTGAAAGTTGAATCAAAGAAGCACAATCTATCTCTTCCTTGGGCTAAAGATAAGGTGGCTGTCTTATGCCATGTGCCTAAGGCAGCAGGTACTGAGTATCGTAAAGATACGAGCAAGACACGCCGTCAGGAGGCACAGCGCATCATCCGTTTGCTTGACGAGCTGCAGACTGACCCTGCATTTGACAACTTAAGCATTGGCGTAATTACGTTCTATTCAGGCCAGGTGGATCTAATCAATGAACTCGCTGAGAAGAACGGTTACACTGAAAAACAGGCTGACGGCTCCTATCATACAGCCATCCAGTATAGCCGCACACAGGACGGCCGGGAAAAACTTCGTATTGGCTCCGTGGACTCTTTCCAGGGCAAGGAGTTTGACGTTGTTATACTGAGTACCGTGCGTTCCAATGAGATCGCTCGGGTAGAGGGGAATGAATCCAAGGTATTTGGCTTCCTTACGCTGGAAAACCGCCTAAATGTGGCTTTCTCCAGAGCACAAAAGATGATTATCCTGGTTGGAGATAAAGATATGTTCGAGGACGAGTTCGCGGCCTCTTATGTGAATGGTCTCTACACATTCTGTACTGAATTAACAAAGGGTGAATATGGCAACAGAATACAGTAGAATAATATACAACATCACGCGAATGCCAAGCGCAAAGGCGTTCTTGGTGTCTTTCCCTATGTATATGTATCGTATGCAGACCAAGAAGTTTGCGTACGGATTGGACTTCTTCCAGCGTTGTGTACTGAAGTTTAAGGCGAAACCCGGGGTGACGAATTCTCAGATTGCCGCTTTCCTTGGCCTTGAGCTGGATTTGGTGGACAGCATCGAAGGAGTACTTCGTCATAACGACCTGGTTGACATCAACGGTATGCTCACAACCAATGGAGAGGTCAAGCTGAAGGAACTCGACTCACTGGTTGTAGATTCCAGCCATGAGGAGTTGGGATATGTCTTCCAGTATGTAGACCGTGAAGGTTACCTTCCATACTATGTCAAAGATTTGGGCCAGGCTCCTAATCTCACTTCGAACAACGAGATTATTGTGGGAACGAAGGGAGAAGGTGAAGACAAAACTAGGCGCCCGGTGGAGTTGTCCTTCATTACTGACAAGAAACGGGTTCTCCCTTTCCCCAGGGAAGAAGTTGTCTTCGACTTAATTTCTCGCTCAACCAGATGGTTCAATAACGACAAGACACTGTCTATTCATCAGTTGAAGAGAGATTTGTCTCTCTGTCCACTGCATGATACGCCAGACCCTATTCCGGTTCTTATTTGCACTTATATTTACCTGCCTAAATGTGAGGGGGAAGAGTACTACGAACCGGAATGGCAAATACAAGATCCATTCACAGGGAAGCCCAGCGCTAACCTGAAGTTCTATTTGGAGTCTTTCAATGAGCCGAAGCTCAAGAAAGAAATAGAGCGTCATTTTGCCAATGTAGACACCATGGCTAAGAAGAGCTTTGGCGACTATTCAGATTATATTGAGAAGGAGGTCGAAAAGCTGCGGCAGGATGATTTTGGCATGGAATTCAAAATGCTTGACAGGAACCTGCAGCAGTATCTTACCTCTGCGATTAAGAACATATTCCTGTTCCGCCAGTACGGCTATCGAGATATTGATTCTTCCGAAGCCTTTGTAATCAGCGCACAGAAGGCATTGGAAAACATTTTCTTAACCGATAAGGAGTCGCGTCCAGACATCTATGAAGATATGTATACGGAGAATGATATACCTCCTCGGGTTGACCCTCGTCCGTACTACAAAGACCGCCAGGATGTAATTGGTAGATTCATTAGGGAGAAACATATCCAAATGGCAGACTCCTCTAAATTATTTGGCTTGGCAAAGAAAGTCGATCCTCGAGGAGCCCATTCGCTCAAGCATTATGTTTATTGCTTGATTTTGACCTATACAATTGATGATACCTCTCCTTTGTTTGGCCTGATTGCCAATAGGCTTGATGTTATCTTTGAGCTTGCTGACTGCAGGAACAAAAAAGGTCATGGTAGGACTCAGGCGGAAGGAAGAATCTTTATGATAACTCAGGAGCAGGCAGAGAAATACTATGCGCTTCTCCGCGATTTTGTTAACGAATATATGACAGTTGCACTATGAGCAAGAAAAATAAAAGCAAAGGTGGCAGCAAGCCATCCTCACAGAAGCAATCACAGCCGGCCGTCGCTAAACAAGTGACAGCTGATGTTGCTAAAGAGATTGACGAACTCAAAGAATCTGCCGAACAGAAAATCGCGGCGAGCGGATTACCTGTACAGGAACTTGATGAGGCTTCTACCCAGCGTGCCGAGGAGGCCGAGAAGAGCAATGATGTCCGTGGCTATCTCAAGGAGCTGCGCGAAATCCATCGTATGCTTTTCACGTTGAAGTCAGAAGCCGATAAGGATCGTGAGGCTGCCGAGAAGATTCTCAGCTCTGCTAAAGATGAGAAGAAAGAAATCGAAGATGCCAAGGCTTCATTTAGCGAGAAGGAGAAGAAGCTCAACGATCGTGAAAAGGATATCCACGAGCGTGAGCTACAGATAGATAACGGCGAGTACTCCGGTACTATCCGCAGTTTGCTTGCCACTTTGAGCAAATCTGAGAAAGAGATTGCCGATGAGACGCAAAAGATCCTTGAGGATCTCTCTTCTAAGTTGAAGGATTTGTTGCAGCGTGAAAAGGCTCTCAGCGAGACTGAGATAAACTTCGAGGAAGAGAAGCTCCAGCTGGAGAAGGAGAAGAAGCGTGTCGCCCGAAAAGAGCGTAACATTGACGCTGACATGGAGATCTTCAAAGAGGAAACCCGGGCTGACCTCGAGAAAGAGTATTCTCAGAAGTATGCAGACGAAAAGGCTCGTGCCGAACGCCTGCAGGCAAGAAACGAGGCCCTGGAGCAGAACATTGAGCGCCTCGAAAAGATTCGCACTGCACTGTTCGTAACTTTCGGCGAGCAGGAGCCTGAAGAAATGCTTGCTTCCTTCACCAAAATCAAGGAAGAGATTGCATCGTTGAAGGAGCAGCTTTACCAGCGTCCTACTGAAGACGATCTGGAGACACAACGCAAGGAGAATGCAGATCTGCTGGCTGAAGTCAATCGCCTGAAGGACCTTGTCAATGAGAAGGAAATCACTGAGTTGAGGACGTTTATTCAGAGCTCTGATAGCTATGTGATTGAGATACAGGGCTACAAAGACCGCTTGGAATCCAGCAAGAACAGAGAAGACTCCTTGCGCCGTACTATCGAAGACCTCAAGAGTACGGTCGAACAGCTGAAGGGTGAACATCAAAAGGATGAGGAAGCCTTCCAGTTCTGCCGCAAGTACGATGCGTCTCCTTCCGTTCAGAATGCCGGCTTCCGCAGCATTACTCCTCAATCACTGAAGGACTTCACGGTTTATATGCAGCAAAAGATTGCATCGTCTGAAGATCCATTCTACTACGACATTGACACGGTCCGCACCTTCATTGCCGGCCTCAACATGTCGAATATCTCCATTCTTCAGGGCATTAGTGGTACCGGAAAGACCTCTCTACCAAGAGAGTTTGCGAAATGCTTGATAACCGGCGCCCCCGACTATCAGGGTAACAGCGAGGACAATTCACCCAATGCCCCTTATCGCATCTGTGCGGTCCAGTCCGGTTGGCGTGACAATATGGACTTGATGGGTTATTACAACTCTTTCGAGCACAAATACAAGGAGACAGAGTTCTTCAAGGCTCTGTACCTGGCTAATCAGCCGAAGTACAAAGATTGTTTGTTCTTCATCATCCTAGATGAAATGAACCTCTCTCGTCCGGAGCATTATTTCGCTGACTTCCTGTCCCTGCTCGAGCAAAAACCGGAGGAGCGCTACATTGTGGTCAACGCTCCGGATGAGGTGCTGCCTAAGAGTATTGTTCAGGGCAAGTTGAGGGTTCCCGAGAATGTCCGTTTTATTGGAACGGCCAATCACGATGAAACCACCCTGGAATTTGCTCCCAAGACATACGATCGCTCCAATCTGATGGAAATGCCCAAGAACCAACTGCGGAATATTCCTTCGACGGAGTTGGTATACAACGTCGGTTACAGCTGGCTGAAGAGGATGTTTGCCGAAGCGAAGTCCAGCAATGCGGCCAGCTACCAGAAGTTCAAGAAGTTCATCAATTCTGACGAGGTTACTTTGCTTTTGGCCGACAAAGGTATCGGTGTAGGTAATCGTTTCGAGGACCAGGCAGAACGCTTTATCTCTGCATTCATTGCCACTGGTGATGCGAATGCAACCGCAGAAAGCCTTGCTAAAGCGGCGGATCATCTCATTACCACACGCCTGTTCCGTACGCTTAAGAATCGTTTCGATATTGAGAAACATTCTCTGCAGGTATTCCGCGATGAGTTTGAGAAGCTCTTCAAGAAGGAGTTCGGTTTTGAACCGGAGAAAGCAAACGAGTTACTTAATGCAGAGATAAGCAGGTAGCATGCAGTTCATCGATAGATACACCCTACGCAAGGTTTCGGACAAGGACCTTCCCGGCCAGATTGACTTGGGAAGGTACTATGCTGTCGATACCAAGCTGGACTTGACAAACAGAGTCTTCAATGTGGGTGTTGACAGAATGATTCAGCAGGATATCCTTGATAGCCAAAACAAGAGTATCCAGGAGCTGCTATGCTACTTTTTCGCCCAGGTTAGCCATTCTAAGAACGATTGCTTTGAGATTCCTCCACTCATTCAAAGTGTCTCCAACAAGTTGTTCCTGAACAACTTTGAAACGATGCTGGAGAAAGAATTATTCCATCTTGAGGAGATCTTCCGGCAGCCCCATTATCTGCTTCAGAGAACCATAGAGAAGGTGAACGTTTCCAGGGCTAAACGTATCCCGGCGAAGAGCTATCAGAATCTTGCCTCCCACACGGAAGATTGGTTGCATAAGAGTATCGTGGACTTTAAACCGCGTCGTATCCTCAATGAAGAGCTGGATCTCTTCTACGATGTGTACGAAAACCAGATTACGGTTGCATTGGTACAGCGCTGTATTTCTTACATCAACAGCCGTATCAAGGAAGTCAGGGACTTGAAGGATTTCCTGGTCGAGTACGAGAAACTCCTTCAAGATAGGGATTTCTCACGCGGTTGGTATAAGAAGACAGAGCGGAATCTGGAACTCATTGGAGATGTTTACGAAGACGAGCATTTCCGGAAAACCAAGAACCGCGGGACTGTCTTGGATGAGACGCAGCTCAGCCTGCAGAAAATGCTGAAGCGTTTGCGCGTTCTGCAGTCGACAGAATTGTACGGAGAGGTAAACAACAGAGTCGTTCAGTCTTTGATTTCAGACGGTGACGTTACGCCGACTAATGTGATTGCCAATCACAAGCACTATCGTTATGTGCGGAGCCTTTGGCGCGAATTGAATACTGTTGATGCTGAGAAGTCTGATGAGCAAAAGGGACGCTACGAACAAGACGTGCTTCGGGGTGTTAGGAGTTATGCCCAAACGCTCATTACATACATTGTAAAGCAGATTCTTGGGTACGAAATCTCCGGCACTTATGCTGCATGGGATGCTGTTCACGATTATTATTGCCCCATCTCGATGCATTCCAGCGATGACGGCTTGCTTCGTCTTACCATCGGAGACACTGAATTGTGTTTTGTGTCTATTGCAAACGACACATCACTGTCCGATTCCGACATCAAGGCTCAAAACTTTTTCGTCTTGTCTCTTGGAATGGCCAAACGCTGCGGCCACATCATTAGTGTCAGCCCTTATGACGCCGACAGCACTGAGCGAGTTGGACGGTTGATCAAAGAGTATATCCTTCGGAGTTACTTGCAGGAGTTGAAGTCCTCGCATAAGTATCCTCAGATTCTCCGTGACTATGTCATTCACTTCGACGAGGAACCAATGCTTGAGTTTGGGGATGATTTCTCATTCCGGTTTAAAGGAATTCCTCGATACGATATCAGGGAAGAGGGCATCTTGGCCAAACTGGAGAATGACAAACGGTTCAAGGATAGAAGTCGTCCTGATAGAGATAACATCCGGGCTACTATGCGTGCTTTCATAGGAGATATCAATGGGATGGCCGAGGAAACTATGAAGAAGATGGTTTGCTTGGAGTGCTTTACTCCCATTTCCCGTCCTGATGCTTCGCAGCTTGACTATCTAACCTGTGAATGCGGCTTTGTCCTGGACAGCACCAATAACCATGTCGTGTACTCGAACAAGGATGAGCAATATTCCGGTTTGGGCAAAGAGGATTGGGGAATGGACTACATCGAATTTGATATGTAATTTGCGGTACAAGGGTTTAACAAATAATGCGTTAGGATTATGGCAGAAGTAAGGCTATCAAAGCTTATGAAACAGTTTAATGTCGGGTTGGCACGTTTGGTGTCCTTCCTGAATGATGCCGGCTGCCCAGTAGAAGAGAACCCTAACGCGAAGATAGATTACAAGTGGATAGAAGTCATTGCTGCCTGGGCTGCAGATAGGCAGGCGAGCAATGAGATTGTAACCGCACAGAATAATAATGACCCCGGTAGCACTGTTCTAGAACAGGAGATTGTACTAACGAAAGAACCAACAGTTGAGGTTAAAGATACTCCTTTAGAGAGCCAGGAGCAGCCTCTGAAAGAAACAAGTTCAGAACCTGTCGATTCCTCCGAATGGGAGTCTATTGTCAAGCACGCCATAAAGGCGATTCCTTCTCCTCGTACAAAAGAAGTCAATCAGTTCATCATCGAGAAGATCGCATCTTGGCTTAGAGAAGATGAAATAGATCTTGCTGAGGAGCCAGTTGAGCAGGAGCCTGCGCAGAATGATAAAATCACCGCCCAAGAAGTTATCGAACGGATTCACAGCGGTGAACCTGGCTTTATTGAAGCTTGCTTCGCGATAGACGAACCGGCAAGCATAAAAGAAAAACGTGCTCTCATAAGCCAGGTATTGCAATTGGAGGCTCTGTCTCCGGAGTATTTCTGGTATTTTGTTAATTCTCTTCTGTCGCTCAATGCCGATGCATATAGAGCTGCCATTAGTTCGTCCTTGTCTGAATATGAGTACGGGCAAGACTATGTGGATGGAGCCAAGTATAGAAATGAGTTTTGCGCCGCTTCCGAAATGCTTCTCAAGAACCGGGATAAGGTTCATCAGGCGCTGCCTTTCTTTACAGTTTTCAAGAATTGTCTTCCAGAGGTAGTCCGTCAGGATATTCAGAATGCCACGAAGTATTTGAAGTCTATCGAAGACTTGAACCTCGCTTTCAGCATACTCGATAGTAGTCTTCATGAAAAACTTTACCTGCTGAGCGTCAACGAGACGCCGGCAAGTCAGTTCCTTGGATTTTCCATACTGAAAGAATGCAAAGATAAAGAAGGGATTGAGGTCGTAAGAAAGCAGAAGTACCTGCCCACATATATGAACTGTATCTATGAGACACTGGCCTGGCGCCTCATAAAGAAGTTGGTTCTTGAGGAAGAGGACACAATATCAGATGACAAGGTGCAGACCATATTGTCAGACGGATATAACTCATACGTCAAGTATCTCGACAACGCCAAAGTCAAGATTCAGAAGATTGAGCATTCTCACGCGATTCAAGACTACCTGGGACGCAGAGTATATTTCAGATACGAGAGCGACAACCAATGGAACATCTACGGCAGCACCCGGGACGGATATGGCTACATCCTACCTAAGAATTGGGTGTTTGAGGAGATGCAAAAAGGGGAATGGTACTACGCAACTGTTGTCAAGTTTGCAAAGAGGCCCAATATCCTTGTACTGTCACAGATCACTGTCACCAAGGCTGCGATAAATGGCGCTTCTACCGTTCATGAGAATGATATTGTTGAGGCCAGATTCTCCCTCTATGAGAAAAGCTTAAGCACTAAGATTCTAGGTTGTGGCCCTACATCTGCTCAGTTAGTTTCTATTCCCAGGAACTTTGACTACAAGGTTAAGCACCGCGTCCGCGTAATTAAGGTATATGACGTCAATAAATGTGAAATTCAAATAGTTAAGTAACTTTTTTATATGAACACTGCCCAATACAACCACCTGTTCTCCTTCATCTGGAACATCGCCAACGATGTGCTGGTCCACGCCTTTGAGAAAGGTGAATACAAGAAGATCATCATGCCCATGACGGTCCTTCGCCGTCTGGACATCCTGTTGGAGCCCACCAAGGATGCTGTCCTAGAGCGCAAAGCGCAGCTGGACGCGGCCAACATCTCCAACCAGGAGCCTGTCCTGTTCCAGGTCACCGGCTATCCCTTCTGCAACACCTCTCGCTTCACGATGAAGAAACTCAAGGCCGAGGTTGACCCCAAGCGCCTCAAGATGAACTTCATCGAGTACCTCAACGGCTATAGCAAGGACGTACAGGACATCATCGACAAGTTCCGCCTCCGTCAGCAGGTGGACAACTTGACCGACGCGGAACGTCTGGGCTCCATCATCGACAAATTCACCGACAGTTCCATCAACCTCAGCATCAAACCGGTTCTGGACGACAAAGGCCGTGAGATCCTGCCGGCCCTCGACAACCACATGATGGGCACCCTCTTCGAGGAACTCCTCCGGAAATTCAATGAAGAGAACAACGTCACCGAAGCTGGTGAGCACTTCACCCCGCGTGATTACGTCAAGCTGCTGGCCGACCTGGCTATCATCCCCATTGCTGACCAGATCGAGGACAACACCTATAGCATCTACGACGGTGCCTGTGGTACCGGTGGCATCCTCACAATCAGTGAAGAGGAAATGAAGCGCCTGGCTAAGGAACGCGGCCGCAAAATCAACATCAACATCTTCGGCCAGGAGCTCCAGCCGGAGACCTTCGCCACCTGTAAGGCCGACCTGATGATTTCTGGCGAGCGCCGCACCTTCGACTACATCCTGAACGGTTCCTCTCGTCAATACATCGCCTTTGGTTCCACCATCTCTGAAGATGGGCACAAGGGCGAAACCTACGACTTTTGCATCTCAAATCCTCCTTTTGGTACGCCCTGGAAGGAAGACCTCAAAAAATGGGGCCTGGCCGAGAGCGAGAAGAAGAAGATCTCCGACCATCGTTTCAAGTTTGTCTATGACGATGATCCGGAGTTCAACGTAATCCCGGGCATTGGAGACCCTCAGATGCTCTTCCTGGCCAACAATGTCAGCCGCATGAAGGATAAGACCAAACTGGGCACGCGTATCGTCGAGGTGCATAATGGCTCTTCTCTGTTCACAGGTGATGCCGGCGGTGGCGAGAGCAATCTGCGTCGCTATATCATTGAGAACGATATGTTGGAGGCCATTATTGCCATGCCGGAAAAGGACTTCTACAATACCGGCATCGGTACTTACATTTGGATTGTCACCAACCGCAAGGAAGCCCGGCGCAAAGGCAAAGTGCAACTCATTGATGCCACATCCATCAAAACCCCGCTTCGCAAGAACCTGGGTGAAAAGAATTGTGAGACCAACGAGGCCGACCGCAAGAAGATCCTGGAACTCCTGATGGCTTTCGAGGAGAATGAGTATAGCAAGATATTCCCGAACGAGGAATTCGGCTACTGGGAAGTGGAGCTCTTCAAACCGGCGAAGGATGAGAATGGCAATGTCATCAAGGACAAGAAAGGTCGTGTTAAGATGGCCAAGGTAAAAGGTGAAGTGGAGCAAATCCCGTTTACTTATCCTGGCGGCATTGAGGCGTTCCATAAGAATGAAGTCCTGCCTTATGAGCCCGAGGAAGTCTTTGGTGAGCCCACCATTGGCTTTGAACTCAGCTTCACTAAGTACTTTTACAAGCCTGTCCAGCTGCGTTCCATAGCCGATATCACGGCCGATATCCGTGACATTGAAAAGAGTACTGATGGGCTTTTAAATGAGATTCTGGGAAGATAGATAGAATGCGCATGAAGAAATACGAACAATATAAACCGACTGGTATATCTTGGTTGCCCGAAATTCCAGCTCATTGGGAAGAGAAACGTCTTGCAACACGTTTTCATGGTCGTGTTGAAGCTAATTCAGACTTCGAGTTCAAACGGGCTTTTAAGTTCAACTATGGTTCAGTAGTCCCCAAAAATGAGGTTGGAGATCCTGCAGAGTATCGTGATGTTTATGTAAAATATTCAAAGGTTCTGCAAAACGATATTTTGATCAATGGGCTCAATCTCAATTATGATTTCGTATCCCAGCGTGTGGCGATTGTCCCAGAGCCGGGTATTGTTACGTCTGCGTACGTTGTTCTTAGGCCATTTGATACTACCTATGCCCCATATTTCTGCTATTTGTTCAAAGCAATGGATAGCCAAAAGCTTTTTCACGGAATGGGCACTGGGATACGTCTTACTCTGTCATTTGACGAATTGAAGAAACAGCTCATACCTATTCCTTCTATAGAGGAACAGAAAAGAATTGTTGCCTACCTTGATAAGAAAATCACTTTAATTGAATCTTGTAAATGCCAGAGAGAGAGAGAGTTACAAACTCTTAACGAATTAAAACAAGCAGAAATAGCCTCTGTCGTCACCCGAGGCCTCAACCCCAATGCCCCGATGAAGGACAGTGGCCAAATTCAATTTGGCGAAATTCCTGCTCATTGGGACTCCGTGAAAATGAAATACTGTTTCACACAGCGCTCTGAAAAAGGATTCCCAAATGAGCCTGTGCTGTGTGCAACACAGTCGAAGGGCGTTATACCTCAGTCTCTTTATGAAAACCGCGTTGTTGTGGTGAATAAAGGATTTGAAGGTCTAAAACTCGTGAAGGTTGGAGATTTCGTTATCAGCCTACGTTCTTTCCAGGGCGGAATCGAATATGCCTATTATCAGGGAATTATCAGTGCTGCATATACGATTCTCACGCCGAAGGATGAACGTAACTCACAGTATTTTAAATATCTGTTCAAGTCGCATCCTTTCATTCAACTGCTTCAAACATGCGTTACTGGAATCCGCGAAGGTCAAAATATCAATTACGCTGTTCTCGGGAATAATTTCATCCCAATTCCGCCTATTGAAGAACAAAACGCAATTGTAGAGTATATTGAGGCTAAGACGAACAGCATTGACAAAATGATAGATGCTCTTAAAGCTGAAATTGATCGACTCACAGAATACAAACAACGTCTTATTTCAGATGTCGTCACGGGGCAACTGAATGTGCAAGACGAAATCGCATAAGCCTATGCCACACACAGACATGACAGAGAAAGGTCTTGAGACCATCATGGTAGAATACTTGCGTGACCACAATGGTTATGAGCAGGGCCAGTCCTCAGACTTTGACCGGGAGTACACCCTTGACTCTAACCGATTGGAGCGTTTCATCCGCGCCACCCAGCCAGAGAAGGTAGAGCAGACCATGTGCTTTGCCGTGGACAGTCAAAAGAAGAACTTCTTCCGGCGCCTGTCGGAAAAGATTGCACAGGATGGCATAACCAATGTCCTCCGCAAAGGGTTCCGCTTCAACGGCGTCCTTTTCGACCTGTACTATCCCATTCCGTCGGAGATGAACCCATCGGCCCTGGATTTCTACCGGAAGAACATCTTCAGCGTTACACGCCAGCTCCATCACTCGGCGCAGCAGACCTTAGATGCCCTGGATGTCTGTATCTTCCTTAACGGTTTTCCCATCATCACGGTGGAGCTTAAGAACAGATATACTGGTCAGACCTACAAGAATGCCATCAAGCAATACCAGGAAGACCGTCCTGCCTCAGATCCGCTATTCGCCCCGCGTCGTTGCGCTGTCCACTTTGCAGTGGATGACGATGAAATCTGGATGTGCTCAGAGCTAAAGGGTAAGGACAGCTGGTTCCTGCCGTTCAACAAAGGCGTGAATGGTGGTGCCGGCAACCCTTGGAAGGAGTCTAAAATCCTCACCGAATATCTTTGGCAGGAAGTCCTGCAGAAAGACTCTTTAGCCGACATACTGGAAAACTACGCTCAGGTCATCGAGAAAGAAGAAGAGGGCAAGCCCAAGCCGGTGAAGAAGGTCATCTGGCCACGTTATCATCAGCTGGATTGTGTCCGGAAACTCCTCTTTGAAACCCGGGCAAACCCCATTGGACAGCGCTTCTTGATTCAGCATAGTGCAGGCTCCGGCAAGAGCAACACCATCACCTGGCTGGCGTACCAGCTTGTCACGCTGGTGGAAAATGACGAGAACATAGTGGACTCCGTCATCGTGGTCACGGACCGCATCAATTTGGACAAGCAGATTCGCAATAACATCACCGCCTTCAAGCGCCTCTCCAACATTGTCGCCTGGGCGGAAGATTCGGCGACGCTTCGGGAAGCCCTGCAGGGCGGCAAGAAGATTATCATCACCACCATCCACAAGTTCCAGTTTATCCTGGATGCCATCGGTGGCTCCCTGGGCGACCTCAATTTCGCCATCATCATTGATGAAGCTCACAGCTCACAGAGTGGCTCTATGTCAGCTGACATGAACCTGGTGGTCTCCGGCAATGCAGAAGGAGAAGAAGAGGATATCGAAGACCGCATCCTGAAGATCATTAAGGGACGCAAGATGGCCCCCAACGTGAATTACTACGCCTTCACCGCCACGCCCAAGAACAAGACGCTGGAGATGTTTGGAAAGCCGGTCCAGCACCCTGACGGGAAGGTCGGCCACGAGCCGTTCCACGAATACACGATGAAGCAGGCCATCGAGGAAGGCTTCATTATGGATGTGTTGCGCAACTACACGCCGTACAAGAGTTATTACAAGATTCTCAAGGCCATTGATTCAGATCCGGAGTTTGACAAGAAACAGGCTTCCCAGAAGATTCGCGCCTTTGTGGAGCGCCAGCCGCAGACCATTCAGGAAAAGTCCCTGATTATCGTCAATCACTTCCTGGATAAGGTCATCGGCGGCCATAAGGTCGGTGGCCAAGCCCGCGCGATGGTAGTTACCTCAAGCATCATCCGCGCCATCGAGTTCTATTACGCAATCAGCAAGCAGCTGGAGGAGATGCACAGCCCTTACAAGGCTGTGGTAGCATTCTCCGGTGAGAAAGAGTATGGCGGCAAGATGGTCACGGAGGCGACAATCAACGGATTCCCTTCATCAGAAATCGAGAAGAAGATTGAGACTGACCCGTACCGCATTCTTGTGGTGGCCAATAAGTTCCAGACGGGCTATGACCAGCCCCTACTGCACACTATGTATGTGGATAAGCAACTCTCTGATGTGAAAGCCGTCCAGACGCTTTCTCGCCTCAATCGCTGCCACCCCAAGAAAAAGGACACTTTCATCCTGGACTTCGCCAATGAGCCGGAAGACATCCAGCGCGCATTCCAGACTTACTACAAAGGCACCTCGCTCTCTCACGAAACAGACCCGAATAAGCTCAATGACCTCATTGAAATCATTGAGGGCGCCAACATCTACACGGAGGAGGATGTTCAGGAGTTCAACAAGCTCTACTGGACTGCAGCTCCACGCGAGGAGCTGGACGTCATCATGAACCGCTGTGTGGCCCGCTTCAAGACAGAGCTGAACGAAGACCAGCAGATCAAGTGCAAGAGCGCCATCAAGAGCTACGTCCGCACCTATCCCTTCCTGGCGGCGGTGATGCCCTTCATCAGCGTGGAATGGGAGAAACTCTACCATTTCTACTATTACCTGGGCACCAAGCTGCCTAAGCTCGCCATCGACGACTGGACAGAAGGCCTCATCGAAGCCATCGACTTCGACAAATACCGTGTAGTCGAGCAGGAAGAGGTCAACATCTCCCTAACCGACAAGAACACCGAAATTGACCCTGTTCCCGTAGGCACCGGCGGCGGAAAGTCAGAGCCGGAGATGGAAGCCCTCTCCAGAATCATTGATGACTTCAACACCCTCTATGGCGGCATAGAATGGGAACACGCCGACACCGTCCGCGCCCAGATCCAGCAGCTCCCGGACCTCCTGGCACAGAGCGAAGCTTTCGTCAACGCCGTCCACAACTCCGACAGCGACACCGCCCAGATCCAGTGCAACACTGACCTCTTCCAGATTGTCATCAACATGATGGCCGAGCACACAGAGTTCGCTCGCAACTACCTTGACAACGAGACCTTCCGCAACTTCGTCAACACCCGCGTCTTCCAGCAAGCACGCACAATGGTATAAGCTATGGACCGTATAGAAATTATCAATAACTGGAACCTTTCCCGTGTTTTCCAAGAGTTGGAACAGGGCAATATGCGTATCCCTCGTTTCCAGCGTTCATACGTGTGGGAGAGGCCGAAGATCGTGAAACTCCTCAACAGTATCTACCATGAATTCCCGATTGGATCATTCTTTTTGTGGGAGGCCAATGTGGATATGGAAGGTTTCTGCAGGGATATAACAGAATTCGGTTTTCCCGCAAAGCCGGCCGGGAACAAGTTCTCGTTCATACTTGATGGTCAGCAGCGCATCACGTCCTTGTATGTAGCCTTGAAGGGGAAGAAACTTGGCGGCGTGGATTACAGTTGCATCTGCTTTAACCTGGATAAGAAAGTCTTCAAGATCCCGACACTGAAGACGGAGCCGAACAACATCCCTGCGTGGAAGTTGTTCAATTATGCTGACTTCCAGAATCTTCTGATTGAGTATGCCTCTGCAGGAGAAAAGGAGAAGGCCCAGACATTATCGGAGTGCAAGACAATCTTCGATAATTACCCCGTCAGCATCATTACCTCCAAGAATATGAATCTGGAGGAAGTCGTAACTATCTTCGAGCGTATCAATCAAGGTGGCAAGCGACTGTCTTTGTTCGATCTGGTCCACGCATCTGTTTGGTCTCAGGACTTTGACCTTCGTGACCAGATCAAAGCATTCAACAGCGAAAAGGGTATCTCTCACTTTGGAACGATCGACAACGAGACGTTCACCCAGTCCCTAGCATTGAATATCTCCAAAGACCCGGTCAAGCGCCATCAACTTGCGCTCAAAAACGAGGACTGCAAAGCGGTCTGGCCGAGAACAACAGAATGTATCCGGTTGGCTATCGACTTCCTCAAGACTCAACTGGGCGTGCAGGGCGTAGAGATTCTTCCTTACCAGAGCATCATTCCTATCATCCAGTACTACTTCTACGTGTCTGGTGAAGGCGCAGTCCGGCCAGAGCATAAGAAGGCGCTGGTTGACTGGTTCTGGACGGCCACCTTCTCGAATAGGTACTCGAGTTCTACGCTGACGAAGATGAAGAACGATGCGGCCTGGATTGAAAAGTTAGTGAAAGACCCGACCGCCACCAGGATATTCACGGTCAAACTGGTTCTGGACGATCTCAAGCGCATCAAGATGGGCCACCGGTCTGTTATCAAGAACGGCGTCCTGTGCTTGATGGCACTGGAAACTCCGGTAGACTTCGACAACGGGAATATTGTCACGCTGGACAAGACAAATGCTTCCCGGCAGAACTCTAAGGAGAACCACCACTTCTTCCCGTACTCTCTGGCCACCAAGATGGGCGTAAAGCAGGAAGACATCAACTCTCTGCTGAACTTCGCCTTCATCTCCAAGCATCTGAACCTGCAAATCTCCAACAAGTATCCATCCAAGTACCTGCAGGAGTATGCAGCAGCCAACCCCGATTTGGAAGCGCATCTCCTCACACACTTCATCACGCCCTCGGCATACCAAGCCGCCATTCAGGATGACTTCCAGACCTTCATCACAGAGAGAGGAAACACCATCCTTGAAACCATCAACAAGGTCTGTCGCGTGAATGACGAAGTGAAGACCTTGAACAGCAACATCGATGAGGATGAGGATGAAATCCTGCTCGACGGCTCTATTGATGATGACGTTGATATCGAAGAGGAAAATGTGCGTACCGAGCCGAAGATTTGGTTGATTCCGTCCAACAACAAGATCTTCAATCTGCCAGGTTGTTTTGCCAAAAATGGCCGCGTTTTCTGGACACAGTACAATAACTTCATCGCTGGCGACACCGGGTACATCTACTGTTCAAGCCCGGACAGCGCCCTCATGTACAAGATTGAAATTGTCGGTGCTGACTTGCCTTATAGCCCCGAAATTGAAGAGAGACGAGAATTCTTCAAGAACCCTGCTGACCAGGATGAATCAATTGTACATAACCGTTTTGCCGAGTTCAAGCTTCTTAAAACCACTTCCGCAACAAACCTGCACTTGGAAGAGCTGCTACAACATGGAATGAATGGAGCGCCCCGCAGCCCTCTGAACCTTTCGCATCCTGGTTTTGCGGAGTTGCTGAGTTATATCGAAGAGAATTTCTAAATATCTAGTTTTTCATCAGGATGACCAAAGAGAAACAGTACATACAACGAGAAAACGGGGAGCAGGTTCCGGCCCAGTTCCCGGTCATCGTTTCTGCCAGCAGGAGCACGGATATCCCGGGCTTCTACTCCGACTGGTTTCTCCATCGGCTAAAGATGGGCTATTCCGCCTGGACAAATCCATTTGACGGCAAGAAGTATTACGTATCATACCGCGACACTCGGCTCATCGTCTTTTGGTCTAAGAATCCTGAGGCTCTGCTGAAGCAAGGCGGATTGCTCGACTATCTGGAGGAGAAAGGCATCAATACCTACATTCAGTACACCCTCAACGATTACGTTGCAGAAGGACTCGAAAAGGGTGTTCCTTCGGTCGAGAGGCGCATTGAAACCTTCAAACGACTGGTTGACCGTCTGGGTGTTGGAAAGGTCATCTGGCGCTTTGATCCGCTGATTCTGACGGATTCTATTTCCGTTGATGATCTTCTGCGGAAAGCGGAGGCGATCGGGAACGAACTAAAGGGCTACACGGAGAAGATGGTCTTCAGCTTTGCCGACATTGCTGCATACCGGAAGGTGCGTGCCAATCTGGTCAACAATAACATCCGGTACCGTGAATTCGGGGAAGCAGAGATGCTGCAGTTCGCCGCCGGCATCCAGCAGCTGAACCAGGCTTGGGGCTACACGCTGGCCACTTGTGGTGAGAAGATTGACATCGACGCTTACGGCATCGTGCACAACAAATGCATTGACGATGATCTGATGATAAAGTACTTCTCCGATGATGCCCGCCTGATGGAGTTTCTGGGCGTTGAAATCACCGGTGGAGACCTTTTCAATCCGGAAAAGACTATTATCAAGCATCGGAACAACAAGGACAAAGGCCAACGTCAGTTCTGCGGGTGCATCGTCAGCAAGGACATCGGCGAATACAACACTTGCGCCCACCTCTGCGAATACTGCTACGCCAACAGCTCCAAGGAAGTCGCGTTGAGGAACTTACAGGCCCATAAATCTAATCCTCTTTCCGAGACGATTATCGGAAAATAATCTTGAACCAGGATGTATACTCTAGACCAAGCTATAGTCAATAGTCGAAAGCGCATTTCAGATAAGAGACGATGGGATTTTTACCGTGAGATGAATCACGGTAAGAAGATTCTTCAAAGTCAGGAAGAGCTGGAGGCCTATATGAGTCTCTATGGCGAGATGCACCAGTTCAAGTGCAAAGCTGCCATACAAAGCTTTCCCTATGAGAAACTTGGCTATGGATTGCATCTGGTGGACTGGGGCTGCGGTCAGGGGCTCGCTACTCTATGTTTCCTCGAAGCACTGGAGTACCGCGGATTCCTGGATCGCGTGCAGAAAATTACACTGATTGAGCCATCAGTTCCAGCTCTGGAAAGAGCAAGATCCAATGTCATGAAAGCATTGGAGGGACGAAATGTTGAGATCGAAGTCCTCAACTCCAAATTGCCTTCCGTCAATGACGACACTGCAAGGGTGAATATGGTCAACCTCAACAAGACCACCACTGTACATTTCTTCTCCAACATCCTTGATGTACTTGATGTTAGCCTCAAGAAAACGGCTCAAATCGTGGAAAGCGGCCGAGGCATCCATTTCGTTTTGTGTATGGGGCCGCTTGATAAGAATAGTGAGCGAATAGATGAGTTTTGTGAGTACTTTTCACAGCGAATTGATTTCGCCGCATTACAAGACCGAAATGTGGGCTTTACCTCTGATACAAACAGAGCAACATCCTGCAAGATCCGGTGCTTCTCCTTCGTATCAGAGAACAGCGCAATTAATGATAATGTTGTGGAAGGCCACTACGATGAAACCGGCGCATTTGATGATTACGATGATGAAAGGCTGGTTCAGAATGGCATCCTTAGCCAGCATCTTGTAACAGCTTATAGAAAAATCGCCGCGAAATCGTATTACAGCGAAAAGGTTTATCTCAAACCTGACATTGATGGCGACACACCGGATCTTCTCATTATGAGGAAAGGAAGAGGGCTTGTTGTCCTGAATGTCTTTGACAAAGATCTGAGTAAATGCTATTTCAATAATGGGACCTTCTTATGTGATGGAAAACCGATATCCAGTCCCTTGACAGTAGTAAGGGCGATTTGCGATAGCATCATGAATGAGAAGTCTTCTGAGATGTTAAGGAACACGCTCAAAGGGAAGAATGGCTGGTTCGCGATTCGTCCGGCAGTCTGGTTCCCTCAGGCAGATGCCACGCAGATTCAGTCTGTATTCCTCAACGACGTCCAGAAAGAGAAGCAAAGCGAAAAGGCAGGCAATAGTGGCAGGACACTGCTACTCGATAAGAACGCCTTCGACACAGAAGATGTTTGGGCTACACTCGACCTAAAGCGTTCCCGTCCTGATTTTACTGATGCTGTGTATGATGAATTAAGATCCCTCCTAAAGAGTCGTTGGCACACTTACCGGGAGGGAGATTCCTCCATCACGCTAACCAGGGACCAACGAGATCTGGCGAAGAGCCAGCCTTCCCGTCGACAGAAGATTAGTGGAGTCGCAGGCTCAGGAAAGACCCAGGTCCTTGCCGCAAGAGCGGTCAATAGCTACCTTAGAACCGGTAAAACAGTACTTGTATTGGCGTTCAACATAACATTGGTCAACTACATCAAGTACAGAATAGGACGAATCCCGGCAGACTTCCTATGGGAGAAGATATACACGACCAATTACCACCGGTTCTTTGCTTCGCAAGCCAGGCGAATCCGCAAGAGGATGGATTTAAGCTCTTTCTCCGATAAGGATTTCTTCGAGGGATACGAAGGTCAACTGACCAGGTATTCGGCCATTCTTATCGACGAAGCACAGGACTACGAGTATGAGTGGTTTTACATCCTCCAGAAATACTTCTTGGACCCGGACGGTGAGCTCGTTATCTTCGGCGATGTCAAGCAGAACATATACAAGCGAAGCCTTGATGAAACCAAGGAGATTCATACTCCAATCCCTGGCCAGTGGACAAAACGTCTGAACATCGGGCACCGTTTCAATAATCCTCGCATCGCCTCTCTTTCCATGGAGTTCCAGAAGTATTTCTTTGGAGACTTGCCGACCGATGAGATCGCTCCGGACCTTTCTCTAGGCTTCAGTACAAGAGACGTCCTGTACGAAATGATGCCGTCATCATCTACTGGGGATGAAATAGCTCAGCGTTGTCTGGAGATTATCAGCGCCAATTCACTTGACTTGAGGAATACAATCATCCTTTCCCAGACAAATGATATCTTACGAGGCGTCGACAAAGCCTATAGGGAAAGAACCGGCCAGAAGCCGATGACAACTTTTGAAACAAAGGAGTATTACGATTACCTCAAGGAGAACAGCGCAGATTTCGATAAGGACCTGAGAAGAATCCGGGACAATAAGAAAACACACTTCACGATGATGACAGACCAAATCAAGATGTCATCAATCTATAGCTACAAAGGGTGGGAGGCCGATAATGTCATCCTGCTTATCCAACCGGCAAAAGAGTACATTCAAGCCGAGGATTCTATTATGGCCATGCCTGAGTTAGTCTATACCGCCATCACCCGAGCTCGAAACAACTTGTTTGTAATCAATTTAGGTAACGCTTCGTTCGACAAATTCTTCAAGAACATAAGCTATTAGATTGTTGTGCAGGCTCACTGCACAAGTCACGACCATCTTTGTACCGTCAACAGCTAACATCCCTGCTGGCGGTATTGCTTTATGTTCGTTATCATCTATCTCCTTTGTGGTCTTTCTTTCATTCCTGAACTGTTCAACGAAAAACGGTAAATCGATGGTTGGACTAGCCTGATACAATAACATTTAAAACTTTCACGCATTATGAAACATTTACTCGCTGTCATCTCTGCTATTATGCTGGCTCTCTTCTGTGGCAATGCATTCGCTCAGAAGAGTTCTACTAACGATTACAACCTCAAGAAGGCCTACGAGGTCCTGAATGAGGAGAAGGACGAGGCCAAGGCTTTGGACCTTGTGAACAAGCAGCTGCGGGAGACCCCGGACAATGTGGATGCGCTTGTCCTGCGCGTCAGGTTGCTTCGCCGGAAGAAGGACTTTGGGCAGGCCCTGAGGGACATCAACCAGGCCCTGAAAGTCAATAAGCCGAAGAAGACCGAGATGCAGAATTCCACCCTTCATTGGTGGAAAGCCTACATCTACCGTGACATGGGCGATAATCAGAATGCTGCTGCATCATTCAAGACGGCCTATGAGCTGGCACAGAAGGATGACAAGGACAACCTGCAGAGCATTTCGTTTGATTATGCCCAGTCGCTATACGACCTGGAGGACCTCGCTGCTGCTGATGCAATCTACAGGAAGATGCTGGCACTTGATGAAGCGGACCAGGCAGCCATGATTGGCCTTGCCAGGAACATGGTCCAGCGGGAGCAGTATAAAGAGGCGATTGAACTTCTGGATAAGTGCCAGAGTTTCGATGCCGATTATGCGGAGATTTATCGCTTCAAGATGCAGGCGTATGACAAGATGGGTGAAGTGAACAAGGCCATTGACGCCGGATTGGACTGGTTTGACAAGAATGACGACGCGAGTACTTCCTTCATTATTAACGTGCTGAAGAAGCGCCCCAACTATGCCGAAGCCAGTTTGAAATCACGTGCGAAGAAGAGTGAGAAACCCTTTCAGTGGAAGGTCTTCCTCTGCCAATTCTATGAGGCTACGCACAAATATGCGGAAGCTGTGAGGGCTTATGATGACCTTGAAGCAGAATTCGGCCACTACGACCAGATCAATGTGTACAGATCTGACTGCTACAGCGAACTCGGGCTCAATGAGATGGCCATTGCGGACATTTCCAAGGCGATGGAAAAAGAGCCTGATTGGGAAAGTCTTTGCCGCCGGGGAGATTACTACCGGCTCGCCGGAGATATTGATTCGGCCATCGCGGACTTTTCTGCAGCAATTGAAGAAATCCCGGATGAAGGATATGCCTACTACAAGCGTGGCTGGTGCTATGAGATGAAGGGGGATCGTCAAAAGGCGCTGGAGGACTATAACATGGGCCTTGAAATGACACAGGACTATCCTTACCTTTTCTTGATGAGGGGCGAGCTTCTGCTTCAGGATGGAAACAAGACAGAGGCAGATGCAGACTTCGAGAAGGTCCTTCAACTGGACACTCTGGCCGATGCCAGCAGTTGCAGGATGTATGCCCTTCACTTCCTTGGACGTGACCAGGAGGCGGAAGAATGGATGAACAAGATTATAGAGGATGATCCTGAAAGCGACGGGAACTACTACGACCAAGCTTGCCTGTATTCCCGGATGGGTCGTCTGGAGGAGTCCATTGCAGCTCTCCGCAAGTCTTTCGAGAAAGGCTACCGCAGCTTCTCTCACATCCGTCTGGATGATGATATGGACGCAGTGCGCGAGCTCCCGGAATTCAAGGCTCTGGTGGAAGAATACGAAGCCAAGCACGCCGAATACCTGAAGCAGTTTGAGCTGTCGATGCCGGAGAAGGAGGAGACCGTCACCGAGATTGCCGTTAAGCGCAATCCGAGCGGCACTTTTGAGATTCCTTGCGACATCAATGGTCTTGCGCTTCAGATGATCTTCGACACCGGCGCGTCCGATGTCACCATCTCTTCCGTGGAAGCCAACTTCATGTTCAAGAACGGCTATCTTTCCGATAAAGACATCAAGGGAAAGAAGTATTACCAGATTGCTAATGGCCAGATCAGCGAAGGCACCACCATTACGCTCCGTGAGGTGAAGATTGGCGATGCTGTTCTCCACAATGTGGACGCTTCAGTGGTTAAGAGCCAGAAGGCGCCACTTCTCCTGGGACAAAGTGCGATGGAGCGTTTTGGGACTATCACGATTGACAACCAGAACAACAGACTCATCATCAAACACTAATAACGGCAACCAAGGTCCGCCTTCTATTTGGCGTGAAAGGTAGTCGGCGGACCTGCCGTTTCTTAACCCGATAAAACAAGAACAAAATGGTAATAGCAATCATTTCAATTGTGGCGGCCGTTCTGCTGGCCCTGTACGTGAGCAAGAGCCAGGACTATAAGGCGCTTGAGAGGGACAACAAGTGGCTCAAGGAGCAGCGGGAGCAGGCACCGGAGCCTGTGGCCGTCGATGACGTGGATAACCACCCGCTGGACAAAGAGACGGCGATGGAGGCTATCCGTTACAATGGATACGTGCCGGAGGCAGATGGCCATTGGATCACCTTCATGGCCCAGGGTGAGCATTATGCCATCGACGCGGACCGGTTCCCGGTGATGGTGATGATGAAGCACTATAACCTTGACCGCAAAGAGTACGATATGGATCTGATGCACAAGGCTGCGCACCAGGTGTCGGACGACATCATTATGGGAAAGGTGTTGTTCACGGGCGAGGAAGAAGATGGGATCATGTTCCAAATTACGGCCATTGAGAACAAGTATGGCCACTTCAAGGACTGCCTGACCCGGTACATCAGTATCATTGACGAATCGCAGTCCAGGATGAGCCAACTTTACAATGATATGGATGCTAAGCAGAAGGAAAACCTTTCTGTGTTTCCCCAGTTGGGGACGGGAGCATCTGGCGATAAGAAGGTAATGTCGTAACATGAACTGCCCTATGAGACCTTTGTACACTTACATTCCCGTCGTTGGGTTGTTGCTTCTTTTATCCTTGACAGGATGCAAGAGCCGAAACACGAAAACAGCCGGAGTTCATATTGAGAACTCACCGGTTGTAGAAGCAGCTGTAGCAGAACCTACGGATTCGGTGGTCTTTGTGGAGTATACGCCCAAGACGACATTTACGTCCATCGAGCAGATGGAAGACAAGGTACCCGAAGAGCAGGACGGGTTTGAGCTTGGAGTCGTGAACGCGAAGTTCGTGAGAGGGTGTTACTACACCGGAGATACTTCGACACCGTTTCTGGCATCGTTTGCAGAGCGATGGAATAAGACGGAATTCCTCAGGCGTTTTGTCAATGCGGAGGAAATCTTTGAGCGGGAGAATACTAACGTGGGTGACTCGCTGACTACGGATACAGTAAGAGGCGAAATGCCCGTGCTGGCGAATGAATACCAGCTGGCATTCCGCAACACCAACTGTCAGGCCCGGGCGAAGAGACTTGTCAGGATGCTGACCACCATCGATTATGTGCCGGAGCAGACCGAGAAGATGGCCAGCTATTTCCAGGAGCTGGTGAACGTGCCATATGATACACCGGAATTCCTTTCAGACGAAGAGAGGGAGGCCACTGACAAGGAATTCTGGACTCTCTACGATAAGTCCAAGTACGTGGCCAATTATGATGAGATCCAGAAGAAGCGCCTTCCGGAGGAAGTTGACTATGATGAACTGCAGAGGCTTTCCTTATCGTTGCAGAAGAAGTACCTCAAAGAGAATGACTTTGATGCCAAGTGCATCTATGCCCTCGAAATGGGCTGCTATGATTTCCCGTATGCCATTGACTACCTTGGAGAGCTTATCGAAGATGGCCGCTATTCCAAGTATCTGTTTGAGGTGTGGGTATCCTGGCGACTTCGTGCCCAGTCCAGGGTCTTTGGCATCTCCACGTGGTCAGAGATCCCGGACAACCTGTACGACAATGCCAGGCTCCTTGTGGCCCAGGCCTATGTGAACCATATCGTTGAGAATTCCAATGATACCCTTGCCAAGTTCCTTCTGATGAACCTGATCTACACGGAGAATCTTCATCGGCCCGGAGGATACTATGGGAACGAAGCCCTGGGGGCTGAGTTATTCTTGCGAACACGGTTTTTCCTGCCTGAAGAAGAGGAAGGGGCCAATGAATAAAGTCGTGGAATGAAATACGAGGTCCAGCAAGCACTGAATGAGATTATGGAAATCCCGCCCATTTACCGGCGGGACTTCATAGTCAATTACCTCCGTAAAAATCTTCCCAGGGATGATGCCAGGCAATTTCTTTTCAGGAAGACCAAAGCCGGATTCATGCAGAAGATGGTTGCCGAAGGATTCATTTCTCGAGAGGAAGTCCTTGAGAAGATTGGGAAGGAACGCATCGAGCAATACTTCCACATATTGAGCAGAATGTCATGATTGCAGACACGCTTTTTAATTGGGATAAGGCCGAATTGGCAGGCATCATCGCTGAACGCTTGGCCGATGCAGAAGACCTCATTGAGGCCTTCCCGTCCATCGAGAAGCCCTGCGGAATGGAAGAAGAAATACTCCCAGACTTCATTGAGCAGAATTGGAAGATGATTCTGCACGATTATGATGTCCAGGAACTTGAAGAGTGGATTGCGGATAAAGAATATGAGGACTCGTGGGAGAATTGGAAAAACGAATGTGCGGAACAAGAACACGAGTATGAAGAATACAAACTGGACGATTATTGCTGGTCTGTCATAGAGTTGATGCTTAGTTTCAGGGTTATGGATCTTGCCGAGCAATGGGGCCATCCTCCCAAGTGGCGGAAATCATAAAGAGATCAAGATTTAGGGCCGATGTCAACGTCGACAATTAAATAAAAGCGGTACTTGCTCGTCTGTCAGTTTGGTCTCCGGCAGAGCCTCCGCCCAAACAGCCAGACCAGCAACCTCTATTGCCACCCTTCGCTGTGAGACTGTGACCGGACAAGCCGGCCACAGACTCACGGACGCCCTCCGCTCCATTGGCCATCGCTGCAAGGCTCCCGCACTTTAAAGGAAAAGCGGTCACGGTCAGCAGTCGGTTGTTCCGCTCGCTGCGCTTGCTCCACAACCGCCAGCTCACCGTGCTGGTTTATGCCCCTCAGTCCCCGGAGGGGAAGATAATCACCCGGGAGCCGCAGTGCCTGCGCGAGTGTCGTACCCCGTATCCCGCTTTCCATAACATAATCCCATCGGAATTGTGTAACAGCCGCCGGCACCGTCAGTGCCCCGCATCAAGGGAGGAAGTATCAAGGGGTCAGAAGCCCGCAAAAACGGCCTACAGGGCGTCTGATTACACAATTCGGATTATGTTAAGGACGCTCCGTCGTCAAGGTGCGAAGGTCCTACCTTCGAATTCCCGGGTGAGGCGGCGGCAGGAGAGGGCCTGGCGGCAGTGGCCGGCTTGCACCCGGCCCTTTGCCAGCCCCGCACCGGGCAGAGGAATCGGGGCCCCAATTTCCCCAATTCCTCTACCTCGGTGCCGCTCCGCATCAACGGCATCAATATTCAAACGGTATCTCCCGCATCAGCCTCAGAGCAGTGCGAGTATCCTGCCGCCTTATGCCCTTCGGGCGGGTCGCCACGTCTGTGACTCCTTGTGGCCTGACAAGCAGTCCACAAAGAGTCAAGAGCCGTTGCTCCAAGGTAAGGCTTCGCCTTGTTTAACCTGGCCGCTATTCCTCCAGGCATCTGCCGGGAAGAATCCCGCCAGAAGCCTTCCGGGCGGCCAGGGTATGGCCGCCAGGG
>JAEEGI010003088.1_pt1 | contig 39951 bp, 30 predicted proteins | sample 8958751 | NCBI WGS metagenome assembly JAEEGI01 (sample SAMN16246545, study PRJNA631951) | gut metagenome | biome: gut microbiome; feature: rumen; material: KS-attached | host: Bos | place: Iran: Karaj | collected 2018-10 | reverse complement strand
TCTGTCCACTCTTTGGCACTGAGACGGAAACGGTTCAGCCCTGCCTGAGATTTAATTATGTCGAATTCGGCACAATTAAAATTCGGATTCATCAACCGCTCCCATATTCCAAGGAACTCAATGGTATTGCGGTTGCGCAGCCAGTTAGAGAAGAAGAATTCACCATCTTTCGCCTTCAACATATCTGTCAGGCTGATATAGTCATCTTCATTCTGCTTTATGACCGTTATCTGCGTGTTCTGTACTGTTATCTTTACCATATTGTCTGCTGTTTTACAAACTTTGCACTGCAAAGTTACTGAATTTTCATCAAAGTAGAGCAGGAATGACAGACTTTAACATGGAGCTGTGCCCCATTTCCTCAAAAATGAGCGGAAATGACATACCAGACTTGGCTTTGAATTATTAACCGCCATTGAATCCCAGATACTTAGTACATCCGAGATACAACGGTGGTACAAGACCCCAGGTTTTAGCCGATTATCGAACTATCGGCAAAGCCTTAAAATGACCTTCTATTGTCAGTTGGACTTGACAAACGGCAAAAATGCCCAAATGCAAAAGTTAAATAATTTTAACCAATTGTTAAATCTTGCTCACTCTTGAAGGCTGATTTTGCTCTGCAAAACTCTTAGATTTCCCATTTTTTGCTATTGTACTTTTTTGTACCGTTTAATTTTGGTAGTATCTACCGAACATGGCGAATATGAAAAAAATCATAAACAGACGAAATCCAGATGTCCTGACGAATTTGGGAATTGGACGGTGTGGGGAATATTTCGACAACAGACGGTCATACATGTTGCCGCGTGGACAGATATGACCACACCAATAGCGACCTCTGAATAGAGATGTCAGTATCGGTCCTATCATGCATATCAGAGCCATAAAACCGATGGCTGGAAAGAAATAGCCTATGATAAGATAAAGAAACAATATCCAATAGAAGGAAGGTGTGTTTCTCTTATAATGCTTGTGAAATCTTTGCTTTTTCATTTGTTGGGGCGTTTTTGCCAGATGTGGATGTCTTCAAACGTCACTGAAGCTTGGTTGTCAGAATAAGTGGTCTGATACAATCCCACTTTTAAGGCTTTATTTGCCAGATAACTGCAGTCAACAGGTGAATGGGGCATCTCCGTCCAGTTATTCCCGTCAGAACTTGTACGGGCATAGAGTTGATTGCCACGACGTTCTAATTGAATATATGGGTCGAAATCCCAGCCTTTATTGTTCATATACTGGGGACGTTGATGTCCACGGACAACCGTCAGCATGTTCCCACAGTTGTAGTTCGGAAATACACCGAGATGAATCAGTTGCTGACGGTTTTCAGAAAGTTCATCAACAACAATCAGACCGCCCTCGTTGTAGGCCGGTGTGGAGCGCCGGTTCATGCCGGTCATATCAACTACCTTGCATTGTATCAAAAAATCACCGCTGATTTCAACAAGGGATAATGGTACATTTCTGTCGATTTCAGCTTGTAGATTTGTGTGGTCCGACGACATGGTCAGCTTCCCGGATGTGTCTGCACTGCGGCTTAATGAACCGGCTAAATCGGTATATTCGTTGTTGCTTCTAATTTCCTTTTTTATTACGGCAGACTGGTGACCGAATAAGTCACTCACCTGGGCATAGACAACGGTTGAACGACCTGCCAGGCTGATAACTCGCTCGTTGTTGCTGCTCACCGAAAAGTTGTCTTTGGATGTGCCGAAATAATAGTCGTAAAGACCTGAGTCTAATGTCTTTCCGTATTTCTCAACAATACGAATGAGTGCCGTGGATGGACCAAGTGGTATGCTTTCAATAGCAAATGACTTACCTGATAACAGGTTCTGGGTGGATAACCCTTCCAGCTGTGCAGCACTCATGTCGGACGGACGGAGATAGCAGGTATGTATTGCTTCAGCATCCAATGCTTTGTCATAAAATTCAAGACTATGGAGATAACCGCTGAAGGGGTTGCTTCCGAAGGCATCGCTGCCAATTACAATCGGGACTGCGGGTCGAAGCATCAGAAAATTGTTTTTCGATGACTTCTGTTCTCCATTGCAATAAATCGTTTCCATATAACCATCATAAACGACACTCCAGAACTGCCATTCCCCGACTTTCAGAGCATCGGGTGCACCGGAATTCTCAAAAGAAGCATTATGGGCAATGATTCCATCGTTACGGCTCTTTCCGTTACGAAGTTCAATTGTCCCTAAATCGTTTCTCACAGGCATGAATTGGGCTACACACTCAATTTCGCTAATCTCTGGATTCAATATCCAGGCGTTGATGGTGTAGGGGGCATTATATACCATTGTCTTGGGCATGATGAAATTACTGGTCAGGCGTTGGTTGCCATCGAAACGGAATGCTAATTTACCGGCTTGGGGCACAACTGGTATGCCGTTTTCACACAGAAAACTACCATACAGGCCTTTGTTTTTTATTTCTTTCACAGTCTTGCCTGGTGTATAGTCATTGGCATTGATGTCAAGGATGAGGTTGTCTAACCAGCCTGTCGGGGAACGGTCAAGGTAGGGTATCACTTCTTTGCTGTGAATCCACGGATAACCGGCCAACAAGGCTGCGTCGTCGGTTTCTACGGTAGGAAGCATGACTAAAGGGTCATTGTCTGGTTCGGCATAATACACTTTCACATTCCATATTGCGGGAAAATGACCGTTCTTTTGGGTGTCTGTGATGGTAATGCGGATATATCGAGCCACTGCATCACCGGTATCTACCATTGGAGAACCTTGAATGATGTTTTCCGTCTTGTCTGAATACATCTTCCAGTTTTTGCCGTCGTCTGACACCTCTATCTTATACTGATAGAAGAAAGTGGCATATTCAAACTGTGTGAATATCTCATTGAAACGAGATGAACGGCCAAGGTCGATTTGTAGCCAGGCTGGGTCGTTACAGTTACGGGCACGCCACATTGTGGAGTTGTTGTCGTCAACAGCATACGATGCTTTGAACCATTCCGAATATTCCGAGGAGGCGGTGACTTTGGAGCCTATTACCATGTTGGCGGGCGAGGATGATTTGTCTCGGAGTGAGGCAGGGATGATGCCGTTGTGAGTGGGAACAACAGGAAGTATGTCTCCTTCGGAGGAGAATTCAAGCTTGTCGATGCATATCTGACGGTGAAAACCATGGATGGATCGGGGCAGATTGTGACGGTGATAGACTATATAATAATCATCGCCATCAACGAGAATAGAATGATGACCTGGACCATGGACCGTACCGTCGGTATTTGTTTTTAATATGCAGCCTTTGTAGGTATAAGGACCCATAGCACCTGCTGTGGATGTGGCATACTGAACACGGTATGTATCATCGTGGCAGGAACCGCTGGAATAGGTGAAATAATAGATGCCGTCTTTTTTAAAAACAAATGGAGCCTCAAAAAAGTCCGTGATTTCGGTGTTCTCTATGAGCTTTTTTTCTGTGAACGACTTACCGTCTTCTGATAACTTGGCTACACCGCAACCGAAGCCTTTATAAATTCCCCATGTGCCGAAATATAGATACTCGCTGCCGTCATCATCAACAAATAGTTGGGGGTCAAGGGTAATGGCATTGTGAACAAATCGGTCGGGGACCAGCACTGCGTCACTATCCCCAAGGCGGTTCTTCCAAGGACCAATGGGACTATAGCTCTCACCAACACGTATCTCACATGGAGTGCAATAGTAATAGCGATAACTTCCATCAGGCTGCTGAACAACATCGGGTGCCCATACTACTTCTGTGGTTGGCCAGTTCATCGTCACATTGCGCCAGTTCACGAAATCTTTTGATAGCCATACCTGTGGAGGACCATAACCGTTCCCGGTGCCGTCTGTGGTTGAATAAATATAATAGGTGTCACCAAACTTGCGGATGGTCGGGTCAGCAAAATAGCCTGGAAGAATCGGGTTGCCTGCTCCAGGGCTGTTCCACTCTGAACCTTGACCGAATGTGAGGGTTAGGTTGGTGAAGTTGGTGAATAATATTATAAATAAGAGAGCTGGGACTTTCATCTTTTTGGCGTTTTGTGTTTTTACTATTGCTTAATTGATGTAGTTAGTTGTCTTTGCAAATTTAATACTTTATGCTCGATTATCCAAATAATAATAAAAAAAATCAGCTATATTATTTCTAATATGGCTGATTAATTCTATTGTTCTGTTGTCTCTTATTCTCTATTTCTTATATTTTTTATAACGTTCGTTTAAGGCTTTCAAAACCTCCTCGGTCACATCGTATGCATCCTTGGCATAGAGCAAATCGTAAGAGGATGTGGACTTGCCGAATAGGAAATCATATCCTTTCTCATCACCATATAGTTTCAGGAAATGCTGGATTGTGTCGTTGATTGCCTGAGTGTGTTGCAAGGCGAGTTCTTGATATTCTTCTGTCAGCTTTGCTGCGTATGCCTGATAGTCACTCGTAAGTTTGCTCTCTAAGGTAGTCAACTCTTCCTGAAGCTTAGCTAAAGCGGCCTGTTCACGCTCATATTGATCCTGGCTTGTAATCTTGTTGTTCTTTAAGTCATTCTGAAACTTTGTCATGCGAGTTTGAAAAGCTTGGCCTTTTGTTTTCAGTGTGGATTGTGCACTGCTTTCCTTGGCTTTGATAGCGCTTTGCATACTGCTCTCTTTGGCCTTCATGATTGATTCAACATCTTTCTGATATTCATACTGAGATACAATTGTGTCCATTTCTACGTAGGCGAACTTCATGCTTTTAGACTCCTTTATTGGGGTCTTCACCTCTTTACTAATGTTTAACTCTTCTTTTCCGTTGTCACCACCACATGAGTTTGTAAGAAGCAAACTACATAACAGTATGGCTGGAAGACCTGCCAAGGTCAGCGCGTTCTTTTTCATTGTTTTCTTTTTGAATTTTGTTTGATTGGTTGTTTTTTATGTCGTTGTTCGAAATCCTGACTTTGTACACAAGTGATTCCACGTTTGCGTAGCTCTTTATTTTGGGAAACATGAGACTTGGGAAAACTGCCGTTTTTCTTCACAATCATTTCTATGCAAAGCATTACTATGCACATGCCTATGATTATTACACTTATGAGAGCCAGTTTTAGCATCAGATATCTTTTTTGTACAAATCAATTGCAAAATTACAATATTTTATTGGATTATTAATCCTTTATTCTATTAATTTATATTAATTCTGTCGTTTTTACTATTCTATGTTATTTAAAATTCTTATCTTTACGCAAAAATTAATTCAACAAGAAATCTTAACGTTTAAAATGCGATAATTATGCAACCTAAACCAATCTTCGAGTTTTTCAAACAAATTAACCAAGTGCCAAGACCTTCAAAACATGAAGAGAAAATGAGACAATACCTCAAAGAAGTGGCAGAAAAATACAATCTGAAATTTGAGACCGACGGAGTGGGAAATGTGCTCATATCTGCACCTGCTTCTGAGGGATTTGAACAGTCACCGGGTGTTGTCATTCAAGGACACATGGATATGGTATGCGAAGAGATAAAAGGCTTAAATTTCGATTTCTATAACTCACCTATCCAGACTCTTGTTGAGGGAGACTGGATGATGGCTAAAGGCACAACATTGGGGGCTGACGACGGTATTGGAGTGGCTATGGCATTAGCTCTGGTCACTGACCCAAATATCAAACACGGGCCAGTCCAGTGCCTTTTCACTATGGACGAGGAGTCAGGAATGACTGGGGCTTTTGGACTTAAACCTGGTTTCATGAAAGGAAAGTATCTCATTAATCTCGACTCTGAAGACGAAGGAGAGCTTTTTATAGGATGTGCAGGGGGTGTTACCACGAATGCTATATTCAAATTTGAAACTTGTCCTTTGGAAAAAGGTTTTGTTGTTATTAAACTGGAAATTGACAAGCTGAAAGGTGGACACTCTGGCGATGATATCAATAAGAACAAAGCAAATGCTATCAAGCTTATGGCGCGTTTCCTCTATTTATCATCTAAAAAATATGACCTGAAATTAATCAGTTTCGATGGAGGAAATAAACATAATGCCATACCAAGATATGCTGAAGCTGTCATCGCTCTTCCTTTTGAATGTAAAGAGAATATCAGAGTGGATTTCAATCTCTTCGCTGCTGATGCTGAAGGTGAGTTCTATGTGGAGGAGAAAGAGATGGTGTTCAGCTTGGGAACGGAGATAATTGATAATCCTCAATACATTCAACCGGCTGTTGCTAAGAACTTTATTTTGGCATTGCAGGCACTTGATAATGGAGTAATGGAAATGAATCAGAATATTAAAGGACTTGTGGAAACAAGTTCCAACTTGGCATCTGTCAAACAGGTTGGGAATGAACTGCTTATCGTTGTCAGTCAAAGAAGTTCAACTGAAAGCGCTCTCGACAATATCCGAAACACTATTGCGGCTGCGTTCGAATTGGCGGGTGCTCAGATTGACTTTTCTGACAGATATCCAGGATGGAAGCCTGATACTAATACAAAACTGTTAAATGTGACTGTTAATTCTTATAACAAACTGTTTGGGAAACAGCCTGTTGTGAGAGCTATTCATGCTGGACTCGAATGTGGGCTTTTCGCTACTGTCTATCCGGATATGGAAATGATCAGCTTCGGACCTACTTTGAGAAATGTACATACACCTGAAGAGAAATTACTCATTCCAACTGTCGATATGGCATGGAAACTCCTCGTAGATGTTGTGGAAAATCTTAAATAATGATTACCTTTTGTTAAACTATCTGAATTTTTTGCTGTCATACCAAGAAAGATTCATAACTTTGCAAAAAATTTCAAGTCCTTAATTATGAAAAAATTATTTTGTATCTTATCATTTGCAATTCTCACTGCAATGAATGTGGGAGCTCAGTCTTTATATAAGACTGTTAGAGATGCTGCCACTACTGTTGTCAATGACCCTAAGTCAAGACAAGACCAAATCGATGTTGCGCAGTTCGAAATCACTGTATTGAATTATATTGCTGCACAGGTTTCTAAGAGAGGTTTGCAGAAAACGGGGTTTTTCTACGACGTACAAGCTGTCAACATGAAGTCTTTTGTTGATGATTGTAGATTGTATGCGCTGAAAGCAAATAAAATTTCTGCGACAAAGAAAAAACAAGTCATTGATTGCTTCAGAAATGCATCACTTAAAAACCCCTTGTTCAAAGACACAGACTATAAAACAATACATGTGTATGTGAATGACAAGGCAACCGAGACACCATTCTCTATCGACACGGACTGGGAAAAAGCTTACGATCAGGTGTCTTCACAGATTAAGTCTATCATAAAATAAATTTGTCTGTAAACTTGTTTCTATATCTGGAAAAGGTCTGATTAATCAGACCTTTTCTTTTTTCTACTAGTATTTTTTGAATTACTATTTCTTTGCCTTCCATCTCGAATACTGTTCTTTGTTACTTCTTCTCTTTTTCTTTCCTTTTTGTCTGCCTACCTCTTTTTATTGGATATAAAGTTATCAACACTTTAATATATTGATTATGAGTGATGTTTGAAAGTTATCAACACTTATTAACATTTGCTGTTAATATTTTTAACTTTACTTTTTGCGTAAATTCTAATTTTTGTAGTAAATTTGCATAATGAATGAATTATTATAACATTCTTTATCGAATACATGGTTTTATTCGATTTATGATTGTCCGATTGATAGAATGGCCGAAAAAAAAGACAGCAAAAGATTTAATAGAAACTATAATGACACCCAGCAATTACTCGAATTAGGTAAGGTCCAACCACAAGCTCTTGATTTTGAAGCTGCTGTCATCGGAGCGTGCCTTATTGAAAAAGATGCCATTGGAGTTGTATCTGACATTCTTGATCCTGACTCTTTTTACGACACAAAACATCAGGTTATTTTTGCTGCTATAAAAAAACTGGCGGCTGAAGATAAGCCGATAGATATACTCACTGTTACTGAACAACTTAAAGTTGACGCGAATCTCGACAAGGTCGGAGGACCATTATATATTGCTGAGCTCTCTCAGAGAGTTTTATCATCAGCTCACATTGAGTACCATGCAAATGTCATAGCGGGAAAAGCACTCGCCAGAAAACTTATTGCCTATACCACTCAAATCAGGGATATGGCATTCGATGATGGACAGGACATGGCTGAGCTTATGCAAACGGCGGAAGGGAAACTTTTTGAGCTCTCTAAACAGAATCTTAAGAAAGAATATACCCAAATCAATCCGGTTATCGACGAGGCATATAAACTATTGCAGATTGCTGCAAAAAGGGAAGATGGACTGTCGGGGCTTTCAAGCGGTTTTAATGCCCTTGATAAGGTCACAAGTGGATGGCAGAATTCTGACCTCATTGTTATTGCTGCTAGGCCGGCTATGGGTAAAACGGCATTCGTACTGTCTATGTGCAGGAATATTGCGATTAACAATAGGGTGCCAGTTGCTATGTTTTCACTTGAGATGTCAAACGTTCAGCTCGTCAATAGGCTTATTGTCAATGTCTGTGAAATTACAGGAGATAAAATCAAGAGCGGACAACTATTGCCTTACGAATGGAAACAGCTTGACTATAAGATTCAAGACCTTTATAATGCTCCTCTCTATATCGATGACACTCCATCTCTCTCGGTTTTTGAACTGAGAACTAAAGCGAGAAGATTAGTTAGAGAACATGATGTGAAAATCATTATTATCGACTATCTGCAGCTTATGAATGCTTCAGGGATGTCTTATAATTCCAGACAGGAGGAAGTCTCAACTATATCACGGTCGCTTAAAGGACTTGCCAAAGAGCTTAATATCCCTATTATTGCACTCTCACAGCTTAACAGAAGTGTGGAGAACAGGACAGGCGCAGATCCTAACGATGCTAATAGTAAACGACCACAACTCTCTGATTTACGTGAGTCAGGAGCTATAGAGCAGGATGCAGACATGGTCTGTTTCATTCACAGACCTGAGTATTATAAAATATATAAGGACTCCTATGGAAGAGACACCAGAGGACTTGCTGAATTAATCATTGCAAAACACCGTAATGGCGAAGTTAAGGATGTTAGACTTAGATTTACAGGTGAATATGCGAGATTTACCGATTATTTCACAGAGAATGAGCAACCACCGCTTCCAGAAGATGACGGAACTATGAAACCTTCTAGAGTGAATAATGTGAATGTTTCAAAAAACGATGACGCTTTCTCTGCTCTTACAGATGATAATGCACCGGAGTTCACTCCGGAAGATGGAATGCCACCTTTCTGAGTAGATTTTTTATTATTAAACTGATTTGAATACTTTTGGAAAAATATATAGAAAAAAGGATAACGTAAGGACTGAATGAATGTTATTTTTACACTTGTAGTCGTACAAGTGGGAAGACGCTCTTAACACGGGGCGTCTTTTTCATTTTCATTCCTTTTGGTGCTGTTTCTAATTGGCAACAACATTATAAAAAGTAGAAAAACATCCGCATGGACTATTTCTATACTAACAACTAATTTAGCTACCACTTTTTTTGAAATTCATGATGTGTTTTTGATTTTTTTTTGTAATTTTGAAAATAATTTTGGGAGTTTCCGATTCTTTTTGTATAATCTTACTGATTTTTAATATAATATGATTGTTTACCCCAATGCTAAAATTAATATTGGTCTTAATATTGTCGAAAAAAGACCTGACGGATACCATAATCTTGAAACAGTTTTCTATCCCATAAATCTACTTGATGCTTTGGAAATAACTGTTGCCGATAAGCAGGAAAAGAAGTGTACTATCAAGGTGAGTGGAGAAATCCTTGCAGGAAGGCCAGAAGATAATCTTGTTGTTAAAGCTTATAATGCTCTTAAAGAACTCTTCCCGGATAAGGTCAAACCGGTTGAGGCGCACCTCCATAAACATATTCCTTCTGGAGCAGGATTGGGAGGTGGATCATCCGATGCGGCATTTACATTAAAACTGCTTAACGAGAAGTTTCAACTTGATTTATCCGACGAACAACTACAAAAAATTGCTGCTAATATAGGAGCCGACTGCTCTTTTTTCATCAAAAACAAACCTGTGTTTGCACAAGGAATTGGAGATGTTTTCACAGAATTGGATCTTTCTCTAAAAGGGAAAGTTATTGTGCTTGTAAAACCCGATATCGGCGTATCAACTAAAGATGCATACGCTATGATTAATCCAAAGAAACCAGAATTTCCACTCACTGAATTGTTGAAACAGCCTATTGAACAATGGAAAGATAATGTCGTTAATGACTTTGAAAAGAGCGTGTTCAGAAAATATCCGGAAATTGCAGCTATTAAAGATCGACTTTACGATCTCGACGCGATATATGCGGCTATGTCTGGAAGCGGTTCCGCTGTTTTTGGCATCTTTAATCAGCAAATAGAACATGTTGACGAGATTTTCACTGGCTATTTTTGCCGTCAAAGAATGGTTGATTAACTGTTAATCAGGATTCTGTCGTTCATCTGTGAAATGTATTGCTAAGTCTGAAGACATTTTTGAGCTATTTCTCTATTAGCATTTCATTTGTTAAATTTTTGTCCACAAGCCACTGACTTGTTTACTTCTTTTTTTACTTCTATTTTAACTCCATGTCCACTCAAGAAGAAATTGAACTTTTAAGAAAGCAGCTTCACCAGCATAATTACAATTATTATGTTTTGAATCAGCCTACCATCTCAGATTTTGAATTCGACCAGATGATGAGGAAGTTGCAGGACCTCGAAATGTTTTTCCCACAGTTTTACGATCCAAATTCTCCTACACAAAGAGTGGGAAGCGATATCAATCAGTCGTTTAAACAAGTGAAACATAAATATCCTATGTTGTCATTGGGAAACACATATAACATCAATGAGGTGAGAGATTTTTATGAGAAGGTTAGCAACGGATTAAACGGTGAGAGTTTTGAAATTGTAGCTGAATTGAAATACGATGGACTCAGTATTTCTCTGACATACGTTGATGGTAAGCTGATTAGAGCACTGACGAGAGGGGATGGAGAAAAAGGAGACGATGTCACTGCTAATGTTAGGACTATCAGAAGTATTCCCCTACAGCTCAAGGATGGATCTGAATACCCACATGAGTTCGAAATCAGAGGAGAAATTCTCATGCCTTGGAAATCTTTCGACAAACTAAATAAGGAAAGAGTAGCCAAAGAGGAACCGCTATTTGCTAATCCGAGAAATGCTGCATCGGGTACGCTTAAATCACAAAAGTCTGAACTCGTAGCACATCGTCAGCTTGATGCATATCTATATTATGTTTTGGGAGACGAAATGCTTAACCAGAGTACACATTACGACAATCTGATGAAGGCTAAAACTTGGGGGTTTAAAATTTCTGAACATATCAAGTTATGTCATAACATTGATGAAGTTATCGAATTTATTAATTTTTGGGATGTGGAACGGAAAAAACTGCCTGTGGCTACTGATGGAATAGTATTGAAAGTCAATGAACTACTACAACAACGACACCTCGGATTCACTGCGAAATCTCCACGATGGGCTATTGCATTCAAATTCCAGGCAGAGAGAGCTTGCACTAAACTTGTCAAAGTCACCTATCAGGTGGGAAGAACTGGGGTCGTCACTCCGGTCGCCAATATGGAGCCAGTACTCATTTCCGGAACCGTTGTGAAAAGGGCATCTCTACATAATGCTGATATTATCAGGCAGCTGGATCTGCATATTGGAGATATGGTTTATGTGGAGAAGGGGGGTGAGATCATACCAAAAGTAGTCGGAGTGGATCTCTCGCAAAGAACTGAGGGGACGGAACCTGTCATTTTCATTACCGAATGCCCGGAATGTGGAGCTGCTCTTAAAAGAGTGGAAGGGGAAGCTGCCCATTATTGTCCTAACGAAAACCACTGTCCACCACAGATAAAAGGAAAAATCGAACATTTCATCTCAAGAAAAGCGATGAATATCGACAGTATCGGACCTGAGACTGTGGACGACTATTTTCAGAGAGGAATCATTAGAAATGTCGCTGACTTGTATGATATAAAAATTCAAGATATCGATGGTTCTATGGGAACCAGGGTTAAGTCGGCTAAGAAAATCATCGATGCCATCAAAAACACGGTTAATGTCCCATTTGAAAGGGTCGTTTTCGCTATCGGTATTCGCTTTGTCGGAGAAACTACCGCAAAACTGCTCGCAAGGAAATTCCAGTCGATGGATGCGCTTAAAAATGCCTCTCTTCAACAACTACTTGAAGTTGAAGGAGTCGGAACTGTGATTGCTAACAGTGTTATTGAATTTTTCCAGTCTGAGGAGAACAGGGCTATCATCAGACGTTTGGAACAGCATGGCGTTAAAATGAAATTCGAACCAGAGCAAAATGCGGAACAGACTGAAATCCTCAAGGGTATGTCGATTGTGATAAGTGGTGTTTTTTCTAAACATTCCAGAGACGAATATAAAGAAATTATTGAGAATAATGGAGGAAAGAATGTCGGCAGTATTTCAGCTAAGACCTCTTTCATTCTTGCAGGTGATAATATGGGACCGGCTAAACTTGAAAAAGCAAAATCTCTGGATATTCCTATTTATAATGAGGAGGAATTCCTGAAAATGATTGAGGCGTGAGTAAAGAATTTTTGTGGGGACTCTTATCTGTAGGTGTCTTCAAACTTTATAAAATAATTAACTAAACATCAATAAAAATGAGAACTTTTTCTTTTTTTGCATTAACTGCCCTTTTGGGGGTGTGTTCTATTTGCTCTTGTGTGAAAGACGACGATAATCACGCTGAGGCTTCTGTAACTTTTATAGGTACATTGTCTCAATTAACTTATTCCACTAAAGAAGAACAAAGCAATGGAGATTTACCTGAGAAGGCTGATTCTGATACGCTTGAGGCTGAAGCGGATTCAGTTCTTGTTTTTGATTTCTCGGATATGATTAAAACTGCTTTTGAAAAATTGGAAGTTATTGGAGAAAAATCTCAAATCACTGAACAGGCGAAAGTGGATAATAATTCCATTGCTTATGCTCAGTACCTATGTGCTGTACAGGCTACTCCTAAAATTCAGAAGAAAATTGATCAGATTTCTATTCAAGATATCAGACAGCAAATTTTCAATAATAATCTTCAGGAGATGAAAAACCAGGGATTCAAATCCCCTGATGACATTCCTATCAGAAGAGTGAATGTGACATTCCTGTATTATTTCTCCGTCTCTGGATTTAATCCGATTGCTTTCGAAAAAGTGTTTTTCTGATTCCTGTCTCTGTATAACAGGAATGGAGATTCTTTTTTTACTATGTCTGATATTATCATAATGACAACATTTTTATCTGAAGATGTCTTTGTGTTTAGTATATTTCGGAAGTTGAATGGGACAAGTGAATATTGCTTAATCTCATTTTGACTTCCACTTGTTTTATTAACTTTTTTTATTTTTTTATGTACAAAAAACAATTTAATTTTAAGGCCGACATCATTAGGTGGAAGAGGTTCTGCAGAAAAGGTTTTGCGGTGTTTGCATCTCTTGGTAAGGAAATTACCATCTCAACGCTTTCTGTCGCTACTTTAGCGTTTGTCGCACCAACTACTTCACAAGCACAGACTTCTATGGACAATGAAGGGCGTGTGGATGTTATGGAATCGGACACTTTACCTGAGTTCCTTGTCACTGCGGCCAAGCTGCCTTTGCCATTACAGCAGGCGGCTAGAAGCGTGACTATAATCACGCATGAACAAATTCAGGATGCACCGGTTAATTCTGTAAACGACTTGCTTAAATTTATTGCGACAGTCGATGTCAGACAAAGAGGACCATTTGGTATTCAAACCGACATCTCTGTCAATGGGGGAACACACGACCAGATTGTTATTCTTCTTAATGGAGTGAACATCTCATCACCACAGACTGGACATCTTTCTGCTGATTTGCCCATTTCTGTGAACGACATTCAGAGAATCGAAATTCTTGAGGGTGCAGCAAGCAGAGTATATGGAACAAGTGCTTTCTCTGGTGCTGTCAATATCATTACTAAGGAAAACGCTGATTTTCAGTATAATAGAAAACCTTTTTCGGCGTCTCTTATGGCTGGAGCCGGTTCTTATGGTACTTTTGCTTCCGGACTCTCTTTAAATCTAAACTCTAAGAATCTGTTCAATCATCTGAGTGCTGAGGCTGTCAGGAGTGATGGTGGTACACCTAATTCACAATTCGAAAAATATAACCTGTTCTATAACGGAGGGGCTAAATTCGACAGGGCTAATGTGAAATGGCAGCTTGCTAATTCTAATTTAAACTATGGGGCAAATACTTTCTATTCCGGAAAATATCCCAACCAGTTCGAACAGAACAGAAGAATCATGGGAGCTGTCTCAATCGCTACGAAAGGAATAATTAAAATGATGCCTACGCTCTATTTTAACAGAAACTATGATCATTATCAATTGATTCGACATTCTGATATAGGAGAGAACTATCATCTTACTGATGTCTATGGTGCTACACTCAACTCTTCTTTGGATTGGGTTGCTGGAACCACAATGATTGGAGCTGATTTCAGATATGAGGGCATTCTATCTACTGCGCTAGGAAAACCTCTCCAGGAGGAACAGTATGTGAGAATACATGGGAGAAAAGGGTATTACACTAAAAAGGATAATCGGACCAACATCTCATATTTCTTCGAACAGGATTTCGTTTGGAGATTCTGCACTATATCTGCCGGATTCATGGCTAACATGAACTCTTCACTTGACTACAGGTATCGCCTTTATCCGGGAATCGACATCGCTGTACGGCCCGATAACTACTGGAAACTGGCTGCATCATGGAATATGGCCCAGAGGATGCCTACTTTCACCGATCTGTACTATAAGTCGCCTACTCAAGAAGGAAATGTGGGATTAAAACCTGAGAAAACAAGTGAATTTGCGTTTACAACGGCTTTCAACAAAGCAGGAATGAATTTCTGCCTCAAGGCTTTCTATAGGCATCAGAATAATATGATTGACTGGATTATGACTGATGCTGACTCTGTCAATAATTACACCACATATCATGCTGCGAATTTTAAGGTCAATAACTGGGGGCTTAATTTCAATGCGCTTTTCTCCTTTCCGCAGATGTCTGGAAAACAAACTCTCTTCAATTATTTCTCTGTAAATTATGCCTTCCTCAAACAAAATCGTCTTGATGATATTCCTGTTTATGCCTCTTCCTATGCACTCGACTATCTTCGTCACAAACTTGTTGTGACGCTCAATGCGAAGTTTTGGAAATATTTCGAGGCGGAGGTGTCTTGTAGAGCACAGGATAGGATGGGGGAGTTTGTCAAATATACGCCTAGAATCAATGAAGAAGGAAATACCGTTTATGAAGCGAACGCTTGCAAATATAAGCCTTACGCCATAGTCAATCTGAAAGTCAAATGGATAAAGCAAAAATATGAATTATATGCCATTATCGACAACCTCAACAACAAGTCATATTACGACATCGGAAATGTTCAGCAACCGGGGACCTGGATTACTGCAGGTGCCAAAATCAATTTCTGAGATGAGAATGTTGGGCTACGATAATTAATAAATCGAGTCTCTTTCGATTCTAAGAGTTGCTGATATCTATGCATATACGTAATTTGTGAAAAATGATTAAGATTCGTTGAATAGTTTTCTTTTTTCTAATAATTGTTAAATTTACAATCCTTTAATCTTCATTTATAGAACAATGTGAATTTATTTTTCGTTTTTTTTGTAAATTTGCAAATTATATGACTTTTTATAAGTAAAACAAAATAATAACTTGGTATTATTAATGAGTGAGATACAACTTTGATTTTTCAATTTAAGCAGAGCAAACGCCTTCGGTTCTCGTTTTTCTCTTCATTAAGATTTCACCAATTTCTTTTTCTGATTACTTAATAATTGTCTTTCTTTAATAAATAACATTCAGTTCAATATGCGTATTTTTTTCTTTGCGATTATTTCTCTACTTTGTGTAGGCGATATGGCTGCCAAGATTTACCCCCAAACTCCGGAGAAGACTTTTGTTGTGGTGCTTGATGCAGGACATGGAGGTAAGGACCCTGGAGCGGTTGGATCATCCGATGCAAAAAAGGAAAAGGATATTAATCTTGCTATCACACTGGAAGTGGGAAGGCTTTTACAGAATAATCAGAAAGATATTAGAGTAGTATATACACGCAAAACAGATGTTTTCCTCGAATTAGGACAAAGAGCGAATATCGCTAACAGAGAAAAGGCTGACCTTTTTATTTCTATTCACACTAATTCTCAGGAGAAAGATGTTGCTAAAAAGGCGAAAGGAGTACAGACTTATACGCTTGATCTCACTAATGAATCGACAAATCTGGAAGTTGAGAAAAGAGAGAATTCTGTTGTGAAATACGAAAAGAATAAGGGCAGAAACTATAGCTCCGGACCTGAGACTGACATCCTTTTTGAAGTCGTTCAGGAAAGAGACATGAGACAAAGTGTGGCTTTTGCAAAAATCGTTCAGCGGCAGATGATTAACTACGCTGGAAGAAACGATAAAGGGGTTCGGCAGGCAAATCTTGCTGTGCTGAGGCTTACATATATGCCTAGTGTGCTTATCGAAGTGAGATATATTACTAATGCTGAAGAAGAAGAGTTCCTTATGTCCAATGCTGGAAGAAATAAAATGGCCATGGCTATTTATAAAGGAATTGTCGAATATAAAAAGCAACAAAAATAATTAACAATATGACCATCTCTAAGGAAATTAAAATCGCGCTCGTTACGATTGTTGCTGCGATTATTATCTATGTGGGTATTATTTTTCTGAAAGGAGTCAGTCTCTCTAAATCACAGAATATCTTTTTTGTTGAGATGGACGATGTCAACGGACTCGCTGAAGCCGCACCCGTGCTTGCGAATGGGGTAAAAATCGGTATTGTTAATTCTGTCGATTTCAATTCTGAAAAACAAAATGTCATTGTAGGTGTTGAACTTAACGAAGGGGTTAAAATTCCTAATGGGAGTAAGGCTGCACTTTCTAAGGAAATGCTCGGTGCTGCGAAACTCAGAATTATACTGGGAGAACAGAGGAATGGCTTTATGCAGATTAATGATACTATCAGGGGAACTTCTAGTTCTGATATTCTCTCGGCTGCCGGAGAATTGATGCCACAGGTCAATACCATTCTGCAAAAAGTCGATTCGCTTTTATTTAATGTCAATCAACTGGTGGCTAACCCGGCTCTTAACAATTCACTTTACAATGTACAAGCTATTACACAGAATGTCGAAAACACATCGAGGGGATTGCCCGTCGTTCTCGGAAATGTCAATGGAGTCGTAAAGGGGCTAAGTAATGTGTCCGATAATTTTGGAAAAATGTCTGACGGATTAAACACTACCGTAGATAAAGTGGAACTAATGGTCAATGATGCTAAAGTGATGGTCAATAATCTGAAAAATGCATCTGCCTCTGTCAACAATATCACAGGAGACATGTCTAGGCAGATGCCGCAGATTCTTAATTCCGCTAATCAAATCGGTATGAACCTCGAAGAGACTACCAATAAATTCAAACAGGCGGATGTCGATGTTTTGATTGCGAATCTAAACACTACAATTCAGAACCTCAACACCCTCACTGAGAATTTGGATACAATTTTGGCCAACCAACAGTCTTCTTTGGGAAAAGTGCTTTATGACAAAGAACTTTACAATCAGCTCGACTCTACACTTGCCAATGCGTCTAGGTTGCTTGAGGATCTAAGAAACCATCCTAAACGATACGTGCATTTCTCTTTGTTTGGAAGAAAAAACAAATGAGTTTTTCATTATTGGGATGTATTAGACGCTATGTGTAAATTTTAGAATGAATTCGTTTATTTGAGAAAGGAAATTTGTTATTTAGCAGCTCAACATGAGGAAATCATTCATCTTGTTTTCTACTCTTCTTATCTTCGTTATATAATCCTACCTGCCTTTGTGTGATTATAAATAAACTACTCATCTGAACTGAATTATTTGTTCGTTTTGGATGAGTTTTTTTATTAAAAAATCACCTTTGTTTTAATTTTGTCTAAATAAGCAAATGGCTGCTATTGTCGTTTTTACACTTTTAAAAAACTATATCTTTCAAATGTTTGTATATACTTTTACACCCTGAATTGCCCTGGTTTTAACAATCGTACTTTATTAATGATATGAAAAGCAGTCGTATATGTGCTTTACTATATTTACTATTCTTTATTTTTACTTTTTTTTAATTTATTGATAAGGAATAACTTATTTTAATTCCCCCGACTATTATCACATTAAAAGGGTTTTGATATATCAAAAAAAATAGCTAAATTTGCATAGTAGAAACATGGAAAGTAAGGGATTTTTTATCCACCTTTTTGTATTACAAGCAACTAAAGATGAATTTTGACCCAAAACTGAAATGGGAGGAATGCCGTAATATTATTAGGCATAATATTTCCCCGGAACAATATGAGATGTTGTTCGCATACACTGAATTTAAAGAGTATGCTGACAACTCTCTAATTTTGTCTATTCCTAGTCAGTTCATCTATGATATGCTCGAGAGAGATGAATATGTTAAGTTGATTGCTGCAACACTAAAAAGGGTTTTTGGTACTAAAATTAATCTCAGCTATTGTATAACCGTTGTAAAACAACCGGTGAACAATATCATTGTTGAAGCTTCCGAAAAACTCAATGTGATTAATGGAAATAATAATCACAATGTGAATAAAACACCTGATACCATTCCACTCGATTCTGATGAAATAGATTCACAACTTCACCAAGGATATACGTTCAATTCTTTTATTGAAGGGGAGAGCAATAAGCTTGCAAGATCTATTGGACAGGCCATTGCTTTGAACCTGGCTAGAACATTTAATCCTTTTTTTGTTTTCGGACCATCAGGATGTGGAAAAACACATCTGGTTAATGCTATCGGTTGGAAAATCAAAGAAATACACCCGCAACTCAGAGTTCTTTATCTCTCAGCACATCTTTTCACTGTGCAATATACAGATTCGGTTAGACAGAATAAAACAAACGACTTTATTAATTTCTATCAGACTATTGATGTGCTCATTCTTGATGATGTACAGGAATTGTCAGGAAGAACGGCTACACAAAACACATTCTTCCATATTTTCAATCACCTTCACATGAATGGTAAGCAGATTATTCTTACAGCAGACAGACCACCTGTCAAAATTGAGGGATTGGAAGATAGATTGCTTACTCGTTTCAGATGGGGACTGCAGGCCGAGATTGAGAAACCGACAAAGGCGCTCAGGAAAAAAATCCTAAATGCCAAAATCAAGAAAGAGGGACTTGATATTCCAGATGACGTTGTTGAATATATTTCCAGCAATCTTGACAACAATATTCGTGACCTTGAAGGAATCATTAGATCTCTTATGGCTTATTCTGTCGTTTATAACTGCGATATTTCTAAAGAGTTAGTAGATAGAATCATTCCTCATTATGTCGAAAGAAACTCAGATAAATTCACAACTGACGATATTAAAAGGGTTGTTTGTGATTTTTTCAAAATATCTGAGGATGTTTTGTGTTCGTCGAGCAGAAAACAGGAGATCGTGTATGTACGTCAGTTGACTATGTATCTTGCTAACAGGCATACTGAAGACTCACATGTGCAAATTGGTAAGTCTATTGGAGGACGTAACCATTCAACTGTCATTCATTCCATCAAACAGGTTAATAACCTTATCGATACTGAGCCAAAAACAAAAATCGATATCGATGCAATCGAAAAACAACTTAATAAGTAATAGTGAAAAAATAAGTTAGGAAAAGCTAAATAAAAGCGGTAAACTCTTAAACGGTTCACCGCTTTTTATATACTATCATCTGTGACCTAGTCTTGCTATTGTCTCCTTTGAAGAAACTGTGGGACAACATAAAAAGATTAGACTAAAGTCTAAAAACTATTGCAGAAAACCTTGATGCTTTAATGCTTCTATCAAACCTGAAGACATCATTTCATTGTCCTTTTTGGTATATCTGCAGTCTGTAAATACTTGAGCTAATGTCTGTTTTTGGTTTATCCTGACAAACTCTTTATTAGCTTCAAGACTTTCTTTGAATGAATAAACCATATCAATAGCTTTTTCATCATAGTCTATATAATAATCATGGTGAACAATGCCAGATAACGGCAGACGGTCGGGTTGAATTGGGCTTTCATCCGGCCAACCTAAGCATATCGTTGCTATGGGAAAGGTAAGTTTCGGAAGATGAAGAACGTTAATAATTCCTAAAGGATTATATAATGTCGTGCCCAAATAGCAAGTGCCTAAACCCGCCTCTTCTGCCAGCGTACAGAATGCCTGAGTGAACAGCAAAGTGTCGCTCATTGAATTCAGGAACGAAAGGAAATTACTATAACCAGGTTCTGCATCTCGTTCTTCACACCATTTGCTGAAACGGTTGAAATCTGCACAGAATGTCAAAACTACAGGGGCGTTGATCATTGGCTGATTGAAATGATATGGCGATAATGCCGATTTCACGGTGTCGTCTTTTGTCAATACAACACTGTATAGTTGCATGTTGCCCATAGTGGCGGCACGCGAAGATGAGTGTATTAACTCTTCTAATAATTGGTCATCTACATCCTCGTTTTTATACTTTCGGATTGTACGGCGGTCTTGAATTTTTGTCATGGTTACATTAATGCTTTTATGATGGTTTAACTAAAATAATTACTTTGTATAATTTATACATGAGGTGATGCTGCCATAGCAAATGATAAAAATAACAAACAGCTAAATAAATCAGATAACTTAGGAGCAGCACGTAATTATTCTTTCATTTTTTTATTGCAAAATTAATCAATATTTTCTTTTTTAGCAAACTTTGTTTGATATTTATAGCTATTGTTTTTCCCAATTCGGAAAACTTTTTTGATTATTCAAAAAAATATTATATTGATATTCAATATTATGTGAAAACAATGTGGATAACTTTAAAAAATGTGCATAACTTTTTATCAATTACTTTTGCTATTTAAAAAAAGACTTGTAGATTTGCAAAAAAATTGCCTTTAATGGCTTGTTATTGTTTCTACAAATCCCACAATTCACGATAGGCGTATCGGAATTGTTCTCTTTTGATTTATTTTTTAGATAACTAATCTAACTGAAAATGGATAAAAGTCATACCTATTCTTATGATGATGCATATAATGCATCGTTAGCGTATTTCGAAGGCGACGAGCTGGCTGCTAGAGTTTGGCTCAATAAATATGCCATGAAAGATTCTTTCGGTAACATCTATGAGAGGTCACCGGAAGATATGCATTGGCGTATAGCTAATGAAATTGCTAGAGTTGAGCGGAAGTATCCTAACCCACTTTCGGCCCAACAGGTATTCGACCTGCTCGACCATTTTAAGTTTATTGTTCCGGCCGGAAGCCCGATGACGGGTATTGGTAACCATTTTCAGGTTGCATCCCTTTCTAACTGCTTTGTTGTTGGTATTGACGGAGATGCTGATTCTTATGGAGCTATCATCAGAATAGATGAGGAACAGGTACAGCTCATGAAACGTAGAGGTGGGGTTGGACACGACCTGTCACACATCAGGCCAAAAGGGTCACCAGTCAAAAACTCGGCGTTAACTTCTACAGGACTCGTTCCTTTCATGGAGAGATATTCCAACTCAACTAGAGAGGTGGCGCAGGATGGAAGAAGAGGAGCACTCATGCTCTCTGTATCCATTAAGCATCCGGATGCGGAGGCTTTCATCGATGCGAAGATGGAGGAAGGTAAGGTCACCGGGGCTAATGTGTCGGTAAAGATAGACGATGAGTTCATGAAAGCGGCTACAACCAACAGAGAATACAAACAGCAGTTCCCGATTGATTCTGATAATCCACTGGTGGAGAAAAACATTGACGCTTCCATGCTTTGGAAAAAAATCGTTCATAATGCGTGGAAGTCGGCAGAGCCAGGTGTTCTTTTTTGGGATACTATTATCAGAGAGTCTATTCCAGATTGTTATGCTGACCTCGGATACAGGACCGTTTCTACGAACCCTTGTGGAGAGATTCCCCTCTGTCCTTACGATTCATGCAGACTTCTATCTATTAACTTGTTTTCTTATGTTAATAATCCATTTACGAAGAACGCATCTTTCAATTATGAACTCTTCAGAGAACATGTAAGACTGGCTCAGAGAATCATGGACGATATCATTGATCTCGAACTGGAGAAAATTCAACAGATAATGCAGAAAGTGATGTCCGACCCCGAGTCTGAAGAAGTGAAAAGCTCTGAGCTCCACCTCTGGCAGAAAATCTATGATAAAAGTGGTAAAGGAAGACGAACGGGAGTTGGTATTACTGCCGAAGGAGATATGCTGGCTGCAATGGGATTGACTTACGGTACACCCGAGGCTACTTATTTCTCAACAGACATTCATAAGAATATTGCTGTTGAAGCTTATAAATCTTCTGTGCAGATGGCAAAAGAACGCGGGAAATTCGTGATTTATGATTCTGAGAGGGAAAAAGACAATCCGTTCATCAACCGGCTTAAAGGAGTTGATCCTGTCCTTTACGAAGATATGGTGAAATATGGAAGACGTAACATTGCATGTCTCACTATTGCGCCTACGGGTACTACAAGCCTCATGACTCAGACTACATCAGGAATTGAACCTGTTTTCATGCCTGTATATAAAAGAAGAAGAAAAGTGAATCCTAATGACACGAATGTGCATGTCGATTTCACTGATGAGAGCGGAGATTCTTTTGAGGAGTATATTGTATATCATCCTAAATTCCTGATGTGGATGAAAACCAATGGATTTGACATCGAAAAAAAATATTCACAACAGGAAATTGATGAGCTCGTGCAGAAATCGCCTTATTTCAAGGCAACAGCGAACGATATCGACTGGCATGAGAAGGTCAGAATGCAGGGAGCTATTCAGAAATGGGTTGACCATTCGATCTCTGTTACCATAAATCTCCCTAATAACGTATCAGAAGATCTGGTTAATGAGCTGTATGTGGAGGCATGGAAGTCTGGATGCAAAGGATGCACTGTCTATAGAGATGGATCAAGAGCAGGAGTGCTTATTTCAACAGAGAAAAAGAAAGAAGATAAAGAGGAAAAGAAAGTGACACCACTGCCTGCAAGTTGTATGCCAGAAGTTACTGAAGTGCGTCCGAAGGTTCTTGAATGTGATGTTGTTAGGTTCCAGAACAATAAAGAAAAATGGGTTGCTTTTGTGGGACTGCTCGACGGATATCCATACGAGATTTTTACGGGTGTGCTTGATGATGAGGATGGAATAGCTCTGCCAAAAACGGTTTCAAAAGGCCGTATCATCAAAAATGTTGATGAGAACGGTTCTAAAAGATACGACTTCCAGTTTGTCAACAGAAGAGGATATAAGACCACCATTGAGGGACTTTCCGAAAAATTCAATAAGGAATACTGGAATTATGCAAAACTCATTTCCGGAGTTCTAAGATATCGGATGCCCCTTACTAATGTTATCAAACTTGTCAGTTCACTCCAGCTTGAGAGCGAGAGCATCAACACATGGAAGAATGGTGTTGAGAGAGCTCTCAAGAAATATGTCCAGGATGGCACAGAAGCGAAAGGACAGAAGTGTCCAAACTGTGGAAATGAGACGCTTGTCTATCAGGAAGGATGCCTGATCTGCACAAGTTGTGGTGCATCAAGATGTGGATAGATTTTCATTCATTCCATTTCTATATATTTTCCGTTCAGCGCATGGGGCAGTGATTGTCCTTGCGCTGATTTAAAGAAATTAACAATCATATATATAAACTAACCCAATTAATCCCCCCGCTTTTCATAATCTCACAATCTCTTATCCCCCTCCTTTCATGGAGGGGGAAGGGGGAGGGAATTAATTGGTTTAACTATATTTTTTGCAGAGAATTATGCTTGTTACGTAGGAATATAACTCTCTTCTTGCAGATAATTTAATCCTATTTAAAAATGAATAATACCGTCATTATATCCAATCTTAGATTCTATGCTTTTCATGGTGTTCTTTCTCAGGAAAAGTCGGTTGGACATAATTTCATTGTCTCCCTCAAAATCGATTGTGATTTCTCACAGGCCATTCTTCGTGATAAAGTTGCCGGTACTATTGATTATGGACTTGTCGTTGAAATTGTAAAAAAGGAAATGGCTGTCCGGTCTAAGCTCATGGAGCATCTGGCCGGAAGAATTCTTTATGCTTTGTTTGATAAATTTCCGCAGGCGGTAAACGTGTCTGTTACAATTATTAAGGAAAATCCCCCTGTCAATGCCGACACTGATGGATGCGGAATTGAGATTAATACTTCAAGGGAAGAATTTCTCTCTTTTTATCAATCATGAGGTTTTTTATTCAGAATAATACGGCATTTGTCCTTTTTTCAACGAATTATAACAAAAACACAAAACAAGTAGTGATGTTTTGTGTTTTTTTTGTTAAATTTGCATCTTGAAATGTATTTGTGAAATAAGAATACTGTTTTTATTCAGTGAATAATTAATAAAAAAATTGCTAAATAAATTGTAAATCGTAAATAGTTAAATTGTAAATATTATTTTTATGAGTGCACTTAAAACAGCTAAAATGTCAAATTACCGATGGGTGATTTGTGCGATGTTGTTCTTCGCGACAACTGTCAACTACATGGACCGTCAGGTGTTGTCTTTAACATGGAAAGACTTTATTGCGCCTGAGTTTCATTGGACCGATAAGGATTACGGACTCATCACTGCGGCGTTTTCTATTTTGTATGCAGTTTTCTGCCTCTTTGCAGGAAAATTCATCGACTGGATGGGAACAAAAAAAGGTTATCTTTGGTCTATTTTCGTTTGGTCATTAGGTGCTTGTATGCATGCCGCTTGTGGATGGGTGACGATGAACATCGAGGGAATTGAGTCGTTGGATGCCCTGAGAGCTGTTGAGGCGGGGTCTAACATCGCAACATCCATAGCTACTATCAGCGTATATCTGTTTCTTTTCTGCCGATCTGTTCTCGCTCTTGGAGAGGCAGGAAACTTTCCAGCTGCCATCAAGGTGACTGCTGAGTATTTCCCAAAAAAAGACAGGGCTTTTGCTACATCTATTTTCAATGCCGGAGCTTCGGTTGGTGCTCTTGCCGCACCCGTTAGCATTCCACCTCTTGCTGAGGCGCTTGGATGGGAAATGGCGTTTATAATTATCGGTGGACTTGGATTTATCTGGATGGCTCTCTGGGTGTTCATTTATGATAAGCCCAGCAAGAGTAAGCATGTCAACGATGCCGAGCTCACTTACATCAACCAAGATGCTGAAACTGAAGGAGACCCGAAGGATGCAAACGACGAAGGACCGCAGATGAGTTTTGCAAAGGCCTTCACGTTCAAGCAGACATGGTCTTTTATCGTTGGCAAATTCATGACTGACGGTGTTTGGTGGTTCTATCTCTTCTGGGCACCCGCTTATTTCTCCGACCAGTTCGGATATAAGTCATCATCTACTATGGGGCAGCTCCTTATTTTCACCCTGTATTTTATTGTTACTGTTCTCAGCATTTTTGGTGGATATCTGCCTAAGCTCTTTGTGGAAAAGAAGGGCATGAACCCATACGCTGGACGTATGCTCGCTATGCTTATTTTCGCATTCTTCCCACTCTTTGCGCTGTTTGCACAGCCTCTTGCCATGTGGCAGGGTTCTCCGATCGATGCAGCATGGTGGCCTGCGATTATCATTGGTCTTGCTGGAGCGGGACATCAGGCTTGGAGTGCTAACATTTTCTCTACTGTGGGAGATATGTTCCCGAAGTCAACGATTGCCACAATAACTGGTATTGGTGCTATGGCCGGTGGACTAGGGTCAATGCTTATCAATTTTAGTTCAGGTGTGCTTTTCGATTATGCAGAAGGACAGGGTGCTGCTTTCTCTTTCCTCGGATATGAGGGAAAACCAGCTGCATACATGATTGTATTCTGTTTCTGTGCTGTAGCTTATCTCATCGGATGGCTCATCATGAAGAGTCTCGTGCCCAAGTACAAGCCTGTTGTGATTGAATAATCATATTAAAATCATTATCAATGAAAATGCCGCTTTATGCGGCATTTTTTATTCGTTTTTTATACCTTTTTTATTCATTTTACTCTTATTATCAAAACTTTAGACTGATTTGTTTGATTATGTCGGGAAAAAAACGTAACTTTGCAAAGGATTGTATATGTAGAAAGATTGATTTTTTGCATCTGTTATTATTATAGGTGTGTATCAGGATATTAGAAATCATCTTTTTAAGGTAAAAATATAACAAACATAATTTTTTTATTTATGGAAAATATTCCTGAGGCTCTTAAGCTTTTAACTGTTGGTATGCTCACTGTTTTCTCAATTCTTTTGATTGTGATTTTTTTGGGCAAAGGACTTATTGCGTTTATCAACAGATTTGCTCCAGAAGAAGCAAAAGAAGTGAAAACCGTAAAGGTGACACAGGCACCCATCGATGCTAACACCACGGCCATCATCAATGAAGCGGTAAAACAAATTACTGCTGGTAAGGGACATGTCACTAATATCCGCAAATTATAAAACCGTACAAAAACCGTTTTTATTTTTCGTTATCTATAAGAATCGCCCTTTCTGGGGAACGGAATAATTTGCAAATTGTTAAATGTTAAAATAAAACGTAAATTGTAAGTAATAGTGAAAAAATAAGTTAGGAAAATTTATCTTAGATTTTTGAGCTATTTTTCAGTTGGTCAGAGGGAGTGATGCGGACATCATGACCGATGAACAACTGGAAAAGAGGCAAAAAGATAAGTTTAAATCTTGAATGATTGCCTGACATTAAATTTACTAAGTTATTATTTTTACTGTTGCTAAATAGTAATTTTTAATTATTTATGAATAAAGAAGTGAAATTTAGTCTGGTGTTCCGCGACATGTGGCAGAGTGCCGGAAAATATCAGCCACGCGTTGACCAACTTGTAAAAGTTGCTCCGGCTATTATCAAAATGGGATGTTTCGACCGTGTAGAAACTAACGGAGGTGGTTTCGAACAGGTTAACTTACTATATGGTGAAAATCCTAATACTGCTGTTAGGGCTTTCACTAAACCTTTCCATGAGGCGGGAATACAGACACACATGCTCGACCGGGCGCTCAACGCACTTCGTATGAGCCCGTGTCCGAAAGATCTTCGTAAGCTTTTTTATAAGGTGAAAAAGGCTCAAGGTACGGATATCACACGTATCTTCTGTGGCTTGAATGATACAAGGAACATTATTCCTTCTATAAAATATGCTAAAGAGGCGGGAATGATTGCTCAGGCATCTATGTGTATTACACACTCACCGATTCACACCGTTGAATATTATGTAAATCTTGCAAAAGTACTGATTGACGCAGGAGCTGATGAAATCTGTCTGAAGGACATGGCTGGTATCGGACGGCCCGATTCTCTTGGGAAAATCGTAAAGGGAATAAAGTCTTTAAAGAAAGATATCATTGTGCAGTATCATTCACATTCAGGACCAGGATTCAATATGGCGAGCATTCTTGAAGTTTGCAAAAACGGATGTGACTATGTGGATACAGCGGTAGCACCGCTTGCTTGGGGTACTGGCCATGCCGACATCATAGCCGTCCAGGAGATGCTTAAGGACGCTGGATTTAAGGTGAAGGATATCAATATGGAGGCGTACATGGAGGTGCGTACACAGATTCAGCAGATGATGGACGACTTCCTTGGATATTACTGCCCGGATCTTAACCGAATCAACAACTCACTGCTTGTAAAGCCGGGACTGCCGGGCGGTATGATGGGGTCACTCATGACTGACCTTGAGGAGAACCTCCGTTCGCTCAACAAGTGGAAGGTAAAACATGATCAGGCTGAGTTGACCACAGATGAGATTCTCGTGAAGCTATTCGATGAGGTGGCTTATGTCTGGCCGAAAGTGGGCTATCCGTGTCTGGTTACACCGTTCAGCCAGTATGTAAAGAATCTGGCCCTCATGAATGTCATCCAGATGGAGAAAGGAAAAGAGCGGTGGTCAATGATTGCCGACACTATTTGGGATATGATTCTCGGTAAGGCAGGACAGCTCCCTGGACCGGTGGATAAGGTGTTCGAGGAGATGGCGAAGGCGGAAGGACGTGAGTTCCTGACATCCGATCCCCAGGATAACTATCCTGATAACCTTGATGACTACCGTTACAAGATGAATCAAAAGGGGTGGGAACTCGGAGAGGACGATGAGGAACTCTTTGAGTATGCTATGCATCCTACACAGTATGAGGCCTATAAGAGTGGAAAGGCGAAGGCTGACTTCCTCGAGGACCTCGAGAGACGTAAGGCGGATAAAAACCAGCCGAAGGGTGGGGTAACTGCTGAACTGCCGAACTCAATCACCGTGAATGTGAATGGGCAGAACTATAAAGTGGATATCGCTTATGGCGATGAGATGCCACAAGTTCAAGCGGTTGCTGCCGCTGCCACACCAGCTGGAGAGGGATCAGAACTCCTCGCACCGCTTGAAGGTAAGTTCTTCCGCGTGAAAGAGACGGGCGAAGTGCCAAAGAATGTGGGCGATGCTGTGAAAGAAGGCGATGTGGTTGGATACATCGAGGCAATGAAAACCTACAATGCCATTAAGGCAGACCGCGACGGTGTCATCACGGCTATCCTCGTTAACTCTGGCGATTCTGTTGAGGAAGATGATGTAATCATGAAAATTGGATAGTGGTAGATTCTACTCTCATTCTTCCACTTTAAACTCTAAACTTTAAACACTCTACTTTTTATTATGTCAGAAATATTTCAAAATCTATATGAGATGACGGCACTGAGCGACTTGGTCGCAAATCCCTCATTTCTTATAATGTATGTCATTGCTTTCGTGCTCCTCTATCTCGGTATTGTGAAGCATTATGAGCCATTGTTGCTGATCCCTATTGCATTCGGTGTGCTTATTGCTAACTTCCCGGGAGGTGACATGGGGGTGTTACAGGCCACGGAGACAGGCGAAATCATCAAGGATGGCGTAAAATATAATATCTGGGATATGTCTCTTCCACAGATTGCACATGAGCTCGGACTGATGAACTTCCTTTATTATGCGCTTATTAAGACCGGATTCTTACCACCTGTCATCTTTATGGGTGTCGGTGCGCTAACCGATTTCGGACCGATGTTGCGCAATCTCCGTCTCTCTATTTTCGGTGCTGCTGCCCAGTTTGGTATCTTCCTAGTGCTCATCTGCGCTGTACTGATGGGATTCACGATGAAGGAAGCGGCTTCTCTTGGTATCATCGGTGGTGCCGACGGACCTACAGCTATCTTCACGACAATCAAACTCGCACCGCATCTCTTAGGTGCCATCGCCATCGCCGCTTATAGCTACATGGCGCTTGTCCCGGTGATTATTCCACTCGTGGTCAAGCTCACTTGCACAAAGAAAGAGCTGATGATTAACATGAAGGAGCAGGACAAGAAATTCCCGCCGAAGAATCAGATTAAGAATATGCGTGTGGTAAAGATTATCTTCCCGATTGCTGTTACTACGGTCGTGGCGATACTTGTACCATCTGCAGTTGCTCTTATTGGTATGCTGATGTTTGGTAACTTGCTCAAAGAAATCGGTGCAGACACCAACCGACTCTTCGACACTATCAGCAATTCTATCATGAACACTGCAACGGTTTTCTTAGGACTATGCGTCGGTGCTACAATGACTGTAGAGGCATTTCTCAACTGGACTACCATCGGTATCGTTGTGGGAGGATTCCTTGCATTCGCACTATCCATAACCGCCGGTATCATGCTTGTGAAGTTGTTCAACCTCTTCACGAAAAAGAAAATTAATCCGCTCATCGGTGCAACTGGTCTTTCTGCCGTGCCTATGGCTAGCCGTGTATGCAACGATATCGCCACTAAGTATGACCCAAAGAACCACGTACTCAACTACTGTATGTCATCAAACATCTCTGGTGTAATCGGATCAGCAGTTGCAGCAGGTGTACTCATTTCTTTCCTCGGTTAATCAAGTCACAATTATATCAATAAGCAAAGGGGGTGTGCAAACACGCCCTTTGCTTATTATATTTATACTTTAACTAATTTCGGCTAATCACAGGGTCACTATCACTTTCTGATTCATTTGCAGATTTCTCTTTGTTCGTGTTTCAACAGTCTTAACCGATGAATTGGCAGAGAGCATTTCGTGTTAAAACCTATAGACTACGTCATTAGGCAGATAGTCTTAGAATTGTTTCAGTGTAGTGCTGCTGATCGACTCGGTAATACTTTATCATATCATGAAGACGTTCATAATTCCTCGGTGTCTGAATTTTGAAATATACGGTTCATCCAATATCATTTTTTAATTGTTAAAAACTGTTCATAATTTATGCTGTTTATAACTTATTTTTACAAAAATATACTTTCTCTTTTCGTATTCACATCCTTTTCGTTTGTTTATTTATGACCTTTTTCTTACTTTTGCAAAATCTGTATGATACCGGGATAATCGATTGATTGTTAAACTAAGGACATTGACTGATGCCTTGGTCGTCATGACCACGTTAAGTGTTGAGGGCTTGATGCCAGAAGACACTTGTTATAATTTTCTCAAATGATCTAATAAATCAGAGAACTTTGGGACAGCAAGCGAAGAACCGAGCTTGATTGAGCTTTGCAAAGTCGTGATACAGTTCAGAAATTATTTGTAAATAGTAATTATTAATAGCTTCTAAAATGCTTTTTGGTTTTTATGAAAATTGTCCTTTTTATATTCTCTATTGGGCTTCCATTGCTCATAAATGCCCAAAACCACACAGCTATTACTAAACGCCAAACGAATGACGTTGCTGATTCGCTTTCTGCAAATCAGATTCGAGTCTTTAGTAATATGCTTGAAAACATGGTGTTTGTGGATGGAGGCACATTTATGATGGGAGACGATAATCCGGAACACCGAGACAGTCATGATAACAAACCTGCACATCTTGTCGAAATCAATCCTTTCTTTATTGGGAGGTTTGAGGTCACACAGGAAGAATGGGTAACCGTCATGGAAGAGAACCCAGCATCATTCAAAGGAGATGACTTGCCAGTGGAGAACGTCAGCTGGAACGACATTATCCGATTCATTGACAGGCTGAATGAACTGACAGGCATGGAGTTCCGTCTGCCAACAGAGGCTGAGTGGGAATATGCTGCCAAAGGAGGAAAATATGCGATGGGCTGTGAATATGCAGGGAGTGATTTCATTAAGGCTGTTGCATGGTTTAAATCCAATAGCAAAAACACCACCCATTCGGTCGGATTCAAACGCCCCAACGAATTAGGTATCTTCGATATGAGCGGGAACGTGGCGGAATGGTGCCTCGACACTTACGAACGTGATTATTATCAAAGAATGGTAAGCTATAATCCGAAAGGGCCAGATTCTGGGGCGAATAAAGTTAACAGAGGGGGAGGATGGATGATGGATGAATATTATCAGAGAGTCGATGTCAGAAATGTCAATGTTGCGGACGAGAGGAATCCCTCACTCGGATTCAGGCTGGCGATGTGACGATGACCAGAACGACAGATACTGTTGGGCTACTTTCAAATAATCATGATGACGGCGGATATACTCCACGCTGTCAAGGCTCAAACGGTCTAGCATCTCGGGATGCTCAACGATTTGCTTTAACTTCAGATACACATCTTCCTCATCGGGAATCACATTGATTATTGGACGGAGTTCATCCTCACCCAATATTTCATACTGCTCTTCCTCACCGCCGCCAATCAAAACTAAACCTTTCGACATCGCTAAAAGACCGTTCATGGCGGGAGTGTAGCTGTAAAGCTGGTCCAGCAGACAGTCAGAACTGGACAGCAACCGCTGATATTCATCAAAAGGAACTGACTCCACTTTTACGATTTCGCATTTTCCGGGATAATCCGCTTTCACACGCTCTAACGCACGAAGCATGACGTCCGTACCTTTATATGCAGACCGTGTTTTCATGATGCCGATGAAAAAACGGACAGGATAAGAGGTTTTGCGTGCAGGTTTCTCTTCTATCGTTCGGTTGTCGATAGGGAAAGGGATAAATGTGGTCTTCTCCGGAAAAACAGGTTGATAGCATTTATAATACTCATATAAACCGCCGATAATGCCGTCACAGTCTTTGGCGATATATTGGTTGAGTGGTGTTTTCTCACCGTCAAGCCACTCAGAGATAAATATCTTGTTATATTCCTCCTCGGTTCGTTGCTTGTCACCAATATTAAAGTCTGAATATCTGAACGTCTTACAGTCTAGGCAGGTTTTCACCCAGTAATGATCCATGCCAAAAGCACCCAAAAACACTTTTTTGTTGTGACGGCGGAGATAATCATAGTATTTCCGTATTCGTCCGGCACGGAAATCCAAAAAAATCGGATTGATTAGCTGAACCACATCATAACCTCTCAGTTTCCGGAACACACGCCACACACGAGAAAGATAGCTCAGAGTATCGATTTTTCCGTTCGATTTACGGATTAAATTGATATCACGGCGATAATTTTTCCAGTTATCACCGTTGCTCACCACACACACTTCATGACCGAGTGCACGAAGTCCTTCTGCCAATGTCCAGTGAACATTACTGTATTCCCCTATCAGCAGTATCTTCAATTGCCTTTCCCTGTTAAAAATTAGAATGAAAAACCTGTAATAATTATTATATCAAATTCATAAGAATGCTTATGAATCTTCTTAATTCTTCATTATTTAATGTTCCGTTTATTAAGTGCATCTGCATATTTCTTGGCGTTTGCAGCATGTTCCTGCTCCGATGCCGTATAATAATGTTCACCAGAGAAATCTTCCTTTGCACACATAAACAGATAATCGTTGTCATCAGGATTCAGAACGGCATCAATACCTGCAATACTTGAAATTCGTATCGGACCAGGTGGCAGCCCTTCATGTTTGTATGTATTGTAAGGGGAATCAACCTCCAAATGACGTCTCAACACACGGCGTATGGTGAAGTCACCTAAAGCATAAACAACTGTCGGGTCGCTCATTAGACGGATGTTCTTATGAAGGCGGTTCAGATACAACCGTGCGATAATAGGCTTGTCCTGGTCGCGGGCGGTCTCAGAATCAACGATGCTTGCCAATGTCGCTACCTCAACAGGAGTCAAACCCAACTCCTTTGCTTTCTCCAGACGATTGTCATTCCAGAATTTATCATACTCGGTTCTCAGACGCTCTAACAATTTGTTCACATCAGTCGTCCAATATATCTCGTATGTATTGGGGATGAAAAGTGCGGGAAGGGTCTCTTTTGTGAAACCTAATTCTTTCAGCTTCACACTGTCTTTTAAAGCTGACTTGATTTCGGAACCGTCTATCATTAGGTATTTTGCTATCTTGTCGCATATATCATCTACTGTGCGCACGCTGGGTATCACTACCTTTGCTGGTGTCTGCTGGCCGTTACGCATACTACGGAACAATTTCAACATGCTGATATCTGAAGAAACTTGATAGCAGCCGATTTCAATGTTGTCTTCATAACCTGTATAGCTGTTAAGCAAATCAAATCCTTTCATTGTCGATGGATGACCCGCTTTTTCGATTTTTGTCCGAACAGAATCTATATTGTCATCTGAATCAATATAGACGTATGCTGCCTTCTCGTTGGTCATCACATGACCGAATACGGAGAATGAAAATATAAGCAACCCAATGCCTACCACCAAAAGTGATATAACTGAAATAACAATGATTTTCTTCTTTTTGGCTTTTGTCATATTGTTTGAGGTGTTATTAAGAAACTAAAAACTAACAACTAAAATCTAAAAACTTATATCTATAGGGATTTACTATATGTGTGTCAACATAAACAATACTTATAACTATCTTATCGTCTTCTTGTCTTATCGTTTGGAAACATAAAAAGGCATAAGGAGCTGAGAAATGGTTTTACCCACACTCAGCTCCTAAATATGATTTACTTTTCAACTCTCACCTTAATGGTGTTTGAATCGCTGTCGTAATCTGCTACTATCGTGTCACCAACCGACACATGTCCCTCTACTATCTCATCAGAAATTGTCGTCTCCAGATATGTCTGGATAGAACGGCGGAGTGGACGGGCACCATATTGACGATCATAACCTTTGTTTGCCAGGAAGTCTTTTGCTTCTGGAGTGATTACCAAATGATAACCCAGACTTTCAATGCGGGTATAAAGCTTTTTCAGCTCCAAGTCGATGATGGTCAGGATGGCTCTCTTGTCTAACTGATCGAACGTGATGATATCGTCAATTCGGTTCAGGAATTCTGGAGAAAACTGACGTTCAAGTGCTTTACGAACGATTCGACGTGAATTCTCTTTCTCATCCATCGTGTTGTCACTCATGAAACCAATACCCTTGCCGAAGTCCTTCAGCTGACGTGTGCCGGCATTGGAGGTCATGATGATAATGGTATTACGGAAATCAACTGTTCTGCCGTAGCTGTCCGTCAATCGTCCGTCGTCCATAATCTGAAGAAGGATGTTAAACACATCGGGGTGCGCTTTTTCTATCTCATCGAACAGCACGATAGAGTAAGGCTTACGGCGTACTTGTTCTGTCAGCTGACCGCCATCATCATAACCCACGTATCCGGGAGGAGCGCCTACTAGACGGCTGGCATTATACTTCTCCATATATTCTGACATGTCGATGCGAATTAGGGAATCTGCCGTGCCGAACATGAATTCTGCCAGCTTCTTTGCAAGGAACGTCTTGCCCACACCAGTAGGACCAATGAACATAAATGTACCGATAGGACGGTTTGGGTCGCTCAGACCGATACGGTTACGCTGAATGGAGGATACCAATGCATCGATGGCACTGTCTTGAGCGATCACCTCTTGTTTCAATTCCTGACGCATGCCCTTGATTCTGATGCTCTCCTCTGTGGCGATACGGGTAACGGGAATGCCAGACATCATCGAGATGGTCTGGGCTACCTCCTCGGCATCAACAGTCATTCGGAGTTCTGGATGACTCGATTCCCATTCCGAACGCTTACGATCCAGATCTTCCTCCAGTTGCTTTACACGGTCGCGGTAGCTTGCAGCCAACTCATAATTCTGCATCTTTACTGCGCTGTCTTTTTGAGCAATTGCATTCGTTAGGGCGATTTCCTGCTCCTCTATTTCTTTGGGGATCGAGAGGTTGGATATGTGAATACGACTACCGGCTTCGTCTAACGCATCGATTGCTTTATCGGGGAACTGACGGTCGGTGATGTAACGGCCGGACAGGCGGACACATGCATCTAGGGCAGCGTCTGTATAACGCACATTATGATGTTCTTCATAACGGTCTTTTATATTATACAATATCTGACGGGTCTCTTCTGCGGTCGTAGGATTAACGATGATTTTCTGGAAACGACGTTCCATTGCACCGTCTTTTTCAATCGTTTTTCGATACTCGTCCATTGTTGTCGCACCGATACACTGTAGTTCACCTCGGGCAAGAGCGGGTTTCATCATATTGGCAGCATCCATCTCTCCTGATGCGTTTCCAGCACCAATCAGCAGATGAATCTCATCAATAAAAACGATAATATTGGGATTGGCACGCAACTCATTGATGATAGCCTTCATTCGTTCCTCAAACTGACCACGAAACTTTGTACCGGCTACAATACTGGATAAGTCAAGTGATACCACACGCTTGCCGAATAATGATCGGGAAACCTTGCGCTGAACTATTCGTTGAGCTAATCCTTCTACGATAGCACTTTTACCAACACCAGGGTCGCCTATCAATATCGGATTATTTTTCTTACGGCGGTTTAGAATCTGGGCAAGGCGCTCAATCTCTTGGTCGCGACCTACCAATGGATCTAATTTACCATCTGAGGCTGCCTTTGTTAAATCGAAGCTGAATGAGTCTAATGCTGGGGTGTCGCTGTTACCGCTTTTATCGCTCCGGCTTGTATGGAGAGCACGATTCGACTTGTCACCCTTGTAACTTGAAGGGGGCATGTCATCATCCTCGTCAAAACCGATTTCATTACGAACCTCCTCTTTCTGCTTTTTGAATGTTTTGTATAGCTGATTATAGCTGATATGGTGATTACCTAAGATTGTTGCTGGGATATTATTCTTCTGTTTCAATATTGCTAATAATAAATGTTCTACATCGATTTCTTTTGAGCGAAGCAAGCGTGACTCCAACACACATAGTTGTAGGAGTGTACGTGACTTCGAGTCTAACGTAAGCTCTGAATTGGTTTGTTCATCATTTGGATGAGTTACTTTAACTTGTTCTTCTATGGAATGTTTAAGCTCGGCTAAATCAATAGAACAGACGGCAGAAAGAGCATGAGAAGCAAGATTCTCTCCATCACGCAATATTCCGAGCATCAGATGCTCTGGACCTATGTAAGGGCTCTGAAGGCGAGTCGCTTCCTCTTTACTGTAACGAAGAACCTGAGTTAATTTTTCTGTATAGTTGCTGTTCATTTGCATGTTTCCCCCTTTTTAATACTGACTAAATGATTTTTTTTACTTACTGTCTTGCGGGTATTTTCTCCGTCTAAATATAATTTATAAAATGTGAAATGTTTATTATTAATTATTTATTATTATTGCAATAATTATGCCTGTTAATCAGACAGCCATTTTGTCAGTATTGATATAATCTCGTCACGCATATAGGCAGGCATGTTGCCGATACGGGCCTTGTGGCTACCACGCGGCTGTACAAACACTTTCATATTCTGTTTTTTAGAACAATCTAACCATGGAGCAACACCACTTGATGACCATGGGTCGATTTCACCATAAATAAACAGATGACGGGGATCTGATTCCTTTAAGTATTTGACTGTGCGTTTATAGAGTTTTTTATTAAATTTAATTCCCTGTAATTCTTGGGGAAGCATCAAACGGGATAAGTAACCATGAGTCTTTTGTACATCACACAGGTCTTTAAGGCCACGAGTGCTATATCCATAATAACCTAATTCACGGGCAGCTTGAACGAAAAAAGGAGTATAATTGCTCGGACATGTGAAATAGTCGGGCTCTGAGATTTTCATGAAATAGGTAAACCATTCATCATCTGAAGCCTCTTTGGAAGGAATGGTGCTGAAGGATGTGCCCCACTGCCAGAATGCAAAGGGAAATTCATATACACAATAGTCGTATATCACCGACATGTCATCCTGATAGGTTAAACCAGAAGATGTTGCTAATTTCTCAAATTTTGGTAACAGTCGGGCTTTTCGAGATAATATTTCACGCTGAGCTTCTAATAGGGCTGCTCGCTCTTCTGATGTACCTACCGTCTTATACAGAAATGGCTCATGGCGACCGTCTTCGACACTTTTGTTTAAGGGGGCTACGTATGACACGCTGATATCAACATCATCCGGGAACAGCGAACGGTAGAACATCGTGGTCTGTCCCCCTTTACTGATTCCTGTACTTAGCCATTTACCATGAAATAATCTGCCGAATATCTCACGTACATGATGCAAGTCGTTCAAGGAGTTGTCAACGGTTAGGTAATCCCAATTGAGATTTGACGGAACAGATTCACTGAAATAACGGTGTTCACAGACTATCAGATTACAATTAAACAGGCGGCTTAACTCTTCTTCATAGGAGGGCCATGTTGCATAATCGGCACTATAGCCTTCGGTTACAATTACGGTAGGACGGTCATAGCCTTTGAAACCCACAAATACGCGCTCCAGAAATTCATCTGACGTTTTACCGGTCCAATCTACTTTCTGACGTATTTTTACACAATACTTTTCGGGAAACACGTTGTTATCTAATGATACGACTGAGGAAATCTCAGGCTGAGATTCCAACTGCTTGGCAAAATCAGATTTAGTCTTTTGGGCGGACAGCTGAATAGTGCCTAAAAACAAAAATAAAAGTGATATGAAATACTTCTGAATGAATAAACGGTTATAAATGCGTCTCATATAATATTTTTTTATTTTGAATTATAATCACCTGATCCCCAAAAACAATGAGATAATGATTAATAATAAATAGTTGAATAATATCACACAGAAAAACAAGTCAAGATCCGACTTTAGATAACCTGTAATAGTATATTGCTCTGAGTCACGATATATTTGTTGATTACGCTTGAATAGATAGTAATATAACCGGTAAAATAAATATCCTATGAGAAGGCCAGCAATAGTTCCAACTAGAATATCGCCTACATAATGAACACCTAAATATATGCGCGTGTAGCTGGCTATGGAAGACCATACAAATAATATGATTGTTAGTTTACGGTAGCGGAACAACCAAGATAAAAACATCGCCACACACATCGTGTTGGAGGCATGTCCAGAGAAGAAGCCATATTTGTGGCTACGGTAATTATTTACCACATCAACCAGATACATGATGTCTGGATCACATGAGGGACGCCAACGGGCAACGGTAGGCTTTACATATCCAGAGCAGAAACGGTCCATCACTAACACCATCACGGCAATAGTCAAGAGGATGATTATGGCATCTTTGGGACTGTTGTTACGGAAAAAAATGTACAATAGCATAGCAATCAGCAATGACCAGGAAAGTGTGTTTGTGAAAACGGTCATCAGATTGTTCCAAAACATCGATTCACTGCCATTTAATGCCAGAGTCAAATCACGGTCTATGTCGGTTATGCTAAGGAATAAATTCATGCTAGATTATTTTACTTTAGCAAGTTTTCAAAAATATTGATAATTAATATGTTCTGTTCAATTTTAAGTGATTTTTATAATGGTTTATTGTTGGCAAAAACGCCACCCATGAGCCGTAGGTTCGTTAACTCCATTTTATAATTCACATTTTTTAATTCATTTTTAATTTCTGATGCTTGAATTAAATTATTTCAATCTTTTTTTTAGGTATCCAGCCTTCTTTACCTTCTTCATATTTCACCTTACACCATTCTTTCATGCTGTTGTCCAATATCGTCAGACGCGTGCCTGAGTGAACTATAAACAATTCTATTCCGTTCTCACTTGGAGAACTGCTCACAGAAGCTGATTCGGACATTACGATGGCACCTTTACTGCTGACAGAATTGTGATATTGTTGATAAGCAGCTAAATTAGCTAAGACACTAAAGATTAGCAATGCAATAGCAAGGTATTTTATATAGCCTTTTTTGTTTTCTGGCTTCTGGATACTGAGAAGGAGTATAAGCGCCAAAAAGAGAACAAAACATAACAGACCTGTTGTTTTTAAGACAGGAAGACTCAGGAAATTAGACAGGGAATACCACCACGCTACTATGAAAAACTCTGCAGGGGCATTATTCTTATCTTGAAGCTTTGAGCGTGATAACGACAGATTATCACGGATCTCTGTGTCGCTGGGATCTAATTTCAAGGCACGTTCATAGTTGAGTATAGCATGAGCCATATCATTTTGTTTATAATAGCAGTTGCCGAGGTTGTAATATAGCTCAGGAGACACACCTTCTTCTTTTAGAATTTTTGTGTATATAGCTATAGCTGTTGAATAGTTGTTGGCTGTATATAAAGAATCCGCTGTTGATTTCGACAGGGAATACGAATCAGATGAAACAGATTTCTTTCCGGAAATGAGATTCGTATGGAATGACAGGAGTATTGTCAGACTTAATATGATTATATGTCTATATTGCATGGATTTAGCTATTTTATACTGTTGTCTAATTGGCTGATTAAAGACATTGCTTTGTTATAATAGTCTTCCATTGGATGGTCTGATAAGCCGGAAGTATAATGTGTGAATTCACATTCATCAACTAATGAGAGATATTCATCTATTACAGGAATCGGCACTTGATGATCTTCCAATATCTGGCGGACGTTCTCTTTGTTGAATTCCTCGTTGCTGATATTCAGTTTGTTCTGGGGAAATGTGTAGAGGGCATTCAGCAGTTCGACATA
>JAEEGI010003086.1_pt1 | contig 39955 bp, 36 predicted proteins | sample 8958751 | NCBI WGS metagenome assembly JAEEGI01 (sample SAMN16246545, study PRJNA631951) | gut metagenome | biome: gut microbiome; feature: rumen; material: KS-attached | host: Bos | place: Iran: Karaj | collected 2018-10 | reverse complement strand
GACGAGTTCAACAAGGTTTTTGACCGGGCGTTCACCTTCGTGACCTATCCTTGGTACAAGCAGAAATCAGATCCTTTCTCGAGCAAAAAGGGTGACCCGAAGTACGGCATACCGGAAAAGGACAAGAGGTCTCCGATCGTGGGGCGCTGGACGGGATTCAACAAGAGTGCCGCCTCTTCTTTTGGCATCGGATCCTACACCTGGGTGTTTCGCGGCGACGGCACGGGGTATCTGCTCTCCGGCCGACACTTCTCCTACTCATTTGCCTATACCGTGGACGATAAAAACGGCACGGATCTTCTGCTGACTCTCTACAGATACGATACGGGCTTCTACATCCAGGATGGCTTCTGGAAGGAAGGTGACTTGACCTACAGTTACGTCCAACAGCCTACTCCCCAAGGCAAGAAGATGGAGGCCAGAGTCTACGACGACGGCAACAGTCTGGAAATCCAGGGCTGGACCAGCATAGCCGCCGACTTCAGCACCACTCCCATCGTCTTCCAGCGGGTGAACAGATAGCCTCCTTCATAATAACAAGTAGTATCTCAGAGCGAATGCCGGCACACTATGAGGTATGCCTGCTTTTATTCATCGTGCTATTATGATATACCATCTATTTTGCAGCCCTTTATTCTTTCGTTATTCGAAGCTAAACCGCATTATAAGAAGAACTAATCATACTCCGAAGAGAAAGACGTCTCCGCAAGAACAGGCGTCCCATCAGTCGAAAGTCCCTCAAGCAAAACTTTGAAATGGCCTGTGTAATAAGGCATCTTGCAGGGAATCACAAGGGTCTGGCCAGGTGATAGTGTTAGCAACGGATGCCAGTAAATGGTCTGGCGATAATCAGGATAGTCCTCCTCTCCGCGTAAGGCCTCTCCCGTGAATGATGTCGGCATTGATACACCTTGAAAATCGACAACTCGTACGTTCCCGCCGAACTGGAAGCCGGCCAACTAAAAGCCGGAAAGAGTTGAGCCTTCTCTTGATCAACAGTCACAACAATTAAGTTTATAAACAATCTCACCATTGAAAGAACAACCATGAGCCTACAGCTAGATGACTCCTTTATTATTGCAGATCATATTCGGGAAAAGGTCGAGGAATATATCGAAGAGAAAAAAGTGCTGGATAATAAAGCTTTCATTTGGATTGATTGTAATTCTTTAGAAGTGAATATAGGCAATACAGATGAAGAACATACTGGAATAAAGATTCAAATCAGTGATTTTATCCTGGAAGAGAAAGGAAATCATATTCCAGACGACGATCAGATAGAGTGTTGTGCAGCTACTTTGGGTTGAATTCCTTTATAGCCTCAACAGTATTTGAAGCTGACATTCCCACAAGGCTAAGCAAAGAAGGGCATAAACAGGCTTTACAATACGCTGAAATTGCGACTTTTTTGCGACAGCTGATAAAAAGAAAAGCACCTACGTTTCCGTAAGTGCTTCCACAAATAAAGAAAAAGCCGCCCAGAGGCGGCTAGTGGAAACAACTGGATTCGAACCAGTGACCCCCTGCTTGTAAGGCAGGTGCTCTAAACCAGCTGAGCTATGCTTCCTGATTCTTGTGCGGGGCAAAGGTAGGAACTTTTTGAGAAAACGCAAAATTTAGATATATTTGGGAACAATTGTCAGTTGTTCCTGCTATGAAGACTTCTTTCTTTGTTTCCGTTGGACTGGCTTTGTGCCTGTTTCTTGTTGGCTGCCAGGACCAGAAGCGGACCGTTTCGATCAATCCGGCTGTAGAGGCGGCGGTTGACGGATTGCAGCCGCTGGTGGATTCGTGCGGAATTCCGGTATTCCAATATGCTTATTTTTCACCGCGGGGTTCGTTGCATGGACTTGTCTGTGCACAGGATACCGTGTTCGATATGTCTTTGCCGATAGGCGAGCAGAGCATCTTCCAGGCCGCTTCGCTGAGCAAGCCGCTGTTTGCGTATATTGTGATGAAGATGGTGGACCGGGGCCAGATCGATCTCGACACCCCGATTGCTACCTATACGGATATCGACCGTTTTGAGGACAAGGAGATGGCGCAGAAACTGACGCCGCGGATTGTGTTGTCGCATCAGACGGGCCTGCCGAACTGGGCTGTCAGTCCTTCATCGGACGAGTGGCCGACGAGTCGCATCACGTTCAAGTATCCCGTTGATTCTTGTTATGCCTACTCGGGTGAGGGGTATGCTTTCTTGCAGCGGGCCGTGGAGGCGATCCAAGGTGAGCCGCTCGATGAGATCGCCCGTCGGGAAGTGTTTGAGCCGTTTGACATGCCGACCACCTCGTATGCCTGGCAGCCGGCATATGATTCGCTGGCACTGGTCGGTTTCAACCGGGATGGCGAGAACCGGGGCCAGGGGCGTCATCCGCGGGCCAACTGCGCTTATACGCTGCGTACCAATGCATTGGAATATGCGAACTTCCTGCAGCGCGGCTTGCTGAAGGGGGAGGGACTTTCGGAGGCTTCTCACAAAGCGATGTTTACGCACCAAGTGCATGCGCAGCGTTACGCGGACGAACCGCGCGCTTGTGACTCTACCGTGTTCTGGTGCCTGGGCTTCGGCGCTGTCAAGGATGACTACTACTGGCATTGGGGCGACAATGGCAACTTCAAGGCACTCTGGCTCTTGCATCCGTCAACCCAAGAAGGTTTCGTGTATTTCTCCAATCGCGCTACGGGTCACGACTTGCTCGATCCTTTCTTGAAACAGCTTACCGGTGATGACCTGCCGCTGAACGATTGGATCCGGAACTGACGTCGGGAAGCAGTTTTATTGTTGCGTACCGAAATTGCGGGTGGCGAAGGGAAGGGCGAGGCGCAGGGCCTGGTGCCAATATTCCCAGAAATGCCAGCCGTCGCGGACGCGAAGCTCCGCCGGAATGTTGCGCCGACGCATTTCCTGATACAAATCCAGTGAAAGATCCAGGAGGAAATCATCATCCCCGCAGTCGATGAACCACTTGACAGTGCGGAGTTTGGCGAGGGTTGCTTCGTCCGCTTGCTTCACGAAGTCGATGGCCGAGTGCTCGTGTACCGATTGACAAACCATATATAGCTTGTCTTTGGGATTATCGGACCAGGGCTCGTCGTTGTCCAGCCAGGCGCTCATGGCGTAGCAACTGGAGAACATATCCGGATGCCGTTGACTATAGACGGTACTGCCGCCACCGCCCATGGAGAGTCCCATGATGGCCCGATGCGCTTTGTCGGCCTGGATTCGGAAACGTGCTTCCATGGCGGGAATCAGTTCGCTGAAGAAGAAATCTTCGTAGCGCCACCCAGGCATATTGAAATAGCCGTTCCATTGGTTGCGGGTGTCCGGGTCGCCAGCGTTGGGCATGATGACGATCATGCGGGCCGCTTCCCCGGAAGCGATAAGCTGGTCCACCACATTTTTCATCTGTCCCTTTTCTTCCCAGGACGTGTAGGTATCTGACAGTCCGTGAAGTAGATAGACTGATGGATATAACTTTTCGGCTGCCGGGTCATACCCCGCAGGCAAATAAACATTCACAAGGACATCTTCGCCCAGAATCGCACTAGGAACATGCTCGGTACGAAGGACACTTTCGCGAAGTGGCTGCGCCCAGGCCGTTGTTACTGCGATGCAGACCCAAACCCAGCAAGTGATGAACTTTTTCATAGTCCGTAAATGGCTTCAATTTGTTGCATGACGTCGTAACGGTCCCAGTCGGCGCGGTTGGCGAAGACCAGTACCAGGACGTTGTCTTCGGGGTAGCGGGCGGCGAGGATCTTGAAGCCGCCATTGTCGCCGGTGTGATAGATTACTTCCTTGGTGGTGTCGGTCTTCGGCTCGATGAACCAGCCATAGCCGTACCAGGTGTTGGGACGGTTCTGGTAGTCGCTCCAGGGACTGTCGGAAGCGAAGGTATGCGGTGTGTGGGCATCTGTACGGGAAGCGGCGGAGAGCACTTTGTCAGCGCGCAAGGCCTTCTCCCACTGCGCGAATTCGTGTGTCGAGGAATAGATGCCGCCGTCCGGGCGGGTCGCAAAGAAGGTCTCTTCTCCATAGTCGTATTCATACCAGTTCTTCGGCTCTTTGCTGGGGGTGCTGTCGGCGGTTCGTTCTTCCGGCATGTCTTCGACATCCGCATACTCATACCCATGTGCCATATTCGGGATCAGTTCCTGATGCTGCGGGTCGAAATAGAGGGTCCGCTCCATGCCGGCCGGCCGGAAAACGTGCTCGGCTACATATTCGGTAAATGGCTGACCTGTAACTTTTTCTACAATGGCTCCGCAAAGTACGAACGTAGGGTTGATATACTCGTAGGCCGTGCCGGGCTCAAAGTGGAGAAAGTTGAGATCGGGCAGATAGGACATGGCCAGTTTCTCGTCTCCTTTAATTTTCTCTTCCCGCGGAATGCCGCCACGAGCGTCCGGAACACCGGAAGAGTGGGAGAGAAGGTGCTTGATCCGGATGTCTTTCCAGAAATCGGCTTTGAACTCGGGAAAGTATTTGGAGACAGGATCTTCCAACGAAAGCTTCCCTTCTTCAGCCAGTTGCAGGATGGCTACGGCCGTGAACTGCTTGGAAACCGAGGCGATATTGAAGAAAGTGTTGCCGTCGATGGGCTTTTTCGTGTCAATGTCCGCGATGCCATAGCCTTTGTCGAAAAGGATGTCGTCACCGCGCATGACGAGGACAGCGGCGCCGGGTTCATCGGCCGGGAAAAGCGACGTGCAAAGCTTGTCGAGTTTGGCCGCAGCCTCTTTGTCTGGTGAAGGAGTACACGATACCATCAGAATGATACAAACGAATAGATAATGAATGGCTTTCATATAAAGGACTCTATTTGATTTGCATTGCTTTCAAGACTACGGCCTCTTCGGGTCCTATCCCTCCCAAAGCCAAGGCTTTGGGCCCCTCCCACTCACGGCTGCGTGGGCGCAGACGGTCTTGAAAGCAATGCAAATCAAAATAAACATAATACATATAGGTTTATAGATTCTTGCGGAGCAAATCGAGGGCGTGGGAGGCGAAGCGTTCGATGTTGACGGCGCGGGAGGAGGCGAAATGGACGCATTCGGTGGCAACGGTCACGCTATTGTCCGGAAGCTTTTTCGCGGCTGCCAGCCAGGCAGTTCCGACCGGCTTTTCAGGGGATCCGCCGCCCGGACCGGCAATGCCGGAAGTGGCTACGGCGTAGTCGGTATCGAGGGCACGGAGAACGCCGGCTGCCATCTCGCGGACACACGCCTCACTGACGGCACCATAGCGGGCCAGTGTTTCGGATTTGACCCCCAATACCTTCATTTTCACTTCGTTGGCGTAGGATGTGACTGAGCCCTTGTAGTAGTCGCTGCAACCTGCTACCGAGGTGATGAGTTCGGACAGATGGCCGCCTGTGCAAGATTCGGCCAACGCCAGCGTCTTGCCTTCTGCGCGAAGTTTCCGGCCGATGACTTCCTGCAAGGTATCATCCCCTTCTCCGTAAATTGCATCGCCCAGAATGGCCTGTAATTGAGCAATATAGGGTGTAAAGTCGGCTTTTCCGCCGAACTGCGTGAGCCGCAGGCGGACACCGATGGTCGGGTTGGGCAGGTAGGCAAGATGGATATTGGAAGGAAGCGCATCTTCCCAAGGTTCGATTTGCTTGGCCAGCGTAGATTCGGGAATGCCGAAAGTCACGATGGTATGGTGCGTAATCTCCTCCAATTCAAAGTGGCGACGAATATCGGCCATGACATCGGGGAGTAAACCAATGGCTTCGAAGGGCACACCGGGCAGGGAATAAAGAGCTGAGGTTCCCTGAACGCCCATTCCATAAAAAGCCATGCAGGGGGCAGTACCCAATTTGTTGGGAATCACAGTACATGTATCCGGGACAAGCGCTTGGGCCCGGTTGGTGTCGATGAGCGGAATGCCGCGCGCTCCGAGAATCCGTTCGATGTGCGCCATCTGCTCGGCGGAGACTTTGTAGCCTTTGGCGCCAGCCAGTTCGCGGAGCGCATCTTTCGTGATATCATCCTTGGTGGGTCCAAGTCCACCTGTGACAATGACGATGTCCGTGAGGTCCAGACAGTTGCCGAGTTCGGTAAGGATTCGCTCCCGGTCGTCTCCGATGGAGGTCATGTAGCGGACCTGGATACCGAGGAGGTTGAGTTCACGGGCAATATAAGAGGAGTTCGTATCGACAATCTGACCGATGAGAATCTCATCGCCGATGGTACAGATAGAAGCAGTTTTCATCTCTTTTCCAGATATTTGACGATTCTATAGACGAGTCTGGGGCCGTAGTGGAACGGTGAGTTGGTAACGGCTAGCAGATCAGCCCCGGTATCAAGGATTTGTGCTGCGCGCTCGGGCGCGGCAATCTCCGCTGTAGCAATGACCGGAATCAGGCCGAGCGTCTTCTCCCGGATCTTGTCGACGAATTCCGCGCCGACCATCATGCCGTCGATTCCGCTCCCCAGGGCATAGGAGACCACTTTGTCGAGGTCTTCCGAGGTCAGGTCGGGGAACAGTTTGAAAATGATTGGTTTATAAGTATCGTTGTAGCGTCTCAGCTCGAGCAGGTGGTCGATGACCTTGGCGACGGAACTGCCTTGTGATACATTGAGGATGATGCCGTCGACAAAGTCGTAGATGAGCGTGAAGGATTCGACCAAGTCAGTCGAATTGCTCAAATTTCCCAGAATGACCGTATCTGCCGTCCGATTCTGCAAGTGATGGATGGAATAGCGGACATCGCGAAGCGGCCCGATCTCGATGAAAGCGGGGGAGAAGCAGGAAATGGCATCGGTAAACTCACCACGCTTGTCCACGCCTGCCGACACGCCGACGGGATGGGCGAACTGGATTCCCATCAGCAGCTTCTGCTGGCCGGTTGTCTTGCGATGGTAGAAGAAGCGGACGAGCGGATGCAGAAAACGCGCATACTTGAGTAAGCGCAAAAAGGGAATCTGTTTGGTAAGAGTTATCGCCATTGTATTCTAATATACAAAGGTACGATTTATTTCTCTTCGTAGGTTCCGTCGTTGAAAAAGACAATGATGCGGGCGATTTTTCGCCCCGTTTTCGGCTGGGCGGGGGCAGGCATATCTCCGAATACGCGATTCTCAGCGGGTTGTTCTGCCGGAAAATCGTCGATAACTGATTGATCGTCAGAATCTAATACCGAATCATCCGGTGTCGTTTCTTCAGGATAATCTGTAAAAATGTCCTTTTTGGCGTCGATTTCTGCCATCGGCCGGTCACTTTTGTACGGCCGGCCTTTTCCGAGGATCAGCCATTCGTAGTTGATGTCGGGGTAGGCGGTCATCATTTTCTGCAGGAACTCGAAACTCGGTTTGTTGCGTCCGGCGAGGAGATGCGAGATGCCGGAGCGCTGGATGCCCATCACTTCGGCAAAGCGGGCAGGGGAGAGATTCTCCATGGCAAGAAATTGCTTCAGTCGCTCGTTCATAAAGGCCATTTTTTAGGATATACAAATGTAAAAACAAATCATGAAAGTGCCAAAGAAAAGAAAGGGTAATTCTACGATTTTCAACATTTACGATTGTAACATTTTACCGTTACCACGACCGCTACAAATGGATACGCCTAAATAATTGAATTTCCCTGGGAGGTAAATTAGGCTAAAAAGCTGGGAATAATTGGACTAATTCTAAAAATCTGGTCTATTTACGTTGTTTTTGCCAATTGTTTAGCCTTGTTAACTAAGTAATAGTTTAGATTATGTACGCAAAATACTGGGTATTAAGTAAATAAAAAACTAATTCCGTGAAAGGATGTTTATTATTGTCGGCGAACTGCGGAGTGTCCCGTTTTCTCATCAAAATGAACGGCGCAAGTATGTCTTGTTTTGTAAACACATATTGTGTGTTGTTGTTTGTAAACAACCCGAGGCGAAAACATATTCTTTGTATTTCTGTTTACAAAAGCGTATTTTTGCACTGCCAAAAATCGACCGATGGTACAGGATATTCGCATAGAAGATTACAATTATCCACTTCCCGAAGAGCGCATCGCACGGTATCCCCTTGCGCAACGTGATGATTCAAAGCTTCTTGTCTTTACGGATGGCAGCGGAAGAGTGCCTGAGAATCGAAAATTCCGCGACCTGGCTGACTGCCTCCCGGAAAATTCGCTGATGGTGTTCAATAACACGAAGGTAGTGCCGGCCCGTTTGTTCTTTCAAAAGGATACCGGTGCCCTGATTGAAGTATTCTGTCTGGAACCAGCTGATCCACAAGATTATCAATTGTGTTTTGCGACGACTGCTTCCTGCCGCTGGAAAGCCATTATCGGCAATGTCAAGCGCTGGAAGGGCGGACGCCTGCATCTCTATATCACACCGGATCACGCAGATGCGCCGCTGTTACAGGAAATGTCGTTGGAAGCGGAGCTTATCGAGCGAGGCCAGGCAGCGATTGTCGCCTTTTATTGGAAGGGCGGTTACTCTTTCTCGCAAGTCATGGAGCATGCCGGACGCATTCCGATTCCTCCCTATTTGAAGCGGGATACCGAGGCAATCGATCTGGAGCGTTACCAAACCTGGTATGCCAAATATGAAGGCTCTGTGGCGGCGCCGACCGCGGGTCTGCATTTCACCCAACGAGAATTGGATGCGATTGATGCAAAAGGCATTACGCGCCTTCACCTCTGCCTGCACGTAGGGGCGGGTACGTTCCTTCCTGTGAAGAGCGAGACCATTGGCGACCACACTATGCACAGTGAACCGTTCTCGGTTTCCAAGGATTTTCTGAAAGCCTTGGCCGCCAAGGGAGAACGTCCTTTGACGGCGGTAGGCACGACTTCTACTCGTTGTCTGGAATCCCTCTATTTTCTGGGGGTTCACTGTCTGGAGGCCGGTGAACCGGGTATCGTCGAACAATGGGAGCCCTATCGTCCGGAGGGGTATGATTATCCTTTATCCGCTGCTATTCAAGCACTTGTGGCGTATCTGGACAAGAACGGACTGGATGAGCTTTCTTCCCGTACGCGCATTATCATTGTCCCCGGCTACCGTTTCCGGGTCATCGACTATCTCGTGACCAACTTCCACCAGCCCAAGAGCACGTTGCTCCTGTTGATCAGCGCTTTGGTGGGGGATGCCTGGCGGGCTGTCTACGATTTCGCCCTGGCCCATGATTTCCGCTTCTTGAGCTACGGCGATTCGTCATTATTGCAAAAAGTTTGATATATTTGTATTTCAAAGCAAAGAAATGAAGAGTATTTTCGATATCAATGGTTTCATTGCCCAGTCGTTGGGCTTTTCGAACGGCTTGTGGGTGCTGATTGGCGCCGTGCTGTTCGCGCTGCTTTGCCTGTGTTTCATCCTTGCAGTGCGGGGCGGACGGGTAAAAGGCCGTGCGATGTTCATTGAAACGGGCTGGACTGCACTCTGGTACTTTGGCCTGCTGGGCATGAGCCTGTTCACGTACTGGCCCTTCGGCAAAAAGAAGGCTTTGTGGTCTCCTTCCCAGCCGGCGCTGGTCTGGTGCATCGCGGCTGTTGTCGTTATCGTGCTGTATTTCTTCTATTTCCGGAAACGGAAAAAACAGTCGGCCGACAAGGTTTCCGCGACGGCGATCCGGCGCAGTGCGGCTGGCAGCGGGGCTGCCAAATACTGCTATGCCCTGCTTTTTGCCGGGATGCTGGTTTCTTCCGTGGTCTGCGCGATGCGGGCTGTGGGAGGGGACAGTTTGTTCCACCTGCTGGTGCCGATGTGTACCGTGGTGCTGGCACTTCTTCTTTTCTACCTGACCCACTGGCGGATCTGGTATCTGCTGGGCTGTGCCATCGTGCTGGTCTATGCGGTTTTGATGATTCAGCATGTCCTGGCTTACACGCAATTTGCCTATATGCCGGTCCTGGCGATGATTCCGCTCTACCTTTCGGTAATCCTGCCGCTGGGAGCCCTGGCCTTCATCAAACATTGATCCTTTTTGCCCATGTACGAGGATATCCGTCCCTATAACGATGCCGAAACGGCGGCTGCCCTCAAGCGGGCATCCAACAACCGCTTGATGGAGCAGATTTCCGCTTTTCTCTTCCCGGGAAAAGATACGGATATCCTGCGCAATACGCTCAATACGATCCAGGGTGTCGATGATTTCCAGACGCGGGTGATGTATCCGGCTGTGCGCAGTATTCTCGGCAAAACGACCAAGGGCTTGACCTATGAGGGATTGGAATGGTTTGACGGCGGGAAATGCTATACAATGCTCTCTTCGCACCGGGATATCGTGCTGGACTCGGCTTTTATCCAGTATATCTTCAAGGACAATGGCCTGCCTCTTTCCGAGATTGCAGTAGGGGATAATCTGATCTATAACCAGTTCGTGGAAGACCTGATGCGCTCCAACCGCATGATCAAGGTGTCGCGCAGTGTCAGCCCGCGGGAGCTTTTGGAAACTTCGCGCGAACTGTCTTCCTATATCCGCATGCGGCTGAACGATGAGATGCCGGCTTCTGTCTGGATTTCGCACCGGAACGGCCGTACAAAGGATGGCAATGATACCACGGAGCAGGGTCTTCTCAAAATGCTTTCTATGAGCGGAAGCCGGGATTTCGCCGAGAACATGGCGGGCTTGAAACTGATGCCGGTATGCGTGTCCTATGAGATTGAAAGTTGCGGAATCAAAAAGGCTTACGAGGTTTATATCAAGCAAATGATGGGGACGTATATCAAGCGTCCCGGCGAAGACCTCGAGAGCATCGTGATGGGCATCATGCAGCAGAAGGGACGCGTTCATGTGGCCTTCTGCAAGCCGATCGATGCGGAGGACTTGAAGTGTTGTGCCGTCCTTGACAAGAATGAACGTTTCCGGAAGCTGGCTGCCATTGTCGATGAGCGGATCCTGAACGCCTACCGGATCTGGCCCAGCAATATGGCGGCTGCCGAGATGCTGACAGGCCGTACGCCTTCCGATAAGTATGTCAGCGCCCAGTTTGAAAAGTATCTGAAAGAAGAATTGAACACACTGCCCAAACACATGGTGGACCGCCGCATTATCCGCGACATCCTGATCCGGATCTACGCCACACCAGTCTTGCGCAGGGGTCTTTAAGCACCTTCTCCATCAGCGGTTCGTAAATTGTTCGTAAATCGGGTCAGGAGGCCCGATTTGTCTTTTTTTTGTCCGTAAAAATGATTAAATTTGCGGATTAAGGTAACTGCATTTAGTACCCTAGGACATACAACAATTTCTAACGATATGAAAAAGAACATCACGCTGAAAGAAGCTGTCGCTATGATTAAGGACGGCTCCACGATTATGATCGGAGGTTTCCTGGGAACGGGCGCCCCCAAACAGATTGTCGATGCTTTGGCAGAGAGTGGCGTCAAGAACCTGACCATTATCTGCAATGACACGGTCTTTGATGGTAAAGGTTGGAGCAAGCTGATTGAAAACCATCAGGTTAAAGAGATCTATGCCTCCTATATCGGCGGCAGCAAAGCTTCCATCGAGCAGATGAACAACGGCGACCTCAAGATGAATCTGGTGCCGCAGGGAACGCTCGCCGAGCGCATCCGCGCGAAAGGCGCCGGCCTGGGGGGCATCCTGACGCCGACCGGTCTGGGCACGGTTGTCCAGGAAGGCAAGGAAGTGATTACCGTGGACGGCAAAGAGTATCTGCTTGAGAAACCGCTCGGTGCCGATTTCGCCCTGCTGGGCGGCAGCATCGTGGACGAGTCGGGCAATGTCTTCTACCGCGGCACGACCAAGAACTTCAACCCGATGATGGCCCAGGCGGCCGACACGGTCATCGTGGAAGCCGAGAAGCTGGTGAAGGTAGGGGAGATCGAGCCGGAAGCCGTTCACACGCCGGCTTTGTTTGTGGACTATATCTATGTAGAACAATAATTGACAGGACTGACCATGGCAGAATACAAATCAATGATCCGTGTCCGCATGAGCGCCAAAGACGCGCATTACGGCGGCAATCTGGTGGACGGAGCGCACATGCTGCATCTTTTCGGTGACGTGGCGACCGAACTTCTGATCCTCCGTGACGGGGATGAAGGGCTTTTCAAAGCCTATGATATGGTGGAATTCATCGCCCCGGTGTATGCCGGTGACTTCATTGAGGCCACGGGCGAGATCGTCTCGGAAGGCAATACGTCCCGCAAGATGGTCTTCGAGGCTCGCAAGGTAATCGCCCCGCGTCCGGATATTTCCGATTCCGCCGCCGACCTGCTCGCAGAGCCGATCGTGGTCTGCCGCGCCAGCGGAACTTGTGTAACCCCCAAGAAATGCCAGCGCAAATAATGGACAAACTGATCATTACCGCCGCCATTTGCGGCGCGGAAGTCACCAAGGAGCAGAACCCGAATGTTCCCTATACGGTAGAAGAAATCGTCCGTGAAGCCAAATCGGCCGTGGATGCCGGTGCTGCTATCGTACACCTGCATGTCCGCTGGGACGACGGTACCCCGACCCAGGACAGGGGGCGTTTCCAGGAATGCGAAGAGGCGATCCTGAAGGTCTGTCCGGATGTCATTCTGATCCCCTCCACCGGCGGGGCAGTGGGTATGACGCCCGATGAGCGTCTCCAGTCCACGGATACCACGCCGCTGCCCGAGATGGCGACCCTCGACTGCGGTACCTGCAATTTCGGCGACGAGATCTTCGACAATACGATGCCGACCATGCGTGCCTTCGGCAAACGCATGATGGAACGTGGCATCAAGCCTGAATACGAGTGCTTCGAGATGGGGCACCTCGACACCATCCTCACAATGGCCCGGAAAGGCCAGGTTCCTGGCGCCCCCATGCAGTTCAACTTCGTGCTTGGCGTTCCGGGTTGCACCCCTGCCACCGTCGCCAACCTCTGCTGGCTTGTCAACGGAATTCCTGCCGGCTCCACCTGGACCGTTACCGGTGTGGGACGCAACGCATTCCCGATGGCAGCTGCGGCGATCGCGATGGGCGGCAATGTCCGCGTAGGCTTCGAGGACAACCTCTATCTTTCGAAAGGCGTGCTGGCCAAGTCCAACGGGGAACTCGTGGCCAAGGTGGTCCGCCTCGCGAATGAGCTTGGCCGCCCCGTCGCCACCAGCGCTGAGGCGCGCGAGATCCTGGGACTGAAAGCAAGATAATTCATTTAAAATCCAAACATAAACATGGCACAGAAACACGGAAACAAGTACGGAACGCACCGCGTGATTGAACCCAAGGGTGTCCTTCCGCAGCCCGCAAACAAACTCGATAACAACATGGACGAGATCTGGGACAACGAGATCCTGATCGACGTCCAGACCCTCAACATCGACTCCGCTTCGTTCACCGACATCCACAACTACGCCAAACAGCAGGCGGGAGAGGGAGCCAGTGAAGAAAAGGTCATGGAAGAGGTCAAGAAAGAGATGTTCCTCAATGTAGAACTGCAGGGCAAGCACCGCAACCGCCGCACCGGTTCGGGCGGTATGTTGCTCGGCAAAGTCGAGAAGATTGGCGATGCCCTCAAGGGCAAGATCGACCTGCAGGAAGGCGACCGCATCGCGACGCTTGTCAGCCTCTCGCTGACTCCGCTTCGCATCGACGAGATCCTCGCTATCCGTCCCGATGTGGACCAGGTGGATATCAAAGGCAAAGCCATCCTGTTCGAGAGCGGTATCTACGCGAAGATTCCGACCGATATGCCGGAGAAACTTGCTCTCAGCGCCCTCGACGTGGCTGGCGCACCGGCCCAGACAGCCAAACTCTGCCAGTATGGCCAGACTGTCGTGATCCTCGGCGCAGGTGGGAAGAGCGGTATGCTTTGCTGCTATGAGGCCAAGAAACGCGTCGGTGTCACCGGCAAGGTCATCGGTATCGCCAACAGCCCGCGCAGCACGCAGCGCATCAAGGATCTCGGCTTCTGCGACGTCGTGGAAAGCGCTGCCGGCATGACGCCTGTCCAGGTGTATGAGATGGTGGAACGCCTGACCAACGGCAAGATGGCCGACGTGACCATCAACTGCGTCAATGTACCCGACCAGGAAATGACGGCCGTTCTTTGCACGAAGGACGACGGTATCGTGTACTTCTTCAGCATGGCGACCAGCTTCACCAAGGCCAGCCTGGGTGCAGAAGGCATCGGCAGCGATGTCAACATGATCATGGGCAATGGCTACACCAAGGGTCACGCAGAATTCACGCTCCAGGAACTCCGTGAGAGCCCCAAACTCCGCAAGATTTTCGAAGAACTTTACGCATAAGGCCCTATGAACGTTTCCAGAAGGAAAGAGCTCTTCCCGGAAGTGACCGATGCCCAGTGGAACGACTGGAAATGGCAGGTCAAGAACCGGATCGAGACCCTGGACGAACTCAAGAAATATGTCAAGCTGACTCCGGAAGAGGAGGAGGGCGTCAAGAAATGCCTCACCACCCTCCGGATGGCCATCACACCTTACTATATCTCGCTCATCAATCCGGATGATCCGTACGATCCCGTGCGCCGCCAGTGCATCCCTACAGCCGCCGAGACGCACCAGGCCGCTGCAGACCTGCTCGATCCGCTCCATGAGGATACCGACAGCCCGACGCCGGGCCTGACGCATCGTTATCCGGACCGTGTGCTGCTGCTCATCACCGACATGTGCTCGATGTACTGCCGCCACTGCACGCGCCGCCGCTTCGCCGGCCAGAAAGATGACGAGAGCCCGCGCGAACGCATCGACAAAGCCATCGAATACATCCGTAATACCCCGCAGGTGCGCGACGTGCTCCTGTCGGGCGGTGATGCGCTGATGGTGAGCGATGCCTGGCTGGAGGACATCATCCGCCGGCTGCGCGAGATCCCCCACGTGGAGATCGTCCGCATCGGTACCCGCACGCCGGTCGTGTGCCCGCAGCGCATCACGCCGGAACTGTGCAATATGCTCAAGAAGTACCATCCCATCTGGCTCAACACGCACTTCAACCATCCGAACGAAGTGACGGAAGAGTCTGCAGCGGCTTGCGCAAGGCTGGCTGACGCAGGTGTCCCGTTGGGCAACCAGTCCGTGCTGCTGCGCGGCGTGAATGACTGTGTCCACGTGATGAAGAAACTGGTCCACGAACTTGTGAAGATGCGTGTGCGCCCGTACTACATCTACCAGTGCGACCTGTCGATGGGTCTGGAGCATTTCCGGACACCCGTTTCCAAGGGCATCGAGATTATCGAGGCGCTGCGCGGCCATACTTCCGGGTATGCCGTGCCGACCTTCGTGGTGGATGCACCGGGTGGCGGCGGCAAGACGCCGGTCATGCCTCAATACGTGATTTCCCAGGCGCCGGGCAAGGTGGTCCTGCGCAACTTCGAGGGCGTGATCACGACCTATACCGAACCGTCCGAATACCATCAGGAATGCCATTGCCCTGAGTGCCAGAAGAAACTTGAGGGTGTGGCCGGACTGTTGGAAGGACAGGCCATGGCCATCGAACCGGCCGTCCTCGAACGGAAGGAACGCAGCAAAAAGCGCAACGGGTAATGCCTTTCGTAGGGGAGATACTCAAACATCGGAGCGTGTCGATCGTCGGTCTCGCCAAGAATGCCGGCAAGACGGAGTGTCTCAACTACATCATCAAACGGTTGCCGCTCGACTATTTCAACGTGGCGGTGACCTCCATCGGGATTGACGGTGAAACGACCGACCAGGTGACCGGTACCGCCAAGCCCGAGATCACAGTGCGGGAGGGGATGTTCTTTGCGACGAGCGAAAAGCATTTCCGGCAGAAACGTCCCCTTTCCGAACTGTATGCGGTGAGCGATGAGGACACGGCCCTCGGGCGCGTGGTGACGGCCAAAGCCCTGCAGGAAGGGAAAGTGCTGCTGAGCGGCCCTTCCAGCGCTTCGGCCCTGAAACGATGGATGCGTTCATTGACTGATTTTGGGATAGACCTGATCCTGATTGACGGGGCGCTTTCGCGCTTGAGCACGGCGTCGCCCGCTGTGAGCGAGGCAATGGTGCTGTCAACCGGAGCTGCCTATTCGGCGAATATCCGCGAACTGGTGAACAAGACAGCCTTCGTGGTGGAATTGATCCGGCTCCCGCTGTATCTGGGTCCTGACCCAGGAATCCGGGTGTCGTCCTTCTCCGCCATGGAGGTGGGAGACTTGAAAGGAAACCTTGTCATCGAGGTGGAAGGCGCATTGACGGACCGGCTGCTGCAGAAGGTCCGTCAGGGAATGGGCGAGGAGGAAGTGGAACTGGTGGTTGGCGACTTCACCAAGGTATTCTGCTCGCAGGAACTGTACCGCGCCTTTGTCCGGCGCGGCGGACGGGTTTCCGTCCAGATGAAGAGCGAGTTGCTGGCTGTGTGCGTCAACCCTGTGGCACCCAATGGCATCGTCCTGGATTCGGACATCCTTTGCCGGGAACTGTCACAGCGGATCGGTCTGCCTGTATATGATATTGTGAAGAACGAATATGAAATTTAGAGAAATCGTTGAGAGCCCTTGTGGCATCCGTTATCTGTTCGACGAACTGGGCCTGCAGAGCGGATATGCGCGGAAGGTCTTGCTGGATCGGGAAATGATGACCGATGCCGGTCGGATCGATGCCGCGTATGCCACCTTGCGCGGATTCTACGACCTGGTCCTTACGGACCGCCGTCGCGTGGAAGACATGCGTTTCCGCCTGCAGGGACTCCGCGATATCTCCGGAACGCTCACCTCCCTGGCGGAGGGGGCGGTCCTCGATGAGATTGAATTCTTTGAAATCAAACATATGGCCATGCTGGCCGAATCGCTGGCGATGGGGAAGGAGCTGGATACCGTGATCGGGATACTAGATCCGGACGGCCTGAAGATCGGCACGTTCTACCTGTACGATTCCTATTCGGTGGAACTGCGGAACCTACGGGACGCCGTGGAAATGGATCCTGACGACAGTGCGTTGCAGGAGCAACTGGCCAACGAAGAGGACCGGCTGAAGAAAGTCATCAGTGACAAGTTGCGGCCGTTTGCCCGGGGTCTTCTGCAGACGCTTCAGGACATGGCTGAACTGGATATTTCCCTGGCCATGGCTGTCCAGATGCATGCGGAGGGGCTTGCCATTCCCACGTCCGGAACGGAGACGACGATTGTCGGCATGTTCCATCCGGGTGTCCGGGCGATCCTGAAAGCGAAAGGACGGACTTTCCAGCCCGTAGACTTCTCTTTCCGGTGCGGCGAGCCGGCCACTGTCATTGGCGCCAATATGGGTGGCAAGACCGTAGCACTGAAGACCTTGTGCATGCTCCAGTATCTTTATCAATTCGGGTTCGCCCTGCCGGTCGAATCGGCGGTGATGACGCCTTTCGATGCCATCCGGTTCTGCATCGGGGACGAGCAGAGCGAAAAGACGGGCCTCTCTTCCTTCGCGGCGGAGATGCAGCGGATCGATCAGGCTGTGGCTGTTGTAGAGCAAGGAGGACGGGTCTTGCTGCTGGTGGATGAACCGGCCCGGACGACCAATCCCGTGGAAGGTACGGCGCTTGTGGCCGCACTGCTGGAGTTGCTGGCGGACCGGCCCAATCTGGCTCTTGTCATGACAACGCACTATACCGTAGAACACGATGGCCAGTGCTGGCGGGTGCAGGGACTGCTCCCCGGTACGAAAGGCCGGACCATGGATTACCGGCTCGTGAAGACGACGAGTCACGAAGTGCCGCACGAGGCACTCAACATCGCGCGGGAACTCGGCATCGATCCGCGCTGGATTGAATTGGCTGACACTATAATGAAACGACACTATGAATAAAAGCAAACTTGGATTGGACCAGCGGAAGGTCGACAGGGCGAGGTACCTGGCGCGGCAGATTGCCGAGGACGTGCAGTCTTTTGCCGACGGTTATACGACCGTAGCCGTGGAGCGTACCATCTGCCGTCTGCTGGGCATCGACGGCGTCGATGAGAACCAGGTCCCGCTGCCGAACGTGGTCGTGGACTTCCTCAAGGGAGCCGGCGTGCTGGGGCAGGGCGTGATGTTCTATATCGGCAACGCCATGGTCGCCACGGGCAAGACTCCGCAGGAAATTGCGGAAGCGGTGGCAGAAGGCTCGCTGGATTTGACCCGGGTCGGCATCGCGGACAAAAAGAAGGTGGATGCCGCCCTGCAACCTGTCATCAACGGTTCGATCGAACGGATACGGGCCCGCCGCAACCGGCGTGAAATGTATCTGAAAACATTAGGAGAAGGTCCCAAGCCTTACCTTTATATTATCGTCGCGACGGGCAACATCTACGAAGATGTGGTCCAGGCCGAGGCGGGAGCCCGTCAGGGTGCCGACGTCATTGCGGTGATTCGAACTACGGGTCAGTCGCTGCTCGACTACGTGCCTTACGGCGCTACGACCGAAGGTTTCGGCGGCACCTTTGCTACGCAGGAGAATTTCCGCATCATGCGCACCGCGCTCGACAAAGTCGGGGAGGAGGTGGGACGTTACATCCGTCTCTGCAATTACTGCTCGGGTCTGTGTATGCCGGAGATTGCCATCATGGGTGCCTTCGAGGGCCTCGACGTGATGCTCAACGACGCGCTCTACGGCATCTTGTTCCGCGACATCAACATGCAGCGTACGCTGGTGGACCAGTTCTTCTCGCGTGTGATCAACGGCTTTGCCGGCGTGATCATCAATACGGGAGAGGACAACTACCTGACTACCGCCGATGCCGTGGAAGCTGCCCACACAGTGCTGGCTTCCGACATCATCAACGAGCAGCTGGCGCTGCTGGCCGGCCTGCCCGAGGAACAGATGGGTCTGGGACATGCTTTCGAGATGGATCCGATGCTCACCAACGGTTTTCTGTATGAGCTGGCACAGGCGCAGATGACCCGTGAAATCTTCCCGAAGGCCACGCTGAAGTATATGCCGCCGACCAAGTTCATGACCGGCAATATCTTCCGCGGCCATATCCAGGACGCGCTGTTCAACATCATCGGCATCTGGACCCACCAGGGCATCCAGTTGCTGGGTATGCCGACCGAGGCTATCCACACACCGTTTATGAGCGACCGCTATCTTTCCATCGAGAATGCCCGTTACATCTTCAACAATATGCGGGATATCGGCGAGGAAGTGGAGTTCAAGGAGGGTGGCATCATCCGCCAGCGTGCGGCACTTGTTCTTGACAATGCAGTCCAACTGCTTGAAGAACTGGTGAAGGAAGGTCTCTTCAATGCCTTGGAGAAAGGCAAGTTCGGCGATGTGAAACGTCCGAAGGACGGTGGCAAAGGCCTTGATGGCGTGGTCCCTAAGGGCGAACATTATTCCAATCCGTTTATTGACTTGATGAAAGGGAGGAGATAACCATGAGCGGCGGACTCTATTCGATGGATGCCAAGGATTTCGATAAGACCTTGGATCTGACCAAAGTAAAACCCTACGGAGATACGATGAACGACGGGAAGGTGCAGTTGAGTTTCACGCTGCCGGTTCCCTGCGGCCCTGAGGCGGTGGAAGCCGCCAAGCAACTGCTCAAGGAAATGGGCTTCAACAACCCGCTGGTGGTGTTCTATCAGGAGCTGACCCCGGGTTACACGTTCTTCAACTGCTACGGAAGCACCATCTACACGGTGGACTTCACTTCCATCTATGTGCCGAAGGTCGAATCCTCGGTCATGGAAATGAAGGAGACGGACGAGTATATCCGGCAGAACATCGGCCGGAAACTGGTCGTCGTGGGCGCTTCCACAGGAACAGACGCCCATACCGTCGGCATTGACGCCATCATGAATATGAAAGGCTATGCCGGCCACTATGGCATCGAACGGTACGATATGTTCGAGGCATATAACCTGGGCAGCCAGGTCCCGAACGAGGAATTCATTGCCAAGGCGCTTGAACTCAACGCTGATGCGCTCCTGGTGTCGCAGACGGTGACGCAGAAGGACGTGCATATCAAGAATCTCACGGAGCTCATCGAACTGCTGGAAGCGGAAGGTCTCCGCGACCGGATGATCGTCGTGTGCGGCGGTCCGCGCATCTCGCACGAGTTGGCCAAGGAATTGGGTTTCGACGCCGGTTTCGGCGCCGGCACGTATGCCGACGATGTGGCTTCGTTCGTGGCGCAGGAATTTGTCAAGAGAATGAATACCAAGAAATAACAATATCAAAACTTTCTATTATGGACAAAGCTCAAATCAGAGAAACGATTGCACGCCGTGCCGCGCTGGAACTCAAGGACGGCGACGTGGTGAACCTCGGTATCGGTCTTCCGACCGCTATTCCGAATTACCTTCCTGAAGGTGTGAACGTGACGCTCCAGTCCGAGAACGGCCTGGTCGGCATGGGTCCGGCGCCGGAACCCGGCAAAGAGGACAAGGACTATGTCAACGCCGGCGGCGCCTACATCACGGCGTATCCGGGTGCTTATGCCTGCTCTTCGGCTGATTCGTTCCTGATCATCCGCGGTGGCCACGTGGACTGCACGTTCCTGGGCGCCATGCAGGTGGATGAAAAGGGCAATCTGGCCAACTGGATGATTCCTGGCAAACTGACGCCGGGTATGGGTGGTGCCATGGACCTCGTGGTCGGTGCCAAGCGCGTGATCGTCGCGATGGAGCACACCCAGAAGGGCAACCACAAGATCATGAAGGAATGCACGCTTCCGCTGACGGCTGCGCATCAGGTCAACATGATCATCACTGAAATGGGTGTAATGGATGTGACGCCGGAAGGCCTTGTGCTGAAGGAGATCAATCCGGAGTTTACGGTGGAACAGGTCCAGGAAGCGACGCAGGCCAAGCTGATCATCGCGAAGGACCTCAAGCCGATGGCTCAGTAAGCGACAGGCTGCGATGGACTATCGTTTTCTGAAATGTTCGTGTGAACGGAAGGGGGTCGTCGTCCTGACGATCTCCTCGCCGGCCACGCTCAATGCGCTCAATTCGACGATTCTCGAAGAATTGGATGCCTTCGTGGATGCATTGGATCCGGCTGTGACGCGTGCGCTGGTGATTACGGGAGAGGGCAAGGCCTTTGTGGCTGGTGCCGACATTTCCGAGATGGCGCATCTCTCCGAAGCCGAAGGCCTGGCGTTCGGCAAGCGGGGAGCGCGGGTCTTCAAGAAGATTGAAGATCTTCCGTTCCCGGTGATCGCAGCGGTCAACGGCTTCGCCTTGGGCGGTGGCTGCGAACTGGCCATGGCCTGCGATATCCGCATCGCATCGGCGAAAGCGCGTTTCGGCCAGCCGGAAGTCGGCTTGGGCATCATCCCGGGTTTCTCCGGTACCTACCGGCTCCCGAAGCTGGTCGGGCAGGGGATTGCGAAGGAACTCATCTACACGGGCAAGATGATCGGTGCCGACGAAGCGCTGCGCATCGGTCTGGTGAACAGCGTGGTGGTTCCGGAAGAACTGATGAATGCCGTGGATGCGCTCATCACGCAGATCCTGAAGAATGCGCCGATCGCTGTTGGCTACGCCAAGACGTGCATCAACGAGAACTACGATCTCGACATCGATGAATCCCTCGCGCTCGAGAATCAGTATTTCGCGAAGTGTTTCGCCACAACCGACCAAAAAGAAGGCATGGACGCTTTCCTGAACAAACGTCCAGCCGTGTTTAAAAACGAATAACGATGGGTAAGACGATAACTGGAACGGCATATCTGTTCAGGGGATGTAGCCACCCTCGGCTCATAAGAGGGAGGGGCCCGAAACCGGCATGCCGGTTCTGGGAGGGGTCGCGCGGAGCGCGACGCCCCTGAACAGATATGCCGTGGAAGATATCGTCGTAAATGGAGTCATATTAATTAATTATCATACAGCCTTATGAAAATTTGTGTTATTGGAACCGGTACGATGGCCAAGGGAATCGTCAAGGCGTTTGCCGCCAAGATGCCCGTCGTCATGAAAAGCCGTACACAAGCCAGCCTTGACAAGGCCATGGCTTCCATTTCGAAGGGCTACAGCAAGCTCGTCGAAAAGGGCAAGATCGCCCAGGATACGATGGACGCCATGATGGCGAACATCTCGACCACCACGGAGTACTCCACTTTCGCCGATGCCGACCTCGTCATCGAGGCTGCTGTCGAGGATATGCAGCTGAAGAAAGGTGTCTTCACCGAGCTGGACGGCATCTGCAAGCCTGAAACGATCTTTGCTACCAACAGCAGCTCGCTGAGCATCACCGAGATTGCCGCCTGCACCAAGCGCCCGGCCCAGTTCATCGGCATGCACTTCTTCAATCCCGCCGACCGCATGGCCCTCGTAGAGGTGATCCGCGGCCAGTTGACCAGCGATGAAGTTTGCAAGTGCGTTGTGGATCTGGCCACTTCCATCGGCAAACAGCCTGTTGAAGTGAAGGAAGCGCCCGGCTTCGTGGTCAACCGCATCCTCATCCCGATGATCAACGAAGCGGTCGGCATCCTGGCCGACGGCATCGCCACGGCCGAAGATATCGACAAATGCATGATGCTCGGCGCCAACCATCCGATGGGCCCGCTGGCACTGGCCGACCTGATCGGCAACGATGTCAACCTGGCTATCATGGAAGTGTTGTACAAGGAATTCGGCGATCCCAAGTACCGTCCGCACCCGCTGCTCCGCAAGATGGTCCGTGCCGGCCTGCTGGGCCGCAAGACCGGAGAAGGTTTCTACAAATATTAACAGCAGATACTAGATTCTTATACTATGAATTTCAATCTCAACAAGACCCAGGAACTGTTCCGCCAGATGATCCGGGAATTCGCCGAGAAAGAGGTGAAGCCGCTGGCAGCCGAGATCGACGAGCAGGAACGCTTCCCGCAGGAGACGGTCGAGAAGATGGCCAAATTGGGCATCTTCGGTATTCCCGTGCCGAAACAGTACGGTGGTGCCGGCGGTGACAACCTCATGTATTCCATCGCCGTCGAAGAACTTTCGCGTTGCTGCGCCACGACCGGTGTGGTTGTTTCCGCCCATACGTCGCTGTGTATGGCGCCGATCCTCAAGTTTGGCACCGAGGAGCAGAAAATGAAATATGTCCCCAAACTCGCTTCCGGCGAGTGGATCGGAGCTTTTGGCTTGACCGAGCCCAACGCCGGTACGGATGCCGCTGGCCAGCAGACCACGGCCGTCCTGGACGGGGACGAGTGGGTGATCAACGGCAACAAGATTTTCATCACCAATGCCGGTCATGCCAATGTTTACATCGTGATTGCGATGACCGACAAGTCGTTGGGAACGAAGGGCATTTCCGCCTTTATCATGGAAGCCACGACCCCTGGTTTCTCCGTGGGCAAGAAAGAGCTGAAGATGGGTATCCGCGGCAGCGCCACGGCTGAGCTGATCTTCAACAACTGCCGCATTCCGAAAGAAAACCTGCTCGGCAAGGTAGGGGAAGGCTTCAAGATCGCGATGATGACGCTTGACGGCGGCCGTATCGGTATCGCCTCGCAGGCGCTTGGCATCGCCCAGGGCGCCCTCGACGAGACGGTCAAGTACACCAAGGAACGCAAACAGTTCGGCAAAGCCATCGCCAAGTTCCAGAACACCCAGTTCCAGATGGCCGACCTCAAGACCAAGATCGAGGCTGCCCGCCTGCTGGTCCGCAGCGCCGCTTTCAAGGAAGATGAGCACACGGCCAACCCGAAGATCAATTTCTCGGCCGATGCAGCCATGGCCAAGCTCTATGCTGCTGAAGTCGCGATGGAAGTCACGACCAAATGCGTGCAGTTCCACGGAGGCTACGGTTACACCCGCGAGTATCCGGTGGAACGGATGATGCGCGACGCCAAGATCACGGAGATCTACGAAGGCACGTCCGAAGTCCAGCGGATGGTCATCGCAGGCAAGTTGTTCGGTAAAATCAAATAGGAGGAGCGTTCGATGAAAATTTTAGTATGTGTCAAGCAAGTTCCGGATACGACCGAGATCAAGATCGATCCGGTAACCAAGACCCTGGTCCGCGAAGGCGTTCCCGCCATCATGAATCCGGACGACAAGGGCGGCCTTGAATTCGCCCTGCAGCTCAAGGACAAGTTCGGCGCCGAGGTAACCGTCGTCACGATGGGTATCCCTGCCGCCGAGATTATCCTCCGCGAAGCTTTCGCCATGGGTGCCGACCGTGCGATCCTGCTTACCGACCGCAAGTTGGGTGGTGCCGATACGCTGGCGACTTCAAAGGCGCTGGCTGGTGTGGCCCGTAAACTGGATTGGGACCTGATCATCGCTGGCCGTCAGGCCATCGACGGTGATACCGCACAGGTCGGTCCTGAGATTTCCGAGCACCTGGGCATTCCGCAGATTTCTTATGTCGCCGGTCTTGAATACGATGAAGCGTCCAAGAAGTTTACGGTGACCAAAGAGACGGAAGACGGCTGCCAGATCCTGGAATTCCAGGGCAAAGCCCTGCTGACCTGCCTCGCATCGGCGGTCAAGCCGCGCTATATGAGCGTCGGCGGCATCGTGGATGCCTATGGCAAGGAAGTAGAGGTCTGGGGTGCCGACAAGATCGACGTGCCCGAGACCGAACTCGGCCTGAAGGGCTCTCCGACCAAAGTGGTCAAATCGTTCACCAAGGAGCTGAAAGCTCCCGGCCAGATCCACGAAGTGGATGCCGAGGCGGCTGTCGAGCTGATCGTGGCGAAACTCAAGGAAAAACATATCATCTAACCGTCTAAAAACTGTATCGCTATGGATTTTTCTGCCTATAAAGATATCTATGTATTTGCCGAGCAGCGGGACGGTGTGATCCAGCCTGTCGCCCTTGAACTGATCGGAAAGGCGAAGGAACTGGCCCAGGTGACCGATGAAAAAGTCGTCGCCATCCTGGCTGGCTACCAGATCGCCGACAAGGCGCAGACCCTTGTGGCCTACGGCGCTGACAAAGTGGTCGTAATCGACGATGTCCTCCTCAAAGACTATGTGACCGAGCAATATACGCAGGCCGTTTTCCAGGCCGTCAATGCGTTCAAGCCCTCGATTTTGATGTACGGTGCCACGACTATCGGACGTGACCTTGCACCGCGTATCGCCGCCCGCCTGGGCACCGGCCTGACGGCCGACTGCACCAAGCTGACGATCAACGAGGAGACGCACGAATTCGAGATGACCCGTCCGGCCTTCGGCGGCAACCTGATGGCGACCATCAAATGCCCGGAGCACCGTCCGCAGATGTCGACTGTCCGCCCGGGCGTGATGCCCAAGGCGGCGCCCGATTTCGACCGCAAGGGCGAGATCGTGGCCTTCAAGCCCCAGTTTGATGAGAGCAAGTTCATTGTCAAGCTCGTCAAGACCGTCAAGGCCCAGAAGACCGCTGTCGATATTTCTGACGCCAAGATCCTGGTGTCCGGTGGCCGCGGCGTCGGTTGCAAGGAAGGTTTCGACATGCTGCAGGAACTGGCAACGGTCCTTGGCGGCGAAGTGTCGTCGTCCCGTGCCATGGTCGATGCCGGCGTCATGCCGCATGACCGGCAGGTGGGACAGACCGGCAAGACCGTACGTCCGGCCGTGTATTTCGCCATGGGTATCTCCGGCGCCATCCAGCACTTGGCTGGCATGGAGGAGTCCGAGACCATCATTGCTGTCAACAAAGACAAGTTCGCCCCGATCTTCAGCGTGGCGGACCTGGGTATCGTCTGCGACCTCAACAAGGTCGTTCCACTGCTTACTGAGCGCCTGAAAAAGGAGCTCGCCCGCTAAGCTGAATGGTTTTTGCCGATCTTTTCTTCCTCTTTGCCTTTCTGCCGGCTTTCGCGATCTGCTATTTGCTCGCGTCCCTGGCGAAAGGCAATAGAGTGAAGAATGGGGTGCTGGTCGCTTTCTCCCTGCTCTTCTATGCGTGGGGAGAACCCGTCTATGTCTTCCTTCTGATAGCCTGTGCCTTGCTTAACTGGCTGTTCGGCCGCTGGCTCGACAAGGCTAAGAAGGGGAGAGGTCTGGTATTGGCCCTTGGCCTCGTCTGCAACCTGGCCATTCTGGGTACTTTCAAGTATCTGGGATTTTTCGCCGACCTGCTGGGCCGTTTCGGCTTGTCGGTCCAGGTGCCTGAACTGGCACTTCCTATCGGCATCAGTTTCTATACCTTCCAGTCCATTTCCTATCTGGTGGATGTGTACCGGAAGGAAAGCAAGGCGCAGCGACGCTTTGGCGACCTGCTGCTTTATATCTCGATGTTCCCGCAGTTGATTGCGGGCCCGATTGTGCGCTATGGCACCATTGCCAACGAAATCCACAACCGGCACGTTTCCTGGCAGGACGTAGCGGACGGCAGTTTCCGTTTCATGGTCGGTCTCGGCAAGAAAGTGATCCTGGCCAACCAGCTTTCAGAGGTCTCCGACCAGTTCCTGGCTGGCGATCTGGCTTCGCTGACTACAGCGGGTGCCTGGGTCGGCCTGCTGGCCTTCACCTTGCAGATTTACTTCGACTTCTCTGGTTACTCCGACATGGCGATTGGAATCGGCCGGTGTCTGGGCTTCCATTTCAAGGAGAATTTCGACCATCCGTACTGCTGCAACTCCATCACGGATTTCTGGCGGCGCTGGCATATTTCCCTGGGAAGTTTCTTCCGGGATTACCTCTATATCCCCATGGGCGGAAACCGGCGCCATCAGTTCTTCAATATCCTGGTGGTGTGGTTCCTGACCGGCATGTGGCATGGTGCCAGCTGGAATTTCATCCTGTGGGGCCTGTATTTCGGCCTGATCGTGGCGCTGGAGAAATACACGATCCTGCGCTGGAAGGTGCCGGCTTTTGTACTGCATCTTTACAGCCTGATCCTGGTCATCCTGGGTTGGGGCATCTTCTACTACGTCGATTTCAGCCGGATGACGACGTTCTTCCCGGTCCTTTTCGGACAGGCCGAATCCTTTACTGATTTCACGGTCCGCAGTGCCTTGACTTCCCGCTTCTGGTTGTGGGTGGCTGCCATCCTCTGCTGTCTCCCGTTGGGACGGTGGATTCAGGGTCTTATCGGCGAGAAGCATTTCCTGGGCCGGAGCGTGCTGGCTGTTTTGCGCATTGTCGTGGCGGTGGCCCTGCTGGCGGTGAGTGTCGCCTTGCTGGTGGGTGCGACCAACAATCCTTTCATTTATACCCGGTTCTGATATGAAAAGAGGCGTCCTTTCCGTGTTGCTCATCGCGCTGGTTTACCTGGCTTTCACAGCCGGTTTCAACTTGTTGCCCCGCAGCACATGGTCCGAGTTGGAGAAACGGGAACTGAAGAGTTTTCCGAGCTTTACACTCGATTCGCTGGCCGACGGTTCCTATGCGGAGGCCATATCTGCCTGGTACAGCGATACGGAACCGTATCGGGACACATTGATGTTCTTCAGTATGCAGTTCCGGGACCTGCTCGGTGTCCGTTTCGGGGAGCAGAACATCCAGTTCGTGTCACAAGAGCAGGACAATGCGATCGAGACCGCCGGGGAAGAACCTGACCCCGTACCGGAAGCCGATCCTGATACCGTCAAGACAGTCAAGGCCTTTGTGCCAGGTGAGACAGAAGGAAGTGCCGAAGATGTGGCCAAAGTGGCTTCATCCGGCATCATCCTGATCGGCAGCGGCGAAAACGTGCGTGCCCTGATGGGCTTCTTCGGCACAGAGCGCGGCGGCGCCAAATATGCGGAGGTTGTGAGCCAGTACGGGGCGGTACTGGGCAAGTCGGTACGGGTCTGGTGCATGCCGATCCCGACCTCCACGGAATATTATTGTCCCGAGGAGGCGGCCAAGTTCACGAAGAAACAGTGGCCGGTTTTCAACAGCATTTTCACCAACCTAACCAACGGCGTCAAGCCGGTGGACATCTATTCCGTACTGGCAGAGCATACGGACGAGCCCATCTACCTTCGGACCGACCACCACTGGGCTCCGCTGGGTGCCTATTATGCAGCCCAGAAGTTTGCCCAGGTAGCTGGTGTTCCTTTCGAAGATCTGTCCACTTATGAGGAGCATGTGGTCCACCGTTTCGTGGGCAGTATGTATGGCTATTCCCAGAACGTGGCGGTGAAAAAGGCCCCGGAAGATTTTGTCTATTATATCCCGACCGGCGTCGAGTATACGACGACCTATGTGAATTACACGCTCGATGAGGAATTCCATGTCACGGGCGAATCCCGGCCCTATAAGAGCAAGTATTTCTTCTCTTTCAAGGATGGGAGTGGGGCAGCCTATACGACTTTCATGGGCGGCGACATCAAAATGACCAAGGTGGAGACCTCCGTACACAACGGACGCCGGCTGCTGGTCTTCAAGGACAGTTTCGGCAATGCCGTGCCGGGGTATCTCTTCCATTCCTTCGAAGAGATCCATGTGGCTGATTTCCGTTACTTTACGAAAGATGTGGTCAGCTATGTGGACGACAACCGCATCACCGACATCCTCTTCGCCAACAACATCACCAATACTTGCGTGAACTACACGTACAGCCGCTATCGCAAATTCCTCAATCCGACGGATCCGGGCCTTTCGGCCTTCAGCAAGGATACGATCACGGAAGCAGTCCGGCTGCGGATGACCGGCAAGTCCTATCCGGAAGAAGGCGCGCAGATCGAGCTTTCCGAACTGCGTTACCTCAAATTGCTTTATTACGATTTCAACGGACGCGTCCGGAAAGGGGAGATGGTTTGCAACCAGGCGATCGCTGACGATCTGCTGGCCATTTTCAAAGAACTCTACAAGGCAAAATACCCTATCGCCAGTATCCGCCTGATCGACGATTTCGATGGCGATGACCGTCGTTCGATGGAAGCCAACAATACATCCTGCTTCAACTACCGGACGGCTACCAATTCCGAGACCAAACTGTCCGCCCATGCGCGCGGCATGGCGGTGGATATCAATCCACTTCAGAATCCTTATGTCAAAGGTGACATTGTGGAGCCGGAATCAGCCAAGGCTTACGCCGACCGGACGGTCGATTTTGAACACAAGATTACGGCCGACGATTTGTGCTGCAAACTGTTCCGCGCCCGCGGATTCCAGTGGGGCGGTGCCTGGAACTCGGTCAAGGATTACCAGCATTTTGAAAAGAAATAACAGAAAGATACCGATATGGATGATTTGAAAGAAATCCCGGTCCTGCTGCTGACCGGTTATCTCGGCAGCGGAAAGACCACCTTGGTCAACCGGATCCTGAACAATCGTCAGGGCATCCGCTTTGCGGTGATTGTGAACGACCTCGGAGAAGTGAACATCGATGCCGACCTGATCCAGAAAGGTGGCATTGTGGGCAAGAAAGATGAGAGTCTGGTCGCCCTTCAGAACGGCTGTATCTGCTGCACCCTGAAAAACGACCTGATCCAGCAACTTTGCGAGATTACGAGCCGCCAGGCTTTTGACTATATTGTGATCGAAGCCAGCGGCATCTGTGAACCGGAGCCGATTGCCCAGACCATCTGCTCAATCCCGGCCCTTGGCTTTGAATACGTGAAGAATGGCATTCCGGTGCTCGATTGTGTGGCGACGGTGGTCGATGCCATGCGGATGCAGAGCGAATTCGCCTGCGGCGAGGATTTGAAGAAACCCCACCTCGACGAAGAAGACATCGAAAGCCTGGTCATCCAGCAGATCGAATTCTGCAACATCATCGTGTTGAACAAGGTGTCCGAGGTTACGCCGGACGAGTTGGGCCGCATCCGGGCCATCATCCGGACACTCCAGCCGAAGGCGAAGATCATCGAGTGTGATTATGGCCAGTTCGATCTCGACGAGATTCTCGATACGGGTATGTTCCAGTTCGATGATGTGGCTGCCTCTGCCACCTGGATCCAGGAAGTGGAGCATCACGACGAAGATGACGATGACGACGATGATGATGAGCATGATCACGATCACGAACATGACCACGATCATGAAGAACACGGCCACCACCATCATCATCACGAAGGAGAAGGGGAAGCGGAGGAATACGGTATCGGCACGTACGTCTATCAGGCGCGCCGGCCGTTCGACCTCAATACGTTCGACAATTTTGTGGCCAAGAAATGGCCGAAGAATGTGATCCGGGCCAAAGGCATCTGTTATTTCAGTGAAGAGTTCGATACCTGCTACCTGTTCGAGCAGGCCGGGCGCCAGTTCGTCCTCAAGAATGTCGGACTGTGGTTCGCTACGATGCCGGAGGAAGAGTTGATCCAACGGTTTCACGAACAGCCGGATTTGCTGCGGGACTGGGACCGCGAATACGGCGACCGGATGCAGAAACTGGTTTTCATCGGCCAGCACCTGGACAAGGACTATCTCAAAGAAGAGTTGGACAAGTGTCTTTTCGAATGAAAATTCCGGGTTTGTTTGTGCGCATCGGGGCGATCCTCTGCCTCGCCACCTGCCTGACGGCTTGTCGGCCGGAATTGGATTTTGACTTTCACCAGAACAGCCAGGCTTCTTTTTCCGGGAGCGGTGAGAACTATACTGTACTCTTTGATGCGGAGTCTGGTGTGGCCACCATCGATTTGAATGCTTCAGGGAGTTGGACAGCCGAATTTGTGAACGGTCGTGCTTACTGGTGCACGCTCTCTGCCATGGAGGGAAAACGAGGCGTCGCTACTTTAACTTTTTCGGTCCAATCCAACGGCGAGTATGACGAGCGATCCGCGGCGGTCGTGTTTACCTGCAAGGATCTGAAACGGACCATCGTCGTGACCCAGAAACAACGGGATGCCCTGCTGCTCTCCAGCGGACGTGTGGAAATGAGTGCGGATGGCGGTTCTTTCACGGTCGAGGTTCTGTCGAATATCGACTTTTCGCATCAGATCGAAGCCAATGGCCAGTCCTGGATTCGGACGCTCTCTACCAAAGGTTTGGAAAAATCGGTCCTGACCTTCCAGGTGGATCAGAATGAGTCGCTGGATAAACGGATCGGCACCGTGACGTTCGCCGGTCCGACCAGCCAGGAAACGGTCACGGTCTATCAGAAAGGGGAGACGCCGACCATCGTCATCAGCGAAGACACGGTTTCCCTGACGGCTGAAGAAGGCGTTTTCAAAGTCGAAGTGGCCAGTAACATCGATGCAACGCTCCAGGTGCCGGAAGACTGCGACTGGCTCCGGGAGATCCAGACGAAAACCATTTCGACGCACACCTATCAGTTTGCTTACGACCGGAATCAGGCCAGGACAGCGCGTACCTGTTATCTGGTTTTCCGGAACGATGCCTTCAAGAAGGTCGATTCGGTGCAGGTCGAACAAGGGCAGGTGCCTATTTTGAAAGAAGTGCAGGACGTGTATATTCCCAGCACCGGTGATGTGGTGACGCTCGCCACTTCGGCTGCTGTCCAGTCATTTGATCAGTTCCACTACGATGCAACCTGGTTCGAACCGGCAGGAATGGAAAGTGATCCGGACGGGAATCGTTTTTCTTTCCGGGTCGGGCCGAATCCTGAGCAGAAGATGCGGGCCGTGCCTGTGTCCGTTTCCATTCCTGGATTTGCGGAACCGGATGTGTTTCAAGTCCGACAATATGGCCCATATCCTTCTTTCTCTTATGTGACAACAGAGCAGGAAGTAGTTGTTCCCAAGCTGGATGAGGGGGAGATCCCTTACCTCGTTTTTTGGGGTGACGGTAGTTATGAGCGATATACGCAGGACCTGCAGCATCGCTATGAAAGCGCCGGCCCGCATACCATCCGGTTTGAAGGACATTCGTTCCTTTTCTTGCTCCTTCCTGCGCCCCAGGATGGTATGCGCTATGATTTTTCCCACTTGAACCTGCCTTGAGCCCGCTGATGAAACAGTTGTTTACTTTCATTCTCTGCTTGATGGCTGGCGCTGTCACCTGTGTGGGCGCCGTTGTTCCGCAGTCGCGGGCTGAACAGGTTGCCTCTTCTTTCTTTCGGGAGATGAACGGTGGAACCAAATCCGCGCTTTCCGGTGCAATGCGGCTGGTCGCCACTTTTCCCGAGGTCAAAACCAAAGTAGCCGCGACGGAGCCTACCATTTTTGTATTTGAACACGAGGCCGGCGGCTTTGTGCTGGTATCCGGCGAAGATGCGGGCCGGCCCGTGCTGGCTTACTCCTTGTCGGAGCGTTTCCCGGCACTGGATCAGATGCCGGTCAATATGCGTGACATGCTGGATTTTTATTCCGCAGTCCTTTATCGAGCCCGTGTGTTGGGCTGGAAACCATCCCCTGAAATCCAAGATGCCTGGAATCTCCCTACAAAAGCCGGGACAGAGGGCTCGATGGTTGTGCTCCAGACCGCCAAATGGAACCAGTGGTCTCCCTATAACGATCTGTGTCCCAAAGTCAACGGACAGGAAGTCCCTTGCGGCTGCGTCGCTACGGCCATCGGCATCATCATGCGGTATCACAAGTGGCCGGCGAAGGGGACAGGTACGCTTCCGGCTTATGATTATGGTTGGGATGGGGGCGGCTACCTCTATCACATAGAAGAGTTGACGCTCGGTCACACTTATAATTGGGATGCCATGTCGGAAGAGGGCTCTTTCTCACAGGAAGGCCGAAGTCAAGTGGCCCAATTGATGCGGGATCTGGGTGTCATGTGCCAGATGGATTATGATCCGGCCGGATCCGGTGCATCCAGCCTCTCGCCGATCGCTTTGGCGCAGTATTTCGATTATGACAAACAGATGCGCTACTATGACCGCGAAGACTATACGGCTGAACGTTGGGAAGAACTCATCCGGGACGAGATCGACAGGAAGCGACCGGTTTTCCATTGTGGTTCGTCCAGCGACGGCGGCCATGCTTTTGTCATCGATGGTTACAACGGGCGCTTTTTCCGGATCAATTATGGATGGGGTGGGGCTGGCAATGCCTTTTATACCCTGAGTCCTGTCGATGGGTATGAAAGTGATTTGACGGAGTTCAGCAAATGGCAGGATATGGTCTGCTGGATCATGCCGAACCAGGGCGGAACACCGTATGTCTATCTGGACGTATCCAGTTATGAACCGTTCACCTGGGATTACCGGTCAGAGACTTTCATCAAGCCGGAGATGACGATCACGGCGCAGGAATATGCTTCCACCGGGAATGGGCCGACGGATCTGTGCTATTGCCTCTATGACAAGGCAGGGCAACTCAAAGAAGTTTTGTCCGAAATTGTTACTTTTGACAGCAGCAACGGAAACAGTACTTTTCCCGCCGTTGTCTGCCGGGCACCTTCCCAGATTGCAGACGGTGATATCATCCAACTCTCCCGCCCGGATGAACGGTATCAATGGATTCCCATCTCCGCCGGTCGGATGTATCGGACGCAATTTGATACAAACCATCCGTTGCCCGCATTGGTTTCCATCGGTCATACCTATGGGTATTCGTGGGAAATCAATACGGCCGATCGTCCGGCGCTCTTCTTCCGTGCCTATAAAGATCTGTATTGGGAAGTCCGCCGTGTGCGCGACGGCCGCGTCTTGATGACAAGTATCACGATGGCCAACTTTTGGGGCCAGGTGTCGGATGATACCATTTATACCTACAGCCCGCTGTATAGGGAGAATCCGTCCCAGCGCGTGGATCATTCCTTCCAATTGCCCGCCGGGGAGGAATATGAATTATTCTTCCGCAATGTAGGGGAAGAAATGACCCTGCGCGTGGTGTTATGATTAAAAAATATATCGCGCGCGATAAATTTTTTTGAAAAAGTTTGGCGGATTCAAGAATAGTCCGTACATTTGTATCGTGAGCGATATAAATAAGGCAAATCATATAACAATACAATAACATGGACACGAACAAATTATCGATTTACGATTTCAAGGCGCTCCGCAACAATGGGGAAGAGCTTGACTTTGCGGACTACAAAGGCAAAGTGTTGATGATTGTCAATACCGCCAGTAAATGCGGTTTCACGCCGCAGTACAAGGGACTGGAGGCTCTTTATCAGAAGTACAAGGATCAGGGTCTGGTCATTTTCGGTTTCCCTTGCGACCAGTTCGCCCATCAGGAGCCCGGTGATGATGCTGCGATTGCGCAGTTCTGCGAGATTAATTTTGGAGTCACGTTTCCACTGATGAAGAAAATCGAGGTGAACGGTGACGGGGCCCATCCGATCTACAAGTATTTGAAAGGCGAAGCCAAAGGCGTGCTGGGCAGTGCCATCAAGTGGAACTTTACCAAATTCCTCATCAATCGCGACGGTACCCATATCCAGCGTTTTGCGCCGACCGCGACACCGGAGTCGCTCGACGAAAAGGTGGCTGCCCTGCTGGCCGAATAATACCGCTGCCGTATGTATGAGCAGTTGAAGCTGGAGAACCAGCTCTGCTTTCGATTCTATACCATCAGCCGGTTGATCACGCAGGCTTACCGCCCGCTGCTCAGCCGGCTTGGCGTGACCTATCCGCAGTATCTGGTGCTGCTGGTGCTCTGGGAAAAGGATGGACAGCCGGTCAATGATATCGCCAAGCATCTCTGCCTGGAGACCAATACGGTGACGCCCCTGCTCAAAAGGATGGAGCAGGAGGGACTCGTAACCCGGCACCAGGGCGAACGGGATTCCCGCCAGGTAATTGTCTGCCTGACTGAGAAAGGCCTGAAACTGGAAGAGTCCGCGCGGGACATTCCGGCGGAGATGGGTGCGAATTATGCATGCAGTGCCATTACGCGAGACAATGTCGGGGATTTGTTCCAAACCCTGGATTCCCTGACGGAAACCTTGAAACCAGAAAAACAATGAGACGTTTTGCAATTCTTTTATCGTTGATCTTCGTGTCGTTCGGGCTGTTCAGCTGTCGCGAAAACAAACCAGTTTCCGAACCGGATCCCCAGATCCAAACGGGGGACCTTTTGTTTGTCGGTATTCCGATGAATTACGGAGAAGATAGCATGGCACAGGCAATTGCTGATGCTACCTCAAGTGGAGATACGGTTAATTTCATTCATACGGCGATGTTGGAAGTTGATAGCCTCGGCACAGTTTGGGTTATCGATGCGACGCTCGCCCATGGCGTGGACCGGCATCCGCTGGACACATTGTTTTCCGATTATACCCTGCATCGCGGCGGAACGGCCACTTTCGAAGTCATGCGTCTGGTGGATAACCGGGAAGCCCGCCGTTATGTCGAGCAGTCCCGGGCCCTGCTGGGTGAGGATTACGACCTGTATTTCCTCGCAGGCAATGGCCGGCATTATTGCACGGAACTGCTCTACGACCTGTATGTCCGGGAAGACGGTTCGCACGTGTTCGATTGCGTGCCGATGAATTTCAAGAACGCGGAAGGGGAGATGCCCGCCTACTGGACGCGTCTCTTCGCCCTGCTAGGCGAATCTGTCCCGCAAGGCCAGCCTGGCACCAATCCCCAGCAAATCCATGCCTCCCCGCAGCTCCGCCACGTGATGTACCTGCATCCATAGTACGTCCTTATCAATCATTTCCAAGCAGTGCAACAACTTGCACTGCTTTTTCTTTCTATTTCAAGTAATAAACGGAAAAATACAACGGACAGGGCGACACAAAATATCCCCACGGAATCTCTGCCGCGACAGGATTGCCGAGGGCTGTTCAATCCTGTCGCGGCCGTGTTTTCGGTGAATCGTCTGTTTTTCCTGCCACGACAGGACTCCATCGCGTATGAGCGTCCTGTCGTGGCCATAATCGCGCGGCAGTTCTTTAGGTAAGTAGCTGATTCTCAGCGGATAGTTTATGTACGAGGCGCTCAATCCGCCGTCCAGGCGGCTTATTGCGCGGACAACCGAGGCGGTATATATTGATTATCAGCGACTTATGAAATCGCCTTCCGCGCGATGGTTGCAAAAGAACAACGAGAATCGATAGTCATATCTATGCGGCTACCTCCTGGTTTCTACGCTGGTCTCTAAACTGCCAACCCGGTTGGCGTTGATCCCCCAAATAGGACATTTTGGGGGCTACTATATACGAAAAATCCCCCTCAGACCATTCTGAGAGGGATTTTTGTGGAGCATAGGAGATTCGAAAACAAACCATAACCCCCTTTATAAACCCTTGCAGGAGTGCTTTCTATTGCGTATCTTTGCCTGTGACGTTGCTCGACTATGAGCAAAATTGGGCCATTATTGGGCCACGATTTAACAAGGATGCGCTATGAAGATTAAAAGAAATGTCGCTTTTAAACTGAGGGCTTACGGGAAAAACAATGACCTTTTCCAGATTAGGCTCCGTACTACATTCAATGGCCAAAGGCTCGACCTTAAAACTGGATGCCAGTTGGTCAACAGAGAGGCATGGGATGACGAGGCTCAACTGGTTAGGCCTGGTTACAAGGGCCCCAAGGGGGAGACCTCCCTGTCCATCAATAACGAGCTCCGAAACATCAAAGACCAGATGGATGCTACTTTCAAGTTCTTCGAAGCGACGGACAAGATCCCGACACCGAGTGAACTTCAAAAGAAGTATGAGGACCGTTTGAATGGAACTATACCTCAACGACCGGAACCTGAACCGAAGAAAGAACGTAAGCTCAAGGCTCCGGATTTCTTTGAGGTTTACGACAAGTTCATCAAGGAGAGCGGAGAGAAGAACGCGTGGACAAAAGCGACCTATGCGAAGATGGAGACAATGCGCAGAGACCTAAAGGCCTTCAAGAAGAACCTTAAGTTCTCAGACCTAACTGAGTCTACCTTAGCGGAATTCGTGGCTTATTTCCGTGATGTGAAAACGCTTCGGACTCCCCGCAAAAAGAAAGGCGATAGGGAAGAGTACGACCACGATGACATCATTGGCCTGAAGAACTCTTCCATCGAAAAGAAACTGCGGTTTCTCCGCTGGTTCCTGAACTGGGCCACCGAAAAAGGCTACAATACGAACATGGCTTATAAGTCGTTCAAACCAACCTTGAAGACCACCCAGAAGAAAGTCATTTATCTTACCAAAGAAGAGATGGGCCGCATCCGAAACCTTCGGTTATCCGAAGCCCAGGCATACCTTGATCCAATCCGTGACGTCTTCCTGTTCTGCTGCTTCTCCGGCCTTCGCCATTCAGACGCCAATAATCTGCGCAAAAGCGACATTAAAGGTGACCATATTGAAGTAACCACAGTCAAGACGGCAGACAGTATATCCATCGAGCTTAACGACGTTACAAAGGCAATTCTGGAGAAATACAAGGACGCACCATTCAAGGACAACAAGGCCCTGCCGAACTATACCAATCAGGCGATGAACCGTGATGTCAAGGAATTGTGCAAACTCGCCGGTATCAATGAAGAAATCCGCATCACGACCTACAAGGGAAATGTCCGAACCGACGAAATCCATCCCAAGTGGGAACTCGTCGGCACCCACACCGGACGTCGCACTTTCATCGTCACCACCCTGTCCCTGGGCATCCCGCCGAACGTCGTGATGAAATGGACAGGCCACAGCGACTATTCATCCATGAAGCCCTACATTGACATCGTGGACGATATCAAGGCCGCCTCGATGACTAAACTCAATGGGTTGTTGTTGAAAAATGATTAACTTCACATAAAAGAACGTGCTATGGCAAAGAAGTCGCTGCAAACAACTCAAAAGGATGTCGCAAATTGCGACCACCTTCTTTAACTCTCGTTTGAGAGCCAGATTCTGACGAGAAGGAATGTGCAGGTTATCTTTGACCGAAATCTGGCCGAACTGTATGGTGGTGTCCAGACCGCACGTTTGAATGAGCAAGTCAAGCGTAATTCCCGTAGATTACCGGAAACTTTCCGCTTTCAATCGAATCAGCAGGAGATTGATGAACTTAACGCGATTGCGATAAAACTTTTAATAAGGTACAATTATTGATGCTGGATTTTGGAAAAAGACGAGAACGCCCTCAAGTCGCCTAAACGAGATGCCCATCGTTTGGAGTTATAATTATTTAATCGTATCTTTACACATTAATTACGTGATAGTATGTCAAAACTGCCGCACGCGCCATTGGTAGAAGTTATCTTTGAAATCCGTTGGAACTCAACGGATAGGGCGAATTTGGAGAAATTCCAACTTCTTATTGGATCCATGTTCACCGCACTACAGGCCGACTTCCCTAATGCAATCAACCTTCGACCGGATCCAGCTATCCCATTTAACGCCTTTATTGGTGTTCCCACCCATAGGTTTACTAATGCTAATGGCTATCCAATGTATCAACTTGGGCCAGGCGTTTTGTCCGTCAATATGATTGATTCCGGATATGATTGGGATTCTTTTATGGCCACGACAAAGTCCATTGTTAGCATCTTTGAGCAACTATCCGAATTATCCGGGCAGAAGGTTACGCTAGCACTTAAGTACTTGGATTTCTTTAAGGTTAATTTCTCAGAGATTGACCTTCTTGCATATATCAAAAAGAACTTCCACCTTTCAGTGGAAGCTCCCTATTTGAGTGATTCTAAGGCAAAAACCTTTAGTTTTGCCACTACATATGCCGTAGATATGGGAACTTTTGCAGTTACCATGAATACCGGTTACAATAATGTTGGCGGACGACAAATCGAAGGAATCATTACAGAGTCTAACATCTCTAAAGAGATTCCATTCGAGGCTTTAAATGACTATATCGCAAATACCCTACCTTCCGCTCATGAGTTATTGGGCCAATTCTTTAAAGAATTAACCAAAGGCGAGTTATACGATTCGTTCAAATAGGATGATTTACGCGCGCACATATCCTAACAGCACCGAAGGGTTACTCGCATATCAATATGACGAGTCGTATCCTTCATTTTCTACTGGTCTTTCTCTGCGCCCCTATTCTGCTCCACCTGTAGAGAGAGAAAATAATTATGCAAAGCTTTCCAGTTTAATTCTTGCTTTTTCTCTGTCTTTATCTATGGCATCCATTTCATCTGGATTGTCCATTAGTTTACGGAAAAAGAAAATGAAAGCTAAATTCAATAGGCAGGCTTATGCAGAAAGCATACAAGCCCATAGTATGGTAGAGGAGCAGCCAGAATCTCCCAAAGACATTTACTCCTTCAAAAAAGCGGACTACAGTTTCCACATCCAAGACACGTCCGGAAGAGTTTTATCTTGTAGCGAGGCCTGGTTCAAATAATGGTTAGGCAAGGGGAAATAGTTGAAGTAGATTTTCGACTTCCGAATGATGATTTAAAACCTCATCCGGCGCTTGTGGTGTCTCCTATTATTCACGATGCCCAAGGAGATTTTGTCTATGCCATCCTAATCTCTTCTCAGAATATCAATCCTCAGTATACGATTGAGATTACGCCAGAGATGGTGACCAAGCCTATGCTGAAACAAAGTTATTTTGTCACCCACATCCTTGACAAATTTGAAGAGAGATGCATCACACGACAAAACAACAATTTCATCAAGCCCGAGTATTTTGATACAGTCTTAGAAAAGATTATACACAGCATTTTCGGTTTGGATATGGAGATTGATGATGAATAATACAGAACTGAACTTATTACCATAAGAAGGTTAGAATCCAGATGATTCTGACCTTCTCTTTTTTATCTGTCTTTTCTGAAAGACGCCTCGTCCGATTCAAAATAACCCCCTGGTCTTAAAGACGAAAACCTAAATAGAATGCAGGCTGGAGCGCGGTTTTTCATACCTCCAGCCTGCATTCTCAATTTCGATGAAAAGAAAAAATCAAAAGGGGGGGGCAATTAGGTGCGGATTTGAGGTGGGCAATTAAAAGCGGATTCTCCAGTTAACCCGGGGGATTTCTTTTCCCTTTTCTTACTAGAGGTTCAAATAACAGGTTGTGAAACGATGGTAGGAACTGTGTCTTTTGCCACTCAAATCGGATGGCATTTTATGTACAAAGGTGCTGTTATGCAGTGGCAGAATACATCAAAAACACATAACTTTCTGGGCCTTCATCGGACGTGTCTGATAGGTCGATTCTTGGTGAAACAAACCGTTCAGAGTACCATTTCAGAGTACCATTTCCAAAAATTCTCACATTTTTTCGAGAAAGACCCCGGCAATCCGTAAAAAGTAGCGCGTGGGCTCTTGCAAGTAAGATTTTCTTCCTAACTTGAATCAGGGAGTTGACCCATAATCCCTTGGTTTATGGCACATTGCCGGTTGAGTAAGCGGCAAAAACGGACTAAAACCCATCCGGCAAAACTACTGGTAATGTGCCACTGTTTAACGCTAAAAACTGTAAGCGAAATGAGTACTGAAATAAACATCAACGGGCTGCTTGAAAAGCCCCTTTGGCAGATGAC
>JAEEGI010003085.1_pt1 | contig 39958 bp, 44 predicted proteins | sample 8958751 | NCBI WGS metagenome assembly JAEEGI01 (sample SAMN16246545, study PRJNA631951) | gut metagenome | biome: gut microbiome; feature: rumen; material: KS-attached | host: Bos | place: Iran: Karaj | collected 2018-10 | reverse complement strand
AGGCCGTCAACCGGGAGACCGTCGTCCGCAACGTCGAGAGTCCAGCAGACTGAAACATCACCAAATAAAACAAATCCCGAGCGCACCTTCGAAGGTGCGCTCGGTGTAAATAGACATCAGCTGGGGTCCTGAAGTTACCAGTTGAGGGGCTCTTGCAGGATGTTGCCGTCGGTCATGGGGCTGTCGGCCTCGGTGAACGGGGTGGCCTTGTACTGGATGCAGAGCATCGTCAGGTCCTCGTCGCCCGTGTTCTTCAACGCGCGCTTGCCGTTGGGCGACACGCGGATGACGCTACCCTCGCTGACGGGGAAGATTTCACCATCGACCTGGTACTGGCCCTCGCCACGCAGGATGAAGTAGAGCTCCTCGTGCGTCTTGTGGGTGTGCAGGAAACCGCTGTCCTGTCCGGGAACGAGCGTCTGGAAAGAGAACTCGCTGGCTGCGGCGCCAACGGCCTGTCCGCCGAAGACCTTGCCCTGAATCGTGAAGTCCGGGCCCATGGGCAACTCGTGTTCAATAATCTCGCTGATGCGGCCAACGTTGATGGCGGCATAATTTGCACCCTGTGCAATCTTTTCAATCTGTTTCATTGTGTAGTAAATGTGATTAATGGTTTTTATTGGATGAATAATTCTTGCGGTCATTCAAGATGTCGGCCAGGTTGGCCAGTGCCCATTCAATCAGGCTGTTGATGTGCGGCATGAGCGACTTGCCGCGCTCGGTGATGCTGTATTCCACCCGTGGCGGTATCTCGGCATAGGCCTGCCTAGACACCAGCCCGTCGGCTTCCAGATTGCGCAGCGCCACGGTGAGCATCTTTTGTGAGATGTCGGGGATGGCTGCCAGGATGTCGGAATACCGCATTGCCGTGTCCTTGCCGTCGAGCGTATACAGTATCAGCATCGACCAGCGGTCGCTGATGCGCGACAGGATATTGCGTATCGGGCAATCAGGAAAATAGGGATCAACTATAATGTCTCGTAACATATTCTGTTCTGATTTTCAGTTTTACTAACTTTTCTCTCGTTTCGATTGCAAAGTTACTAACGATGTTCCGAACCGCAATGAACCGCCCGAAATGTTCGCTACGCACTTTGATGTTAGAAATGGCCAAATCAACACTTTAAAAAACTCACTTTTATGTTTTGTTAAGATTCCCCGATTCATTCAACCCCACCAACCTCCCTCTATACAAAGCAAGGAGGGAGTGCCTTGTGGCATTTCCCTCCTTACTTATAAATGATGTTTTTGTGAGTTTCTGTCACCCTCTTTACCGTAGCTCGAGTGTTGCGAAGCGCAAGTGGGTAATGCCGCGAAATCCTGTCATGAACATGCGTATGAAGCGGATGTCGGAGAAGTCATGGATAGAACCGACAGTCCTCTCGTATTCTGCCAGGGGGATGGTGAACTCGTACCACGTTGCCTGCTGGATTCCACCATTGCGGGTGTGGACATTGGCCACACGCAAGTCGGTGATATAGTTTCTCCCCACCTGCATTGAGTCGGGATGGAGGACTATGCGATACTGGAAGAACCGCTCATTGTTGTCGAGTGTAAAACTATGGTTGATGTCCTCCGCGTCAGGTGTCGAACGAGCCTGTCGGTATTGCGCATCACTGGCATCGTTCTTCGAGAACGAGTTGCCGTCTGTACCGTTGTAGTGCTTGTAACGACTGTTGATTGGAAAGCGCTGAATATCGTAGTAGGCATGGCGATAGTAGGCATAATCGTCTCCTGCTGGGTCGTTGAAGGGCGAGAATGGGTCGTTATGCATGGCAATGATGGCGGATTCAGACAATACTTCGCGCAACTTGTTCACGAAGTGGGCATAGGCAGGATGATGGGCCTCTTCCTGGTTGGAGAGACCGTCAAGGCCGACATCTTGTAAGATGGCACCCCTGTAATTGAAAGCATAAGAAGAGGGTATCAGATTGGAGACTTTACCCCAAGCAGTGTAGGTCACATAGGTGTCGTCACCATCGATGGGTAGCCCGTTCTCATAGCTCAAGAGCCCATCCTTGAGGACATCCTCACTTACATCACCCAAGTTGAAGTACAGATAACCGCCATCCCGGTTGTCCAGTTCGGGATCCATGAAGGGGTCCAGCAGCCAGAACTGGATACAGTCAATGTCAGCTTGCTCAAAGTTGGTATCGTCAATCTTGCGCATGATGCCACCCCATCTTATCTCGGGATAGAGCAGGTTGCCTTCCTGATCGATGTTTTTGGCATCAAGGTTATATGGGCCGCGTTCGCGTGGGTAGAAGGAGAGGTTGAGCGTATGAACTAGAGATGACTCACCATAGTTGATCTCTTTTAAGGGGAACACCTCAGTGAGGGTGACCTCTCGTGCGTAGGGATAAGACAAGGCATCCATGTCATTCTTGATATAATCGGGGGCGTAGGCAGAATTGCCCTGCGTGAACAGGCGGTCCACAGTGTACCAGGATAGCAACGCGCGGTTGTTGTTAGATTCATCGTTGTTGATCAAGGATGACTCTGGGAACAGTAATGGATCGGCTGGAACTGAAGCTAAGGTCCACGCGGACGGATCGCTCAGGCCGAAAAACATGTCGTTGATCTCGGGGTCGTCAATAATTGAGTTCCCCGAATTAGAGTCGGTGCACCCCGTCAATATCCCCAATAGTGATAAGGCTGAGAGGAAACTTATAATTCTTTTCATAATTCTGAAGATTTAATTCATGTGATATCAATAATAAACTAAGGTAATGATGTACTTTTTGTCCTGTCGATTTAATGCATTAAATTTTATCAATTCCCTTGAAGGTTGACCATACACGGATAATTGGTCCCCTTTGACCTAAAAACGGGAAAAAATACAGAATATTGTATCAAAGATGGCTGTAGGTGTTTTGGGCTACAATTCGATGTAGAAGAGGACAATGTCCTCGTAGTGGCCGTCCTTCATCAGGAAGCCTTGGGGGATGCGGCCCAGCTGGGTGAAGCCTAGGCGCTCATACAGGTGCAGGGCATGGACGTTTGCCGCCACGACAGCGTTGAACTGCATGAGGCGGAAGCCCAGCCGGGCACCCATGACCAGCGAGTCCTTCACGAGCAACTCGCCGATGTGCAACCCGCGTTTGTCCGACCTGACGGCGTAGCTGGTGTTGGCGATGTGCCCGCACCGGCCCACGTTGTTGGGGTGCAGGATGTAAAGGCCAACGACCTCGCCCGTCTCGCTATCCTCGGCCACACCGGTATAGGATTGGCTGGTGAAGAAGTCGTTGGCCTCCTGCTCGGTCAGTTCGTCAAGCTGAGGGAAGGCCACGCCCTCGCGCACCACCTCGTTCCAGATCTCCATGGCCTGGGCTGCGTCCTGTTTTTTGTATTTCCTGATGGTGACCATTTGCCTCAGCGGGTGTTATTTCTCATACAACTCCAGCGGCAGGCCGTCGGGGTCATGGAAGAACATGAAGCGGCGGTTGGTCGAGGGGTCTATCCTAATGGGTTCATGCTCGACGCCCATTCTTTCCAGTTCTTCAACTTCGGCCAGTATGTCTTCAACCTCAAAGGCCAGGTGACGGAGTCCGGCGGCCTCGGGATTTGTCGGCCGTGCGGGCGGTGACGGGAAAGAGAACAACTCTATCACATACTGGCCACCCAGGGCCAGGTCGGTCTTGTAGCCTTTGCTCTCCTCTCGGTAATTCTCAGCCAGGACGGTAAACCCCAGCACCCTTTTATAGAACTCAAGAGTTCGCTCATAGTCCGAGCAGATGATGGCAATGTGATGTACTCTATTGACGCGTATCATAATCTTAATCTTTTTTTTTGATATACTCCCATGTAACACAGTGCAATGCGCCACCTCCATCATTGCCTTTAACTCTAACGAGAGGCTCGGCATAGATGGGAATGATCTTCAGGCCAGGAAACAGCCGTTCAAAATGTCTCAAAGCGGCGATATCATCCTGGCTGTCAAATTTCTCAGAAAGGCAAGGAAGGAGAATTCCCCCGGGAACCTGTAAATAATTGAGGTAGCACCACGAATCTATATCGCCGTCCCAAGCGGGAAGTTCTTCGACTTCAAAATGGGCATCCAGGATTTTCCTCAGCTTTTTATGGAATGGCATATCGTTCTTTTTCCAACAGCCATTCAATAGTATTCGGCCGTCACCCAGGTTTGCCACCATGCCATCGGCATGTCCGCAAGGGTCTTTCATATCCCTGGGCAGCAGGATAATATCTGTACATTTGAGCGAATCTTTCAGGTCTTGTAACAGTTCATGAACAGGCTTGTCCGGGTTTTCGCTGAAAATCTTGTCAGTCATAATGACCTTATCGCCGCAACGAACATAATTACCGCCATCAAAAATGATCTTCATGTCACTTGGCATGAACAGATTGAGTTCGCTACATGCATCCTGCTGAGCGGTTATATAACCATGTAATTTTTCATTTTCTCTCAGATAATCTGGATTGTACTTATATCCTGCATATGTTCCATCGTCTGAAATCATTACAGGCATATAGTCTCGACACCAATAATCTTTAGTGTTCGTTAGCTCGTGATGCTCGACATGCAGTTCATCGAGTGCTGCAAAAATAGCTTGTGCCACGCCTTTAGTCTTGGCTGTGGTCCTGAGATGTTTGGATGTGTAGATAATAGGATTATTCATAATAGTAGTATACTTGAAATTAATTTAATTATGATTTACAGTTCGATGACATGAGGCTCGACGTTGGTGTCATGGGTGGCCAACGACTCGACGCAGTCGGGCGACATGCTCTGCTCACCTTTCTATTACTCCTGCAAAGATAACGATTTTTTCGCAAAATCCCATCTTCTTTCGATTTCATTATCAACGACGAACCCCGAAGGCTTACCGTCTAGCCTTCGGGGTCCATGTCATTTTACGTTTTTTTCAGTCTACTGACAACAATCAGTCGATAACGTTCGCAAGCAGTGCTGCATTGGCCTGGTTACCTTTTCTGTAGCGGCTTTTTTCACTTTGTCTGCTGCTTTCTTTACCCCCCCGAACTGTGCCGAAGCAGACGCCGGCACCAAGAATGCGATGACAAGGGCCACCGCTGCTCTCTTGATCATCTCTTTCTTGCTCATAGTAAAAGTATTATTTGGTTAAACAAAAATCTTGCCAGCGAAGGCTCGCCTTCGTTGGCAAGATCATCCTTTTGTATTGATGTGACACATATAGTAATATTTTTTTGAGTTATCAAATAAATTGGAGGGAAAATAGCTTAAATCAAGATAAATCGAACAAAATAACTTTGATTTTGTATGCAACCATTACTTGACGGTTTCAAGAACAGGGAAAAATAGGAACGGCTCTTGGTTTTTCTTTGTGATAATTTGAGGGATTTTTGTATCTTTGTCGAATTAACAACCAAGGTTTAGGAATATGAAGAAGTTTATTGTTATTGCTATTATGATGGCGATGTTATCGATGCAAGACGCGCTTGCGCAGTCACTTGAGGGCTATAAGGAGGTTAATTTGAAAGAGGAGTTCACCGACAATGCGTTCACGTTCTTTTCGCGTGCACCCATCCTGCTGTCTGGTGACAAGACTGAGCACAATGCTATGACCATAGGGTGGGGCAGTCTAGGCAATTATTTGGGTTATAACCGCTTGACCGTGAGTGTGTATGTGGCTCCGGCTCGTTACACCTACGAGTTTATGGAGCGTCATCCGCGGTTCACGATTATGGAGTTTGACGACGAGCGGGTGGCGCAATATATGGGCAGTCACAGCGGACGTGACGGCGACAAAGCCGCGGCGCTTGGCCTGCATGTGGCCTACACGCCTAGCGGAACGCCTTATTACACCGAGGCCAAGACTGTCATTGAGTGCGAAATCATCACCGCTTTCCACCAGCAGGAGAAGGACTTCCGCAACGATACCCCGCGCCAATTCTACGAACGGTTCAGCGCCGGCATCCACGCCGTCTATATCGGCGAGATCATCGGCGCCTGGAGGAAGTAAGACCGCCCTTTGCCGAATTCATCCGACACAGCTATGAATCGGCCTGCGGCCGAGAAATTAAACAAAATTATTAATAAAAATAAGATAAAAATTCTGTTCAATTTCCCGTGCGCCAGCACGGTCTATAATACAGGGTCATAATAAAGCGACAGGCACTTTATATCTTCTTGAAGATCAGATGCATCGTCTCGGGGTCGAGGGGGCGCATCGTGGGCAGGCTGAGCGACTTGACCATGTGCAGCGTGCCCTGCTTGTACTTCTGGAAATGTTCGGTCTTGAGGTGCGCCTGGTAGGCGGCATCCGAAGCATAGATCTCGAGGATGCGGATTTGTGTGGGCTCCTCGGCGCTCTGCATCGGGAATAGGCAGATGACGCCCGGTTCGCGCTCAACACTCAGGCGGTCCACCTCGTTGGCAAACTCCAGATATTCCTCCAAGTATTGCGGATACACCTCGATTTCGGCAATACGCACAATCATCGTAGTGGCCGTTGTTGCAGCCGATGGCTTCTTTTCTGTCTCTTGAAATAGCCAGGAGGCATTCTTGTACAGGAACATCTCCTTGAACGGCGCCAGATCAGGCTCGTCGGTGAGGTACTGTTTCATCCTCGCCAGGCCCTGCGTGAGCACCTTTGGGGCGACGTAGGGATAGTCCGAGCCATACAGCAGATGGTCGGGCGTGGTAATCGTCAGCATCATGCGGATGGTCTCGGGCGAATGGGCACCTGCCAGATCATAGTAGAGCGTGGCCAGGTTGGCCTCCCAATCGATGTCGCCCACCATCTTGTTGGCCTGCATGACGGGTGTGAGCGACTTCATGCGCGGCACGGCCAGCGGCAGATAGGCCCCGCAATGGGGCACCACCACTTTCACGTTGGGATAGCGTGCCAGCACGTTGCGGCTGATCATGTTGGTCACGGCACGGGTCGTTTCCGACAGGTATTCCTGCATGGCCAGCGGCGTTTGTGTCATCACCTCATGGTTGACGGGATCAGGACAGTGGGGATGCAGGATGATGACCGCCCTACGCTCGTTGAGCACTGCAAACAGCGTATCCAGTTCCGGTGCGCCCAGGTATTGCCCCTTGACGTTTGTCGCCAACTTGATGCCGTCGGCGCCCAGCGTGTCGAGCGCATAGACAGCCTCGAGGATAGCCGCATCGACATCGGGCAGCGGCAGTGCGGCACAGAACAGGAACCGTCCCGGATGCTCACGCTTGATGCGGGCTGCTTCCTCGTTGGTCGCTCTCACCACTGCGGGCGATGACGGTTGCGGGGCAGCCAGCGTCAGCACCGAGGTCTCGATGCCCGCCTCGTCCATCCACCGCAGATGGCTCTCCACATCATACTGCGGCAACGGGAAGCCCTCCTCCATGAGGCGTCCTTCAGCCTCCAGTGCCGATACAAAGCCAGGGGTGATGATGTGGCTGTGCACATCCATCACTCCCTGAGCCATCATGCTTAATGCTATAGCCATATATAGAAACGTGACTGTGATTCTCATATCATTCCATACTGTGCTCCCAGCCGCCACGGGTGTCAATGCCGGTGGCATCGGCCAGTTTCTCTAATCTTGCTACTTCTTCGGCCGTCAACTGAATCTTTGCGGCTTCGGCGGCCTCAACGACGTGGCGCTCCTTGGTCGCTCCGATGAGGGGCATTACTCCCTTGGCGATGGCCCAAGCGATGCCGATTTGTGAGCACGATGCGCCATACTTCTGGCCGATTGCGGTCATCTCATTGGTCAGAGCCTCCAACTGGGGCAGCACGGGGTTATATTTCTTGCCGCGGTCGCTCTCCTCGGGCAGCGGGTTCTCCTTGTTGTACTTGCCGCTGAGCGCTCCTTGCTCTAGCACCATGTAGGCCCAAAACTCGATGCCGTTATTCTTGCAGTAGTCAAGCACACCGCCCTTCTCGCTGGAGCGGTACAGCAACGAGAAATGGTTCTGGACGGCACTCACCTTAAAGCCTGCCTCGCCCAGTATTTCGTTGGCTCGCTCAATCTCCTGGATGTTATGGTTGGACACGCCAACGCGTTTCACCTTACCGCTCTTGAGCAAGGGGATAAGTCCGGGAGTCCAGCGCTCCACGTCCATAGGATTGTGAATCCAGTACATGTCGATGTAACCGCAGTCCATGCGCTCGATGGATGCATCGGCCATCTTCTCGACGCTGTTCTCAAAAATCTCAGCAATCTGAGGGGTGAACTTGGTTGAAATGGCCACATCGTCACGATTCACGCCTTTGACAAGCGTGCCGAGGATGCGCTCCGATTCGCCCATACCGTAAACCGTGGCGGTGTCCCACAGGTTCAGGCCAGCCTTCATCGCTGCCTCGAACACGGGTTTCAGATTCTCAACATCGGTATTGGAACCGAACACGGCGTCTCCGCCAAACGCACCTGCACCCCAGGCCCAGGTACCCAACGCAATCTTTGTCTCCTTCATCATAGTTTTTCTTAATTAAAATGAATGTTTGTTTTCTGGTTGCAAAGGTATGGCGAAATCCAAATTTAAGGCCAAATCGATTTACTGATTAATCAACCTTTTTTACCGATTTTCAAGAATAATGATTATTTTTGCGCCTGCGATGGAGAAAATATTAAAAGTACACAACGTTAACGACTATGCCAGGTATATCGGCGCGCCTGTGCTGCATCCGCTCGTCTCGGTGATCCACTACGACGAGTTGGAACATTGCCGGCACTCGCTGAACAACTACGATGTCTATGGACTGTTCATTGCCGACGAAACCCTGGAGGAGCTGACCTATGGCCTGACAACCTATGACCTGCACCGCCATGCCCTGATGTGCGTATCGCCAGGGCAGATAGGAGGCAAGGCAGACATCGGAGAGGAAATTCAGACTAAGGGCTGGGCCTTGTTGTTCGACCCCTTGCTGATGCACGGCACCGATTTGGAAAAGCGGATGCCTGCCTACAGTTTTTTCTCTTATAATACCAACGAGGCACTGCTCATGGACGAAGGGCAGCGACATGTTGTCGTCTCGCTGTTGGAAGCGTTGAGAAACGAACTGAGCGGCACTGATGACGAGCACCAGCAACATATCATCGTGTCCTATATCGAACTGGTGCTTGAACACGTGGCGCGTTTCTATGCCAAACAACTCTCGTTGCAGACGGCAAAGACCAATGACCTCTTGACAAGGTTCGAAAACCTGCTGAACCGCTATTATGCCGACGGTATCTACCTTACCCACGGCCTCCCGACGGTGAAATACTGCGCTCAGGAACTCTTCCTGTCACCCAATTACTTCGGTGATTTGTTTCATCAGATGACCGATGACACCGCCAGCAATGCCATCCGCCGTTTCGTCATGCAACGTGCTCAGAAACTTCTCATCGGCAGAGCGAACATCACCCAAACTGCCGAACTGCTTGGATTCGACTATCCGCAACACTTTACCCGCATGTTCAAGAAATTCTATGGTGTTTCACCCAGTGCCTATCTGAAGCAACTGTCCAAATAGCCTATTTGCCCTTCACGATGCCGCCTATCCACTCGAAGAGTTCGTCAAGGGCGTAGTCGCCGCTGTGGGGGCGGTTCCATGCCAGCGCACGTTTTCCCTAAGGTAATAAATAAAACAACATAGGCGGTTCACCGACCGCCCGCTTTTTCAGTCTGATACGCGTGATTTCTTTTAGGGAGTCTGTCAGAATTATTGAACAAATCAGATTCTATTTGTAGTATTCGGGTTTTAGCTCATAAGTTACTGAAACGAGTTCATTTGGCTCAAGTTGAATGTGTACGCAATATTCTGGATAGTAAAAGGTTATCTCTTCTCCAGATTCACTTTTCTGAGATGAGTCATACCCTTTAAAACTATTCACAAAATTATAATATACCCTTTCCAAAGCGTTTTCAGAATTACCAGGAAGATTTATAGTATAATGCTTGAAAGAATAATATTGCTTGTAAACTATACCATTATACGAATCCACAGAAAAAACTTCATTGTCATGTTTCGACTCATATGTATTGTCATTGCATTCTTTCAAATGAGGATACATACTTTTAATTTCTTTGAGTGAACATTTGAGATGATTGTCTGGAAGAATGATATGGATGCCATATTCACTGCAATAGCAGAATTCTTTCCATTCTTTCATTTCAACGACAAGAGAAGAATCATTCAAGACCTCTACTAACTTGTCATAGTATCCCAAATAAGAGAACTTAAGGATTGCACCTTTTTCAACGTCAATGCTGAAATTGCCATCAAAATCAGTGGCGACACCGCGACGGGAACCCACATCCACAACGGACGCACCAAAAAAAGGCTCATTGTTATCTGCATCAACCACCTTACCCGTTATCATAAACTGTTCGGCACTAGCACTGCAGACGAACAATATGAATATGTATAGCAATACCTGTCTCATCATCCAATCCTTTTAATATCTACACCACAAATATACCTATTAATTGACGAAAAACAATTTGATCCTGTTACCTTTTAATGCTAATTGCGCTAATTATTCAAATCTCGCGAATAAATTTAAAATACTAGCATCAAATTAGTTAAATTCGTGAAATTCGCATTAGCCCCGCAGGGTTCACAAGCACATATCTATCCTTTCCTATATTTAACGGGACACCAGTGATTTTTAATGGCGGTTTGCGTGCAGGGGCTTCATTTATTTATCTCAAGAATCCCATCCACTTCATGCTCGACAAAAGGTCCCTCCTTGCATTCCAGCAGCACACAGGGCTCGGAGCACTCAAGACTATGCCACACATTTTTGGGAATGTCAACGCCATATCGGCCTTCTTCGTGACTCAGGACACAAGACTCCACGACCTCACCTTGGTCATTGTAAATCAATACTTTCACCTTGCCCTTCAAAATCACAAAGGTCTCGTCCTTGGTGGGATGATGATGAACAGGAACCTGGGTGCCGGGTTCCAAGGCATTGAGAAAACGATGGCATTTGTCTTCAAGGCTCTGATGGAAATTGTAGTTCTTCCTGAGCCTGGGCGACTTTTTCGCCTCCTCGGCCAAATCATTCACCAATTGATCGTCTATAATCTTCATAAGCGCCGACATAACTAAGTCAAACAAACCCTAAACCACTCACGCAGCGAGCACACACGTATGCCCCCCTAAACTCTAAACCCTAGACTCTAGACTACTCGCGCAGCGAGCACATACGCGTAAGCCCCCTAAGCTCTAAGCCCTAAGCTCTAAACTGTGCTCGCGCAGCGAGCACCCTACAGTTTCATCACGCGTTTCATCTCCAGGTTCTCGTAGCCCTCGGGGCAGTGGGTGGAGAGATATACGGTGGGATTGTTGCTGATGAATTCACGCACGCGGTCCAGGGTCTCGCGGGCAGCTGCCGGGTCCTCGAAGATGATCGAGAGCTTGTTGGCCTTGAGTGCGGCGTCGCAGTAGGTCACGTCACCGTGGAACATGTAGTATAGGCCGTCATGCTCCAGAATGGCGATGCTGTTGCCATTGGTATGACCCTTGGCCTCGATGAACCACAGGCCGTCCACCACCTGCATCGCGTTGGGGAAGTTGTGATAGGCCTGGCCATACTCGGCGCGGACGATGTTGTCGCCCTCGAGCTTCATCGCGTCGGCATCAGCGGGAGCGATATAAATCTTCGCGTTGGGGAATTCGCCGATGCAGTCGCTGTGGTCGGGATGCTTGTGGGTGATGAGGATCTTGGTCACCTGTTCGGGCTTGTAGCCCGTGGCGGCGAAGGCCTCCATGTAGTTGGCAATTTCCTCGCCCATGTAGAGCGGGGCGCCCAGTTTCTTGGCCGGTGCCTTGAAGTCGGCTTTGAAGCCGGTATCGATCAATATCACCTCGTCGCCCGTGTCGATGAGGAAGTTCTGCAGACTGCTGCGGTATATGATCTGTTCGTCGAAGGCTTCACGTCCTTCTTCGCCGCCAAAGGCGAACGGCTGGTTCATGAAGCCGCCATCAAACATGCGTATTGCTTTGATAATCATAATAATATTAGTATTTATTTTAGTATTTATTCTATTATATTTCTTCTGGTTTCTCGCTATCAATACCTAAAAGCCAAACATTCAGGCAAAAGAACGCGAATGCCCTAAACCCTAACCTGCTCGCGCAGCGAGCATCCACGCGTATGTCCCTAAGCTCTAAGCCCTAAGCTCTAACCTGCTCGCGCAGCGAGCATATCAAATCTTATTGACGAGGTCTTGGATCTTCTGCTTGGTGGCGTCGGTTTTCTGCTCATTGACGGTGGCGGTCACGATGCCGGTGTCCTCGACTTTCCAGTAGTTGCAGATGTCGCGGTACTCGGCCTTGGCTCCGTCATACACGCCGGGCGAATAGGAGGACATGAGCAATGCCATCTTCTTCACCTTGGCAGGGCTGTTCACGCAGTACATGCGCTGGATGGGTGCCTGAATCTGGGCATTCATCGTGAAGTAATAGATGGGAGCGGCCAGTACCAGTACCTCGGCCTCGGCCATGAGCGGATAGAGCTCCTGCATGTCGTCCTGCTGGATGCAGGCGCCGTTGCCCTTGCCGTGGCAGTACTCGCAGGCCAGGCAGCCGGCAATCTTTTTCTTCGACACGTTCACCAGTGTCACCTCATGACCTGCTGCCTCGGCAGCCTTCTTGTACTCTTCGGCCATCCATGCGGTGTTGCCGTTCGCTCTGGGAGAGCTTTGTAAAATCAGGATGTTCATAACGGTTGAATTAGATTATTGTTGACTAACACCGCAAATATACATAATAATCCGTACAACTAAGCCATGATGAGGGAAAAATCTATTGCAAAATGATGTCGGCAATCTCTTTGCGGGCTTCACTGCCCTCGGGGCAGGGCCACAGGGGATAGACGTGCCCCATCTTCTCGGCCACATGAAGTTGTGCATCCACACCGGCCGCCTTCATCTTGTTGCAGGTGTTGACGATATCGGTATAGAATATCTCCCATGTGCCGGTAAAGAGGTCGGTGGGCGGCAGTCCCTGCATGTCGCCGTACAGTGGCGAAATCATCGGGTCGCGTGGATTCATGGTTCCGGCCCAGTCGGTACCCACTCTCCTGAGCACTTCGGCATTGAGGAAGGTGTCCTTTTCCTGTAATGCGTCATCGCCACCCAGCACGTCCACCCAGGGCGAGATGAGCACCAGGTGCTTGGGCTGCTCGATGGAGTCGCCCCGCATCTCTTGCGCCAGGGCAAGCGTGAAACCACCGCCGGCCGAGTCACCCATGACGATGATTCGTCGCGCGGAGTACTGCTGGATTAACTGCCGATAGAGTTGCATCATCAGCGGATGGGCATCCTTGGCGGTGTAGCAGTAGAGCAGGGGATAGTTGGGTGCCACGATGCCACAGCCCGTTGTCCTGGCCCACTCGGCCATCGCTGCCCAATGCCGCGAGGAGAAGTTGTGGTAGTAGGCACCGCCATGGATGTAAAGCACGATGGGTTGCTGGCGTCCTGAGGCTCCATGTGGAACACCTGCATGCCGCCCACGCGGTACTGGCGCATTTCACGTGGAAACTTCACATCGCCTGGAATTTCCACTGTGCTCTGGTCGGTCATGTCACCCCTCTGCTGTACATAATCCTCCAAGCTTGACTGGGAGAATGAATGGCTGATGATGATGGCCTGCGGCGAGCGCTCGTCAATCATCCAGACGGCAACTCCCAGGACGATGATAGCAACCAGGATACCCAGCAGCGTCCGTAGTACGTTCTTTGTTCTCTTTTTCATAATAACCTTAATATTAAACACAAATGATTGTTCATGGCTTCAAAGGAACTACTTAGTATGCAAATATTAGAATTTTTATTAAGAAAATTTCATGGGTTTATTCTTTTCCTATTCAAAAACGAGGATTGCATCACGCTACGGGGATATTTTGCACAAAAAAACTCCATAGTCTCGCGGAAACCCTAATACCGCAAGACTATGGAGTCATGTTTGGACGCCAAAAGTGAGAGCGTCTGTTATTTCACTTGAGGATGGTGTACTGGTCGTCGGTTACGGGCTCCAGCCATTCGTTGCTGGCTCCCTCCAGCACGTCCTTGTGATAGGTGAGATGCTGCATCCAGCTGTCGGCGGCAGCGCCATGCCAGTGCTTGGCTCCCTCGGGGATCTCGATGACAACACCGGGCTTCAGCTCGACGGCGGGTTTGCCCCATTCCTGGTACCAGCCCCTGCCATAGACACATACTAGCACCTGTACTTGCTTGTGGTGGATGTGCCAGTTGTTGCGGCAGCCGGGCTCAAAGGTGACGTTGAACATGCCGCCTCCCATGGCTGTGAGATAGCTCTGGCCAGTGAAGAACTGGGCATAGGCGTCGTTAGGATCACCAACGGGCCAGCTCGAGTTCAACCCTGCAGGGCTCTGGGCCATCTGGGTGTTGGCAGCATCGGCGATGCCCAGCTGCTGTATGGCGATGGCTGCCCTGAGGGCTTCGGCCTTGCCGACCTTGGCGAGCAATGCCTTGGGGATGGCCAACAGTTGCGCATCGGTCACTCCCATATTACGGGCGCCGCGCACGTGGGCCGCAAGCTGGGGCTCGACACCCTGCAGACCAGCCAGGGCACTCACCGTGACGAGTTCACGGTCGGCATGGGTGAGGTTGTCGCGGGCGAAGATGTCGCCAAACAGGTGGGCCTTGAGGTAATAGTCCTCGGCGGGGCAGAAGGTGTAGTTAAAGGGTTGTCCCGACAGCTTTGTCTGCACTTCGGTGCCCTGTTTCAAGGCGTCATAATTGCGGGGCAGGGGAGTGGCGTCTTTACCCTCGATAGTGGTCTTGCCGTCGGCTTTGCGCTCTTGCAGCACCTTCTGGAGTGTGCCTAATGCGTTGAGCGAACGGGGAAATCCCGTGTAGGCGTAAAGCTGCGAAAGGGCCTCTTTGACCTGGCTGACCGTAAGGCCTGCGTCAAGTCCCTCGTTGATGGCGATGGCCAGCGACGACTGGTCGCCGCGCGCTTCATGACAAGCGATGGCCGACAGGGCTGCGGCCTGTTGTTCATTGAAAGATAAGGTGTTCATCTTGTTATCGTTTACGTTATTCTTGCTGTAGCCTGCCAGCATCATCATGCAGGCTACGGCTGTGATTAAAAACCGTTTCAGTGTCATAATGACTTATTTTTTAAGAATTTATAGATTCCTTCCGCTTGATGGGACGGATGACCCGTGCCGGACTCCCTGCCACCACCGTGTCGGGCGGCACATCCTTGGTCACCACGCTGCCGGCAGCCACAATGGCATTCTCACCGACCGTCACACCGGCCAGCACCTTGACATCGGCTCCCAGCCATGCGTTGCGGCCGATAACGATGGGCTTGGTGAGCAACGAATGGCGCTGGGCGGGTTCTTCGGGATGATATTCGGTGGCCAACACGCAGTGGGGACCGATAAAGGCTCCTTCCTCGATGGTGATGCCGCCAATGGCCAGAAATGTGCACCCGAAGTTGACAAAACTGTCGCGGCCGAATCGCGTAGTGAGTCCGTAGTTGATGTTGAACGGCGGAAACACGCGCACGGTGTCGTCCACGTCGCTGCCGGTGATGTCGTGCAGGTAGTCGCGCACCTCGGCTTCGGTGTGGTAACCGGTGTTCAGTTCGGCGCAGAGCCGCATCGTCCGTTGCACGCCGGCATACAGCTCATCGCTGCCAACGTAGTCTTTTCCTGTGGGTGTCGAGCTCATTGTCAAATGTTTTTACCCATTTCGAAAGCCTCTTGCAGTTTGGCATTGCCGTTGATGTCGCCAGCGTCGTTGACACCGCCGCAGAACAGGTGACCCTTGAGAGAACATTTCGCATAGCAGTCGATCCAGCCCTGCAGGCCGCCCTCGGCACGCTTAGGCGTCGATTCCTCGCCCTCGGCAGCCGTGGTCAGCAGGTAGATGTCGCGAAAGCGGTAATCCTTGGGATACATGGCGTTCATGCGGTCGATGAGCGTTTTCATCTGGCCCGACATCTCGTAGTAGTAGATGGGTGTCGCCCAGCACACCACGTCGGCCTCGAGCACGCTGTCCATGATGGCGGGCACATCGTCCTTGAAAATACAGGTACCGGTCTTCTGGCACGACAGGCAACCGATACAGAACTTGATTTCTTTTCCTCGCAGCGAGATGAATTCCACTGCATGGCCGGCGGACTCAGCGCCCGCTGCAAACTGTTCGGCCATCGCCTGGCTGTTTGAGCCGGGGCGCAGGCTGGTTGAGATAACAACTACTTTTTTCATATTGTTTTGGTTGATTAATGACATTTTTTATCTGCTGCAAAATTACAACTAATCCACGAATGCTTTTGTGACCATTTTACGGATTATTGTACCAGAATTACCGAATCGGTTTTAATGAGGCGCACAATGCCGTTAGGCATGATTATCAATAGGCGGCGCACTATCAATGCGCAGTGAATCATTTTCCCGCGGGACGATTTATCGGTATTATTAACCGCCAATGAAAACAAGGGCAAGGCCCCTCATCACAGGCAGCCTTGCCCTCTTACTAATCCCTAATCTCTAATCTCTAATCAATTTTAGTTGCCCGAGGCAACTAAAATTTCATGTACAGGCGGCGGTTGCGGCCCGCGCGGTGGCTGACGTGGATCCAGCGGCAGCCTTTCTCGTCGATGCACTGGTCAACGGGCAGGTCTAGGCGCTTGATCAGGGTCAGCAGGCGGCGGTTGGCAGCCCTTGAGCCCACGGTGATGTCGGCGGCCTCGCCGCGCTGGTGCTGACTCGTGGGTGTCCCTCCCACAATTCGGTTCAACTCGGGGCAGCGGTAGCCGCTATTGACCCTGATGGGACCTCCCCACGCCTCGCGCAACGGGTCGAGCACCTTATCGACCAGTTGGTGGAGCGCCCTGACGGCACTGGCCGGTGGTGTGTTGTCGATGCCCATGATGCGTGCGGTGGTCGAGCGCGTCAGCTCTGCGATAGTGAAGTGCTTCATACCGTGTGGATGCGCATGTGGGCCTTGGGGTAGCGCAGCACCAGACACGAGGCCTCGGTCATCACCAGCGCATCCACGTTGCGCACACCGCTCTTCTTGAGGTTGAGCTGCTCGGTGCTGAATGGGATGTGGGTGTACTTCTGGATATACTCGGGGTCGATGACGATGCCGCTGCCGCTCATGCCCACCTCGTCAAACACTTCGCTCAACAGCAGGTACAGACAGCCAAACTTGCTGCGCAGCTCGGTGAAGTCGATGCCCCACTTGCTCACGTGCTGGCCGGCGGTGATAACGCGGGTGTATTCCTGCTTGCTGATGCGGCTGATGAGTTCGCTGCCGCCAATCAGGATCTTGCGCTTGCTGCCTGCGTTGCCGGTGAAGGCCTGGCGCATCAGTTCCACCATGTCGAGCGCGCCCGTCTCGTCGGCCGACTCCAGGTAGTGGTCCTTGCCTGCCTGGTTCCAGATGCCGCCGGTGAAGTAGACATACTCCTTCTTGCTGTTGTCCCACAGCTGGCGCGCTACGCCAAAGAGGAACGACTTCTCCATGCCCAGTCGCATGTCATAGACGGCGGCCTCTTCCTGGTCGCTCATCGTCCAGCCCACCTCCTTGTTGGCCAGGCGTTGCAGGGTGGACTGCTCGACCTGCATCTTGAAGATCTGGCACAGGTTGCGGTTCTTGGTGGGCAGCGACTCGAACTGAGGCGACTGTACGTCGAGTTCGCTGGCGGCGCGTCCCATGCGCACCAGGGTGGTGCCGACGCTGATTTCGGGGATGCAGTTGCTCACGCCTCCCACGTTGGACCCGTTCACGGCCATGACGGTCACACCGTTGGTGTCGCGGCTCAAGACGTAGAGCATGAGGTCCTGACCGCTCTCGCTGCCATCAGGATTGTAGCCTGACGTGTTCTGCACCAGGATGGTGTCGGTGGGGTCAAAGATGTCGTTGTTGTTGGTCTTGATGACCGTCGTGGGCGACGATCCGTCACCGCTCTGCTCACTTACGGGGTCAACATCCTCGATGAGTTTGGCCGTGGTGGGCTTGGTATCCACGCTGTAGTAGTCAACGACCATGCTGCCGCTGTGCTTGCTGCCGGCGTAGCGCGAAATCTGGTCGATGGGCGTGGACATCGGGCGGATCTTGACAATCTGCTGGTCAATCTCGTTGAGCAACAGGTCGGGCGAGCCTTCATGGGTCAGGTCGGTGGTCAAGGGGCCGTCAATGACGTGCTTGCCTCCGTCGGTGCCGGCGATGAGCATGCCCACGGCGAGCGTGGCGCCCGATCCGTCACCCACACACGATGCCAGAATGGCAATCAGAATCATGGTGATGACAAAGATGATTAACTTCTTGTGGTTGCGCATCCAGCGCAAGGTCTTGATAAAATTACTGGTTTTCATGGTTTGTTAAGTTTTAAGTATTTAGTTTTTAGTTTTAAGTTGTTAGCACGATTACTATCGCCTGGATAGAACTCCTCACTTCTAACTTCTAATTCCTCATTTTTAATTCAGTCCCAGATGCTGCGGCGGCAGTAGCGGGGAAAGACGGGAGCGGTTTGAGCCTCATCCTCGTCTTGAGGTTGGGGATGCAGGACGGCTTCGATCTTCTCGTTGCGTCCGCGCAGGTAGCCTGTCGCGTCGGCATTTTGCACGTCCTCGTCATGGGTGATGCCACGGGCCAGGGTCGTGAGCAGGTCGTCGCTCAGGCCTTCGGGACCGATGCCCTCGGTGAGTTGGACAAGGCGTTGGGTGGTGCCCTCGTCCAGGCCCATCTCCTTGGCACGGTCAGTCAAGGTGGGGGAGGCGGCCGGCTCCTGACTCTGGATGGCCTCTTCACGCTGGCGAAAAGGCGGTGGTGTCACTGCGGCGGCGTTAGCCGCCAGTTGCTGTTTTAGATTCTCATTCATTTTAGTTTTTAGTTTTTAGTTTTTAGTTTTTAGTTTTTAGTTTTTAGTTGTTAGTCAGGCCTGTTAACTATTCACTGTTCACTGTTAACTGTTCACTATCCTTGTTATCTTGCGGTCGCGCTGGCGGCGGAAGGCCTCGAACGTGTCATACACGTCGCTCAGGGCGATGTTGGCGTTTTCGCTTTGCTGCTGGTAGATGTTGGCGCTGTTCACGGTGGGCGCTTTGCCTTGCAGGGCACCGCTCACGCCGCTGATTTCCTCAAACATCTTCATCTGCAGCTCTATCATCTGGAATGCGTTGGAGTTGCCGCCGTTGGAGTTAATCTGCTCGGGCTTGGCGTCACTGTAGCGCGGGTTGTAGGGCAGCAAGCCGTTGGCACTGGACCAGCAGCGGCGCGCGTCCTCCCACGTCCAGCCGTCGGGCAGGGCAGTCTCGGGGAACAGGAGCACTCCCTTGGCGCTGCTGCGCATCACCTGGTCGAGCAGCGAAATCATGCGGTTGACGTGCTTTTGCGTGTCGATGATGTCCTCGACCACGGCATGCACCTCGCCGTCGATGAGCGGATAGAGTTTGATGGCAAAGGGATGGCTGCCGTGAGGCCACGGCGAGTCGTACTCGGCCAGCAGGTCGCCCATCGGACTGAACCAGCGGCAGTGCCAAACGGTGGCGATGTCCCAGCGGGTGGTGACGTCGGGGCGGTTTTTCATGCGATGGCTGCCGCTTGCCGCCTCCACGGTGAGCGAGCCCTCGCGACGGTTGTGGCAGACGATCACCTCGCGGCTCTCGAGCGTCCACACCTCGATGGCACGGCACTTGCCGTCGGGAGCGTGCCAGAAGTCGGTGCCCAGCTGGGAGTCGGCACCCAGGCGTGTCGTGAAGTCGGCCTGGCGGCTCTCGGCGCCGTCGGTATATAGGCGTCGCACCCATGCCGCCTTGCGCGGATTGTTGCCGGCCACGCGGCGCAGCAGTTGGGCGATGTTCAGGTCATGCAGCTGCCCGATGAGTTCGCAGTCCCAGGCACGGGTATCGTTCATCGTGGCCGCAAACACCTTGTTGACGTTCACGTTCTCGACCCGCACGTGCTCGTCTTCGCCGGGCTCGTGCCAGTTCTCGACGCGCTGGATGCAGCAGCCCGAGATGAGGAATTCCTCCAGAGCACGGCTGTCGAGTTCGTCCAGCTCGTTATCCCTCTTAGCCAGGGCAAGTGGCGCGTTGTCATCGCCCTCGGCCTTGATGTACTGGCTGCGGAAACGTCCGATAATGGTCTTGACCAGTTGCCTGATCATGTTGTTGGTGATGCTCTCGCAGCCCTGGCTGGCCAGCAGCTCGCCCTCGGTCATCATGCGGCCCTCGTGGTCGCGCACCAGGTCGCCCCATTGGTCGCCGTAGGTAAACCGTTTGTTCCTGAGTCGGGCCTGCCGCAGTCCCGCTGCGTTCATCCACGCCCGGTAGGCCGCGTGCAGCACCCTTGTGTGTCTCTCGTTGTTCATGGTGTTGTTAGTTTTTAGTTGCTAGTTTTAGTCTAGAGCATCTAGATGTACTAGGACCTCTAGGCGTCTTGAGTTTGTCGACGCTGCAAAATTACAATCACAAGAAGAGCCTGCACCATGTCAAAAAGCACAAGCCCTTAAAAACTAAACGCCAATTGCGCTGATTAAACGAATTAAATCCGTGAAAATCAGCGCAATCAGCGTTTAACTAAAGTTTTATTGAAGATAAAAGTTGTTCTAGTTGTTTACTCCAAATTTTGTTTGAGTTGTTTGACAACTTCGCGCCTTGGCGAGAATTCCCGGAAAGCGGATGCCAATTAGCTTAATTCGTATAATTCGTAGACCTTAAATACTTAGCGGCTTGGCGTGGGGCCAAGTGCGTGAGTGGCTATGTGTTGAGGATGATGTTGATGATGGCGTTGACGTCGGCAATGTTGACTTCGCCGTCGCCGTTGACGTCACCGCTAGCTTCAACGGTGCCGCTCAGGATCATGTTGATGACAGCGTTGACGTCGGCAATATTGACCTCGCCGTCACCGTTCACGTCGCCATTGGGGGTCGCTGGCACATTATATACAAACGAGATGACGGGACCATAGGCCGTGGTGTGGCTGTTACCGTCAAAGTCCTGGTAGGTCGTCTTGCAACGCGCATAATAGGTGTTTCCGTCAACCATGTAATTGCCGTCCACCTTAATTTCCCCAGCGGGCAACGTGGTCTCGTAACGGCCGTTTTTCAGCGTCTCGATAAAGCGAGAACGTCCCCAGGTACCCTCTTTGCTCGACACCTCGATCACGTAGGAAGTGGCCCACGACTGGGGCTTGAGCGTGATGTGCTCTTCACTGAACAGGCTGCCGCCATCGACGGGAACGGCAAAACGCGCCGCCGCATGGGCTACCGAGAACCGCACCACATCGCTGGTCATCGTTTCGCCACCTGTGGTGAGTGTAACGCGGGCAAAATAGGTGTTGCCGGGCTCCAACAGTTCGTCGGGGACGATGACCGAGCCGGTAGCCGATGTGCCGGTATAGATAATGTGGGAGAACGCGTCATCGCTGGCTACCTCGACAGTCGCTGCCTCGCTGCTGCCACAGGTGTACCACTTTACCGTGACGGGAACGTCAAGGTCCTCGCTGCCGTCGGCAGGCGAGAGGATGGTGAGCAGCATGGGCGTGAAGCAGCGCACCTCGCTCACACCGCTATAGCAGCTGTCGGCACACGACTGCACGCGCCAGTACTGCTGCTTGCCGTGGGTGAGTTTGTCGAACTCCAGCACGCTCATGACCGTGTCAGTTACCGTTACGCGCTCCAGCACGTTGCTGAATTCGGGCGTCGCGGCCAGTTCCGCGATATAGCTGGTTGCACCCTCTACCTGGTGCCACGTGAACTTGAACGGGGCATCGACGGTGGCTCCGTCTGCAGGCGTGATGAGCACAGGATTGTCGAGCTGGTCGAGCTCCACGCTCAGGAAGGCGGGCTCCCACTCGTTGCCCACGCGGTCCAGCACACAAACGGCATACTGGTAGCCCTGACGATAGGGTTCGGGAATCTCAAACGACGGCTCATAGGTCATGCCAAGCAGGTAGTCGATCTGGCCCGTGAAGGTGGTTGTGTTCATCGTGATGGGGAAGGCATAGACGGTGTAGCGCACGTTTTCATAGCCGTCCCATTGCAGCGTGTTGCTCACCCGCTCCAGGTTCTGCACCTTGCCCGGATTGTAGCCTTCTTTCCACGGCATCACTGGTGGCAGGGCGGGACGGGTAAACACGGTATTCTTGAGGTAATGCCCCAGCGGGTTGCTGCTCAGGGCATACAGGTACTTACACGAGTAGAAGATGGCGCCGGGGTTGCCGTCGACCGAGCTGGTGCGGTTAAATTCCACTTCGTCGGCATATTCCTTGTACTGCACGGCGGTCGAGGAACCCGTCAGTCCCGAAATCGATGATGATATATAGACTTGGCGGCCAAAGTGGGCAGCAATCTTGCCCCACCACCCGGTAATCAGGCCGTAGTCGTTGGTGCTGTGGCCAAAGGGCCAATACACCTGCGGCGAGATGTAGTCGATGCTCTGCGCTTCAAGCCACGCCAGCGGGTCGCTGAAGATGCCGTTATACTGCCAGTCGCTGCCCGTGGGGCACGGATCCACGCCATGCCTGCCGGCCACAGCCGAACTCGACGCGGCCACACCGGCGGGAGAGATGCCGTAACGCACCTCGGGACGCGTCTCCTGAATCATGTCATAAACGGCCTGCACCATGCGGTTGACGTTGTCGCGGCGCCAGTCGCCAAACGACATAGATGTGCCCGATGCCTGCCACTCGTCGTAGTCTTCGGCACTGGCATCGGTGGGAATGCCGCTGGGATAAAAGTAGTCGTCATACAGGATGCCGTCCACGTCATAGTGGGTGATGATATCTTTGCACACCGCCACAATGCGGTCAATCGTGCGCTGCTGTCCCGGGTCCAGAATCACGGTCGCGCCATAGCTCAACAGCCAGCCGTCATTCTTGAGCTCCTGGTCGTAGGGGGTGTTCCAGTCGGTGCCCGTGCTCCAGCGGTAGGGATTCACCCAGGCGTGGCACTCCATGCCGCGCTTGTGGCAGCCCTCCACCACATACTGCAGCGGGTCAAAGCCCGGATCCTGCCCGCGGCGTCCCGTCAGGTAGCTCGACCACGGCTCGATGCTCGACTGGTACATCGCGTCACACATCGAGCGCACCTGGAAATTTACCGCATTGAAGTTGTTGACCTGCAACGAGTCGAGCAGGCGGTCCATCTCCTGCATCTGGCGGGTGGCACCGGCACCCTGTGTGGGCCAGTCCAGGCACCACACCGTGGCAATCCACGCCGAGCGGAATTCACGCTTGGGAATGCCATAGCCCCAAGCCTGGGTAACCATCACGATGACTAATACGAGAGCAGTAATGATTCGTTTCATATCCTAAATATTTGTGGTTAATCCTTAAAAATCATTTAACACCACAAAGGTAAATGAAAAAAGCGCAACCACAAACGATTGCGCTTATCCTTATAGTTCTTTAACGATTATACTTTCTGCAGGTGATATTCGACTTGGTTTGTTTTGAGTTACAGAATTGTGACGGAAACTCGTTTGCCAAGACCTGCAAAGATGCGGAACAAAGTTGATAATTGTACGTCAGAGCGGCCATTCTCGATCCTCGAGATATAGCTCTTTTTGGTACCGATTTTTTCAGCCAACTGCTCTTGAGTCAGTCCTGCCAATCGGCGTTGTTCTTTTAAGCACTCAGCAAGGCAGAAGGCGTCAGCTTCCGCTTCAAAGGATTCTCTCGACTCTGTCCCCCGTTCGCCATACTCGGCGTTGAGCAGGTCATCTAAAGTATCACTTGCCATGATTGCTTGTTTTTTCTTCTCGTCCATATTCTTTACCTTTTACTGTTGAAATACTCTTTTTTGATGGCTTCAGCCCGTTTGATTTGATTCTTGGGTGTCTTTTGCGTTTTCTTCTGGAAACCATGGAATAGAACAACAAGTGCTCCATCATCCAGGCAGCAGAAAATGCGATATATGTTACTATTGACTTCGACTCTTATTTCATATATACCATCTGAGCCCTCGATGATTCTGAAAAATTTGGCAGGAATGACATATTGAGTTTCTATAAGCCGCAAGACAAAGTTTATCTTGTTGCGGACTGTGTCTGTTTGTGCTACATAGAAATCCTTGAAATAAGATTTGAATAGTATTATTTTGCGGACTTTTTCCATTGAAACTAGCTAACAATGCCGCAAAGTTAATCAATTAGTTAACCCGCGCCAAATATTTAGATGTATTTTTGCGATTAGATGATGTTTATTTTGAAGATTTCCAAAAGAAATCTCTCAAAGCAAATGCTCAAAACATCAGAGTTACAATTTCTCGAAGGGGATGCGGGCCAGGAGTTCACCGAATCGCTCGGCACCCTCCTGTAACTGCCCCTCGACCATCTTGCGCAGGAAGAACGGCAGGTTCAGCTGCAGTTCGGCAGTGCTCATCGTCGTGTCGTCGGGTTGCCTTTCCAGGTTAACGACCATGTTGATGGGCACGGGCGATGACGATGCGGTATAAACGACACGTTGTCCCTCGATGCTGTTCTCGTGGTCCAGCGACAGGGACACCTCGCCCATGGGCGACTGGATGGAAATCGAGTCCTCGCTGAATTTCACTGTGTCCAGATGCTGGCGTGCCTGCTCGTCGATGTGGTCGGCATGTGCCTCGATCTGCTGCTTGATGAGCGAGGGATTGGTCAGTTTGCTGTAAATTGTCGCGGCATCGCAAGCGATGACATGGGGAGAACTCTTAAACGTTTCCATTGCAGTTATATATCCAGTTAATAATTTCTATTATCTCTAAACCCTAAACCCTAAACCCTAGACTCTTGACCCTAGACCCTTCCTTTGAGCCTTGTGGCTCAAAGGAACTAATCCACCGCGTCAAAGCCCGCAGGGGTCCAGTTCTCGGGGTCGCTGTGCCATTGCTGCAGCGTGTCGGCATCGGCATGGGTGATGGTGCCGTTGTCGATGGCCACGTCGATCATCGTCTCAAAGTTGGTGAGCGTGATGATGGGCAGCTTGGCGCGCTTGAGCGCCTTTGCCGCCATCGAGAAACGGTAATCATAGATGACCACGGCGCCCAGAACAATACCGCCCGCATCGCGCACGGTGTTCAGGCACTTCAAGCAGTTGTTGCCTGTCGAGAGCTGATCCTCGATGAGCACCACCTTCTGTCCCGGCTTGATGTCGCCCTCGATGAGGTTCTCCAGACCATGGTCCTTGGGCGTGGAGCGCACATACACGAAGGGCATGGCCAGCGAGTCGGCCACCAGTGCGCCGTGGGCGATGGCGCCCGTGGCGATGCCGGCAATGACCTCGGCGTCACCAAAGTTTTCCATAATCAGTCGCGCCATCTCCACCTTGATGAGGTTGCGCACCTCGGGGTAGGAAAGCGTCATTCTCAGGTCGGTATAGATGGGGGACTGCCATCCTGTGGCCCATGCAAAAGGACTGTCGGGCTGCAGCTTGATGGCATTGATTCGCATCAGTTTCTCGGCAAGTAAAGTATCTAAATTCTTCATCGTGGTTATCAAAGGTTGAAAAAGTTGGGCGAAATTAGCAAATAAATTGCGTTTTCGCCCAATAATCGTTCAAGAAAAAACAAAAAACTTGTTAACACGGCTCCTGGACAACATATTGTCACAGGATTTCGGTAGCGGTTACATGTTCATCGCGATCCTAAATCCCAGGTTGTTGGCGCGCTCGTTGGGGTCATAGCTGTTGCGGCAAGTCACACGGCACGACATGCACTCCCAGTCCCAGCCACCGCCGCGCACGACATTGGTGTAGCCTGATTCGGGGCCCACGGGATTGACTTGGGGATCATAACTGTAGTGATAGTAGAAATCCTGGCACCACTCGAGCACATTGCCCGACATGTCATAGATTCCCAGCGAGTTGGGCAACTTGGTGGCCACCGTGTGCGGCCTGCCGTCGGAGTTTTCGTAGTACCATGCCACCTCATCGGCATCATTGCTGCCGGCAAACAGCAGACGAACGCCACCCTCGCCACCGCGAGCGGCAAATTCCCATTCGGCCTCGGTGGGCATGCGGAAGACCTTACCCGTGAGTTCAGTCAGCTTATCGACAAATCGGCAGCAATCAAACAGGTTCACGTTCACCACGGGACCCTGCAGGTCGCCCTCAAAGCCGGCCACATCGCCCTCGGTCACCGCCAGCCATTGTTCCCAGGTCACCTCGGTCTGGCTGATATAATAACCCGACAGTGTCACCTCGTGGGGTGGATACTCGTTGCGGCGGGCGTATTCGGTCTCGTCGTAGGAGGCTCCCATCGTGAACGTGCCGCCTTGAACGGGAACCATCACAAAGGTCACGCCATTGACTTCGACCTTGACAGGCTCAACCTGTGGCACATCGCCCGTGAGCAGCATATCAATCAGGGTAGAGACATCGGTGATGTTGAACGACCCGTCACCGTCAACATCAAGTTGCGGGTCGATGTAGGAATCGTTGTTGCCGATGAGCAGGTCAATCATGGATGTCACGTCACTGATGGTGACCCGGCCGTCACCATTCACGTCGCCCTGGACGCGTGTCCCTGCTGCCGCGGTCAGCCAACAGGCTGCCAGCAACAGGCAAATGATTCGGAAAATGTAAAGTTGATTATTCATCGCTATTTTGTGGATTTAAAGGATTTATATAGAATTGTGACATGCAAATATACAACAAATTCTTGAATTTTCCGCACTGAATATTCAAAAATATCACGGTTATTTTGTATTTTTGCGACCATGAACGACGAATCACAGATTATGACTACAGGAAAGACGGGTCTCGTGCTCGAGGGTGGCGGCATGCGCGGCATGTACACCTGCGGCATCCTTGACGTGCTCATGGAGAACCGCATCTACCTCGACGGCATGGTGGGCGTGTCGGCCGGCATCGCATTTGGCTGCAACTACAAGTCGAGGCAAAAGGGACGCGCCCTGCGCTACAATGTCCGTTTTGCCCGCGACAAGCGCTACAGCGGCATCATGTCGCTGTTGAAGACCGGCAACTACTACAATGCCTATTTCGCCTACAAGCTGGTGCCCACCCACTATGATGTGTTTGACTATAACGTGTTTGAGGAAACGCCCATGGAGTGCTATGCCGTCTGCTTCGACGTCAACACGGGCGAAGCCGTCTATCAGCGCCTCGAACACGTGAACGATGATTTCTTTGAGTGGATTCGTGCATCGGCGTCGATGCCGGTGGTCGCACAGCCCGTGCAGGTGGGCGGACGGCTGCTGCTGGACGGCGGTCTGGCCGACAACATCCCCCTGGAGTTCATGATGAGCAAGGGATATGACCGCAACGTGGTCATCCTCACCCGCGAGGAAGGTTACCGCAAGACGGCCGAGCACGGCATGTGGCTGATGAAACACCTGCTGCGCAAATATCCCAAGGTCATCGAGGCCCTCAAGCATCGTCCGGCATTCTACAACCAGCAGTTGCAGGTAGTGCGTGAGCAGGAACGCAAGGGCAATGCCTTTGTCTTCCGTCCCATGAAACCGCTCGATGTGAGCCGCACGACCCATGACTACAAGGAGATGAACCGCGTCTATCAGCAGGGCAGGGAAGAGGCGCTGGCACGCCTCGACGATCTCAAGAAATTCCTGGCCAACGAGAAGAACACCCCTGTCGATGAGTAATCCCCGACAACCGCTCACCATCGCCCAGGCGATGAACCGTGCTGCAGCCCTGTGCTCCCGCAGCGAGCAGGCTCCTGCCGATATCCGCGACAAACTGCTGCAGTGGGGCCTCAGTACCGACGAGGCTGGCCAGGTGCTCGACCAGCTCATTGGCCAGGGCTTTATCGACGAGCAGCGTTATGCCCGGGCCTTTGTCAACGACCGCTTCGTCTTCAACGGGTGGGGTAGAGTGAAAATCGCCCACCAGTTGCGCCTCAAGGGCATCTCCAGCGAACTCATCAACGAGGCAATGAACCTTATCGACGAGGAGAGATACCGCCAGCGGCTCATCGAGCTGTTGCGGGTCAAGTGGCGCTCGGTGAGTGACCGTGAGCCCCGTGCCGCATGGGCGGCGATGATGCGCTTTGCCGCATCGCGCGGCTTTGAGGCGGGTATCGCTGGCGAATGTGTCAAACAAGTGACCCGGCTCGATGATCAGGACGATTAAACAGTGGTTTGGCGCTGCTGCCGACGTGGTGCTGCCGCGCGTCTGCCCCGTATGCGGCCAGGCGCTCGATGGCGACGAGAAGTGGCTGTGCCGCAAGTGCCTGGCCGACCTGCCGCGCACCCGCTATGAGGAAGTGGATTTCAATACCATGGAGCAGCATTTTGCCGGCAAGGTGCCCATCGAGCGTGCCACGGCCTATTTCTTCTATGAAAAGGATGCACCCTATGCTTCGATACTCCACGACATCAAGTACCACAGCACGCCTCGCATGGGGCAGTGGCTCACGGCACGTGCCGTTCATGACATGGCGGCAAGCCATTTCTTTGACAGCATCGACGTGGTGACCGCCGTGCCCCTGCACCGCAGCAAACTCGCCCATCGGGGCTACAACCAGAGCGAATACCTCGCCCGCGGCATCGCCGGCGAACTGAATATCCCCTACGTCGAAACCTTAAAGGCCATCCGCCCCCACAGCACCCAAACCCATAAAGGTGCCCTGGAACGCTGGCAGAACATCCAGGACAACTACGCCCTTAATCATAAAAATGCCGACCAGCTGGCCGGCAAACACATCCTGCTTGTCGATGATGTCATCACCACGGGCTCGACGCTCACCGTGTGTGCATCCCTGTTAAAGAGTATCCCGGGTGTCACCGTCTCGCTCTTCACGCTTGCTGCCGCCCGCCTCGAATAAAAAACGGCGCCTTGCGGGCGCCGTAAATTTTAGAATTCTTCCTTTTCCTTAGCCAGGTTGCGATAGGCTAATTTGTCTTCCAAGTATTCTTGGGTTGCGATCAGCGTGGGCTTGGGCAGCTTTTCGTAATACTTCGAGATCTCAATCTGCTCGCGGTTCTCGCTGATTTCTTCCAGGTTGTCGTTCAGGGTGGCGAACTCCTCCAGCTTCTTCTGGAGGTCGGTCTTCATCTCGGCGGCAATTTGGTTGGCGCGCTTGCTGATGATGCAAACGGTCTCGTAGATGTTGCCTGTGGGTTCTGCCATCTCGATGATGTCATGAACGGTCGTTGTGAGTGGAGCGTTTGTTTTCTTGTAATCCATGTCTTACTTGAACTATTTATATATTGTGTTATTGTTATCAGTGGGTAAGTGTCCCGTTATTTGCCATTCACGTGTTTGTTGGCAATCTTGAAGATGTTGTCGGCCTCCTTGCGCATCTTGCTGTCGGGATAGTCGTTGATGAACGAGTAGTACTCGTCGATGACGGTGCGGAATCGTTCGGTCTTCTTCTCGACGACGCTCTCGACGGCCTCGCGGTAGCGGGCACGCAGCACGAGCATCTCCAGTTCTTCCTTATACTTGCTGTAAGGGTAGTCCTTGATGGCGTTTTGAGCGGTGATCACAGCGCTCTCGTAGTTGTTGCCCATGTAGTTGCCCAGATTGTAGTACAGGGTGGCATTCTGCAGCTCCTTGAGCACGAGCTTGTCCTGCAACTCAAACACGGCGCTCTGGGCGATGGCTACCTTGTCGCTCTTGGGGAAGTAGTCCAGGAAGGCCTGTAACTCTTCCATCGCGCGGATGGTCTCGGTCTGGTCGAGCTGGGCGTCAGGGGAGTCCAGATAGAAGCCGTAACCGGCATAGAAGCGTGCCAACTCGGCATACTGGCCACGAGGGTAGCGCTGGTAATATTGCTTGAAATAGGAACCGGCGCTGATGTAGTCCTTGTTCTCGTAATAGCTCAGTCCGAGCAGATAGAGCGACTCCTCGGCATGAGGCGTACCGCGAAAGATGGGCACCAGTTCGGTTAGGATGGTATAGGCCTGGGCATAGCGTTTGTTCTCAAACGCTTTCTTGGCATAGGCATACTTGTACTCAAGGTCACTACTCTTCATTACCTTGTTGTACTCGCCGCAACCTGCCAGCATGCAGGCCAAAGCCATGATTATTGTCAATCTCTTGATCATCAAAACTCGTTTTTGCGCATTTAGCCTGCAAAATTACTCTTTTTTTATAAGATGTACAAATCTTGGCCCTGATTTACCTGTTTATTTCGCAAAATTTAACTGTATACGCCCCAACTCTTACTTTTATTTTTCAAAAATGGGGCCTTTGCCAGGATTGTTCGGGATTTTGTAGTATATTTGTGGGTTAAATCAACTTTAAAACCTCAACCGATATGAAAATAGGAGACAAGATTCCCGAGAACCTGGGCGTTGACATGAATGGCAACGAAGTGAAGGCCAGCGACTTTGCCGGTAAGAAACTCATCATTTACTTTTACCCTAAGGACAACACTCCGGGCTGCACTGCCGAGGCCTGCAGCCTGGCAACAGGCTACGGGGCGCTGAAGCGTGCCGGCTATGCACTGCTGGGCGTGAGCAAGGACAGTGCTGCCAGCCACCAGAAGTTTGCCGACAAGTACAGCTTGCCGTTCCCGCTGATTGCCGACGTGGACACGACGCTGAACCAGGCCTTCGGCGTCTGGCGCGAGAAGAAGATGGCCGGCCGCACCTACATGGGCACCGTGCGCACCACCTTCATCATCGACGAGCAGGGCATCGTCAAGCACATCATTGAGAAAGTCAACACCAAGGACAGCGCCAACCAAATCCTGGAGCTGGGCTTCTAAATAACCGTGGCGGTGTGTCATAAATCAAGCTTGTAATTATTTCCGCGTTTCGCACGGAGAAATTAAACAAAAATTTGTATAAGAATTAAATATATTAAAATAGTTGTTTTAATTTTATTAATAAATTTGTTTAATTTGGCTTCGCCGAGCTAAAGGTTCTCGGCCGATAGGCCGATTGAAAATCCTGAGGCTAATTATGACATACCCCCCAAAAAAATGAAAAAAGCATGAAAAAGATAGTCTTAACACTCGCCATGCTGGTGCTCGCCATGAGTGCTGGCGCCTTGACCCTTGAGGAATGTGTACTGCGCGGCAGCTCGCCCCGTGGCATCGGAGCCATGCAGCCCTCCAAGAGCGACGGCCGTTACTTTTACCGCTTGAGCGACGACGGCAACGCCATCAACCGCATCAGCTATGCTAAGGGCGACGAGAGCGTCCTGGTCGATACCCGTGACGAGGTGGCCACCGGCTGGGACGATTTTGAGGTCACAGCCGATGGCGCCTACGTCCTGCTGTGGAACAACTCTCAGGAAATTTACCGCTACAGCTTCAGTGCCGACTACTACGTCTATGACCTCAAGAATAAGACTATGAAGGCCCTGAGCGACGGCGGCGGCGAGGAAATCGCGACCCTCTCGCCCGACGGCAAGCGCGTGGCCTACGTCAAGGGCAACAACGTCTATGTGCGCAACCTCATCGACGGCACCACCGTGCAGGTGACGCGCGACGGCGAGAAGAACAAGATCATCTATGGTGTCCCCGATTGGGTCTATCAGGAGGAACTGGGCATGCTCAACACGCTCAACTGGTCGAGCGACAGCCGTTCTCTGGCCTTCCTGCGCTGGGACGAGAGCCAGGTCAAGATGGCCTCGATGGTCATCTATCAGGGCACTTGCAACCCCAAGGACGAGTATGCGCTCTATCCTGGCCGCTACGATTTCAAGTATCCCGTGGCCGGTGAGCAGAACTCCATCGTGAGCGTTCATTGCTATGACGTGGTGGACGGTACGTTCAAGAAACTCAATGTGCCTCTCGACAAGGAAGACTACGTGTGCCACATCACCTTCAGTCCCGACCCGCAGCGCCTGATGGTGCAGCGCCTGAATCGCCACCAGAACGTCCTGCGCATCTATGCCGTCAACCCGCTCACCGACGAGTGCAAGCAGGTCTATCACGAGACCTCCGACACCTGGGTCGATGCCGAGACCAGCCAGCAGGTGCAGTACGAGGACAAATTCTTCGTCATCCCCAGCGAGCGCTCGGGCTACATGCAGCTCTACCAGTATGACCTGGACGGCAACCTCATGCGCCAGCTCACCAACGACAACAATAAGATCGTTTCGCAGTTCTACGGCTACGACAAGGCCACCAAGCGTTTCTTCTACCAGGCCTCGTGCGGCCCGCTCAACCGCGTCGTCGAGAGTGTCGATGCCAAGGGCAAGGTGACCCGCCTGGCGCCTTCGACCGTCGACGGCCAGGGCACTGCATCGGCCATCTTCAACGGCGATTTTACCTATTACGTGGGCCGTTACAGCGATGCCGTCACGCCCGACCAGTACCGCATCTATGACCGCAAGGGCAAGCGCGTGCGCGACCTGCAGCTCAACGAGGAGTATGCCCGCCGCTACACCGCTGTCGATGTCCCCAAGAAGGAGTTCTTCACCATGGAGCACGACGGCTACACCCTCAACGGCTACATGATTAAGCCGGTGGACTTTGACCCAATGAAAAAATATCCCGTCATCATGGAGCATTACAACGGCCCCGGCTCGCAGGAGGTGCTCAACAAGTGGCGCATGGGCTGGGAGCAGTACTTTGCCAGCGAGGGCTATATCGTGTGCGAGGTGGACAGCCGTGGCACGGGCTTCCGCGGTAAGGACTTCGAGTCGATAACCTACCTGAACCTGGGCAAATATGAGACCGAGGATGCCGTGGCAGCCGCCAATTACATGGCCAGCCAGCCCTGGGCCGATGCCGACCACATCGGCATCATGGGATGGAGCTACGGCGGCTTCCAGACGCTCATGGCGATGAGCGAGCCCGGCAGCAACTACGCCTGTGGCGTGAGCATCGCCCCGGTGACCACTTGGCGCTTCTATGACAGCATCTATACCGAGCGTTACATGCGCACGCCCCAGGAGAACCCCGAGGGCTACAGCAACTTCCCGCTCAACCGTGCCGAGAACCTCAACGGTCGCGTGCTCATCATGTTCGGTAGTGCCGACGACAACGTGCACATCGTCAACTCAATGCAGTACGTCTCCAAGCTCGTGGACATGAACCGCACCTGCGACATGATGGTCTTCCCCAACATGAACCACAGCATCCGCGACTGCTCGGCTCGCTACGTCGTCTACAAGCGCGCCCTCGAATTCTACAACCAATACCTCAAATAAATGATTCTGATTTGTCAAGATTTTTCTGAGCCTTGTGAGAACTCATTCTGATGCAATGGTGCCCGCAAGCGGGCAAAAATCAAAACAAATTGAAAACAAATCTGTACAAATTAATTATTATTGGTTTACAATGATTGTAGATATTGAAGGACGCTATCCGTTTTTCCATGAAATCACTGGTGTGGCTATGGAAATCCACAGTCAATTTCATGGTGGGTTACTTGAATCTGCCTATGAGGCAGCATTAGCTTACCTATTGCCCCAAAAAGGCTATTTGGTGGAAAGGCAAGTATTTCTGCCAATTTACTGGAAGGACGTGAAATTAGACCAAAATTATAGAATGGACTTGGTCGTCAATAAAGACATTATTATTGAATTAAAGGCAGCCAAGTATCATGGGAATAGCGAACGGCGTCAGCTGTGGAACTATATGAACATCACTCATCTCAAATATGGGATGTTAATCAATTTTGCACCAGATGGCCTATACTCTGAGTGGTATATCCGTCAAGAGAATGGCACAATAGATAAAGTTAAGTATTACCAAAAATAATATGATTAGTGAAATGAATTGAATAAATGGATTTGTTGTGATTTGTATTTGATTTGTTAAGATTTTTCCGAGCTTTGCGAGGACTCCTTCTGTCGTAATAGCTCCCGCAGGCGGGTAAAAATCAAAACAAATTTGTACAAATGACGAAAAACCTATTATTCGTATAATTCGTATCTAGTAAAAGTAATGGAGTATAAGGATGTGTTTTTTGTGATAACGGGACCGACGGCGACGGGCAAGACGGCCCGGGCGGTGCATCTGGCCAAGGCGATTGGCGGTGAAATCATCAGCGCCGACTCCCGCCAGATCTACCGTGGCATGGACATCGGCACAGGCAAGGACCTGGCCGAATACGACGGCGTGCCCTATCACCTCATCGACATCCGTCCCGCGGGTTACCGCTATAGCCTGTATGAGTTCCTTGAGGACTTCGAGCGTGTCTATGACGACATCCGCCATCGCGGCAAACCCGTCATCATGTGCGGCGGCACGGGAATGTATGTCGAGACCGTTGTCAAGGGTATCAAGTTGCCGCCCGTGCCCCGCAACGAGGAGTTGCGCGCCGAGCTGGCCGGCAAGTCACTCGAGGAATTGACCGCCCTGCTCAAGACCATGAAGACCCTGCGCAACAACAGCGACATCGACACCGTGGCGCGCGCCACACGCGCCATCGAGATATGCCGCTATTATGAGCTGCACCCCGATCTCAAGGCCCTCACCGAGCCGCACCCCATGGAGAACGCCCTGGTCATCGGTGTCGAGGTGGACCGTGACACCCGTCGTGAGCGCATCAGCCGCCGCCTGCGCGCCCGCCTGGACGAAGGCATGATCGACGAGGTGCGACGTCTCATCGACGAGGGCATCGACCCCGAGGATTTGATTTACTACGGCCTCGAATACAAATTCGTCACCCAGCACGTCATCGGCCAGTTGACCGAGGACGAGATGTTCCGCCAGCTCGAAATCGCCATCCACCAGTTCGCCAAGCGCCAGATGACCTGGTTCCGCGGCATGGAAAAACGCGGTACCCCCATCCACTGGCTCTCCAGCACCCTCCCTCCCGACGACTTCACCGCCCAAGTCCTCCACCTCGCCTCCACAATGTCCCCAAACAAAAACGACAGCTAAAATGCTGTCGTTCTGTTATGTATTGCGAGCCTCTGGCTCGTAAAATAGTGTCGTTCCAGGCGCGTATCACTCTTGACCTTCTTCTTTCTTTTTTTCCTGTTTCTTTTTGATGTATTCCTCGCGGGCGTGGCGCAGGCGGCGCTGCCGTTCTTGTTCTCGGCGGCGACGGCGCTTCTCGGCGTCCTCTTGGCGGTATGCAAAATCGTTGTCAGCCATATTTATGCAACTACTAATTCCGCTTATTTATCAAATAATGTTTAGCATAATTCGTGCAGTTCGTAGTTTCTTATTCTTTGTGGAAGGTGTCGCTGAAGAGGGTGCGGTTCAGGATGCTGCGGCCCAGGGTCAGCTCGTCGGTGTATTCGATCTCGTTGCCGACGCTCACGCCGCGTGCCAGGATGGTGATTTTCACGTCGGGGTAGGGGGCCAGACGGCGGAAGATGTAGAAGTTGGTGGTGTCGCCCTCCATCGTCGCGCTCAGGGCCAGGATGACCTCCTTGATGCCGCCTGCCTTGACGCGCTCCTCCAGGCTGTCCACCTCGATGTCGGCGGGCCCGATGCCGTCCATGGGCGAGATCAGGCCGCCCAGCACGTGGTAGAGGCCGCGGTGCTGGTGGGTGTTCTCGATGCTCATGACGTCCTTGACGTTCTCGACCACGCAGATGGTGCTGGTGTCACGCGACGGGTTGCCGCAGATGGGGCATACCTCGGTCTCGCTGATGTTGTGGCACACACGGCAGTAGCGGATCTCGCGGCGCAGCTTGATGATGGCCTCGCCAAAGCTTACCGCCTCCTGCTCGTCCTGCTTGAGCAGGTGCAGGACCAGCCTGAGTGCCGTCTTGCGCCCGATGCCCGGCAGCTTGGCGAACTCGCTGACCGCCGATTCCAGCAACCGTGATGCAAATTCCTGTTCCATGTAATAATGATTACTGTTTTTTGAGTGGGCAAAGTTAGTCATTTTGTCACGTTCGGTGGCTGATTTTACATTATTTAATCATAAATATCTTGCTTTTTGCTTGGTGAAGTGGACGAATTAGAGTACCTTTGCCGTGGTAAAATTTCAAAGAAACAACATTAAAAGATTAAATAACATAACATTATGGCATTAACAAATGACAAGTTGGTCATCGTCGGCGCTGCTGGCATGATCGGTTCTAATATGGTACAAACTGCCCTGATGATGGGCTTGACAACTAACATCTGCCTCTATGACGTGTTCTCGCCCGAGGGCGTGGCCGAGGAGATGCGCCAGAGCGGTTTCGGTGACGTGAATATCGTCGCTACCACCGACGCCAAGGAAGCCTTTACCGACGCCAAATACATCATCTCCAGTGGTGGCGCTCCCCGCAAGGAGGGTATGACCCGCGAGGACCTGCTCAAGGGCAACTGTGAGATCGCTGAGGGCCTGGGCAAGGACATCAAGACCTACTGCCCCGACGTGAAGCACGTTGTTATCATCTTCAACCCCGCTGACCTGACAGGTCTGGTAACCCTGTTGTACAGCGGCTTGAAGCCCGGCCAGGTGACCACTCTGGCTGCTCTCGACACCACCCGCCTGCAGAGCGCGCTAGCCAAGAAGTTCGGTGTGATGCAGAGCGAAATCACCGGTTGCGCCACCTATGGCGGCCACGGTGAGCAGATGGCAGTATTCGGCAGCCATGTCGAAATCGCCGGTCGCAAGCTGATCGACATCATCGGCACTCCTGAATTCCCCGCCGAGGAGTGGGAGCAGATGAAGACCGACGTCACCAAAGGTGGCGCCCAAATCATCAAGCTGCGCGGCCGCAGCTCGTTCCAGAGCCCCGCTTATCTGTCGGTTGAGATGATCCGTGCTGCCATGGGCGGTGAGAAGTTCCGCTTCCCCGTTGGCACCTACGTTTGCAACGACAAGTACAACCACATCATGATGGCGATGGACACCACACTCGACGAGAACGGTGCCAGCTACAAGATTCCTCAGGGTCTCCCCACCGAGAATGAGAGACTCGACGCCAGCTACCAGCACCTGTGCAAGATGCGCGACGAGTTGGTTGACCTGGGCATCGTTCCTCCCATCAGCGAGTGGAACAAGATCAATCCCAACCTCTAAATCGTCCGGTCAGGAGATTTCTATAGCCAGTCTTAGCTGCTGCCCTATTAGGAGTCCCCATTGAACATAACTGATGAACAAGTCCAGATGCGGTTTTTCGCTCTGGACTTGTTCATCGTTTTTTTATTATCAATAAAAAAGCATTGAAAAAGTAAGGCAAAAAGTAGAAAAAAGCAGTATCTTTGTCAGTTAATACAAAAATCACGGATAAGACTATGCAGAATACCAGCAAACAATATGACGAGGTGATTGCCACGTGCCGCGAATTGTTCATCAACAAGATGAAGGATTACGGCCCTTCATGGCGCATCCTGCGCCCCCGTTCGGTGACCGACCAGATTTTCATCAAGGCTAAACGCATCCGCACGCTGGAACTGAACGGCGAGACCAAGGTGGGCGAAAGCATCTGGCCCGAATTCATCGGCATCATCAACTACGGCATCATCGGCCTGATCCAACTCAAGCGCGGCTATAGCGACGTGGTGGATATCACAGCCGAGGAAGCCCTGCAGCTCTATGATGAACTGATCGGCCAAACCAAGGATCTGATGATTGCCAAGAACACCGACTACGGTGAGGCTTGGCGTGACATGCGCATTTCCAGCTATACCGACCTGATTTTGACCAAGATCCAGCGCACCAAGGAGATTGAAAACCACGGTGGTGCCACCATCGTGAGCGAAGGCATCGACGCCAACTATCAGGACATGATCAACTACAGCGTGTTTGCCCTTATCAAGCACAACGAGGGCTGCGAGGAATAAACCCTATCAGAATCAATTCCACATCGAGCGATGACCTTCAAGACTTTTATCCAAGCCGTCAAATATGAAAAGTGGTGTCAGTTGTTGACACTGCTCATGCGCTTGACTGTGGGTGGCGTGTTCATTTTTTCGGGCTTCACTAAGGGTATCGACCCCTGGGGCACCAGCTACAAGATCACAGATTATGTGAACGCCATGGGAATGGGCAGCTGGACCCACATGGCCCTGTTCATCGCCGTGGCACTTGCAGCGCTTGAGTTCGTCTTGGGTGTATTCATCGTCGTTGGAGCCTACCGCCGTAGTGCCCGCTGGGTTGCATTACTCATGATGCTGGTGATGACACCGCTCACGCTTTGGCTGGCCATCACTGGGGCCGTTCCCGACTGCGGCTGTTTTGGCGATGCGCTACACCTGAGCAACTGGGCTACCTTCGGCAAGAACCTGCTTTTGCTGCTCGGTGTCATCTATCTGTTGCTGTTCAACACGTCCTTGCGCGGAGTTTATGGCCCCGCTGTTCAATGGGTTGTGGGCGCCCTGTCATTCGCATTCATTATGGCGGTCAGCTACTATGGCTACTTCGTGCAGCCGCTCATCGACTATCGGCCCTACCCCATCGGCACCCGACTGGTGACGTCAAGTATGGAAGACACCGATGACGGAGAAGACGATTTCACCTTCATCTACAGCAAGGATGGTGTGGAGCATGAATTCACCATCGACAGTCTCCCTGATGAGGAGGATGGCTGGGAATATGTGACACGATACCACAGTCGCCGTCCCCACGGCAAAGTCATCATCCAGAACGGCAACAACGACAACAGTTTGGCCATCATGGACGAGTACGGCAACGACATCACTGTGGACGTCTTGGCCGACAGCCACCGCACGGTTTTGCTGTTGTTCCCTGAGTTGTCCCAGGTGGGCGTTATCAATTCCTACACCCTCAATGAGCTGAATGATGCCGCCCTGGTGTCACAGACCGATGTTATCGGGTTAACGCCAGCAAGCGAGGACGAGATTGGCCAGTGGAAAGACCTGTCAATGGCCAGCTATCCCATGTATCACATGGATGACAGCGAACTGAAAATGGTGGCACGCGGTAATCCTGCCATCGTCTATCTGGAGGATGGCACTATCAAGTGGAAACGCACCTTGTCTTCACTCGAAAACGTGGAGCAACCCATGGAACTGAGCGAACTGGGCAAGGACTACGATGCGGATGGCATCTTGACCAATCTGATGCTCATCTATCTGGCAGCAATGCTTGGTCTGCTTATCATCAATCGCAGCCACTTGATGGTGAGATACTTCTACTACAAGCGCCACAAGAAACATCCCCAATCCCCTCAACCAAAGACTAACGACCAAAAACTAGAAACTAGGGACTAGAAACTAGGGACTAGAAACTAAGGACTAGAAACTAAGGACTAAAAAAGAAACTAAATACTAAAATATGATTCTCAAAGAAGGACAACCCATCGATCAATGGCACGTGGTTTACCTCATCAAGGAAAACCCCTATGCCGAGAGTTACCGTGTCGAGGACGAGAGCGGAAATCCCTACTTCCTAAAGATTTACCGCCTCAAAAACACGCCCGACAAGTTGATTCATGACGGAGAAATCACCGAGATCGCCGTCTGCCGCCAGCTGCAACACAAGAATATCGTGAGCTACATTGCCGACGGTATCTACAATGACGAGGCCGGTGAATGCCGATATCTGGTGGCCAACTACTTCAGTGGCGAACTGCTGAGCGAAATGCTGCAGCGCAAGAAGAAAAAGAAACTCGACCAGAAGGCTGCCGTCAAGATCTTTATCGAGATGCTGCAAGGTCTGCAATACCTGCATGAGCGTCCCGGAGTGCTGTTGCACAACGACATCAACCCCACAAATGTGATGCTGAGCAGCAAGACACGCGGCACCGCCGAACTCATCGACATGGGTCACGTGTCGCCATGCTTCATGGGTAATGCGCCGTTCGACACGGCCGACCTGGACCCCCGATATGCCAGCGGACAGTCCTTCCTGGGCAAGTACGACGAACGCAACGACATCTTTGCCGCCACGGGTGTTTTCTACACCATGTTGACGGGCAAGGCCCCTTGGGGTGTGGAATTTGCGCCCGGCATGTCCCGCAAGGAGAAAATCCGCCTCGTACAGAAGGCGCGCAGTGAGCAGGGCGAAATCGACGTCGATGAAATCCGTGACGAGAAACTGCAGGCCATCGTAGCCTGTGGTCTGTCGCTGAGTTACACCGACCGATACGAGTGCGTTGATGAAATTCTCAACGACCTGCTGGTTGACGATGACAGCGACATGGCACAGGAGATACGCAACCGCCTGGCATTGCGCGAGCAGGAAGCCGCCAAAGATGAACAGGAGAGCTCCGGCAGCTATGGCAGTAGCGACCGCACTCAGGCTGCAGCCGAGACCAGCGCCGACGTCGAGATCAA